>NPIE01002591.1_pt1 | contig 156685 bp, 148 predicted proteins | sample 8637661 | NCBI WGS metagenome assembly NPIE01 (sample SAMN07420842, study PRJNA396082) | bioreactor metagenome | isolation source: sample BA12 brine-fed electro-methanogenic bioreactor BA | place: Japan: Kochi | collected 2016-12-09
TACGTTCAAATGTTGATTTTGCCATCGTTAATATTCCCAAACTTATCAGTTAAGATCTATAGACCACTAATACAACAAAGGGCAGACATATTTCTACATCTACCCTCTTAAATTCTGGAGCTCAAGAGCGGAATTGAACCGCCGACCTCACCCTTACCAAGGGTGTGCTCTACCCCTGAGCTACTTGAGCAAATATAGCAAGCTCTGGAGCGGGTAGCGGGAATCGAACCCGCCTCTTCAGCTTGGAAGGCTGAGGTAATAGCCACTATACCATACCCGCCGAACCGAGCTTGTTATGGTGGTGGGGGGTGGATTCGAACCACCGAAGCTTTCGCGTCAGATTTACAGTCTGATCCCTTTGGCCACTCGGGAACCCCACCAACATTTCTTTGCTTCGTGGTGCCGGCACCAAGAGTCGAACTCGGGACCTACTGATTACAAGTCAGTTGCTCTACCAGCTGAGCTATACCGGCTTAACGAAGTGGCGCATATGTTACTGATCACGTTTTTGTGATGCAACCCCTTTACACACTTTTTTTTCTATTTTTATGCTTTTATACGCATCACGCAGCACATCATTGATTTTATTGATCAATTTCTCATCAATCATCGACTTCAAGCGCACACGATACTCGCCCGTTTCCTGCCACCCTGGCAGTTCTGCCCGATCACCTTGAGCATTATCCAGCAGAATGAGTGGCTCCAGCCCCTGCTCAGTCATAAAGGCAGCAATTTGATCCGCATCGGCTTGCGTACCTATACCTCGATATTCGTAGCACAAACCATCCTTATCTGACTCCTTAAAAACCAAAGGCTCAGACCGTTTTGCCAGTGCCTGATCAGGCACTTCAGTAACAAAGCGCAGTTCCATCGCCCGCTCTAATGCCAAAGATTCCTCTTCTTGTTGTGGCTTTTCGAGCATTACGAAGCCAAAGAAAGTTAAAGCGTTTGCCAATACGAGAAATGCCAGCACCCACTTTTTCACGATAAACACACTTTTGGCAATGCTTCCAAAACCAAATCCGGCAGATACTGCCCTACACCAGCCATTTTATAAAATAAGGCGCCGTCCCCTCCCGTGATGAATAGTTGCGCACCCTCAGCATCAACCTTTTGCCGAATAGATAGCGCCAATCCATTGAGTGTAAAAGCAGCGCCATGCATGACGGCTTCAGCAGTATTTGTGCCCGGCACATATAAGAGATTACTGACAGACTCATCAAACCTCACCTGAGCCGTATTACGAAGTAGACTTTCCTGCATGAGACGCAGACCCGGAATGATATAGCCACCATCGTGCTGCCCATCCTTGCTAACAAAATCGATTGTGATCGCACTACCACAATCAACAACGATCACCTGACACTCCGCCCGATCATAAGCCGCTACCATAGCCAACCAGCGATCAACCCCCATTTTTGAGGGATCCGCATAACTATTTTTGACACGCCCACACAAGGACTGTGTTCTAGCAAACAGGGGCGTTAAGGACCACAAACGTTCACACACATCAACCAAGGCTCTCTCGAACTCAACGCCTGCCACCGACCCAGCAAGCACCTGCTGTATGGCATACTCTGCCAGCGTATCAAATGATTCCGGCCCAAATAGAGGGGTTCGAACAGCGCCCGACTGCACAGCCGTGTTATTACATACTAGCCGCCACTTGATAAACGTATTACCAGCATCGATTTCAAGAATCACGCAGCGCCCTCATACTGACTTCGCCTGCATGGAAGTGCTCCACTCCCTCTTGGTGATGAATAATCAGCGCTCCATGTGCGTCAACACCCAAACAACGACCAACAATGTCTTTATTCCCCAAAATCAACCTCACCGGTTCATTTTGAAAGGCATGTACCGCTTGCCACTCTTCTCTATACCCGGAAAAACCTATCGAGCCGAACCGTTCCAGTTCAGGAATTAGGTGATTTAAAATAGCGGCCATTAACTGATTCCGTGATATGGACATACTAGTTAAACGACTTAGATCGACCCACGGTTGATCTATTTTGGCTTCTTCACCTTCAGGCATCGCCACATTAACACCAACACCAATAACAACTTGGCACTCACCTGCTGCATCACCTTGCATCTCCAATAGAATACCAGCAAGTTTATGAGAGCCCACCAACAGATCATTGGGCCATTTAAGGCTTACCCCTTGAATACCCAACGATTGCAAGGCTTTATGTATCGCTAAACCTACAACCAAACTTAACCCTTCTAACGCAGCCACGCCCTCGCTAAAACCCCATACAAGAGAAAAGTAAAGATTACAGCCAAAGGGGCTCACCCATGCCCGCCCCCTGCGCCCTTTACCAGCTGTCTGATATTCAGCCAGATATAAATGCCCAGCCGCCGATCCTTGCTGAACGTCACGCATCGCCATGAGATTTGTAGAGTCGACTACTCTTTCAAGCAAAATACGCTTTAACCGCGCGCCCACCTGCGGATGGCAAGCTTGCGAAATACTTTGCTCACACAGCAAATCCAGCCCCCTAGGCAATCGATAACCCCGCCCACGGACGCTATATATTTCAACACCCAAAGATTCAAGCATCTTCATCTGTTTCCAGATAGCACTACGGCTCACACCAAGCCGCTCACCCAGCTCCTGACCGGAATGAAAACATCCATCTGCAAGTACTGACAGCAAACGCTCATCTATCATGCAGTGACTCTCTGATACACGACAAAACTATAATCATAGGGGTTAGGCCCTTCTGCAGAGAAGTCTTCGCGACCAATCTCTTCCCAGCCAGACTGCTTAAACTCAGGAAAATAGGCATCACCTTCAACTTCAGCATGAACTTGCGTGACATAAAGCCTCTTAGCCAATGGCAAAGCTTGTGAGTAGATTTGCTCTCCTCCAATAATCATTGCCTCGTCACTACCATCAATCATCGCCTGACTTTCAGCAAGATCGATCGCTTCATCCAAGGAGTGCACGACCTTAGCGCCCTCTTGCTGATAATCCAGATCTCTTGTGACTACTATATTGAGGCGCCCAGGAAGCGGCTTACCGATGGAGTCAAACGTCTTACGCCCCATGATAATGGGCTTCCCCATCGTAGCTTGCTTGAAATACTTAAGATCCCCCGGCAGATACCATGGCAGCTTATTATCACGCCCTATAACACGATTCTGAGCCTGGGCAACGATCATTGCGACTCTCATTCAATTTACACCTTTTGGAAATTAGTTACGCGACAGCTTCTTACACTGAAAAAGGATACTGTATTGCAGGATGGCATTCATACCCAATTACTTCGAAATCTTCCAACGTCACCCAAGTTTCGAGGTCTTCGAGGGATTTAATATCAGGGTTAATATGCAACTGCGGCAAATTGAACGGCTCTCGCTTGAGCTGCACATCGCGCATCAACGCGATCTGATCTTCATAGATATGAGCGTTCACGATTTTGTGAAATGCCTGCCCCGGTTTGTGGCCTGTAATCTGCGCAATAATTTTTAGAAATGCGAAAACTTGAACCTGATTAAACACCAACCCTAGTGGTACATCACACGAGCGCTGGTAAGAGGTTAAATATAAAGTATCGCCTAAAAGAGAAAATGTATGGGTGTGCATACACGGACGCAAGCATCCCATATGAAATTCGCCAGGATTATAGAAACTCAATATTTCCCCGCGATCATCTACGCCACGGGATAGATTATCAACCAATTTACGCAACTGATCGATCGTCCCGCCATCCGGCTTTTGCCAGCCTCGCCCCTGCACGCCATAAACGCGACCCATGTCGTCCGACCCTTTACGAAAGGGGTTCTTCAACCAAGCGGCATTTTCGTTCGCATTAGCATCCCAAGTTTTTGTGCCCAACGCTCGAAAATCGGCTGCATTATCACAACCACGGATATACCCCAGCAGCTCAGCAATCGCGGCCTTCCAAAAAGACTTTCGGGTCGTGAGCAAAGGGAAGCAATTATTCTCTACATCATAAGTCAGGTCCGCGTTAATAACAGTTAAACAACGCTTACCTGTTCGCTCATTTTCAACCCACCGGCCTTCATTAATAATGCGCTGGCAAAGATCTAAATACGCTTTCATCGTGAAGTACCTTCAGCGAGATATAAGTTATGCAGCCAACAAAATATTAGCGCTTTTATAATATCGTTTTTTTGACAACCATTGTAGGCAGCCCATACGAACCCGCCACATACCCTAAAGACAGACTGATGCGCAGCCCGACCACGGACACCAACTTAACTTCTCTTTCTGTATGCCCAAGAAAATAACAATAAACCTATCACAATCATCGGCAGTGACAACAACTGCCCTTTTGTTAACCAACCAAACGCAATATAGCCAATATGCGCGTCCGGTTCGCGGTAGAACTCAACAGTCGAACGAAAGACACCATACAAAATCAGAAACATGGCGGATACAGCCATTCTCGGGCGAGGTTTAGCGGAGAACCACCAAAGCACAGCAAACATCACAAAACCCTCTAACAGAGCTTCATAAAGTTGCGAAGGATGGCGCCCAATACCATCACCAGCACGAGGAAAAACAACCGCCCACGGCACGTCTGCCGCTCTCCCCCACAACTCACCGCCGATAAAGTTACCAACGCGACCAACCCCCAAACCTATAGGTACCAGTGGCGCAACAAAATCGCCCATCTGAAAAAAGCTTTTATCGTAGCGCCGCCCAAATACCCAAAGCACAACGAGCACACCTATCAAGCCGCCATGAAAGGACATCCCTCCTTCCCAGACAGCAAATAACCACAGCGGGTCAGTTAAAAACTGATCAAAATTATAAAAAAGGACATAGCCCATGCGCCCACCGAGAACTACCCCCATCGCTCCCCAAAAAATAAGGTCAGAAACTTGTTCGGTCGTCCAACCAGAGTTGGGTTGCTTCGCTCGATAACTGCCCAAACCAAACGCCGTAGCAAAGGCAATAAGGTACATCAAGCCATACCAGTGTATTTGCATAAACCCTAAATCGAGGGCAATAGGATCGATATTATGAACCCACATACTGTTCCCTAAAACATGTTAGATAATAGAAAGCGTAGTGCTACTAAAAATAAAAAGACCGCAAAAATTTTCTTCAATAGATCAGCGGGCAGGCTGTGAGCCAATTTCGCACCGACCTTCGCAAAAATCGAGCTACTGGCAATAATGCCCAGAAAAGCTGGCAGGTATATATACCCTAAGCTCCACTGTGCTAACCCCTCTTCTCCCCAGCCCGTATAAATATTAGTGAGTGCGCCCATGGCAGCAATGGGCAGACCACAAGCAGCCGAGGTTGCTACAGCTTGCTGCATAGGAACTTGCTTCCAAGTGAGGTAGGGCACTGTTAGCGTTCCCCCTCCAATGCCAAACAGGGCTGACGCCCAACCAATCACACCACCAGCTCCAGCCAAACCATTATTAGAGGGAACTTCAGCACCGGCTTTAGGCTTAAGTCCAAAAGCCATTTGGAAAGCAACCGCCAAGGCAAAGAGACCAATCGCAATTTGCAGGTGCCTGCCCTCCATTTTATCTGCCGTCAGCACGCCAACAAATGCACCGATTAGAATCCCCACCATCAGCGGTTTGAATATCTCCCAACGAACAGCACCGCGCTTATGGTGTGCACGAATCGAGCTGATAGAGGTTACAACGATCGTCGCCAACGACGTAGCCACTGCAGCATGAGTAAGCACGTCCGGAGACATGCCTTGCAGGCCAAAACTAAACACCAACACAGGCACGATCAAAAGACCACCACCGATACCAAATAAACCAGCAACGACGCCAGCAGCAGCACCGAGTACCAAGTAAAGCAAGAGTGTAAGTAACATCCGTCAAAATCCATTATGATCGTATAAAAAGGTTAGTGTATCGGAATAGTCCTTTATTAAACATACAAGAGAGGGTCCCTACCGTGTGCTTAATTGTTTTTGCTTACCAATGTCATCCGGACTATCCGTTATTACTTATCGCCAACCGCGATGAGTTCTTTGCGCGCCCGACCTTGGCAATGGATATATGGCCTGACCACCCCACGGTTCTTGCTGGTCGAGACCTTGAGCAGATGGGAACTTGGCTAGGAGTGAGTAAAGAAGGGAAGTTTTCGGCCGTCACCAACTACCGAAATGGAAAAGATGAAAGCACGACTCTCCTATCACGCGGCAACCTGACAAGGGAATTCTTAACCGGCTCAGATAGCGCTTCTGATTTTTTAAATCACCTATCTCACACTAAGCAAAACTATGGCGGCTTTAATCTACTCTTGGGTGATAAAACTGGACTTTACTATACGTCTAATCGCGGAGCAGAAAGCACCCAATTAACACCCGGTATTTACGGGCTGAGTAACGCTTTCCTTGATACGCCTTGGCCAAAACTGCTAAAAGCCAAAGAGAACCTACAAGCAGCGCTCAACACTCAAGTGTCACTAGATAGCCTTGCCAATATACTGAGCAGCCGAGAAATCGCTGCTGATGATCAACTGCCGGATACCGGTATCAGCCAAGCATGGGAGAGGTTACTATCTTCCTGCTTCATTCATTCTGCAGACTACGGTACTCGGGCAACCACCATATTGAGACAACGTCAGGATGGACTAACTGAGCTCATCGAAACAAGCTATGGCACCGAAGGCTTCCTCGAAGAACGACACTTCAGCGAGCAACTACCACTGATCGGAAACAAAGCATAAAAAAGGCATTTACACAACAACTAGTCTGGAAGCACTGGCCTAGCGAGCTGACTTAAACCCAGCGCTTGAATGGTCTCAGACATCAGTGCTTGTATTTTATCCGCATCATCCATACGGCTGACTTGTGCAAGCAAAGCCTTCGCTTGAGCCATCGTCACGCCCCTAATTGCTGATTTAATACCGGGAAGATTGGTAGCGTTCATTGATAACACATCATAACCCATTGCCATCAGCAGTAGTGCACCGCCCGGCTCAGCCGCCATTTCCCCGCAAATAGAGACTTGCACACCCTCTTTGTGGGCTTCTCTTGATATATATTCCAAGGCTTTTAACACAGCAGGATGATAAGCCATATATAGTCCGGCCACCCGTGGATTGTTGCGATCCACCGCCAACAAATATTGCGTTAAATCATTAGACCCCACAGAAATAAAATCAACTCTCTGAGCAAACAGCCTTGCTTGATAAACAGCTGCGGGCACCTCAATCATCACTCCGACTAAAGGGCGCTCCACCGCATAGCCTTCGTCCTGCAATTCGCTCAAAGCTCGATCCAGCAAGCGGTTCGCTTCATCGACTTCATGAACGCTGGTGACCATCGGTAACATAATACGTAAATTACCCAAGCCCTCATTCGCACGCAGCATGGCACGAATTTGCACAAGAAATATTTCAGGATGATCCAACGTGACACGAATTCCCCGCCAACCCAAGAAGGGATTCTCTTCCTGAATAGGGAAATAAGGCAGCGCTTTATCCCCGCCAATATCCAGCGTCCTCATGGTCACCGGTAAAGGTGCAAACGCTTCTAATTGTTTACGATAGATCTGTGTTTGCTCATGCTCACTTGGGAAAAAATCACGCACCATAAAAGGAATTTCAGTACGATAAAGACCAATACCTTCAGCTCCCTTTTCTAAAGATCTGGCCACATCGGCGATCAGCCCAGTATTTACCCAAAGCGGCATCCGCACGCCGTCCTGAGTAATCGCTGGCAGCTCCTTTAAAGTGGCAAGCTCTGCCGCTACTTCTGCTTGCTCCCGCAAAATCTCACGATATGCCTCTAATAACTCATCCGACGGATCAACGTAGAGCCGACCTGAGTAGCCATCGAGAATAATATGCCGGCCATCGAGACGGCGGTAAGGTAAGTCAACTATCCCCATGACAGTGGGTATACCCATAGAACGAGCTAGGATAGCGGCATGGGAATTACCTGAGCCATGCACTGAAACAAGGCCTGCGAGCTTTTCCGTAGACACTTCGCCCAGCAAGGCTGGAGACAGTTCATCAGCCACAAGTATTGCATTTTCGGGAAGCTCGATAGCTTGCCGTTCGCTTTCTTCTTGAAGATAACTGAGTACCCGTCGCCCTAGGTCACGGATATCCGTTGCCCGCTCTCGAAGATAAGGATCATCCATCATGGCAAACTGGCCAGCATTGGTCATAATGACCCGGCTCAGTGCGCCCGGAGCCCAACTACCCGCTCGAATCTGCTCAACGATTTCCCCGGATAAAGCGTTGTCATCCAACATACGCAGATAAACGTCAAATAAAGCTTGCTCATCATGGCGTAAACGGCGCGCCAGTTTTGCGCTCACCTTACGAATATCTTTGCGAACCTTGTCTAGCGCTTGCTGAAAACGCTTTATTTCCAGCCCAATATCTTCTGCTTCTTTCTCTGGAACCGCTTCAATATTGGCCAAAGGAGCAACGACCACGACGGTGCCAATAGCAACTCCAGGTGCGCCTGGCACACCTTCGAATCGGTACTCAATCCCTTTTTCTTGCGTCTTAGAAGCTTTTGAAACCGAACCTGTTGCTTCTGCTAGCGCAATGACACCCGCCAACTGAGCCGACACCGTCACTAGAAAAGCTTCTTCGCTTTCATCATAGCGGCGACACTCTTTCTGCTGCACCACCAGCACGCCCAGTACTTGCCGCTGATGGATAATAGGTACACCAAGAAACGCGTGGAAGCGCTCCTCTCCTGTTTCTTGGAGATAACAAAAGGCGGGGTGGGTTTCGGCATCTTCTAGGTTAATAGGCTCTGCGCGTCGAGCAACCATCCCAACGATCCCTTCAGAAGAGGACAGCGATACCTTGCCTATAGATTTTCGGTTAAGGCCCTGCGATGCCCTCAACACAAATCGTTGAGAGGACGTATCGAAGAGAAACACCGAGCAGACTTCGGTTTTCATGTCTCGCTGAATTCTGCGCACGATAAGATCCAGTGCAGAATTAACATCCGCTGCTGTACTCACCTCCTGAACAATTTTACGCAGCAACTCAAGCATGAGCACAGCTCCTTTAGATTACAAGATTACCGTCTATCGATCACACGCGATAACCTAGGTGACAACTCCTTCATAGCCTTACGGTACACTTCACGCTTAAATGAAACAACCTGCCCTAGTGGATACCAATAACTCACCCATTGCCACCCATCAAACTCTGGCGACTCACTGTGGTCGATGGTCACTGCGGAGTCATGACTTAACATTCTCAACAGATACCACTTCTGTTTCTGTCCCACACAGACCGGGTGGGAGTGTCTGCGGATCATGCGCTTGGGTAGTCGATAACGAAGCCAGCCACGGGTAACCGCAACAACTTCAACATCGCTCGCATTGAGGCCGATTTCCTCTTTCAGCTCGCGGTACATCGCTTGTTCTGGTGTCTCATCCGGATTGATTCCCCCTTGAGGAAACTGCCAAGCATCTTGTCCTATACGCCGCGCCCAAAGCACCTGACCCAGAGAGTTTGCCAGAATGATACCGACATTCGGTCTGAACCCATCTGAATCAATCACGTTTTAAAATCCTAAACTTAATTACCCCTATTGTTCCACACTTCCCGCCATCCGCAAATAGCCTGCCAACTCTCCCGTCACCAGACAATTTTCATTTAGATATTTGAAAGCACTAACAGATACCTCTATGCTTGCGCCGCTATAGGAAGGAGATAAGTGATGCGATTGGCAATTTTTGACTTGGATAACACCTTATTAGCCGGTGATAGTGACCATGCTTGGGGTGAATTCTTATGCGAACAAGGTATCGTTGATGCGGAGGAATACAGCCGAGCTAATGACTATTTCTATGAGGAATACAAAAAGGGAACACTCGATATACATGAGTTTCTCAGCTTTGCTTTGCGTCCTCTGACTATGCTCTCAAATGACGAGCTGCATCGCCTACACACGCAATTTATGGCGGAAAAAGTAGAACCGATGATACTAAGCAAATCATTGAGCTTGTTGCAAAAACACAAAGCTCAAGGCGACTTCCTGCTTATCATTACCGCTACGAATAGTTTCGTCACCTCCCCTATTGCTAAACGACTAGGAGTGGATGCCATATTAGCAACAGACCCAGAACAACACGGCGGAACTTACACCGGCAAAGTAGCAGGTACTCCCTGTTTTCAGGAAGGCAAGGTTATCCGCCTAAAACACTGGCTGGAAGAGACCGGCTACTCACTAGAGGGCAGCCACTTTTACAGTGACTCGCGCAATGATTTACCTCTGCTTGAAATCGTTGACCATCCTGTCGTTGTCGATGCGGATGCAACCCTGTTGCAAATCGCACAAGAACGACACTGGCCAAGCATCAGTTTGCGCTAGCTGAAAAAGAGTCTGTCGAGCACTCCTCCCATCAGGATGCTCGGCAAGACTGTAAAGACTCGTTCAGCGCCTTCATTACATCACCCCGAGTAATCAGCCCAACCAAAACTTCGTCATCTACAACAGGGAAAATTTTTGGCTGACCGCGCCCAAGAATTTGTGACAACTCCAGAATCGACAACTGGGGAGAGACAAATAACGGATCTGCCCGCATAATATCCCGAACATGAATATGGGTGTCGCAGTGATAGCTATCGGTTATCAGTGCTTTTATACAATCTTGCTCCGATAAAAACCCTGTTAGCGCCAAATTCTCGTCCACAACTGGCAAACCTAAATACCCGCTTTTTAAAATAGCATCAACGGCATCAGCTAAACCGGTATCCAGCTGTAATACGGGGGGATGTTGCCTCATCAAATCTTTTACTTTAAGCATGGCTTTCTCCTTTCTCCGATATCTCTTTATGACCAGTATCCGCCGAAAAAACTCCCGTGCCTAATGAGATATAACTATCTTATCCATAGTTCCGTCATATCAGGTATTATGAGTAGGACTCGCTACTGAGTAAACGGCATGAATAATAAGAAAAAAAATAGACTATCATTTAAGCTTTCATTACAGACTCGCGTGGTACTAGCCCTCTCTGCGCTCGTGCTGATCCAGACTGCATTGCTGGGGGGATATGCATTATCCCACTTAGCCAGCACCGTTGAAGAACAGATTGGCCTAAGAGCGCTCCAAATGGCGAATGCCGTTGCACAGATGCCTGCCGTTATGTATGGGGTCAAATCCCGCGATTCAGAGTCACTACAAACACTGGTTGAAACAATACGCAAGACAGGAGATGCCCGATTTATCGTAATAGGCGATACACAGGGTATTCGGTTCACACATCCCATCCCAGAGCGGATAGGCAAACCCCGAGTAGGTGACGATAATGAACTGGCTCTGAAAGAAGGCAAATCCTATATTTCCAGAGCAACCGGATCGCTCGGCCCCTCCATCCGTGGTAAAGCTCCCATCATCGACCGTTATGGCCAAATCATTGGTGTCGTGTCGGTGGGTTACATGGTGGACAAAGTGGATTACATCATTGATAACTATCAGCGCAACATACTATTTACGATGCTCATTGCACTGACAGTGTCGACCTACTTTGCCATTTTGATCTCTAAATATATTAAGAGGCTGATTTTTGGTCTGGAGCCGGAAGAAATTGCGCGTTTATTTAATGAGCGAAATGCCACGCTGGAGTCGATTAGGGAAGGCGTCATCTCTGTTAATGCCGACGGCATCATTACGACATTCAACCGTGCTGCTATCGAAACACTTGGCTTAGAGCCTAATCAAATTCTCAACGGCAAGCCTCTTCGGGAGGTCTTACCTAACACCAACCTTCTAGAGATTCTCGAAAGTGGTAAGCCCCAATTTGACCACGAGAGTTATGCGAATCAGAAAAGCATCATAGTGAACCGTATTCCGATTATCGACGAAGGCAAAGTGACCGGCGTTGTATCCAGCTTTAGACGCAAAGATGAAATGGAGGAGGTCAGCAGACAACTAACCCGAATCCAACACTACGCTGAAACGCTGCGTAGCCAAGCCCATGAGTACTCCAATAAATTACATACCATCGCAGGACTCATAGAGATAGGTGCCACAGAACAGGCTTTGGAAATTATTGGACAAGAGACGCAAGATCACCAAGCGCTACTGCATTTCTTGGTCGATGCAGTAAAAGACCCTGTCCTGTCCGGCTGCTTATTAGGCAAATTTAATCGTGCCCATGAAATGGGGCTAAAACTAACCATTGATCCGGAGAGTCGGATTGATGTACTGCCCCCACATATCGCTGCAGAGCAACTAGTCACAGTATTGGGTAATATCTTAGACAACGCTTTTGAGGCCACACTTAAACACCATGGTAAAGAGATACAGCTATCCATGACCGATCTTGGTAACGATCTTATCTTTGAAGTCGAAGACCAAGGCGCTGGCATCCCGCCTGCAGAGGTTAATCAAATATTTGAGAAAGGCGTCAGCAGTAAAGCGGAAGCTGGACACGGCTGGGGATTATATTTGGCAAGTCAGATAGTCAATCAATTACATGGACAGATAGAAGTTGAATGCCCCAGTAAAGGAGGCTCACGCATCACGGTTTATCTACCTAAGAGGCAACACTCATGAAAACCATTAACGTGGTGATTATTGAAGACGATCCACGAATCGCTGAAATCCAGCATCGTTTTGTGGAGCGTATTGAGAACTTTCAGGTGGTTGGCATTGCACACTCCACCCGCGACGCTCAAGATCTTACCGAGCTCTTACAGCCCGATTTGTTACTCTTAGATATCCATTTTCCGGAGGGGAACGGCCTAGACTTTCTCCGTCAGATCCGCGCCGAGCATAACAAGGCGGATGTCATCCTGATCACCGCTGCCAAAGAGGTTAGCACCCTCACCGAAGCGATGCATTGCGGCGTTTTTGACTACATTCTTAAGCCATTAATCTTTGAAAGACTGCAGCAAACACTGCTGACTTACTACAATCACCGCCTTAAACTTGAAGAGCTGCAAACGCTAAATCAACAGGATGTGGATCATTTAATTCCAAAAGGTGGCCAAGCGCCCACAGAACCAGCACCAACCCGCCTACCTAAGGGTATAGACGGGCTTACGCTTAGCAAAGTTCGAGAGCACTTCCTGCAAAATCCAAGCGAGCATATCAATGCAGAAGAGATGGGAGATGCCATTGGTACGAGCCGCACCACAGCCCGGCGCTATCTGGAGTATTTAGTCACTGAGGGTGAGATCAGCGCTGACGTTAGCTACGGCGGAGTCGGCCGTCCCGAACGTCGCTACCAAGTAAAACATAAATAAAAAAAGAGAGCCGAAGCTCTCTAAAAATCCCAATCCACTCAAGCAGGCTGGGGTGCACGTTAATCAGTTCTGCTACTCTCCATCCACTGCTTGTTGAGCTTTCGCAAATCCAATACGGTTACGTATCATTTGTAGTAACGGTTGCCCAAACAGTGCGAGGAAAGCTAAAACGAGAATACAAGCCGTCAATGGGCGTTCCCACATAAAGCTCAAACTACCGTCATTGATAACCAACGCTCTGCGCAAATTATCTTCCAGCATCCCACCTAAGATATATCCAAGTAGCATCGGAGCCATCGGAAAATTAAGTAGTTTCAAACCCAACGCGATCACACAGATGATCACCATCATCTGAATATCAAAGGTATTGAAAGAGACTAAATAAACACCGGTGAGCGAGAAGAACAATATCATCGGTATTAAAATAGGCCGTGGCACCACCAATAAGCGCGAGATATAGGGGATCAAAGGCAAATTAAGAATCAGTAGCACTAAGTTACCGAAATACATGGAGATGATCACCGACCAAAATACGTCCGGGTTATCTACAAATAATCGAGGGCCCGGCTGAATACCATAGGCAATTAAAGCGCCCAGCATAATGGCGGTCGTACCCGAACCTGGAATACCTAAAGTCAATAGAGGCACAAAGGAACCAGTAGACGCCGCATTATTCGCTGTTTCCGGTGCAGCCAAACCTCGTAATGCACCTTTTCCGAACATCAGCTTCTGTTTTAAAGGAGCCAAATTACGCTCAACACCGTATGCTAAGAATGCTGCAATGGTCGCTCCAGCACCGGGAAGGACACCAACGATAAAGCCTAATACTGAGGATCGAGCCACGGCAGGTGCCACTTCTTTCACCTCCTCCTTGGTCAGCTTCATACTGCCCAACTGGCTCATGTCGGTTTCAGTACTCTCGTTGGCTGTTTTTTTATCCATAACAGACATCACCACTTCTGCCAAAGCAAAAGTAGCCATGGCCAATAGCAGAAAGCTAATACCATCAATCAGATCGATCATGCCAAACGTAAAACGTTCTACTCCAGCAGAGCGATCCGTACCAACGGTTGCAATCATTAAGCCACAGACCGTCATCATCAAGGCTTTGAGGACTTGCCCTTTACCCGAAAAAGCCGCCACGGCCGTGAGGCCCAAGACCATTAAGGCAAAGTAGTCAGTTGACTGAAAACTCAGCGATACTTTGGCCAACATAGGTGCAGCCACCAACAAAAAAATCGCGCCAATCGTACCACCGGTAAATGACGAGTATGCAGCCAATGCCAATGCTTTACCCGCATGACCTTGTTGCGCAAGCGGGTAACCATCAAAAGCGGTAACAACTGTGCTAGAGCAACCCGGCGCATTGATTAAAATAGAGGATGTAGATCCACCAAACACAGCGCCATAGTAAACGCCGGCCATTAAAATAATGCCGGAAGAAGGATCAAGCCCATAGGTCACCGGTATCATCAGCGCCACCGCTGAAACGGGGCCAAGGCCTGGCAACATACCAATAAAAGTACCGGCAAAACATCCGACAAAAACCATCAAGAGGTTGAAAGGCATTACGGCGGTTAGCAAACCTGTCAAAATACCATCAAACATTAGATACCCCCCAGCCACTGCATAAGCTCACCTGGAGCAAGATAAATATCCAGCAATTGTGTCAGGATCAGCCAAAAGCCTCCCGCAAACGGGAACGATGCCCAAAAGAGTATGGATTTGCGCCGCTCACCAAGAATCCAATACCCCGCAATCAGAAACAAAGAGGTCGCCATAAAAAAGCCCAGCCACTCTAATGTCAGCCCATATGCCACCATCAGTAACAGCAAGCTGGCGGCCAATTTGAGATTCAAAGAGGGCATATCATCCAGCTTTTCACCATCATTGCTTAACAACACAATAAAAAGCGAAATAGCACCACCGAGCACCGCTAATACATAAGGTAGCGTGCGAGCCGTAAACGGCTCCAACTCATCACCGGGGTACATCGGAATAGACGTCGCAGAGTATCCATAGGCAATCGATACTGCTAAAAATATCAGGCCACCAACACGATCTTTCGTTATTGTCATACACTGTCAGGGCGGCGTTAACCGCCCTGCCTCACCTTACTTCAGAAAACCCAGTTCTCGCATTAACGAGCCCACCTGTTCTTCCTGTTGCTCTAGGAAGCGGTAAAACTCTTCAGATGACTTGTAATCGTTTACCCAACCATTACGACTACGAACCGTTTCCCACTCCGGAGTGCTGTACATCTCACTCAGCACAGCATTCCACTGAGCCACTTTCTCTTTCGAGACGCCAGGGGCTGCAAAGAAGCCACGCCAGTTAGCAAATACCGTATCGTTGCCCATCTCTTTGAGGGTCTTAACACCGGGTGCCTCTTTAACAGGCTCAGGGGCGGTAATAGCCAGAATGCGTACCTGTCCTGCTTTTGCCATGTCTAAAGCTTCACCCAAGCCTGTGGATAGAATTTTTGCTTCCCCTGACAAAAGGCCAGCCATCGCCTTACCGCCCGCATCATAAGGGATATAAACCAGTGTTTTTGGGTCTAGACCTTCTGCTTTAATAGCTGCAGCTGGCACTAGGTGATCTAAGGAGCCACGCGATGATCCACCCGCAAACTTCAAATTACGGGGGTTTTCACGAAAGAGCTCAACCGCTTGTTTCCAGTCAGATAAGGGGCTATCAGCACGCACAACAAATGCGCCATAGTCCGCGATGGTTGCTGCAACAGGTGTCAGATCCCGGAATGACTGAGGGAATACTTTGGTCAGGGAGCGTACGACAATCGGGGTGGAATTCACCATTAAGGTATCTTCCGCATTTTTAGCCGTTTCTATCAGATGAGCAATCGCTTTACCGCCACCGCCGCCAGACATATTTTGGAAAGAGGCTGATCCTACTAGACCCGACTTTGTTAGTGCCTCGCCCGTGCCGCGTGCGGTGCCATCCCATCCGCCGCCAGCACCGCCCGGAATTAAGAAGTGGATTGTATCCAGCTTGGCTGGTGCCGCTTGCAAAGAGAAACTTCCCATCAAGCAACCGGCCATCGCAGCAGCTAAAAGAGCACGTCGTTTCATTGAAAAAGAGGAGCGCTTCATCGTTTTCACCTCGGTGTTATCATTATTAATTAAAGGTTGATAACACCTTAGTAGCTCACGAAATCTTATTGAAGCTTAAGGAGATAATGGCTTTTTAGCGCATTAAAATAATAAAGTTCATATTGTTTATGAAAACTCATCAGATACAGAGCTATCACTCAAAAAGCGATGGAACGCATCTAAGGGCATAGGCTTTCCATATAAGTACCCCTGCAACAGGTGACAGGATTGCGCTTTCAAGAATGCTGCCTGAGCATGAGTTTCCACACCCTCTGCCACCACTTCTAAACCCAAGCGATGCGCCATTGCAATAATGCTTACGGTAATATCCTCACAGCTGGTTTGCTGGCCAATATCCTGTGTAAATGTACGATCGATTTTCAATCTATCCACCGGAAACATTTTCAGATAATTAAGGGATGAGTACCCCGTTCCAAAATCATCAACCGCGATCTTTACCCCTAAGGCTTTAATCTGATTCAGCACATGACACGTTACATCCAAATTACTCATCAAAGCGGTTTCTGTCACCTCCAGCTCTAAACACTCCGCGGGTAGCTGAGTTTTTATTAATACACGGGAAACTCTTTCAACAAAGCTTTCCGATAGTTGATAAGCCGACACATTCACCGCAACACGTAACGGGTGTATATATCGACCACTCCAAGCCTTCGCTGCAATACAGGCCTGCTGTAATACCCACTCGCCGATTTCATCAATCAGCCCTAGCTTTTCTGCAAGGGGAATAAACTCATCGGGCGGTACCATACCTCGGGTCTTATGTCTCCACCGTAATAGCGCTTCTGCTCCTACGATCTGGCCACTCTCAACGCCTATCTGAGGCTGGTAATAAACAACAAGCTCTTGCCTTAGGAGTGCTTTTCGCAAATCGTTCTCTAAAGCCGACTGCTGAACAAGATCTTGTTTCATTTTCTTGGAGAAAAACAGTAACCCTCGATTCTGATCAAGCCTCGCTCGATGCATCGCGGTAAACGCATTATTAATGAGTGACTCGCTACTCAACCCGTCTTCAGGAAATACACTAATGCCAATACTGGGAGGGAGGTAATAGTCCTGTCCTTCCCAATGAAAAGGCTTTTGCAACATCTGCAGCAAACGCCCACCTATATGTTTAATACGCAGCTCTGTTTGAGCAGAATCAACTACGGTAAACTCACCATTGACCTTAGCAAGGAGAGTATTTTGACCCAGCACTAAACGTATTCGGTCTGCAGCCCGCATAAGTAGCTCATCGACCACTTTAAAGCCGAGTTGGTCGTTAATAAGTCGTGTTTCACCTAGATTGATAACATACACACCCACCAAATAACCGGATGCTTTTGCCGCTTTTAGCTGTTGCTGTAACTGCGCCTCAAGCGCTTTGCGATTGGGTAGCATCGAAACAGCATCGTACTCTGCCTGATAACTGAGATCTTGATTAAGCTGTCGAATTTCTTGCTTAACCTTAAGGTGCACTCGCCAACTCACGATAACATAAACGATGCTCGCGGCCACCAGCCCAACAAAAGGCGGCAACCAGTATTGGAAAAACCTTAAAATCACGAATGACAATAGCATTTGAGCGAGTGCAAATACCATTAGCAATATCAGGTGGTGCGTCCGGCGGAAAAAATATAGGAGACCACAAAACAGCGCAGTTAATAGCACTCCATAGATAAACTGAGTCCTATAGTTGGCGTGGGTAAAAAATCGCTGATTTAGCAGGGCGGTGAGAAGCTGAGCATTCATCTCTACCCCAGGCATCATCTGCCGCCCTCCCGATACTGGCGTTGCCAACTGATCCCCCAATCCCTCAGCCGTTGCACCAATCAGCACTATTTTATGACGGAGCTGATCATCTACCTTCCCCTGCAGAACATCAATATAGGAAACTTGCAGAGGTCGGTCATCTTTCAAGAATGGAATATACGCGAGCTTATCCCGTACCCAATAATCCCCTTGGATGCTCTGGAGGTTCGGTTCCAGTTGCTTATGGGTAGCCGTTGAGTAAAGTGCTAAGGCAAACGCTTGCCAATGGCTATTACCTAAGCCAGCATAGAGATAAACTGAACGGCAAATACCATCAACACTGAGCTCAAAATCCACATGCCCCAATGCGTACGCTGACGCTGCTAGTTTCGCTTCAGGCAGCAGCTCCGATGTGATGATCCCTTGCGAATCTACCTCAGGAGCCATCGCTAAGACCACTCGTCCAGAGGCTTCTATCGCATCGGCCAATGCGGTATCAGCCTCTAAGGTCTCGGTCTCTGGGAACAAGATATCAAAGCCCACCGCTTTCGGCATCAGGGGATTAATTTTATGTAACAAGTTGGCATGGACATGGCGTGACCACGGCCAACGCCCAAGCGCTTTTAGGCTTTTTTCATCAATCGCCACTATCACTACTTCATCGCTCGGCTGTTGGCCCATCAAGCCGTGAACCATATCGTAGTAGATCCAGTTGAAGCGTTGTAAATAGGTATTTTCAACTAAAGAAGCCGGTATCGACAAACACAAAACAAGCAGCACCAGATTAAAAAGCGAGACTTGCCGTAAAGTGTCCATCAGAGCAACATCACACCTAATATGCCAAGGCCAATCATCTTCAGCCAATCATAGTCCTGTGGTGGATAAAGACGCTGAAGCGCACCCCATGGGCCAGCAAAGCCGTCAGACTCAATAACCCGCACGCGCAAGTAATGAATTTGATTTATCTCTTCTTCCATACGCCAAGAATGAGACTGCAAAATTTGATCACTCACCAGCTCGGAAAAGTCTTCATCCGTTGCCACTTGCAGCTGAAAACGCTGATCTTTCTCACCAGCACCCCAGGAGATCCGCTTACCCTCTTGCTCAACAGACGCCTCGGGGGCGCTAGGAATAGGAGATCGAATAAACTGCTGAGTAATGCCAAAAGGTCCTTGCTCTCCTGATGCAGATACACTCGCTACTCGCCAAAAAAACTCCCCCCGTTCAGGGAGCGGGTTAGCCGTGTAATCCGTTGTTGAAAGCTGCTCAGTAATAAGCGGACTTGAGAAGTCGTCAGATTCCGCTACCTGTAGTTTATATTCAGCCGCTTCGTCTGCAGCCGTCCAGCGCAGCACGGGCACATCACCATAAAGCTTCTTGTGATGAGTCGGGGCCAGAGAAAAAGGCGGGCTAGGATGCAGATCCAGTGTCAACGGCCTAGTGCTAGAAAAGCCCTCTATACCCAATGCATCAACACCTCGAACCCTTATAAAATAATCGCCATCAGGTACATCCGGCAATGCCGACTTTGCCTGTTCGGCATCACGAGCCCAAATAATCGTTTCAAAAGAAGAAGTTGCTGATAGTTCCAAACGATAATGACTGGCAGCCTCCACTGCCTCCCAGTGCAATAGGCGATGCGCTTCACGCACAGGCGATGGCGTCAAATCAAACTCTGGTGCAGGCAAGAGCTTTTTCGGTCGCACGGGGGCTTTATTGGGTTCTACCCGAGTGCCGTACCCCGCCGCTATTTTACGTTGTCCCCCAGTACCAGCCACAGCAACCGCGCCTTCAAGCACCTCGATACGGGAAATATTGTCGCTCTCTTTAAGTGTTGTCCGAAACGACGTTCCCCTCACAGCCGCTGTCGCTGACGGGGTTTGGATTTCAAAACGAGAGGCTTTTCCAACGGCAGGCTTTGCTCGGGTGTCAACACGACCACGCTCCAGCCTGAAACGCGTATCAACCATGCCTGACTCGCCATACTGACTTAAGTAATTGAAGCGCACATGACTATTTTCATGCAGTGTGATCTGAGTTCCGTCTGCAAATCGAATCGAAGCACTGCTACCGGCGGGAATCACAACTTCATCCCCCAATCTGATTTGATCTCCGACCCTCAGTGGTTTTTCAATTTCATCTTGATGAATATGCGTAGCTGAACCAACTAACGCTACCACTTCCGCTTTAGATGTCTGCTCTTTTATCCAATCCAGAGGTACTCGAATGCGTGTACCAGGGAGTAAGCGCTTGGGGTCAGCAATATTGTTGATGCGCTGCAAGTCTTTCCAGCGATTAACATCTTTCAGATTGTCCTGACTAAAATCCCAAAGTGTGTCGTCTTTGTTAACAACAAAAATCCAATCAGACGCCTGAGAAACAGAGACTAGAAGAAACGTGAGACAGAGCAGAAGGTAACGCATGACAAAATCCCTATTTAGTTACCGCGACCCTCCTTCTTTCATTTAGAAGATATCAACCGGCCACGTGCGTTAGGCTGCACATACATCCTAGAAGCACAGCCTGCCTAATTAAAAATTAGCACAAGAGTTGTTAAGCTGACAGTCATAATACGAAATTATGTCTATTATTAACGACTCTTTTATAATTTAGGGCAACTAAGACTATGGGCAAGGGTTTGGTAGATTGCCGTGTATGGCATCTATTCGCTGCAGCACTTCCTCAGATAGCACCAAGGCATCCGCTGCAATATTAGTGGCCAACTGCGTCAAGTTCGTAGCACCTATAATATTCGAACCGACAAACGGGCGACTATTTACAAACGCTAACGCCATTTGTGCCGGGTCTAAGCCAAACTCCTGCGCGATTTGCACGTATGCTTCGGTTGCTTCTACCCCTTTGGGCTTGAGGTAGCGGGTATATGAAGGTAATAGAGTGAGACGCGCCCCGTCTGGAAATTGGCCGTTCAGATATTTGCCAGATAGCACTCCAAACCCTAAGGGTGAATATGCTAGCAAATCGACACCTTCACGCATTAGCACTTCGGTCAAACCAATTTCATCTGAGCGATTCAGTAAATTATAAGGATTCTGTACTGTGATTACCCGGGGGAGATCCAGCATTTCGGCATACTTCAAGAAGCTCATAACGCCCCAAGGCGACTCATTAGACAATCCGATGTAACGCACTTTGCCCTCATCGATGAGCGCTTTTAATACCTTCAACGTCTCTAAAATGGGCGTCCCATCTTTGGAGGCATCATGCTGATAATCTTGCTGGCCAAAAAAGTTAGTTTTGCGGTCTGGCCAATGTAACTGATATAGGTCTATATAATCAGTCTGCAAACGTGACAAGCTGCCCTCAATTGCGGCACGAATATTTTTCTCATCCAAGTGAATATCAGGTCGTAAGTAGTTTACCATCTCCGCGGGACCTACCACCTTGGTGGCTATAATAACCCGCTCACGACACCCCCGCGCTTTTAGCCAATTGCCAATGTATGCTTCCGTTCTCCCTTGATACTCAGCGCTAGTCGGGATCGGGTACATTTCAGCAGCATCCAAAAAGTTAACGCCCTGAGAAAGGGCGTAGTCCAATTGCTGATGCGCTTCGGCCTCCGAATTGCGGCTACCAAAGGTCATTGTCCCTAAACAGATACGGCTAACGTTTAACTCGCTATGTCCCAACTGACGATAATGCATCTTCACATCTCCCTATCGTGAAATTAGCTACTTGGTAAAACCCTGACACAAAACGACTTCAAATAATCAGTTTCTGGAATCGCAGGATGCACTGGATGGTCAGCGCCCTGATGACCTTGGTCGAAAATCTGCGCGAAACGATCCAACTCCCTCGCATTTGATCGGATAATGTCGATAAGGCTCGCTCGCTCCAAATGCATAGAGCAGGAGGCGCTCACCAGAATGCCATTACGATCTAACAAACGCATTGCCATATTATTAATTCGAGCATAGGCGCGCTCTCCGTTACGCACATCTTTGCGACGTTGAATAAACGCAGGTGGATCTACAATAACAACGTCAAACTTCTCTTTCTCCGCAATCAACGCTTTACAGGTATCGAACGCATCGCCTTGCAAACCAATAAAGCGATCTTCTGCAGCATTAATTCGAGCGTTCTCAAGTGCGACCTCTAACGCGGTCTCCGACGCATCCACGCAGGTCACCTCTTTAGCTCCAGCGGCTAATGCTTGTACACCCCAACCACCCACATAACTAAATAGATCCAGCACTCGTTTACCCGCAACATGCTTTTGCATGGCCGCACGATTGTTTCGGTGATCGTAAAACCAGCCCGTCTTTTGCCCCGTTAATACAGGGGCAAGCAGCGACACGCCATTCTCTTCGAGCGGGCATAGCTCCGGCACTTCGCCTTGAACAACTTCAATATAGCTTTCTAGGCCTTCAGTACTGCGCATTTTTCCATCACAGCGTAAAACAATTGCCGAAGGTGTGAAAACCTTATTGAGGGCTGAGACAATCTCATCCACAACCGCTTCCATTCCCGCCGTGGAAATTTGCACAACAAATAGGTCGTAGAAACGGTCAATCACCAACCCTGGTAGTGCGTCGCTATCACCAAAAACCAAGCGGTAACAAGGCTTATCAAAGCACGCTTCCCGCAACGAGAGAGCGATATTCAAGCGATGAACAAGCAAGGAGCGATCTAAGCGAAGCTTCGTATCACGACTGATCAGGCGTCCAAAAATCAAGGTATTCGGGTTCACATAAGCAATGCCCAACGATTTACCGTTGCTCGCTTCTACGAGCACTTGTTCACCCAGTTCGAACTGTTTAATAGGCGTTCGCTTATTATCAACTTCGTTACTGTAGATCCAGACATGCCCGGCACGCAAACGACGCTCAGCCCCTGGATTAAGAATCAGTGTATTTAACGACATAGCTTTTCCGAAGATAGTGACTTACCGCCTAACCCAAAAGGGAAAAGGGGCTATTGATGAACTGTTAAGCTTACACGGGGAGGGGCATGGGTGTCGATGAGGATATTAAATTTGAGGCAGCAAGCACAGCGAAAACAAGCACTGTACCTGCCACCAAGTCGATCAACAGGTCGAACGTTATGCTTCTTCTTCGCAGAGCGTGTTGTAAGCTTCTGCATCCAGTAAGTCGTCAAGTTCGCTGGCATCTGATAGCTTTACACGGAAGAACCAACCATCGCCATAAGGATCGCTATTGGCCTGTTCGGGGGCATCTTCTAAAGATTCGTTAATCTCGATAACTTCACCAGAGACCGGAGCATAAATATCAGACGCGGCTTTAACCGACTCAACAACACCGGCGTCATCACCGGCGCTAACGTCAGAGCCGACTTCCGGTAATTCAACAAACACCACATCACCCAATAGATCCTGTGCATGATCCGTAATACCGATGGTTACGGTACCGTCACCCTCGTCACGAATCCACTCATGGCTGGCAACATATTTCAAATCGTTACGAATATCGCTCATCTTTTCGCTTCCTGAATTAGAGGGTTAAGAAAAAACTTTTTTACCATTACGCACAAACGGCGGACGTACAACTTTCACCGGTACAAGTTTACCGCGCAGATCTACGACTGCCTCTTTGCCGGTGCCAACAGGCACGCGTGCCAACGCAATGGATAAATTGAGTGTAGGCGAAAAAGTACCACTGGTGATTTCACCTTCACCGAGTCCATCAACGAGTACTTTTTGGTGTCCGCGTAGTACACCACGAGACTCCATGACCAAACCAACGAGCTTGCTTTTCACACCTGCAGCTTTCTCTGCTTCCAAGGCTGCTCGACCACAAAACTGACGTGTCTCAGGCTCCCATGCAACAGTCCACCCCATACCGGAAACTAACGGGGACACCTGTTCATCCATATCTGCCCCATAAAGATTCATACCTGCTTCTAGGCGTAGCGTGTCTCTAGCACCCAAGCCGCATGGAGTAACGCCTTGATCAGCCAACGCTTGCCAAAAAACAGCCACTTCTTCTTCAGGGATGATGATTTCCAGTCCATCCTCACCGGTATAACCGGTTCGAGCAATAAACCAGCCTTCAGATTCAGCACCTTGAAAAAGACTTAAACCATCAATCAAGCGGCCTCGGGACTCGCTCAGCACAGCTTTGGTTTTAGCGATCGCTTCAGGCCCTTGCACAGCAATCATCGATAACTCAGGCTGCTCCGTAAGCGCTACATCAAAGCGTGTCGTTTGTTCTGCCATCCAGCGTAGGTCTTTCTCACGGGTTGCGCAATTCACGACTACCCGAAACCACTCTCCAGGAACGTGAGGGTCCGTCATTCGGTAGACAATAAGATCATCTATCACACCTCCATCATCATTCAGCATGGCGGAATAAAGCGCTTTGCCTTTCACTTCAAGACGTGCCACATCATTAGCCAGAAGGTGTCGCAGGTATTCAGCTGCATCTGCGCCCGTAACATCCACAATAGTCATGTGTGAAACATCAAACATGCCTGCCGCAGTACGTACCTGATGGTGTTCTTCGATCTGAGAGCCATAATTTAGCGGCATATCCCAGCCACCAAAGTCGACTATTTTTGCACCCATGGCAAGGTGCTGATCATATAAAGCGGTTTTACTTGCCATTGTATAAAAACCCATGGTTGTTAACGCAATAAAGGCGCCCAGTAGGCTCGCCAGATGCAGAAAAAGGGATGACAATTTATAGGGATTTGCCGAACAGATCAATCTCTGATCGGCGCGCTTCATGCACTTTAATACTTATGCATAATCCGATAGCGTACTTCGCCACCTTAGTTATTGATCGATTGTACGTCGAGCCAGCTTCGGCACTTCGCCTCTTAATCCCATGGCTTGCATGACAATGTGCTGCTTAAGTGGAGATAACTGGTTTAGCGTGCTCATCCCTGCACTTCTCACCCATTTCAACAAGGGTTGCTGATGGCTAAAAAGCTGCTTAAACATCTCCATACCTGCAGACATCTGCAGATTCGCCCCTTGTCTCTGGCGCTGAAAACGTTTTAGAACACGCTCACTACCGAGCGCTTCACCGCGAGAAAGAGCCAACAAAACATGCTCGGCTAACGCTGCCGCATCCATCAACCCCAAATTAACACCCTGCCCGGCAAGGGGATGAATAGTATGTGCAGCATCGCCAATCACCGCCAACCCTTGCTTCACATAGTACTTTGCATGGCGCTGACGTAAAGGCACACAAAACCGTTGTTCCGTACTAATAATCCTACCAAGTCGGTACTCGAAGTCGCGACTCAGCGCATGGCAAAACTCATCATCGTCAAGCGCCATTAAGGATTGCGCATGATCAGGAGAGGTTGACCAAACAATGGAGCTGAAGTAGGGATCATCCAAGGGTAGAAAAGCCAACGGGCCATCTTCGGTGAAACGCTGCCATGCCGTTTGTTGATGGGATTGCTCCGTTCTAACCGTGGTAACGATAGCATGGTGCCCATAATCCCATTCCCACAAAGGAATGTTAGCGAGTTGGCGCACTCTGGAGAGAGCACCGTCTGCAGCTACCACCAACGCTGCACACCATTGTTTATCATCTTCGCATGTTAGGACTCTCTGCCCGTTAGCATCGACTTCTGACACCGCTTTAACCTGAGCATCACCCACCACTGTAACATTGGGTATTTGGCTCGCCACCTCCAGTAGTGCAGACACGGTGACCCGATTCTCAACAATATGGCCTAATACATCTTCATGCAAATCGCGGCAGGAAAAATGAATTTTGCCGCTACCCTCACCATCCCACACGTCCATATCGGTGTAAGGGCTGACACGCACTTGCTCCATCAATGGCCACACACCCACATGACAGAGCAGTTGCTGCGAGGCGCAGGTCAGCGCACTAACCCGTGGATCATAACCTTGGGATTCCGGCACATCGTTATCTAGCGACCGATTCTCAAGCACAACAACCTTTAAGCCTGAGGGCGCGAGCGCTAAGGCCGCTGTCAGCCCAACCATACCCGCACCAACAATCACAATATCAGCTGTATGTCGTGTCATGTTTCACCTTATTTCAAACGGGGGGCAGGAATATCCAGCCCCATCGCACCGCGGGCAAAGAGCGTCTTGGCCGTAGGACATACATCCATTAGTTGCAATCCCAGATTACGACCAAAACTCAATAATGGATTACGATTTGAAAATAGCCTCATCGTTTTATCACTCAGCCCAATGGTGCGCTGCTGGTCGGAAACCCTTGTATCCATATAAGCTTGTAATACCAACAGATCGCCAATATTCTGCTGCTGTCGCTTCGCTTCAATCAACTGTTGAGCCAAAGCGACCACACCGCGTAATGCGAGGTTATATCCTTGACCTGCAATCGGGTGCAAAGCGTGCGCGGCATTGCCTAACACCACCAGCCCTGGTCTAATTTGCTCATCAGCCAATACTCGTTTTAGGGGGTAACTAAAACGCTCACCTACGCGAGTAAAACAGCCTGCTCGATAGCCAAAGCGTTGCTGTATACATGCTAGGAAAGCTTGATTATCTAGCCCCATAACCTCTTCTAAGTCTTGGTCTGGTATCGTCCAGACAAGCCCACAGCGAGTCGCCCCTTGCTGATCTTGCAAAGGCAGCAAGGCAATAGGCCCAGTATCTGTAAAACGTTCGTAGGCGACGTGCTGATGAGGCCGGTCCACACTCACATTAGTGACAACAGCATGCTGATCATAAGTGACTTGCTGATAACCGATGCCTAACTGTTCCCTTAAGTCGGAACGGCCACCATCGGCCATAACCACCAGACCCGCATGTATTGATGATTGGTTTTCGCCTGCACGAATATGCAACTGCATCCCTGTTTCTTGAGGTGAGACTGATATCACTTCGGCAGGACAGAGATAATCAAGGTGAGTAGGCGAAGCCGGATGTTCGATAATGTGCCTAAGTAAGGATTTACCTAGCCAATGGTTCTCCACCACATAACCCAGCGCAGGCACCTGCTCATCCTCTGCATTCAAGCGAGTGGCTCCAAAGTGACCTTTATCAGATACGTGGATATGCAATATAGGTGACAGATGTTCTGCAATCGTTTGCCAAACACCTATCTGCTCATACAGCTTTCTCGTACCATAGGAAAGTGCTGTCGCCCTGGCATCATAGCTTGGCTGATAAACCGATAGGGAATCTCGTGGCATAGCCACCGCTTCGACCACCGCCATACTTAAATCCAACTCAGCGGCTACAGGCAACAAAGAGGCAGCCAGACTAGCACCGACCATACCACCACCGACAATGACGAGATCATACTCTTTTTTCATTGTGCACCTTCCGCCATTAACGCTTCAATCTCTGCAATGGTTTTAGGCACAGAGGCGGTTAGTACTTTATTGCCATCCTCAGTGATCAGTACATCGTCTTCGATGCGAATACCGATACCCCGCCAGCGTGGCTCGACATTCTGATTATCCGCCGCAATATAGATACCCGGCTCGACCGTCATCACCATGCCCGCCTCAAGAGGCCGCCACTCGTTCGCAACTTTGTAATCTCCAACATCGTGCACATCCATACCCAACCAATGTCCGAGACGATGCATATAAAAAGCTTTGTAAGCGCCTTGCTCAATTAGCTCATCCACATTCCCTTGGAGAATGCCTAACGCCACTAAACCTTCTGTAATAACGCGCACCGAAAGATCATGACTTTCTTCCCACAACATACCTGGGCGAATCGCATCAAGACACGCTAGCTGTGCTTTGAGCACCAGCTCATAAAGTGCCTTCTGATCGTCACTAAACTTGCCACTAACCGGGAAGGTTCGGGTGATATCTCCCGCATAGTAATCCCATTCACATCCAGCATCGATCAGTACGAGGTCACCCTGCTTAAGCTCTTGACGATTGGAGACATAATGCAAAACACACGCGTTTTCACCACCTCCCACAATGCTGGAGTAAGCAGGTAAACGACAGCCGTTTTGCATAAAATGATGAAGAATTTCCGCTTCCAACTGGTACTCAAATAAACCCGGGCGACAGAGCTTCATCGCTTTGATATGCGCTTGCGCCGACACCTCTGCAGCATGGCTCATGACTGCTATTTCTTGAGGAGATTTGAATAACCGCATCTCATGCAGCTTGGGTGATAAATCTTCTTGTCGATAGGGTGCCCTCACCCCTTGGCGACGCTTTTTGCGCATCGTCTTTAACCAAGCATCGATGCGCACTTCTGTGTCATAAGGACCTCCCATACAGAAGAACAGCGTTTCGATGCCATCGAATAGTTGTGGCAACCGCTCATCAATCTCTTCACTAGACCACGCCTGATCTGCATGGTAGTGAGTTCGCGCACCCGAGGGGCCCGCCCGATAACCATTCCATATCTCCATTTCAGGATCGCGGGGCTGGCAGAAAAGGTGATATCGCACCTGAGAGCCGTTTTTCAAAAGTACAATCAGCGCATCCGGCTCATCAAAACCACTCAGGTAATAGAAATCGCTGTCCTGACGAAAAGGCCACTCCACATCGCTATTACGCGACTGCAAGTTCGCGGAAGGCACAATCACGGCGCTGTTGATAGGCAGCGCGTCCATTAGACGCTGCCGACGGTCTGCAAACTCAGTTTGATCAATCCTTGGGGCTACCATATTGACTCCTGAACCGCTCAGTGTAATTGAGGTTTATCAGCAACCTCACCCGTTTGTTTATCACCAGAAGCATTACATTCACTAAATAACATCAACACCACCATGCGAACGTACTCTTCTAGTTGCATCAAATCCGACTCATTATCCTCATCGTCTTCAACTTCAGACGCCACTTGAGCTATTTGCGAGAGGTCACTCAATGCGTCTTTCGCCTCTTCTGACAGGCTATTATCGGTCTGCTTACCCTGATAACCAAACCCCGTCATAAACCCCTGACACCATAAGCCTAAGGACTCAACACGCTGGGCTAGAGGGACCTCTTCATCCGGTAATAGCAAGGAAAGTTCAAGCCCGAAACTTTCTAACTGGCCTAAAGACTGCTCATAAAGCCCAACCAAACCCACTTTGCTTGACTCATGGCTGACCATTTCGCGCTCTAATAATTCTGCCATCGTTTTCAGCCAAAGGTCGGGAACCATACGAGCACCGGATGATAGCTGACCACACAGGAAACCGTGTAATTCAGCAGGAGAGATAATAAATACCTCTTCACTCACCAGCAGGTTGGCAATGTCATCAAAGCCAATCATTTGCCCCGTCACTTCTACTGTCATGCAAGTACTCTCTATTTTATGAATATGGCTGTTACTACGAACTCAGCTCATTGGTCGATTAAAAGTGGTATTTTTTGATAATCCTAGCATTCTACTCTATATAGAGCTATGTGGAGCAATTGACCCCCTGCATCAGGCTGTTTATAGTCTTTCTGTTTTTTATGCCGGATCCTTCCATGACTGACCATTATTTTATTGCACTTGAACAGAAAATTGATCAATTGCTAGCCCGCTGTGAGCAGCTAGAGCGTGAGAACCAGCAATTACGCTCTTTAGAGCTTCAGGCGCGCCAAGAAAAATCCCGTTTACTACAAGTGAACGACCAAACTCGCTCACAGGTGGAGAAAATGATTCAGCGACTCAAAACACTGGAGCAAAACATATGACTCAGGATAGCGGCCACAAAGTATCTATTAAAATCATGGATAAAGAGTACCTGATTGGCTGCCCTGATGGCGCAGAAGCGGAGCTTTTTGCCTCCGCAGACTATCTAGATAAAAAAATGCGCGAGGTTCGAGATAGCGGAAAAGTGCTTGGATTAGAACGTGTTGCCGTCATGGCCGCACTGAACATTTCCCATGAATTGATCAAAAGCAAAGAGCAGCAGCGGGAAAAAGTTGAAGAACGAATTCAACGGCTTGGCGAGAAGATTGATCAATCTATGGCTCGTATGTCAGCATCCGAGCACACCGAAACAAGCGATTAAAAATAGATAAACGTATAAATTTCATACAGTTGCATGTTTCACATAGCATTAATTTAAAAAAATACAAGACCTGACTTTTTGCATTATCAGGGTATAATTAATCTGCTCCCTGGGGTGTTTGTCCATTGGTTACGTCCCTCGAGCCGATAATTACCAGTATGGATTTTTTCAGTAGGTGTTGTGCGCATGTCCGTCTTCGGAAAGCCTAATGCACTTCGGAAATCTCCTCCTTGAACCTTCGGGTTCAGGGCCACAACCAGTAACGGCATCTTGGGGAGCCTCCATTCTATGGACGCCAGAAACGCATTGCGCAAAAAAATGCGAACAGCTCGACGCGCATTATCACCTTTGCAGCAAAAGTCGGCATCTCGCAACCTGCTCAAACACCTTAAAAACACACCGCAATTTCGCACTGCAAAGCACATCGCTCTCTATTTAGGTAATGACGGCGAGATTGATCCAAATGAAGTAGTTCAATGGTGCTGGAAACAACGAAAAATCATCTACTTACCGGTGCTACATCCTCTCGCCCATAATCGTTTATGGTTTGTCCGCTACACACTCAGAACACCTCTAACTAAAAATTGTTACGGCATCATAGAACCTAAGTCGCCCTATCGATTTATTCGACCTGCCAAAGCGCTGGATACCGTACTACTTCCTTTAGTCGCTTTTGATACACAAGGTGGCCGTTTAGGCATGGGGGGAGGATATTATGATCGAACCTTCAGCTTTATTCGGCAGTTCGGGCTGTGCAAGCCACGCCTGATAGGCTTGGCTCATGATTTTCAGAAAGTAGAAAAGCTGCCCGTAGCGAGCTGGGACGTACCCCTCGCTCTTGTCGTAACAGACGCCGGTATTTATTCAACCAATACTGGCCTTAGCGCAAACTAAACACCTGCTCTACCATCGATGAAAGTTGAAAATCACCCTGAGAAAATACGCCTGTAATAACAGACCCAACAACAAAGACAATAACAACAACCATGACAAGATCAGGACCTTTTTTCATACCCTGCACTTCTTCTCTTATTATTTCGTTAATGTGAAAACATTCCAATAAAACCGCTGCAAGTCTTCCATACTATCAAAATAAATCAAGATTTCTTTTAACTATAACTACAAGTTAAACGATTTTCTTGACAGATCGCACAAAAACTCACAAATAGCCCTTTGATACAGCTTAGTTTTCCCCGATTTTAACAACAATTGTCACATTATCGTCAAAATCATAAAGCCAACCAAAGAACCAAGGGCAGTGTCAGCATGGACAATACCGTTTGGCCGGTAATAATTGCAGCTATCATTTGCGCATCCCCACCTAACTGACGGGCTAAAATATACCCAGAGGGTGCGGTAGGCACTGCAGCAAACACAACCAGAAGACCCGTAATAAAAGGAGAAAGTTCCATCCACTGAGCAAAAAACAGTATAAATAGTGGAAATAACAATAATTTAATAATACCCGACAACCACATCGCACTTTGCGCCGAACGTAACGAGGCTATATTCAAACCAGCGCCAACTGCTAGTAAGCCTAGAGGCAGCGCCATCTGACCTAGAAGCTGTGCCACTGAAAGCAGCGCTGTATGCAGTCCCACACCAGACACGTTCAATACGATACCTAGCACACAAGCTAAAATCAGTGGGTTTTTCATTAATGTACGAACAAAGCCTGATACCCCTCTCCCGGAAGGAATATAGATAGAAAACATCAAAACACACAGCAAATTGATCAGCGGAATCATTAGGGCAACCACTATTGCCGACAGAGCAATGGCATCTTCACCAAATATTGCTGTGGCAACCGCTAACGCCACATAGGTATTAAAACGAATAGCTCCCTGATAGAAGGATGTGAACGCTGCTGATGATAGGTGTATAACTGGCTTTAAACATATGCAGAGCACACTTCCAACAGCCAGCAGAGCAATAATCGCCAGTGCAACGTTTTCAAAAGCAATGCCTGACATATCTGCTGTACTTAATTTGCTAACCAACAGCACAGGAAATAATACGAAGTAGGTAAGCTTCTCGGCTGGCTCCCAAAAGCCATCTCCTGGAACCCCTCCTCTACGCCCGGCAAACCCGATCATTAATAAGGCAAACACAGGCCATAACGCACTAAGAACTGAAAACATACTTGCGAACGCCTCTAAGTAAGAGTATTTCTATGGGTGATTAGCGCCCTATGTGGCACACGGCATTATTATTGATAAGGAAACCGTCTATGACATCACTGGTATTAACCGTTATTGGGCCCGATAAACCTGGACTCGTTGAGCGCCTATCTCATACGATAGCCAAGCATCAAGGCAACTGGCTAGAATCTGGTCTATCCCGCCTCGGAGGCAAATTCGCTGGCATCCTCGTTATTCAAGTGCCTGATGAACAGGTTACTGCGCTACATCAAGCCCTGCAAGACTTAGCCAATAGCGGTCTAAAAATTATTGCTGAGTCTGCGGACGAGCAGGAACGTGCCACCGACTTGCGACCTTTTACATTGGAATTAGTGGGACATGATAAACCGGGGATCGTGCGGGAAATATCGCAAGCGCTCGCACAACGACACATCAACGTAGAGACGTTAAAGACTGAGCTAGTTTCAGGTTCTATGTCTGCAGAATTATTATTTAAAGCCGAAGCGCACTTACTGGCACCAGCGGATTTTGATATGGACGAGTTACAAGGTGCACTTGAAGCGATTGCCAGCGACCTGATGGTGGACATTACACTAAACGATTAGACAAACCTGTTTGTAATTGCTTCATCGAAGGTTAATCCGGCATGTCGTCTCATAGACCATCTCACTAACTTTTCGGAGCAGAAATATGGGAGTTTTTTCTTGGATCATCATGGGTCTACTAGCAGGCGCTGTTGCCAAATGGTTAATGCCAGGTAAAGATCCAGGCGGATTTTTTATCACCATGATTCTGGGTATTGCAGGTGGTATCGTTGGTGGCTATATCGGCACAATGCTTGGCTTTGGTAAAGTAGACGGTTTCAATTTAGGCAGTTTTGGTCTAGCCACTGCTGGAGCCGTGTTGCTGCTATTTATTTACCGTAACATTAAGGGTCGCAGCTGAGTTAACAACAAGGTGGCTGAATGCTATGGCCACCTTGTTAATCATGATCTGCCGTTAACTCCTCCAGTTTCATCATCGCCCAATCAACAGGCAACTCGGCTTGGCATACCCTGTTTCGGCCCGAATGCTTTGCTTTGTATAATGCGTCATCCGCTCTTTTCATCCACTCTCGGGCTGATTCTAACTCACCTAACTCTGCCACACCGACCGATACAGTAACGTAGTGATCTGAGATCAATTTTGTTTGCTCCAACAAACCACGCGCTTGCTCAGCTAAACTAATTGCATCCTCTAAGCCGCCATTAGTTAAAACGACAAACTCTTCTCCTCCAAAACGATATAAACTCTCTTCCTCTCTGATCATCCCCTTCAGGAAGTCGACAAACCGCTGCAAGAAAATATCACCCGTCGCATGTCCAAATTGATCATTAATCTGCTTAAAGTGGTCGACATCAAACAATACCAACGAAACAGCATGTTTTTTGCTTTGATAATTGGAAACGGCTGTCTCTATATCATCATCCAAAGAGCGCCGGTTAAAAGCACCCGTCAAAGGGTCTATTGTGGCCTCTTGAGACAAGCGACGCCGATCTCGCGCCATTCGAACTGAGAAAATTGACGAAAACAGACAAACTAATACATAAGAAACCTGAAAGCTGAACAAATGCAACCAGCCCAACTCATCAAGAACAATATAAGATAGTGCCAGTAACGAGAGCACGTTGATTATCAAAGCTTCACGCAAACGAACCATAAAGAAGCCAGCGACCGCTGTAGGATAAGACCAAAACAGCATGTCAGCCCCCTTGATTATCGTTACGGTTAACATCCCCACCGTATAGACCAAAGTAAACAGCAGGCTGACCAATCTGAAGTAAGTTCTGCTTCCTGAAAGCGCCACCAATACAACCATCCCAACAACAATCAGCAGGTCAATCAGACCTAACGTATATTCACCCTGAATAAACCGCCACACACTGAACGGCAGTATCGCAACAACCCCAAGCGCCCCTTGCATACGCATCAAGTCCATTTCCGGCGAACTATCCGGCCGAGCCGTTTTGTAGCGTGCTATGATTCTGTCAAGCAACTTTTTTTCCTGCGCGCAGTTTGAAAACTTAGATTCAAAGTGTATGCATCCACACGAAAAAGTACCAGCAATAAAAAAGCGGGCATTCGCCCGCTTATAGTCTCAACTAACTACGCTGCTGCAATCGTGTCTTACCACGAATCACGGCAGCCCTCACTTGGCTTGGCGCAGTGCCACCGATGTGGTTTCTCGCGGATACAGACCCTTCTAATGTTAGAACCTCAAACACATCTGCACCAATGGTGTCCGAAAACTGCTGAAGCTCTTCCAGTGACATTTCACCTAAATCTTTACCTGACTCAATCCCATAAGCAACAGACTTACCAACCACTTCGTGAGCATCTCGAAAGGGCATACCTTTACGCACCAGATAATCCGCTAGGTCGGTTGCTGTTGAAAAACCACGTAGCGCAGCTTCTCGCATATTTTCTTTGCGTGATTCCAAGGCAGGCACCATGTCAGCAAAAGCACGTAAGCAACCTTTTACCGTATCAATAGCATCAAACAATGGCTCTTTATCTTCTTGGTTGTCTTTATTGTAAGCCAAAGGTTGAGACTTCATTAGGGTTAGAAGACTCATTAAATGTCCATAAACACGCCCAGACTTACCACGCACCAACTCAGGCACATCTGGGTTCTTTTTCTGCGGCATAATGGAGGAGCCTGTACAGAAACGATCTGGCAAATTAATGAAGTTGAATTGTGCAGAGGTCCACAATACCAATTCTTCCGACATGCGTGTCAGGTGCATCATCAACACACTGGAAGCCGCACAAAACTCAATGGCGAAATCACGATCTGATACCGCATCTAATGAGTTTTCTGCCGGCGCATCAAAGCCTAACAACTTACAAGTGATCTCACGTTGAATAGGGTAAGTCGTGCCTGCCAAAGCGGCTGCTCCTAACGGCATAATATTGACCCGCTTACGAGTATCTACGAAACGCTCATAGTCGCGGCTCAACATTTCAAACCAGGCCAGCAAATGATGTCCAAACGTGACCGGCTGCGCGGTTTGCAGATGCGTAAAGCCAGGCATAATCGTGTCAGCTTCTTGTTCGGCCAACATAAGCAAGCCTTCTTGCAAACGCGTAATTTCGGACAAAACAAGATCAATCTCATCGCGCACATACAAACGAATGTCAGTTGCTACCTGATCATTACGCGAGCGGCCGGTGTGTAGCTTTTTTCCCGTAATGCCTATCTTAGCTGTTAGTGCAGCTTCGATGTTCATATGAACATCTTCCAGTGCTATAGACCATTCAAAGCGTCCAGCCTCAATATCTTGCTGAATCTCAGACAATCCTTGAGTGATAGCGTTACACTCATCTTCTGTAAGCACACCCGCTTCTGTCAGCATGGTGGCATGAGCAATAGAACCTTGAATATCTTGTCGGTACATACGTTGATCAAACTCAACAGATGCGGTAAAACGTGCGACAAACTCATCGGTAGGTTCATTAAAACGACCACCCCATTGCTGGTTGGTTTTATTGCTCATGCGAAAGACCTCATTACTCAATCAGGACAGACCTTTCTGGTCTGAATAATCCTGCGATTATAGCAGTTTTCTACACAGATGGAGCCATCTCTTGATATATGCCAGCCCCCACAATGGTGATGATCTGTTACAATCGCCTGATTCGCCGTAACAGGCTAGTAGACGTTATGACCTCAGGACAGGATTATGCAGAAAAACCTTGTACGCATTGCAACCCGAAAGAGCCTGCTCGCGCTATGGCAAGCCGAATATGTAAAAGCAGAATTAGAGAAACACCACCCAGGTATTCAGGTTGAGCTGCTGGGTATGACCACACGGGGCGACAAGATTCTGGATACACCACTCGCCAAGGTTGGTGGAAAAGGCCTGTTTGTTAAAGAGCTAGAAGTCGCCATGCTGGAAGATCGAGCCGACATTGCTGTTCATTCAATGAAAGACGTTCCTATGGAGTTTCCAGATGGACTCGGACTATCCGTTATCTGCCCCCGCGAAAAGCCGACGGATGCTTTCGTCTCTAATAAATTCCAATCATTATCTGAATTACCGCAGGGCGCCATAGTCGGCACCTCGTCACTTCGCCGTCAGGCACTCCTTAGAGAACAACGTCCCGACTTAGAGATTCAAGATTTACGAGGCAACGTACAAACACGCCTAGGCAAATTAGATGATGGTCAATATGACGCCATCATTCTGGCAACAGCGGGACTGGTACGATTAGGGCTGCAAGACCGAATCAGCAGTGAACTGTCCGATGATATTAGCCTACCTGCAGGCGGACAAGGCGCTGTCGGTATCGAGTGCCGTACAAATGACGAAGCTATCAAAGCACTGCTAGCCCCCTTACACCATCCACAAACGGCGTACTGTGTACTCGCAGAGCGCGCCATGAACAAGCGCTTAGAAGGGGGCTGCCAAGTCCCTATCGCCTGTTATGCGACGCTCAACGATGCCGGTAATGAAGTTTATCTCAGGGGTTTGGTTGCACGCCCTGATGGGACGACCGTTTTACGCGATGAGGAGCGAGGCGCACCTGAAGATGCAGAGCAAATAGGTATTCGTCTAGCCGAGCGCCTACTCGCAGCCGGAGCTGATGCAATTTTGAGTGAAGTCTATGCCGGCAACAACAACTAACGATCTGCCAGACCTTTCTGGGCAGCACGTTTTAGTAACACGGCCGATCCATCAAGCGGCTGAACAGATCCGCCTGCTTGAAAACAGTGGTGCTAAAGTGACCCATCTTCCTATGCTGGCTATATCACCAATAGACAGCAATGATGCTCGTTACCGCCTTTTAAAAACACAGATGATGAACCTAGATCTCTATCATATCATCATCTGTATCAGCCCTAATGCAGCCACATTAGCCCACGAATGGATTGACCAATATTGGCCACAACTGCCTATCAACATTGACTGGTATGCAATTGGAAAAAAAACAGCGGCTTTACTGAATAGTTTTGATATTCCTGCCCGATACTCTCCGGCAGGTTTTGACTCTGAGGCTATGCTTACCATGCCTGCGCTACAGTCACTGAACAATAAAAAAGTTCTGATTCTAAGAGGAAGCAGCGGGCGAACCACTCTCGCAGAAACCTTAACCAGACGCGGCGCCCATGTTGAGTACGCCAATTTATATGACCGACAAACACCAGTTTATGGTGATAGTCATATCAAAAGTACTATTTATAATAGCGCCCTTTCCTCTATCCTGATTACCAGTGGCGAAGCACTCGCCAACTTTGTTACAGTTGCTGCAGGGCAACACAAACAATTCAGCACTGATTCACTGCACGGACTCTATCTTGTGGTTCCTAGTGCACGCATTGCTGAGCAAGCCCGACTGATGGGATTTACACGAATCAAGGTAGCGCAAGGGCCGGATGATCTCTCCATGGTAAAAGCGCTAAACCCAGCCAACGACTCGGAAACCGACGCATGAAAAAGACCGAGAATACACCGAAAGATACGAAGAATAACGACGTAAACGAGCCAGAGAAGGCATCCGTAGACGCACCCGAACCAACCACTACCGAATCAGCTGAGTCAATCATAGATACAGCGAATCATGATTCTAAGGAAGCTTCTGCTAACAGCGAACCAGCTCCGCAGAGCACTGAAAAGATCGCCGATGAGGCCATATCAGAGCCAATATCCCCAGAAGCTCCCGTAGCAGCCTCTGCCACAGCAACCAGTACTGCTGAAGCAAAACAAGGCGCAACTTGGCCTGGGAAGCTTGCACTCGTTGTTTCGATCATCGCTCTAGGAGCTAGTGGTTATCTGTACTGGCAATCCATGCAGAAAGAGCAGGCAGACACATCTACTATTGCTTCGCTTCAAGCAGAAATGAAGAAAGCCGTCGATGAAGCCAAAGCTCAAGTAACCGACGCTAAAGCTCTTGTCACCTCCCAAGTTAACTCGGTTAACCAAAACCTCACCATGCTGCAAAATCAAAGCAGCAAGGAGCAGAAGGGCATTGAGGAACTACAAGCGCGTCTGACCCAGAGTATCCAACAGGTCATGGCTAAGCAAACTAACAGCCGTAAAGATTGGCTCCTCGCAGAAACGGAGTATCTTTTGCGTCTGGCCAATCAACGGATTTTGATGGAAAACACCTCGGAAGGCGCTCTAGCGCTACTGAAGTCAGCCGATAAAATTTTAAAAGAAACTGATGATGTTTCTATCTATGCCGTACGAAAAGCGCTGGCATCCGATATCGCAGCCCTAGAATCTGTACCAACCTTTGATCTGGAAGGCAGCTATCTGAAGCTAGCCGCACTGAATGAGCAAGTAAACAATTTGCGTCTCATTCCACTAACCGACAAGAATAAACTACCTTCCTTAATCAAAGAAGTTACACCAGAGAGTGTTAGCGAAGCATGGACACAAGACCTGAAAGAGTCTTGGGCGAAGGCTGTCGACAAACTAGAAAAACTGGTTGTTATTCAGCATCGTGATGAAAAGATTGAACCTCTACTCTCACCAGAGCAAACTTATTATCTACAGCAGAATCTGCACCTGATGCTAGAGCAGGCCCAATTGTCATTACTGCAGAAGAAACAAACAGCGTTTGATCGCAGCCTCGAAAAAGCAGAAGGCTGGATTAATACTTATTTCGAAGAGAAAGACCCTACAACACAAGCATTGCTTAGAGGCATAGGTGAACTGAAAAGTCTGAAAATCTCGCCTGAGATGCCCGATATCAGCGGCTCACTTAATGCGCTTAAAAGCTATCTCCAACAAATGACCAAGCTTAAGGAAGAAGGAGCAGCCTAATGAAAAAACTGTTTCTGCTTCTCTTAATCGTTCTTGCTCTTGGCGCCTGGGTAGGCGAAAAAATGGTGCAGGATCCAGGTTATGTTTTGATCGCTTATAACGAGAGTACGATTGAAACCAGCTTATGGGTTCTACTGGTCGCACTATTTCTGGGCTTTTTACTGACTCACTGGGCCGTTAATCTCTTTTTTAAAGCCCGATTCCCGACCGCTAAGTTACGTGACTGGCGTGAACGTCGCTCTGCTAAGCTAGCACAAGGCAAAACACTCAAAGGTTTGTTGGCTCTATCTGAGGGCCGCTGGTGGAAAGCTCAACGCCTGCTGACACAGTCGGCGGAAGTATCAGGGCAACCTCTAATTAACTACATCGCCGCTGCTCGTGCTGCCCATGAACAACGCGAAGATAAAGCCGCGGATGAGCTTTTGCAACAGGCTCGCAACAGCGTCCCTCAAGCAGAACTTGCTATTGGTATTACTCAAGTCCAAATACAATTGGAAAGAGGCCAATTAGAGCCCTGCTTAGCTACGCTGTTGCGCTTACGCCGGTTGGCACCTAAGCATACTTATGTACTGCGTTTACTCAAAGATGTTTATGTGCGCTTACAAGACTGGCAAGAGTTAACCAGTCTCATCCCAGAACTTCGTAAACTTAAAGTCCTAGATGAGCAGGAGCTCGCATCTCTTGAGCAAACCTGCTATGCCAACTTACTGGGTAGTGCCTTGGCGAAACTTCCTGTGGAAGCAGATGACGACACCCGTCTGAAGACCCTTACCAAGGAGTGGCAAAGCATCCCTAGCGGTATGGCACGTGATGAGTCACTCGTTCGAAACTATGTTGAGCTACTGGTTGAAGCAGGCTCTGAAGCCAAAGCTGAACAGTTCTTACGAGAACAAATCAAACGCCAGTGGGATGAAAGCCTTGTCAAAATGTATGGTCGCGTTCAGGGCGAAGATGCGCACAAACAACTAGAAGCTGCTAAAGGCTGGTTGAAGAAACACCCAGATAGCGCTGCATTAAAGCTAACCCTAGGTAGACTCTCTATGCGTAACGAGCATTGGGGGAAAGCCGCTGACTATCTGGAAGAGAGTTTGGCAATCGAAAAATCTCCCGAAGCTTATGGCGAGCTTACACGCCTTCTTCAGCACCTTGGCGATAGCGAGCGCTCACTTAGCGTTATGCAAGAAGGATTAACGCTGATGGGTGAAGAGCTGCCTAGCTTACCTTTGCCCGACAAACGCCCGACCCCATAATCTGCGATGCCTTGATTAGCAAAAAGCTCGAAGCCTAAAACAGGTTCGAGCTTTTTGCTGATTGCCTTTATTTGTGACTCATCTATTTTTTAGGTCTTGGCGCATAAGCAAATACATCAGAGTGCATCTGCTCCTGTTTCAGCCCCTTCTCTTCTAATGCGTCCAATAACGCATAAACCATCGCTGGAGACCCACTGGTATAAACGACCACGTCCTCAAACGAGTCAAAGTCCTGTTTGATAGCATTGGGTAGCAGGTCAACACGTCCAGTCCAACCACACTGATCACCGGGTTCGCTAACAACGGGATGATACGTTACGTTAGGATTTTGAGTGGCCCACTCAAGAGGCAATTCGAGGTGATATAAATCACCTGCGACGCGCGCACCCCAATAAAGGAAAATGGGGTTATTCTTGCCACTGGCTAACAGGTGCTCCAAGATGCTTTTTATTTGAGCAAACCCTGTACTTGCTGCTGCCAAGATAACTGGGGTGTTTTCTGCAAGCTGATCTGCCCTCAGATAACAGTCCCCTTTGGGAATCTCTACCTCCACCTGCCTTTCTGTCTGCAAATGATGCAAAATGGTGGTCGACATATCACTACCAGCCACTTCACGAATATGCAGTTCCAAGTTACGTCCAGATTCAGGGGCACTGCCGATAGAAAACGCCGCCTGACGTCCATCTGGCAAGATGATCTCCAAATACTGACCTGCATAGAACGTTACAGCCTGAGATGCTGTCGCAGGCAGTACTAGCGCGACTCGATACACATCGTTATTCAGCTTCTCAATCTGTGCAATATCACAATTCAAACGTTTCACTGTTTGCTCTCCAGGACACTTCAGCCCTTTTATGTTCACCCATAAGTCACTTAAAGGGACTGACGTACAAGCCAGTCCGACTACACTGCTCTCCTTTTTATTGTTATACGCATGGAGATGCTTTTTCGGATAGTGTTGTTGAATCTCTCCCAAGATCAGCTCAAACTCGCAAATTTCGCAGACACCATTACGGCAGCTACGTGGCATACGGTAACCATTACGTTCCAAAAGCTGCAGCAAAGTTTCACCAGGCTCCACATCTAACCACAGCGGCTGATCATTTAAACGGACCCTAAACCTACTGGGAGTCATCCATTATTCCCAGCTCATCCCACAAGTCGTCAACGCGCTGCTTGATCTCATCAGACATTTTAATGGGCTCACCCCACTCTCGATCTGTTTCACCGGGCCACTTATTGGTGGCATCCATACCCATTTTTGAGCCAAGGCCCGATACTGGGGAAGCGAAATCCAAGTAGTCGATCGGTGTGTTATCGATCATAACGGTATCTCGGGACGGATCCATGCGCGTGGTAATTGCCCAAATAACATCATTCCAGTCCCGTGCGTTCACATCGTCGTCACAGACAATCACAAACTTGGTATACATGAACTGACGTAAAAAAGACCAAACCCCTAACATGATGCGCTTAGCATGACCCGGATATTGTTTCTTCATCGTCACTACGGCCATACGATAAGAACAGCCTTCTGGTGGTAGATAGAAGTCAACGATTTCAGGAAACTGCTTTTGTAGAATGGGCACAAACACTTCGTTAAGCGCAACACCCAGAATTGCCGGCTCATCCGGCGGACGACCAGTGTAGGTGCTATGGTAGATAGGCCGGCTACGGTGGGTAATCCGCTCCACCGTGAATACGGGAAACCTATCAACTTCGTTATAGTAACCGGTATGATCACCAAATGGGCCCTCATCGGCCAGCTCATCAGGATCAATGTACCCTTCGAGAATAAATTCAGCACTCGCAGGCACCTGAAGATCAGATCCAATACATTGCGTAACCTCGGTTTTTCCACCGCGCAGTAAGCCTGCAAAGGCATACTCAGAGAGCGTATCAGGCACTGGTGTGACAGCACCCAGAATAGTTGCAGGGTCTGCACCTAATGCAACTGCCACAGGAAATCGCTCACCTGGGCGCTGCAACTTCCATTCACGAAAATCTAACGCACCACCTCGATGCGCCAGCCAACGCATGATCAGCTTATTCTTAGCAATCAGCTGCTGCCGATAGATGCCGAGATTCTGGCGCTCTTTATTAGGCCCTCGAGTAATCACTAACGGCCATGTTACCAACGGTCCTGCATCACCTGGCCAGCATGTCTGGATAGGTAGTTTACCCAGATCGACATCATCCCCTTCAATAACATGGGCCTGACAAGGCGCGTTACGCACTTTTTTAGGGCCCATATTCATCACTTGTTTGAAGATAGGTAATTTATCCCACGCATCTTTCATCCCTTTCGGAGGTTCGGGCTCTTTAAGCATTGCCAGCAACTTACCAACTTCACGAAGCGCCTCAACACTATCCTCTCCCATACCAAACGCCACACGCTCAGGTGTCCCGAACAAATTCGCTAATACGGGATAGTCATACCCCTTGGGATTCTCAAAAAGAATAGCCGGACCACCCGCACGTAACGTGCGATCACAGATTTCTGTCATTTCCAGATGAGGGTCGATCTCTTGCTTAATACGCTTGAGCTGACCTTTTGCCTCAAGCGCAGCAATAAAATCTCGCAGGTCTTTATATTTTGGGTTCGACATAAGCTTGATTTTGTATCCATAAAAAAGGGTAAGCAGACGCTTACCCTTTCTAATCACAATGATTCTATTACTTGCGCTTCATTGACATGAAGAACTCATCATTCGTTTTGAAGTCTTTCAATTTATCAATAACGAATTCAGTAGCAGCAGAGTCATCCATAGAGTCCAGTAACTTACGTAGGATCCACATACGCTGCAGCTCATCTTCAGTCGTTAACAGGTCTTCACGACGAGTGCCAGAGCGACGAATATTGATAGCAGGGAAGACACGCTTTTCAGCAATTTTGCGATCCAAGTGAACTTCTGAGTTACCTGTACCTTTAAACTCTTCAAAGATAACTTCATCCATTTTAGACCCAGTATCAACCAGTGCTGTAGCAATGATTGTTAAGCTACCGCCTTCTTCGATATTACGAGCAGCACCAAAGAAGCGCTTCGGACGCTCAAGAGCGTGCGCATCCACACCACCTGTAAGTACCTTACCAGATGATGGAATAACCGTATTATAAGCACGTGCTAAACGGGTGATAGAGTCCAGCAGAATCACGACATCTTTTTTGTGCTCAGTGAGACGTTTAGCCTTCTCGATGACCATTTCGGCTACCTGCACATGTCGAGCTGGCGGCTCATCAAAGGTTGACGCGACAACCTCGCCACGAACGGTGCGCTGCATATCCGTTACTTCCTCTGGACGCTCATCGATCAACAGTACGATCAAATGGCATTCAGGGTTGTTACGCGTAATACTGTTGGCAATATTCTGCAACATCAGCGTTTTACCCGCTTTAGGCGGAGAAACCACCAAGGCACGCTGACCTTTACCCATTGGGCTAACCAAGTCAAGAACGCGTGCTGTGATATCTTCAGTACTGCCGTTACCTATCTCCATTCGAAGGCGCTGTTGCGCAAACAAGGGGGTTAAGTTTTCGAACAGAATTTTATTCTTAGCGTTTTCAGGACGATCGTAGTTAATTTCATTAACTTTCAACAGCGCAAAATAACGCTCGCTATCTTTTGGCGGGCGAATTTTACCCGCAATGGTATCGCCGGTACGCAAATTAAAACGGCGGATCTGGCTTGGCGAAACATAAATATCGTCAGGGCCAGCCAGATAAGAAGAGTCCGCAGAGCGCAAGAAACCGAAGCCATCCTGAAGGATCTCAAGGACGCCATCCCCGTAAATATCTTCGCCACTCTTAGAGTGTTTTTTAAGGATTGCGAAAATGACATCTTGTTTGCGTGAGCGGGCCAGATTGTCGAGTCCCATTTCCTGAGCGATTTCGAGAAGTTCAGGAACGCTTTTAGTTTTTAATTGGGTAAGATTCATATGCTTTGAAGTGAGTGCCTGAGTAGGCTGAAATTGAAGAAAAATAAGAAGAAATATAAAAAAGAAAATGACTCGCCTTTAGTGCTCAAAAACTGATCAGGAGCATCAGACGCATCAAATATAAAAGGTTGTTCTGCGAGTGTCTAGTAAAATGGAGAAGAAAAAGCAATAAATGCTGTTTTCCCCTCCAATATCAACCTAATTATAGGTTTGAGTCAATAAAAGCGGCCAGCTGAGACTTGGATAAAGCCCCTACTTTTGTCGCTTCTACATTACCACCTTTGAATAGCATCAAAGTTGGGATGCCACGAATACCGAACTTCGGTGGCGTATCGCTATTTTCATCGATATTCAGTTTGCAGACTTTCAATCGACCTTCGTAATCTTTAGCGATCTCTTCCAGCACAGGCGCAATCATTTTGCATGGGCCACACCACTCCGCCCAATAGTCTACCAGCACTGCGCCTTCTGCTTTCAGTACATCTTCATCAAAAGATGCATCAGTGACATTAACGATATTTTCGCTCATTGAACCCCTCTCCAAACACACCAGAAACGTTAAGTGCTTCTAAAACAAAGCCAGATCATACCATCTGAAGAAAAAAAATGTGAACTCTACTTACACCATTGTTGTAATTCACTGATTGTGTAACCTTCTTCTGGTACTCTTGGCTTCTTTGGTGTGAATGGATAGAAGATAGTTTGCATGCAGATAACAGAATCATCTATTGAGCAAGAACGAGAAGACTCCCTATTAGCCGCGATAGACTTGGGTTCCAACAGTTTTCATATGGTTATTGCCCGCCTCTCGCAAGGAGAGCTGACGACGCTCGACATTATGTCAGAGAAAGTACAGTTGGCGGCAGGGATCAATCCTAAGAAACACCTAAGCGACGAGGCAATAGAGCGCGGCTTAGCCTGCTTAAGCCGATTTGCTCAACGACTCGGGGATCTTCCGCCCAGCTCAGTAAAAATTGTAGGGACCAATGCGTTGAGAGAAGCAGCTAATCGGCGCGACTTTGCAGAAAAAGCAGAAAAAGTGCTTGGCGTCCCCATCGAGATTATTGCCGGACGAGAGGAAGCACGACTCATCTATCTTGGAGTATCTCACACATTAGCGGACACAGCTGGAGCCCGCCTTGTTGTCGATATTGGAGGCGGCAGCACAGAGTTTATTATCGGTGAGCGCTTTGAACCAAAAGAACTTGAAAGCTTACATATGGGTTGTGTCAGTTACACCCAACGCTACTTTAGCGATGGCACGTTAAGCGAGCAAAACTTCCGCAAAGCAGAAAATGCCGCCATGCGTGAACTGCTATCCATTCGTGAACGCTACCGGCAAACCGGCTGGACCAGCTGTGTTGGCTCTTCCGGCTCAATTAAAGCCATCAAGAATGCCGTGGTTAGCTGCGGCCTCAACGATGAGTTTATTACTCGCAAAGCACTCGAACAACTAAAAAGCAAAGTACTAAGCTTTACTGACATAGAAACACTGGACATTCCCGGTATCAAGCCCGAGCGCATGGCGATCCTACCTGCAGGCTTGGCAATTCTAATCGCCCTCTTCGACTCACTCGGGATCGAAGAGATGGCGTTCTCCGACGGTGCTCTGCGAGAAGGCTTACTCTACGACATGGCCGGACGTCTGCGGCATGAAGATGTTCGTGAGCGCTCTATCTCCGCATTAAGTCAACGCTATTACGCCGATGAACCGCACGCTCAACGAGTAGAACAAACCGCATTACTTGCGCTGGCGCAGGTAAAAGCCAGCTGGAAGCTCAACCACCCTGATTACCATGAAATGCTTAGTTGGGCAGCGTGCACTCATGAGATAGGCTTAACAATTGCTCACAGTCAGTTTCATAAACACAGTGCCTACCTTCTACAGCACTCGGATCTCGCAGGCTTTTCTAACTCAGAGCAACAGCTTTTGGCATTTCTAGTACGAGGGCATCGCCGCAAATTCCCAAAAGAGGACTACCGTCAGCTACCCGAGGGAAGAAAAGAACCCTTTAAACGACTCTGCGTACTGTTGCGACTTTCCGTTATTTTAAACCGTAGCCGCAGCACAGAGCGCTTACCAGCGTTTTCTCTGACCGCCGACAACAAAAAACTAGATCTCACGTTTCCTGAAGGCTGGCTAACCCATCACCCCCTGACTCATGCGGACTTGGAGCAAGAGATCGAATATTTGAAAAATGCGGATATTAAACTGACGATCACCTGATATATCAACATGACTCAGCCAGAAAACGCCCATAAAAAAAGCCCCTGATCAACAGGGGCTTTTTAATAGATGTTGCTAAAACTAAGCCTGTGGGCCTGCAGCAATAATATCTTCTGACACGCCCGAGAACTTCGTGAAATTAGTCACAAACTGGCCAATCAGGTCGCGAGCTGCAGCATCATAAGCTGCTTTGTCAGACCATGTTTCACGTGGATTCAGCAACGCAGAGTCAACCCCTGGTACAGCTTTAGGCACAGTTAGATTGATACCTGGTAGCTCCTGCGTTTCTACGCCGACCAAAGCACCGCTTTGAATCGCAGAGATGATGCCACGAGTTGTAGGAATACTGAAACGCGAACCCGTGCCGTATGAACCACCAGTCCAGCCAGTGTTCACCAAGTAAACCTGTGAACCAAACTCCTCAATACGCTTCATCAGCAACTCAGCATAAACAGCCGCTGGACGAGGAAAGAAAGGCGCACCAAAACACGTAGAGAAAGTAGACTTAATACCGCCACCAGACCCCATCTCTGTAGACCCTACAAGCGCCGTATAGCCTGACAAGAAGTGATATGCAGCAGCCTCTTTCGACAGGATAGATACCGGAGGCAATACACCTGTCAGATCGCACGTCAGGAAGACAATCGCCTTAGGCTCACCACCCATATTGGTTTCTGTACGTTTTTCAACGTGTTCTAGAGGATAAGCACAACGACCGTTTTCGGTTAGCGTCGTATCATCATAGTCAGCCGTGCGCTGCTCATTGAGTGTTACGTTCTCAACAATAGCGCCAAAACGAATAGCGTCCCAGATGATCGGCTCGTTTTTCTGAGATAAGTTGATTGTTTTAGCGTAACAACCACCTTCTAAGTTGAAGACAACACCTTTGCCCCAGCCATGTTCGTCATCACCGATCAAGTAACGCTCAGGGTCTGCAGAAAGCGTTGTTTTACCCGTACCAGATAGACCAAAGAATAGCGTCGTGCTCTGATCTTCACCAACATTAGCAGAGCAGTGCATGGGTAATACATCTTTCTCAGGCAGCAGGAAGTTCTGCACAGAGAACATCGCCTTCTTCATTTCACCCGCGTAGCGCATACCCGCTAAAAGTACTTTACGCTTCGCAAAGTTTAGAATCACACAACCTTCGGAGTTTGTACCATCACGCTCAGGGTCACACTCAAAACCAGCAGCGTTTAGAATCTGCCACTCTTCTTTAGCTTTCGGATTGAATTCAGTAGGACGAATAAAAAGGTTCTGACCAAACAGGTTCTGCCATGCTGTTTCTGTCGACATTTTTACAGGGAGATAATGGTTAGGATCAGATCCTACATGCACGTTCGCAACAAAGTGCTCTTTCTCCGCTAAGTATTCTTCGACACGATTCCACAACGCATCAAATTTATCCGCATCGAATGGACGGTTGATATTGCCCCAATCGATAGCATCGGACGTACTTGGTTCTTCTACGATGAAGCGATCCATCGGAGAACGTCCTGTACGCTTACCGGTAGTGACAACCAGAGCGCCGGTATCTGCTAGCGTACCTTCGCCACGGCTTATTGCGTGTTCAACGAGCTCAGCACGGCTCAGATTAAGATGGACGGTATTCTCAGTTTCTTTGGTCATTACTGGATTCCCTTGGCTCGGCGCCAAAAATCGTTACCTAAATAGCAAATAGACCCCGTAAATTCTGCCGACTACTTGCGGTGCGTTCTTATTTGGGGGGTTGCATATTATCACAAAAAGTCAAAGTGTGTGCCATGCTCAAAACGGCGAATATGCATGACACGCTTCGGTGTTGTTCAATTAATGGAGCTGGTCTGATTGCGGGATATGCGCAGTATCACTGAATTGTGCACGAATATCCGCTTCGTCAAAGCGATAACGAGCATTACAAAACTGACAGCCAACCTCAACCGTGCCCTGTTCTTCGAGCATTTCCAGCAGTTCATCTTGTGTCAAAAACTGTAAAGCGTTCATACTTCTTTCCCGCGAACAGTCACACTTAAAAACCAATGTGTCAGGGTCGTATAAGCGACAGGTTTCCTGATGGAACAGCCTATACAGCAAGGTTTCATTATCGAGAGACAGCAGCTCTTCAGATTTGAGCGTAGCGCCAATTTGCGAAATATGTTCCCAGTCACTACCACTGGTCCCCGCCGCAGGCATGACCTGCAATAAAAAGCCTGCGGCTTTATTTCCATCCGCTGCCAAGTGAATTTGTGTAGGCAGCTGTTCAGATTGAAGGAAGTAGTCGGTCAGGCAACCTGACAGGGTTTCCTTTTCCAATGGAACAATCCCCTGGTAACGTTGCCCATCATCAGGTTCAATCGTGATTACCAAATGTCCATCTTCGATCAGTTCCACCGCACTGAGATTTTCAGCAACATCTCCTTCATATCGAGAAACGGCCCGGCACTCGCCACGATGGTTAATTTCAGCCATCAAGATTTGTACGTTACCGGAGCCTTGAGCCTGCAGTAGCACACGCCCTTCAAACTTCAGCGTTGTACCTAGCAACGCTACAGCCGCTAGCATTTCACCCAAGGCATTTCGAATGGCGACTGGGTACTCGTGAAGTGCCAGGATCGCTTGATAAGAGCTTTCCAACCCAACTAAAACACCACGAATATCCAGCTCATCAAACATAATGCGCTGAATCTGTTCAGGATTACTCATAAAACCGCTATCTCACCTCGTTAGAGATCGTTTTGAATTGGGAGCATTTTATCACAAACATCCTAAATCACCCCCTTTGCATCTCTTTAACACCAAGCAATTGGCGCCGACTTCTTTTATCAGGTTTGTGTCCAGGGCTCAGCTCTGCACCTTTGTTGGCTTTTCGTTGCAGCGCCTCTTTCTCTCTACGCTCAATACTGTCTTGTGTCTCTTCATATAAGAGCTGCGCCTCTGCGCTGTTCCGACAACGCCTTGACAACAACGACACGCTCATCCCAACCTTGACGAACCTTCAGAGTCGCACCCAACTCCACTACTTTGCTACATTTCGCGCGCTGACCGTCATAATGGACTTTTCCACCCTCTATCATTTGCTTTGCTATTGCTCTGGTTTTGAAAAATCGGGCTGCCCATAGCCATTTATCCAGTCGAACTTTGTCTGGTTCCACGCTTACTCTCCTTTCGGACAAATATCACTAAAATGCTGTACAGATTCAAACTCGGTTACATTCCTCGTCGGTTGCTGACTATCTGGCTGCGCTACGGATAGCAAGAAACGGATACCGTACGCCTGCGCAGATTTCAAAACCGGCAAACTATCATCAATCAACAGAGTCCGTAGTGGGTTAAAAGGCTCTACCGTTTGCAACCGCTCCCAAAATTCAATTTGCTCCTTAGGTAAACCAAAGTCATGAGAGCAAACGATTGCATCAACTCGCTCTGCCAAATCTGTTTTCTCTAATTTCAGACCTAAGCTACCCCGATGCGCATTGGTCACAATAACCGAGCGCATGCCCTCTCGACGAATTCCATCCAAAAATTCCAACACCGACGGACGAAACGCAATTCGGTCTGCAACTTCTCGTTTGAGTGCAACAATATCGACGTTGAGCTCTTGCGACCAATAGTCAAGACAGTACCAATTTAATGTGCCCTGCTCCTGCATAATACGTTGATGGAGCCATACCTGTGCTTCGTACTGATCGATTTGGTGAATATCCGCATAGCGAATTGGCAGGTACTCTAACCAAAAGTAAGAGTCAAAATGCAGGTCCAATAACGTGCCGTCCATATCCAGTAATACGGTATCAACACTAGACCAATCGAGCATAGCAGGTACAATCAAAGGAATACCTATTGTTAGTCAGTCAGGAAGGCTTATCAGTATGCCCTTGAAACCGGAAATTTTGAAGGTTACCCCCACCGCGAAAAGCCGACTTTTTCAGGTCGAAGAGCTAGAGCTACGCTTCAGCAATGGGGTGGAACGCACCTACGAACGCCTCGCCAGCCGGGGAAGAGGAGCGGTAATGATCGTCGCTGTTGATGAGAACGACCACGTCATTCTCATTCGCGAGTATGCTGGCGGCATTGACGACTACACTCTGACGCTACCAAAAGGGCTGGTTGATCCAGGAGAAGATCTGCCCACAGCAGCTGATCGCGAGTTAAAAGAGGAGGCGGGCTTTGGGGCTCGCAATCTACACATACTCAAAGAGATGACTGCGGCCCCTAATTACATGGGTCACAAACTTACTGCTATCATCGCCCGCGATCTCTACCCGTGCAAGCTTGAAGGTGATGAGCCTGAACCGCTTGAAGTTGTACTTTGGCCACTATCGGATATCGATACTCTAGTACAAAAAGCTGAGTTTACCGAAGGCCGAGCGATTGCAGCACTCTACATGACAAGGCACTACCTGCTTAACAATAAAGATTAGGGGGCCGCACACTGCAGTGACCCCTGCTTAATATCGAGCTCAACTTTTTGTTTTGAAAGCTCATCACCTAGGCGGTTATCCATAATCGCCTGCATCTCCTTGTCGCTATAGCGCTTGTGCATGTAATCAGACAAACATTCACATTGACCTTGCGTTGCGCTAGGTGACGCCATACACCCATCCACAAACGGCTGGTAGGTTTTTGAGGTCAAATACTGGGTTTTAACGACGAAAATAGCCAGCATCACTGCCGAAATCCACAGGAGTATTTTTGACATAAAATAGACGGTCTTTTTTAATTATCGTTATCAGATCCCGGCAAATGCCGGCGCAGCATCATTCTAGAGAGCCCCCCAACAATTGGCAGGCAACTTTAGTCGCAGCTTACCCTAATCACACACAAAATGTGTCATGAAAAGACAATCCAAGGGTGTTATGATGCCAAGCTGATCAGATAGCAAGCACCTGTGCTTGCTTCCATAACAACAGTGATATGCTGAACGTGTCGACAAGAAGGTGAACACTTATGAGCTTTGAATTACCTGCACTGCCTTACGCAAAGGATGCCCTGGAACCACACATCTCCGCTGAAACGCTGGAGTTCCACCACGGCAAGCACCACAACACTTATGTTGTAAAACTAAACGGCTTAGTTCCTGGCACTGAGTTTGAAGGCAAGTCTCTGGAAGATATCATCAAAACTGCTCCAGCAGGCGGTATCTTCAACAACGCTGCCCAAGTATGGAACCATACATTCTACTGGAACTGCCTATCACCAAACGGTGGCGGCGAGCCAACAGGCCCAATCGCTGACGCGATTAAAGCAAAATGGGGCTCTTTTGAAGCATTCCAAGAAGAGTTTAACGACAAAGCCGTTAACAACTTTGGCTCTAGCTGGACATGGCTAGTAAAAAATGATGACTTCTCTCTGGAGATTGTTAATACAAGCAACGCGGGCAACCCAATGACAAACGGTCAGCGCCCTGTATTAACTTGCGACCTGTGGGAACACGCTTACTACATCGACTACCGCAACGTACGTCCTGATTACCTGAAAGGTTTCTGGGCTTTAGTAAACTGGGACTTCGTAAACGAAAGCCTCAGCGTATAAATTTATTTATGCGAGAAATAAAGGCACCTTAGGGTGCCTTTTGCGTGAAATCTCAAACTCAAAACTACTTTTCCTGAACCACAGAGTTACTTAACACCCCAAGGCCACTGATCTCGACTTCGATCAAATCTCCCGGCTTCATATACAGGCGAGGCTTGCGTTTTACGCCAACACCACCTGGAGTACCGGTTACGATTACATCTCCTACGGAGAGGGTACAAAACGTTGAGATATATTCTATTAATGCGGGAACATCAAAAATAAGGTCGCTAAACGGCGCATGTTGCACCTGCTCGCCATTGAGACGCGTTGTGACGGTACATGATGACAGGTCTGGCATTTCATCAGGTGTGACCATCCAAGGACCAAAGGCACCAGTGGCATCAAAATTTTTACCCGCTGTAAACTGTTGGGTATGCATCTGCCAATCACGAATACTCGCATCGTTGTAACAGCTATAGCCAGCTACATGCTTAAGCGCATCTTCCCGCTTAATATGACGCCCGCCTTGCCCGATAATAACCGCAAGCTCTCCCTCAAAATCCAGCTTCTCAGAAACATTCGGCCGCACAATAGCCCCTTGGTGTCCAACCTGAGTAGAACTAAAGCGGGTGAAAAGCACGGGATGCTCCATCTCCGGCATACCTGTTTCTATACAGTGGCTCTCATAGTTAAGCCCCACACAGAGAATTTTCTCTGGATTGGGTATTACTGGCAGAAGCTGCACGTCCGCTAAAGCATGAACAGGGGCACTCTTTAGCATGTCGGGTACTTGGGGCAATACGGCTAACAAACTTTTTAGATCGGGGATCGTCGGATCGACTAAAGAGAGATCAGTCACCGTAGTAGGCGTCGCAACCCCATAGGCGACGCGGCCCTCTACGAGAAAGGAGGCGAGTTTCATTGTTTCTCCAACATTATTTTACAAAGGGCTTGCTTGCTGTTTACGATCATACTCCATCTGTCTGATCAGTATTCTGTCCTGAGCATCCCGAACATCCTGCCGCAACCAAAAAATTTCACGATGATACTCTCGAATCTCCCTTAATAGCCGCTCACGTTCAGTCTGGGTGCTGTCATCACTGACCAGTTGATCCTCTTTACGTTTAATTTTACGTTCGAGCGAACGAATTTCTCCTTCGGCACTCGATAAAGAGGAGCGTAAATCAACCAGCTCATCACGTATCATGAAGAGTTCATGCCCAGAGGTATAACCTTCAAGAAACGCCGCTTCTAGTGGTTTTGGGCAGATACCCGAATAACTACCGCCCTTTTTGCCAAAGTAAAACCCACTTGCTCGCGTACAGAACTGTTTTAAACCTTGCTCATAACCCAAAAAATAGGCCTCGCGATTGGGAACCACAGAGAATTTGGCACAATCTGCTCGATACTCATCTAACATAGCAGAGTGTTCTCCCTTTGACGCATCCGCTTGCCCAATGATATGCCAATCGGCTTGTATGCACTCGGCTTGATTCATCGTGCTACAACCACTCAATAGCAATAGCAGACTTACAGCAGCTAATAAGCAATGTGATCTTTTCTTCATAAGTTTCCTTTTATAAAACATCAGCTTATGTAAGCCGCTTTATTCTGTAGGATATTCATCCAAAAGCGGCTTTAAGAACGGCCATACATTTTCAAGCAAGTAGGGTTGAGCTTGTGCATTAGGGTGTAGCCCGTCAGACTGCATCAACTGCCGATCCAGTGCCACTTTGTCCATCAGAAAAGGGACTCGACTGATCTGATATTCTTTAGATAGCGTATCAAATAAATCAAAAAATCGATTGGTATACGCCGGACCATAGTTAGGCGGCAAACGAACCCCTATTAACAAGGGGATAGCACCATGAGACTGACTCAGCTCTATTAGCGTACGTAAATTACGCTCAATTAAGGAGATGGGCGTGCCTCGTAGGCCATCATTTGCAGCCAGTTCCAGAACTATCCAGTGCGGTTGGTGTCTTTCCAACAGAGCAGGAAGTCGCGTGATGCCACCTTGTGTCGTTTCGCCACTGATACTGGCATTAATCACGTTGACATTGGGATACTCCCTCTCGAGACGCCGCTCAAGCAACGCCACCCAACCTTGGGAGGGTTGTATACCATAGGCGGCTGACAAACTATCTCCCAAAACCAACAAATTTGCGGAAAAAGCAGAGCTACTGAACCATAACAGCAACAGTGGTAAAAAACGGATATTAAACATGACTCAACCGATCTCTTATTCAATCGAAGCCAACGATCTCGCAAAAAGCTTCTCAACTCAAGACGGAGAGATCAGTTTATTTCGAAATCTCAGTTTTCGTATCCAAAAAGGTGAAAGCGTCGCCATCATTGGACAATCGGGCGCCGGCAAGTCAACATTACTGAGCATACTCGCCGGGCTAGATACACCTTCCACAGGAAATGTGAGCCTTCTAGGCACTCAGCTCCACAACCTCTCAGATAAAGAGCGCGCACAATGGAGAGCCAATAACATCAGCTTTATCTTTCAATCCTTCCACCTACTTCCTGAGCTGAATGCCCAAGAAAATGTGCAACTGCCATTAGAAATACGAGGCGACTCAAACGCTGCTGACAAAGCCGCCAATCTACTGACACAGGTAGGCTTAGGAAGCAGACAGACCCACTTCCCGTCACAGTTATCAGGGGGCGAACAGCAACGCGTCGCTATTGCCAGAGCGTTTGTAACGCAGCCAGCGATTCTTTTTGCCGACGAACCCACCGGCAACTTGGACGCTGATACCGGCCAAAAGATTATCGATCAGTTGTTTTCATTGAATCAGCAAACCCAAACCACTTTGATCCTTATCACCCACGATGCCGCCTTGGCCGCACGCTGCCAGCGTCAGTTTGTACTAGATAAAGGCCAATTGATGGAAAAAGAGGATTAACCATGATTGCAACCATGGCAATTCGCCAAAGTAGAAGCCAGTGGCGGCGACCCGAATGGAAGGCGTTATTGCTATCCATTTTTTTAATGACCAGCCTGTTAACACTGCTAAATCTCACCGCTGAGCGCTTACAAAAAAGTTTAGTGGTCAGTGGTGCAGAGATGCTCGGAGCTGATTTAGTGCTCAGTAGCAGCCGCCCTTTGGAGGAACAGATTGAAGCGTCATTAATCACGTCTGGGCTATCCACCAGCCGAGTTACCCAGTTTGCAACCATGGTCAATGCCGGTGAGTCGATGCTTCTATCGTCGGTTAGAGCGGTCAGCGCTCCGTATCCATTACGGGGGGCGATTACGACCCAAACGCCTTCCCCCACGCCGCTTCCCTCGCCCGGCACGGTCTGGGTGGAAGCAGCCGTATTAGAGCGCTTGAATATTGCCGTCGGCGACACCTTAAGCATCGGCTACCAAGACTTTCTGATTGATAACGTGTTTCTCAGCAGCCCTGATCGCGGCAGCGGCTTTCGAAGCTTTAATCCACAAATCATTATGCGAGAAACGGATCTAGCGTCCACACAAGTTATTTCTCCCGGTAGTCGGGCCCAATATCGTTTGTTACTTTCCGGCACTCTCCAGGCCATTGCAACAGCGGAGCAAACACTAAAACCGACACTAGCGGACTGGCAACGGCTTTACTCAGCGCATGGTGACCAACCCACAACCCAAAACTCGCTTCGCAATGCATCCAGTTATCTCAAGCTGAGTGCGTTAATGGCGGTACTCATTGGTAGTTTCTCTATATACCTTAGCCTCAGGCGCTTTGCACACGCACAACAAACCCGAACAGCTTTGTTGCTAAGCTTGGGGCTATCTCGTTATCAGTTGTTTCAGCTGTTTTCTCTGATACTAGGTTCTGGGTGGATTATGGCAGCCGTATCCGGATCGCTACTTGGATGGGTAACCCATGAATTCTTAATGTTAAGTCTCTCTGATTTACTGCCACAGCCGCTGCCTTCCATCAGTGTGTTAACCGCTTTCAGTAGTCTGCTATTGTGCGGGCTACTCATCGCTTCGATCGGTATCGCTACCTTACTTCCGTTAGGGGGAACATCGGTCCTTAGCCTCATCAAATCATCAGAAGGTCACGCACCTACCTCAAACCCTATGTTGAAGTGGATTTTGGCGGCTTTGATTGTCGTTGTTACGTCGTTTTTTGTACCATCGCCTCAACTAGCACTGGCATTTACCATAGGTTTGCTGCTCTTTGGGGGGCTAGCAGGCCTTGCCGTTCAACAGCTGATAAAACTCTTCGGCCAACAACTTGTCCGCTACGCGACCCCGATACCATTACTGGCACTACGTATCAAACAGCAACGCCATTGGCATCGCGTCCAAGGTGGCGTTCTATCGCTTTTGCTTGCTCTGATGACCGTCATCCTGTTTGCTAGACAAGATCTGCTGAGCGACTGGCAAAGTCAGCTCCCAGAAGACACACCTAATCAGTTTGTTATCAATATCCAGCCGTGGGAGTCGGCTAATGTTACCCAATGGTTGCGAGATGCCAACGTAAAAGCACAGCTTTATCCCATGATTCGTGGACGTATCGAAGCCTATAACGGCATCCCTATCGATAAGGCGTTCAACACTGAGCAACGACAGCATAATACCCTAAACCGAGAGCTTAACCTGACCTGGAGTGATCAGTTCCCAGCCCACAATCAGCTTGTAGAAGGTGAATGGCGTTTAGATGAGAATGCCATTTCGGTAGAAGCGTCTATGGCACAAGAATTAGGCCTACAGCTTGGGGATCAATTGGATTTTCGAGTAGGGAGCGAGCTGTTTACGGGCACCATTACCAGTTTGAGAAAAGTAGAATGGGCGTCGTTCAGACCCAACTTTTATGTCATCTTTTCCCCTGGTGTCATTGATCAGCTACCGGCAACCTACATTACCAGCTACCGAACAGGAGAAGAGCAATCTCACCTATCAGGCGAGCTATTGAAAACCTTCCCAACTCTCACGCTGATTGATATCGAGCAACTGCTAAAACAAGCACAAAATCTGATTAACACCCTTAGTGATAGCGCCTCGCTGATTATGGTCTTAACACTACTCAGTGGATTGGTGTTACTCATCACAACACTGCAGCAAGATTTAGCCAAACGTCAGTATGAAGTCGCCCTTCTGCGAACCTTAGGCGCTTCTGCACAACAAACACGCCAGCTGGATACCTTTGAGTACCTACTCATGGGTCTTAGTTGCGGAATAATAGCAACCTTAATCACCGAGGCAACCTTGCTACTGATCTACCAGCAGTGGCTGAAGCTTCCACCTCAACCCCATGTAATGATTTGGTTTATGCTACCGATGATTGCGACATGTTTGTTTGGTGCAATGGGATTTCTTAGCCGCAAAGCCCTATCCCTACCCGACAGTTATCATCTTTTAAGAAGTAAAGGATGATGGCTTACTGACTACAGTCCCAACATCACTCCGGGTTTCAGCTCTTTATTCTCAAGGTCTGGAACCGGAAAGCATGTAAATAGGCGGTCCTTAGTCAGCCCGCGCTGTAGGAGCAGGCCTAAAACCTGCTCGCCTCTGTCTGCGGCTAATTTCTGTAACTGTTCAGCCACTTTCACCTCCAGCTCGGCAGGTGGTAAAGGTTTCTCAGATTCGTTGTTTGCCTTTTCAAAGGTGGGCAGCAGAGCAAGTCGATCATCCATCACCGCATTTCCACAGATGTTTAAACGTAGTCCTTTACGTGCATTCATCATCTCGACTATTTTTCCTAAATAACCCTCAGCTTCTGGTAACATCTGATCACTGCCAGCGGTAAAGGCGACGGGAGCCAAGTTGATAAAAGCACCCGATTCATTCGCCGATATAGCAGAGCTGGCGATACTGATTAACGCACCATAAGGCTGTAGTGCTTTTGTAAGGAAACCAAAGGCTGCTTTTTTCAACCCTTTACTCGCTAAGCGATTAATGACACTTTGATAGCCAAATTTAGGATCATCTAAAGAGCCCTCTACAGGAACATCCAGTACAATGTTGCCATCTGAATCCTGCAATACAGCAATCGCAGTACCTAAAGGCATACTCAACGTTTTATTGAAGTTAGCCGTCTCTTTACTATTAGCAGGCTGTACTTCCAGTCGATTCAGCACAATATGATTTTCGCCCGACAGCACACCCTTTTTCAGAACGCCTTTACTGGTAAAGTCCATTTGCCCACTTTGTAAGTAATAGCCAATAAACTTACCTGAATACGGGCTAACTACCGGCAGCTCAGCATTTTTCAATGATAAACTCCAATCACCGTTTTTTGTCCCACCAAAGAGGTTAATTTGTCCTTCTGCGCCTAGTTGAGCATGTTTATTGATCGTGGCCTTCACCGAAAACGGGCTTAACTTACTTGCAGCCGTGTCGATATTGGCGATCATTAGGTTCGTGATATCTAACGCTGATTTAAAGGTCGGCTTAACACCCTGGTCAGTTACGCTGATTACATTTTTTCCAGTCATCTCAAATTTGCCAATAGAGGTCACAAACGGCTTAGCATTAACTGGCGGCTTAGCCGACTCAGGGGTTACTTGTGTTTCGCCTGTAGATAACGCAGCCATTAGACGTTCAATTTCTAGCAGTGACTGCTGTTTCGATACCGTTAATATCGTTTCACTACCTGATAGCTGAATAGCGTTGATCTTTAGTTGATTCAGCTCTTTCAGGCTTACCTCAGAGAGAGACAACTTATCAATAGCGGTCATCGGCTTCTCTCCTGTTGACTGGTTGATCACCATGCCAGCAAAATTTGCCTGATCCAGAGTAATTTGTTCTTGGCGGTAGTTCAGGTTTTTCAGAATGCCACTGTCTAAGGTTAAAACCTGTAAAGGTCGTACCTGCGTGGCTACATTTAATCCTTTCAGGTCCGCGTTAATCTCCTGCACCTGCGGCTGATCAGGTTTCATCTTATTTAACACACCACTTAGTGTGGCTGACTCTAGGGCGATAGCAATATTCTTCTGCTGCTCTACCGTTAACTTATCCAGTTTGATCCCCGCTTGGCTGCTAATACCAAACAAGGCTCCCCCCTGCCACGCTAAGGTTAACGGTGCGGATACCGTCAGGTTTTCGCTATTAAGCTGTAGGTCTGGTTGTAAGAACAGGAGTTTAGATACGCCTAAATCAACTGTCGTTTTTAGTTCTGTCGGAGCCCCCTGAGCAAAAGTGATTGCAAATGGCCCTTTCTGCGACGCACTATCAGCCTTTATTGTCATTCCGCTCTGATTGACTTCCAACCCTTGCACATCGAGTCTTTGCGGCCCTTCTATACGACTTAACTGCGCCTCTTTAAAACCTAAATTAAGCTTACCCGCCCAATTTAAACCCCCGATCAGCATTGATAACTGCTCTTTTAATTTTAACGATAAGCTCTGGCTGGTGATCTTACCTTCGATATCAATTGATTGGGGGGCGCCTTGTGCTAACAATAAACCACCCTCTCCTGACCAATTAACTTGCTGATCGCTGACGATAACGCCCTCATCTTTCCAACCAAAGCCTTCAAGCTGCACAGTGCCTTTATGTTTCACTGAGCCATCCAGACCCGTCAGGTCCAGCTCTACTTCCAAGTCTGCCGTTAAACGCCCCTGAATCTGTGGTATCGAATACTGCAGCACGCTTGCCAAGGGGAATTGATCCAGCTTCAGGTGCAACACTGAACGCTTCTGCTCAGGCAGCGGCGTTACTTCAGTATTAAGCTCCACTCGAGAACCATTTAAGACCCCCTCAAGCGTGATCGTCGTTGGCTCATTTTCATTCCATTGCGCCAGCCGATTTAAACGAGCATTATCAATCACCCAACTCTGTTGTTGCTGCGGCAAGTTGAGCGACCATTGGATCTGCTGTAATTGAACATTTTCAATGCCAACGCGCCAATCCGTTGGGTCTGATGTTTCTGGTGGCGATTCTTCGTTTGTTTGCAACTTAGATAGGTTAATCGGCCCTAACCAAAGATCGTCGCCCTGTTGGTGCAAACCACTTTTTACCTGATCAACTTCCAGCGCTTTAATCAAGACACGCTTATCCATTAACGAAGGGTAATCTATTGCCACTTTAAAGCGCCCAATATCCAAAGGCGGCGTATCTCCCCCTTTCGCCTTTAAAGACTTAACCTCGATAACGCCATTCAGCCAACGCACATCTAACGCTTCAAAAGAGACTGTTTTAGCCCCCTGCTTTTGTAACCAGATGACAACCTGATCACGAATGATGTAAGGCAAGGTATGTAAGCTGAGCAATAAAAAGACGATGAATGAGATAGCAATTTTCATACGTAGACCTGATAAGAACCCTTTCGTTGAGAAAGCACCGAAACACACTAAAAAACGATACTTCTATGTTAAACATAGCTTGCCTGATGGCTACCTGAATATCACTAAGACAATAACATACTCTAATCTTAGATGAGTCACTTCAGCCACGGAGTTCAACGAACTCATAGCTATTCCAAAGTATCATCACAAACTATACGGTTATTCCAAAAAGCTATAAAGCACAATGAACAACTGCTAAAATCGCATGATAACAAATACAGATCTATGCAATTTTAAATTTGAAAAGGGTGAATATCATGGCTCAACATGACGAGAACTTTCGTGACACTTCAGGCTTTGGCTGGATTGTGATTAATTTAGCTGCACTTGTATGGGTAACCATGCCTGTCAGTATTGCGCTAACTCAAATAGTGCAGTGGTAGGCTACATTGACCTTAATATTTTAAATACCACCATAAAAATCCGCACGATAGCGGATTTTTTATGGTGGAGGCTTACACTTTAAAGCGTACTACTTTGTCGGTTAGTGAGCGGGCCTCTCGTTTCAGGTTGTTAGCACTATCATATAGCTTCGTGGCACAATCTTGAGTCGCTGTAGACTCTTCGTTAACCTCCATGATATTTCGGTTAATCATCTCTGAAACATGCTGTTGCTCTTGTGCTGCGGAAGCGATCTGTTGAGCCATATCACGAATAGCGGATACCGACGCTTGAATCGAGGAAAAGACCTGTCGGGTTTGTCCTGTTGCCTCCATGCTTTGTTCAGAATACTTCAAGGTATTTTCCAGCTTACCGGCCACCTCAGCTGTCTGAGATGTCAGAGAGGCTATCATCTGATCAATTTCAGCCGTCGAGTCAGCAGTGCGCCCTGCCAACGTCCTAACCTCATCCGCCACAACCGCAAACCCTCTACCCTGATCACCTGCCCTGGCAGCCTCAATCGCAGCGTTTAGTGCCAATAAATTCGTCTGCTCTGCGATACCACGAATAGTTTCAAGGATCGTCGTGATATTTCGCGACTCATTTGCCAAAGCAGCCATTGACCGGTTTGAATCCTCTATCCCACATATTAATGCTTCAACAGCCGATACGGAAAGATCAATATATTGCTGACCAGAACTTACATATTCTTGACTCTCATCAGCAGAGTGAGCAGCATCATTACAGTTACGCGCAACTTCCGCTGCTGTTTGTACCATCTGATTAAACGCTACCGTCACTTGCTCCATCGCATCCGATTGCAAGCCAGCACTGTTCGCCATATTTTGAGAGATTGCTGTCCCCTCATCGGATTGTTGAGCAACATTCTGGGAGGCTGCACTGATATCCTTCACCAATTGATGAATCATTTCCACAAAACGATTGAATGCACCAGCAAGCTTCGCTAACTCATCATGGCCTTTTTCTGGCAAGCGCTTGGTTAAATCGCCTTCACCGTTGGCGATCTCCTCCATACTGTCTGCCATCGAAATAATAGGCCGGCAGATCAGATTACTGAACCAAAGACCAATAAAGGCAAAAATCACCAGCACTACCAAACTAATCAACAGCGCTTTAACCTGAAATGCATCAGAAGCAGCAAATACCTCATCTGCTGGTATTAAACCAATCATCGTCCAACCAGACTTAGGTGACTTATGTGTCATCACTAACCAGTCCCGATTATTCAATGATGCTACAGATGACGTACCGTCCATCATGCTCTTATAATCAGAATCTAGATCTGCAACTTTTTTAAAGTTGTTATCAGTATTGACTGGATCCGCTAGCACAACGCCTGTCTGATCAATCAAAATCAAATATCCTGAGTCACCAAACGTAACCCCTCGAACAATTTCCGTCAGCTTAGCCAGTGTGATATCCATGGCCACAACACCCTTAAGACCAGACTCCGTCGTGAAGGTATGCATGTAAGGAACCAAGGGATTACCTGTTGTGAAATCTTCGTAAGGGGCAGACGTAACTGGCTTATCAGGTGCATTCATAGCCGCTTTATACCAAGGCCGTTTGGTTGGGTTATATTCACCCAGATCAGTCACAGGCCACTGAATGTAGTCCCCCGTTTCAAGGCCCAGATAGACGTACATCAGATCAGGATTACTGGTGCCTAGATCCTCCATCAAGCGCCAAGCGTTTTGCTCGACTACACTATTCTTTTCTGGCGTCATGGGTCCTTTGGGGCCTAGATAATCCACCACACTATCATCGAGCTTGTGCAAAACATCTGTTTTAGATAGGAATGAAACACCTTGGGCCATACCGTTAAGATAATTCTCAAAGGTTTGATTGATTTGAACCATCTGCTGCTCAGCACCGTGGCGAAACGTTTTTTCCGCACTTGAGCGGAACTCCCATACTGCTATTAGGGTCGTTACCGCCATGGGGAGCATAACCGCGGCCAATACAATCAAAATCAGCCTTTGCTTAATAGTCATACTCTGCTCCAGTTAAAGAACCATTCGTATAACTAACCATAGTAGAGAATTGGAAATATAGACAAACGACAGTAAAAAATCGCAGGAAAGTGATACTTTTTACCGTCGCTCGTGAGGAAATTGTTAGTTTTTTAGCGTCTCTACCCCTTGAGGAGTTGCCATCAGGACTACATCAGCACCTCTATTGGCAAATAATCCGTTGGTAACCACGCCCACAAGGTTGTTGAGCTTAGTTTCTAATGCTTTCGGGTTAAGAATATCCAGATCATAAACATCCAGAATCACATTACCATTATCGGTCACAAAACCTTCGCGATATTCCGGTACCCCTTGTAACTTAACCAACTCGCGGGCGACATACGAACGTGCCATTGGAATAACTTCAACCGGTAACGGAAAGTCACCCAGAATATCAACCTGCTTAGATGAGTCCACAATACATACGAACTCTTTGGCAACCGCCGCTACGATTTTCTCACGGGTCAACGCTCCACCACCGCCTTTAACCAGGTTTAGATGCGGGTCAAATTCGTCAGCCCCATCGATATAGACATCCATTTGGTTAACTTCATTTAAGTCATAGACCTCAATACCGTGGCTTTTTAGACGCTCAGCCGTCACTTGCGAACTGGCAACGGCTCCATCAAAAAGATGTTTAATCTTTGCTAGCTCGTCAATAAAGCAATTGGCAGTGGAGCCTGTGCCTACACCAACAATCGAGTCGGTATTTAGCTTTGGTCGGATATACTCTACAGCCGCCTGAGCAACAGCTTGCTTCATTTCATCCTGTGTCATGGGGTCTCTAGTCTCTTATTTAGAAGTATTTGCGTAAATTATACGCTCATTCACCCTGACTGGTAGACGAAAAGCGCGACAACTTGTAGGATTTCTGCCTCTTCTTGCACATTCAGTCGAGTGAACCTGTGCAAGCCCTCTGCTCAATAGATCGAATTATCATTATGCCGCACCGATATATAAAGAAAATACTCGAGGCACGCGTTTATGACGTTGCTGTCGAGACACCATTGGATAACGCTAAAGGCCTTTCTGAGCGCCTAAATAATCGTGTCCTATTAAAACGCGAAGATCAGCAACCGGTTTTCTCTTTTAAGATTCGTGGCGCCTATAACAAGATGATTCAACTCAGCGAAGCAGAACGGGCTTGCGGCGTCGTTGCGGCGTCAGCGGGCAACCACGCCCAAGGACTCGCTATGGCAGCTCGCCATCTCGGCGTGAAAGCCACTATCGTCATGCCTAAAACCACCCCTGATGTCAAAGTTAACAATGTCAGGCGCTTAGGCGGCAAGGTTGTTCTGCATGGGGATGCGTTTGATGAGGCTTCCGCCCACGCACAAAAGTTGGTTGCAGAGAAGGGACTGACGTACGTTCACCCATTTGACGACCCTGATGTGATAGCAGGCCAAGGCACGGTGGCCATGGAGATCTTGCGCCAAGAGTCTGGCCCGATCGACGCTATTTTTGTCCCCGTTGGTGGAGGCGGCTTGATCTCGGGAATTGCAGCTTATGTAAAATACTTGCGCCCTGAAACCAAGGTTATAGGTGTCGAATCAGAAGATTCTGCCTGTCTAGCTGCAGCCTTAGAAGCAGGTAAACGCGTCACGCTTTCTCAGGTTGGTATTTTTGCTGATGGCGTGGCTGTTGCGCTGATTGGGGAAAACACCTTTGAGATCTGCCAACAATTTGTAGATGAAGTGATAACTGTTAACACCGATGAGATTTGTGCCGCCATCAAAGATATCTACGATGACACTCGCTCTATCTGTGAGCCCGCCGGGGCGCTAGGCGTTGCTGGCATGAAAAAGTATGTCGCCCGCGAAGCCTGCGAGCACAAAACCTTGATCGCCATCGATTCAGGAGCCAACGTCAACTTCGACCGTTTACGCCATATTGCGGAACGTTCGGAGCTTGGGGAGAAGCGCGAAGCGATTATCGCTGCAAAAATCCCCGAGAAGCCAGGCAGCTTCAAAAAGTTCTGTACAGCTTTGGGCAGGCGTAACATCACCGAATTTAACTATCGTTACAGCGACGATAATTTAGCGGTGGTATTTGCTGGTATACAGATAAAACCCAACAATGACGGAAAAGAAGAGCTGCTCGAAGAGTTACGGGAGCATATAGAGGAAGTCGTAGACCTAACCGATGACGAAACCGCTAAGTTGCATGTCCGTTATATGGTAGGGGGACATGCGCCCTCAGCTGTTAATAACGAGGTGGTCTACCGCTTTGAGTTTCCAGAACGCCCGGGCGCGCTGATGAACTTTTTAAGCAAGCTGGGTGGCAAATGGAATATTTCCATGTTCCATTACCGTAATCATGGCGCGGCTTACGGGCGCGTACTCGTTGGGATGCAAGTACCTCAAGAGGAACGCGACCAAGTCGCTAAGTTCTTAAAAGAGATTGGTTATAACTTCTGGGAAGAGACCGATAACGCGGCGTACAAACTGTTCTTAGGGTAAACCACGCTTTTGTGTACGGGAGGAGGTCACGACGGCCTTCTCCAAACCATCTATTATCAGTAAAGCTTCATCCAATTCCAAAGCAACTGCTTCCAACAAATGATGCTCTGCCCCTAACTCAGCATAATCCTCAGCCGTAAGCGCTTCACAAAGTCGCTTGAGATAATATTTCCCACCCAAACTATATATTTTATCCCCCACGATGGGATGGCCTAAATGCGCCAAATGAGCACGAATTTGATGCTTTCTTCCTGTAAAGAGATCACACGCTATGAGCGATCTTCCATCTAAACGCTGTAATACACTGAAAGCGGTTTTGCTAAATTTAGGCTTGCGATATAACGCCACATCATCAGGATCAACTACATACATCTGACTTCGAATGAGACTATCCTCTTTCTCTGACAACCAACACTCCAGTGTCATGTTATCCCAGGTCGGCACACCCTCTACCCACGCATGGTAGCGCTTTTTTACGATAAGGTGATCCAGCTGTTTCTTCCACTTTTTGTCCGCAGAACTATGTTTGGCAATCAGTAGTTCACCCGAGGTTTCTGTATCCATTCGATGTAACAACTGAGCTTCACTATAAGGCGTTTCACGGCGAATCAAGGAGATAAGGGTATGATAGAGGTTACGCGTTGTTCGACTCACAGGCAGTAATGGCGGCTTATAAACTTTCATTATTTCATCGTTCTGCCAAATCATATACCAGTCTGTATTCACCAGATCTTCATAATGATTAGGTAGATCGAGGGTCACCTTTTGACCCTTCATCACAGAGTGCGTTGCAGGCACGATTTCGCCTTCGATACGAACGTTTCCCTTTTCGCACAGCTGTAATAGCTGCAGTCCATGGTGTTGAGTGACACGGCAGGCCAGAAATTCAAACACTGTACTTTGCGTATCTGAAAACACCGTGAAGGCTAGCCTAAAGCAGTCAACCTCCTCTCCAAGGCTAGGCCATGCTCTTTGCCCAGCGATCAAGGCATCTCCGCAGAGTAGGCAAAACTCTCCTTAGAAAAAGCTTGGTAGGTAAACACCAGCAAAGAGGTAAGCCCCCAAACCAAGCCCGTCACTACCCCCAGATCAATAATCCCGCGCCAAGGTTGCTCAAGTTGGTGTACAAGAAGGACAAGCATCAAGATACCTAAAGTGAGGCAGTAGGTAACAATCATCCGCTTTCTGACAATTGAGAAGAACCCCATACAAAACAAGGGGGCGAGAACAAAACGTACAGGGGATACATTCTGTGATAAGTACAGCGCTCGAGCAGCAACGCGGGGAGACCACGCTTTTTGAAAGCCACGATACCCCTCAGCAAACCCCATAAACAACACACAAAGAATAAGCGCCAGCCAGTGGTACCACAACAGCTCATAATTGAATGTTTGCCAACCAATGGAACTCAACCGGTAGATAGCGCTGCCCAGCAGCAAGCCAATACCCGTGATTCCCCACAGTGCCGCCATATAACCCAACACGTTCGTATCTCTGCTCTAAACAATGAAAGTTACATATTGTACCAACTCTGCCAAAGACAGCATAAAAAAACCGCCCCAAGGGGCGGTCGAAGTGCACGTTTTATTAACGTCAGGAGCTTCAGGCCGCCCCTCTAGCCAGGAAACTAATACCCTTTGAGCTGATCGATATATTCTGGTAAGAACAAAGAGATCTGAGGCACGTAGGTAATTAACATCAAGAAACCTAAAAGCAAACACAGCCATGGCAAGCAGGCTTTGATTACCCAAATCATATTTTGACCGGTAATCCCTGCTGTCACGAAGAGGTTGAGCCCTACAGGTGGCGTTAACATACCGATCTCCATATTCACCACCATAATGATCCCTAAATGGATCGGATCGATGCCAAGCTGCATTGCGATCGGGAACAAAATAGGTGCCATGATCAGAAGAATCGCGGAGGGCTCCATGAAGTTACCGGCAATCAACAGCAGGATATTCATGACAATCAAGAAGCCCCATGCCGGTAAACCCCAATCCATGATCGCACTAGCAATCGTATGAGGAATGCGTTCTGTCGTTAACACGTGGGCAAACAGCATCGCATTGGCGATGATAAACAACAGCATCATGGATACTTTGGATGCATCCAGAATGACTTTGCGTACCTCAGGATCAAAAACAGACTTCGGTAACGCCACCAGCATTTGGAACAGGTTACGCACGGATGCCGCCGCAACACCTTCACCTTCATGCTTCCACGGCATACCCTTCATAGGCCCAATATCGCGATAGCCCATAACAGCAATGAAGTAGCCGTATACAGCAGCCACGGCAGCCGCTTCGGTAGGAGAAGCCACACCGCCATAGATGGAGCCAAGTACAATAATAATCAGCATCAAACCACCGAGCGCAATCACACCCGATTTAGCGAGCGCCTTAAATCCCGGAAACGGCTGTGATGGCAACCCTTTGATACGTGCAACAATATAGATGGCGATCATCAGGATGAAACCCATCATCAGGCCAGGAATAAAACCTGCCATAAACATGCGCGAGGCTGAAACCTCAGTGGCAGCCGCATAAACCAGCATAACGATAGACGGCGGGATCAAGATCCCCAAAGTGCCTGCATTAGCGATAACGCCTGCTGCAAATGACTGCGGATAACCAGAGCGAACCATGCCTGCAATACAAATCGTACCTATCGCCGCAACCGTCGCCGGCGAAGAACCCGAAACCGCCGCAAACAACATGCAGGCCATCACCGATGCCATGGCCAGACCGCCGCGAATGTGACCAACCGAGTCCACTGCAAAGTTGATCAAGCGCTTAGCGACGCCTCCTGTTGAAAGAAAAGCTGACGACAAAATAAAGAAGGGGATAGCCAGTAAGGTATAGTGCTCTGACGTCGCCTCAAATAACTTCAGCGCGATCGATGCCAGAGAGTCGTTAGAAAACAGGAGAATCGTAGTCACTGATGACAAACCCAACGCAACAGCAATTGGCATCCCAATCAGCATACATCCAAAAAGTGTAATAAAGAGTACGGCAATTGTCATGACTTACCCTCCTTCGCGTTAGTATTAATTGAGGGCTCATCGCCTAAAGCGGTCTCTTTGAGCTCTTTGGCAAGCTCCATGGACTCCTCAGCTTCATCCGCGAAATGAAAACCATCAGCTTCGCCTTTCACTACTTTCCAGCCAAGCTGCAGGAAGCGGAAAATTAACAAGACAAATCCAATCACCAAGATGCTCATGGGTATCCACTTAGGCACGGGCAAGTCTTCCATTTCAATGCCAATCATCTTCATCTTGCTTAAGTAGATCCAAGATCCGTACAAAAACAATCCGCAGTAGACGAGGCATAATGCAACCGCAACCAACGTAAAGAAGCGATGTGTCCCTGGCGGCATCATTTTCACAAACACATCTACACCTATATGTGCACCAACCTTGACACCATAGGATGCACCAAACAAGACAAACCAAGCTGCTAAGAGCAACGTAACTTCCTGCGCCCAGTGAATACCTGAGTTAAACCCGAAGCGAGCAATCACTTCCGCGAATACTAATAACGTCATCGAGACAAGGAGCAGTGACAAAAAACCCTCCTCGAATTGCGATACCACTTTTTTAATCATCATGACCCCCACCTATTCTTATTATCGTGAGACAACATCCACAGGACAGCCCCCTTCACATCAGGTGACACTCTCCTCTAGAAGATGTAGGGAGATAACCTTAGCCACCTCCCTACATTTAGCGCTTAGTTATTAGCCGCTTCCGCCGCTTTAATTAGATCAGCGCCGATCTCATCTTCAAACTTTTTCCAAACAGGTTTCATTGCTTCAACCCACTGCTGGCGCTCTTCTGCTGTTAACGTCAACACTTCCGAACGATTAGAGTCGATGATGCGCTGCTTATCGGCATCCGCTTTCTGGGCGGCAATTTTATTACCAAAAGCAATCGCCTCATCCATAGCCGCTTTCAACTCGGAACGGACATCATCATCCAGTGACATCCAAAACTCCGTTGAAGTCACGATCATATAATCGAGAACACCGTGGTTAGACTCTGTGATGAAAGGCTGAACTTCGAAGAATTTTTTAGAGTAGATGTTTGACCATGTGTTTTCCTGACCATCAATGGCTTTGGTCTGAAGAAGCGTAAAAACTTCAGAGAATGGCTTTTTCAACGGTACAGCGTCGACCGCTTCAAACTGTGCTTGTAATACATCCGATGTCATGATGCGAAATTTTTTACCTGAAGCATCCGCAGGCGTACGAAGAGGATCACTTGAAGACAACTGCTTCATACCATTATGAAGGTAGCCCAACCCCACTAATCCTTTCTTTTTCAAAGAACCTAATAACTTTTGACCTTCAGGCCCTTGTTGAAAACGCTCTACAGCGTCCATATCCTTGAAAAGGAAAGGCAGGTCAAACACCTGTAATGATTTTGTGTATTTCTGAAATTTTGATAAGGATGGGGCAATCAGTTGCACGTCCCCCAACAACATCGCCTCAAGCTCTTTACCATCACCGAACAACTGAGAGTTAGGAAATACTTCAACTTCTACTTTACCGGCCAAGCGCTCGTCGACCAGCTCTTTAAATTTAATCGCCATTTGACCTTTAGGCGTGTTTTCAGCAACCACATGGGAAAATTTAATTTCGACCGGTGCGGCAACAGCAGCCTGTGCTCCCAAGGCTAGAGCAATTGAGGTAACTGCAGCAGTTAATAAACGCATAACGCTTCTCCTGTTTTTGGAATTATTTTGTATTTTTGCGTTTTTTCGCCAAACATCTCTGGAGGCTTAGCGATCCACACCAGCCATTGCACACTTTGAGCCAAAAAAACTTTTTATTTATAAAACAACTGGATATGAAAAATAAAAGATCTAATCAAAGAGAGGTTGGGGGAATACTCACCCATGGAACACTATAGAAATTGGCGGAAAACCACACATTTTTTTCTTAGAATATGGTCTATGCTTACCTAAAACCTGATTTGTTGATTTGCATACGTGACAAACTGTTAAAGAGTCGTTACATTTTGCCGACACATTATTAAGCTATTGTTCAGAATCTAAGGATCTAGGAGACATTGTGAACTCAACCAAAGGGATGTCTATTCAGACAAAAGTCAACTTGTCGCTGGTTGTCGTTTTTTTGATTGTGCTCGTCAGCAGTCTCAGCGCTATCTACCGCAGCGAAACTAATCTCAGCATGGAGGTCGCCAAGAAAACCACGTTGGCCACCGCTGATTCCTACTTCGACAGTATCAATATTCTGATGTTAAGCGGCGCCATGTCTAATCGTGCTACGTTACAGAGCAAGATTGTAGCCAATGAGGACCTTACCGAAGCAAGGATTATTCGAGGTGATGCCGTTACTGCAGTCTATGGCCCTGGCGCTAAAGACTCTGGCATACAGGATGACTTCGACCGCCGCGCTATGAATGGCGAGCATATAGTCGAGGAAATCGACGATGAAAAAGGGCATCGCTTGGTTGTTGTCACGCCCATGAAAGCCGTCAGCGACTACAAAGGCACCAACTGTTTGCTGTGCCACCAAGTCCCAGAAGGCGATGTTATCGGCGCAGTCCGCATCACTTATTCATTCGAGAGCTTGGATAATTCTGTTGCCAATAATATTACCTCTGTCGCCTTGGTGGAGCTTGGATTGTTCATAGCCGGCATTATTGTTATCAGCCTACTACTTCGCCGAATTGTTATCTCACCCATTAATCATTTAAACGATACGATTCATACGATTCAAAGAGATGCCGATTTAAATCAGCGTATTGAAGTCACGTCAAATGATGAGATAGGCCGTATGTCTCAGGCATTCAACTCAATGCTGGAGCACCTACATGACAGCATGAAACAAGTTAGCGGCACAGTTTTGAGGCTCGGATCATCCAGCAAACAGATTAACAGTATTGCTGATATGGCAGCACAAGCCGTACACAATCAGCAAGTGCAAACCAGCTCTGTAGCCTCAGCCATGGAGCAAATGGAAGCAGCAACTCGCAGCGTCGAAAACAATGCGGAGAGCACAGTTTCCGCCTCCGATCTTGCATTAAGCGAAAGCGACAAGGGCACTAAAATCACCCAAAGTGCATTAGTCGCCATCGAAAAGTTGAAGGAAAATATGGTTCAGGCAACCAGCGCCATTCAACAACTGAATGACCAGAGCCAAAATGTTGGCACTGTTTTAGAAGTTATACAAAAAATAGCTGAGCAGACTAACCTTCTCGCCCTCAACGCTGCGATTGAAGCTGCAAGAGCAGGAGAGCAAGGTCGTGGGTTTGCAGTGGTAGCCGACGAAGTCAGAACGCTAGCCAGCCGAACCCATAACTCAACCGAAGAGATCAATAACATTATTGCAAGACTTCAAACAGATGCCGAAGGTGCGGTCGTCATCATGCAAGCGGCTATGAAAAGCGCTGAAGAAGGCGTTGTCAGTGTTCAAAAAACCTCCGATGCACTTGTGAATATTGCCGAGGAAGTTCGTGTCATTAATGATATGAACCATCAAGTGGCCAGCGCTATACGTGAGCAAACTCAAATGGCGTCGAGCGTTGAGGAAAGCGTAATGGATATTAGCCAAAGCGCCAACCGGACCGCCGATAGAGCAGGGCAATTAAACACGGTTTCAGCCGAACTTGGCGCATTAGCTCAGGAGCTAGAAAAGCTGGTAAGCCGCTTCAAGCTCTAAGCAAATAGAAGATCAAATATAAAAAGGCCTCTAAGAGGCCTTTTTTGTTATGGCTTATAATCGTTTTTATCTAAGCCATGCTTTTTCATCTTGTCGTAGAGAGTCTTACGCGGCAGTCCTAAACTCACTAACGTATCTTTGATTGAGCCTCCATGGCGTGACAACTCGGCTTGCAGCAGCATTTTCTCAAATCGTTCCATCTGGTCGGGCAACGTCATTTTACCCGCTTCGGCACTTTCTGTTATTGGGCGGTTGTCGAAATCGAACGTGCAACTTTCACCTAACAACACATAGCGTTCTGCCAAATTTCTTAACTCTCTGACATTGCCAGGCCAGTCATGGGTTACAAGGCTATGCATACGCTCTGCACTTAATGGCAGTACTTCACGGCCATATAATGCAGAGGCAAGAATAGCAAAGTGCTGAAACAATAGAGGAATATCATCTAATCGCTCTCTCAACGGTGGCACCTCAATGCGTACCACATTTAAGCGATAATACAGATCTTCTCGGAAGTCTCCCCTCTCTGCTTGGCTTTTCAGGTCAACTTTGCTGGCCGCGACCACTCGAATATCCAGCGGAATCAACTGATTAGACCCCAAACGCTCAATTGTTCTATCTTCTAATACTCGTAACAGCTTAACTTGCAACGCTAACGGCATACTTTCAATCTCGTCAAGAAACAACGTACCGCCGTTAGCGTGTTCAAATTTACCTATACGCTGTGATTTTGCATCCGTGAAAGCACCTTTCTCATGGCCGAAAAGCTCGCTCTCAATCAAACTTTCAGGCACAGCGCCACAATTGATCGCTACAAAGTTCTTATCTCTTCGGCGACTGTGCTCATGGATATATCGAGCGAGAAGATCTTTCCCCGAGCCTGTTTCCGCTAATATGAGAATATCTGCTGGCGTGTCTGCCACAGTATGAACCAGACGCCTGAGTTGTTGAATATTCGGCGTATTACCGATAATACGAGGGCCCGGCGCACTTTGCGCTTCAAGATCTAATTTAAGACGGCGGTTTTCAATGGTCAAAGCGCGCTTTTCCACGGCCCTTCGCACAATATCCAACAACAAGTCTGTAGAAAAAGGCTTTTCAATGAAATCATAGGCGCCATCACGCATTGCCCCAACAGCCATTGAAATATCACCGTGACCTGTAATCAAAATAACAGGGAGGTCGGGATCTATCACTTGAACACGTTTCAGCAACGCCAAACCATCCATCCCCGGCATATTGATATCTGAAACTAGTACACCGCTCCACTCATCATTGATCAGCTCCAGCGCTTTCTCTGCACTATCAAGCGCGATGACATCATACCCGGCTAACTCCAACGTTTGCCCTGCAGACAAGCGAATATGCCTCTCATCATCGACAAGAATAATCGAGGGTAGTGGATTCAATTCTAAAGACTGCATATGGATTCCATTTAAAGGCTGGTAAGCTGCTGATTAAAATTTCTATGGGGATCAATAGGTAACGCCAGTTTAAAGACAGCGCCCCCCTCTGGGTGGTTTGTGACACTCAGCTCTCCTTGTAAACTCTCCACTATTCGATAGGAGATAGACAAGCCTAAACCAAGCCCTTGCCCGGCGCTTTTGGTCGTGTAAAAGGGCTCAAAAACCCGCGATAACTCCTCTTCTGGAATACCTGGGCCATAGTCCCGTACCCACAGTACTTGTTGTTTCTGCTCACAGCTTAGCGAGATATCAATCTTCTTAACCTGCTGATGCTCCATTGCCTGTATCGCATTGCCAATCAGATTCACCAGCACCTGCTCGATACGCACAATATCACCTAAAACATAGCAATTTTCTAAATTTTGCGGCCAATGTATTGCAACATGTTCCTTACTTAAACGCCCATACATGATGGACATTGCCCCGTCCCTGACCGACTTCATACACACCGGTTCAAGCTGACCGCTAGTTTTGCGAGAAAACTCCTTAAGCGGGTGGATAATTTTGGCCATTCGCTCAGTTAAAGCGCCGATCTCGCTGAGATTGGTTTCAACAGGATCTAACCGCCCCATCTTAAGGAACTGCTTCGCATTATCGGCATATGCACGAATAGCGGTTAAGGGCTGATTGAGTTCGTGGTTGATACCTGCGGACATCTGCCCCAGTACAGCTAGTTTGGCCGTTTGGATCAACTCGTTCTGGGTCCCTTTGTGTAGGCTCATCTCCTCTCGCAGCTTTTCATTCGCCAGAGTTAGATCCTGAGTACGCTTTTCAACACGAGTCTCGAGTTCAGCCTGAGCACGCTGCAACGCTTGCTCATACTCTTTACGCTGGGTAATATCATGAATGGTAACGATAAAGTGCAAAGCACCTTGACGCGGCATCTTACCGATAGTGATCTCTATCGGAAAATAACTACCATTACCTCGCCTCCCTAATGCTTCCACCATTAAGTCATGAGAAATAAGATTTCCCTGTACGATGTGCTCCCAACAAACAGGCCGGTCAGCTTGGGATAATAGCAAACTAAAATATTGCCCTTTGAGTTGCTCTTCCCGGTAACCAAACAGTTTCTCAGCGGTTCGGTTAAAGGACTCTATGCGCCCCCCTTTGTCCAGGGTAATCAAACCCGCTTGGGTATTATCAATTATCGCTCGAATACGCCCCTCGTTCTCTTCCAGCGATTGTAATTCACGGGATTTAAAGCGCTGCCTTTCCTTAACAATACGTCGCCTAGTGATAATGACCATGATCAATAAGACAAGAGCAATATAGATAAACGCTGCTAACATCACTGCATTCAACACCTGTCGCTGAACAGGCTTCATGCTCGCTAAAATGGAAACATTCAGACCAGCGCCCTCTACCGGGGTAGTTTGCAAAAGGTATTCGGCGGCATGAACATCGTCCAGTGCGCTCCTGGTGTCAACTTCACCTTCAATGAGCGTAATCAACTCTGCACCGTGCATTAATTGTTGCTTTTTTATCATCTCCAGAGAGGTTAGCGGGTTATCTCCGTAACGCAGACTTGAGACGATACGCTGCATATCCTGCTCAGATAGCGGGGATAGGGTTCGGAACTTCCAATCTTGACGGGTCGAAATAAAAATCACACCATCTTCATCTGTGACCAGAATATCAGTAGCCTCATCATTCCAGTCCTGCTCAATCTCATTGAGATCAATTTTAACCACAACAACGCCGATAATTTCGCCACGATGTTTTACCGGATAAGAGAAAAAATAGCCACGTTTTAGGGATGTCGTTCCTAATGCAAAATAACGCCCTGAGAGCCCTCGCATTGCGTCTTGATAATAGGGCCTGAAGCTAAAGTCCCTACCGACAAAAGACAGCTCATCTGCCCAGTTACTGGCAGAAATGGTTTTGCCGAGAGCATTCATTAAGTAAGTATCTGATGCCCCAATAACCTCGTTAACTTGCTCAAGGTAGAGGTTTGCTCTCATGCTTCCGTCATGACTACGGTCATAAATGAGCGCATTAACCAGCTCGGAGTGTGTTGAAAGCAAACGGGGTAAATCTTTGTAGCGATCCAGCTTTTGTTGCAGGCTGAGCATATACCGATTCATATCAGCCAAGCTTTTTTGCTGGAGATACTCCATCGCTTGTTGGCGGCTCAAGTGAGCCACTTGCACCAATAGCAATACAAAAATCACCAGCAACGCCAAAGCTATATAGGGCCGATAGGAGGAAAAATACTTAGCCAGAGCCTGATACCCCTCAAAGCAATTAATACATGAAGCTGACATCAGCTACTGATATGATTCTATACGATTCGACGGTTTTCGACACGTTGAGAACCGGTCACCCTCCGTCAACCTGTCTGAATTGAGAATTTCGTATGCTGAAACGAACCAAAATTGTAGCAACACTGGGTCCATCTACTGACAAAGCAGGCATTCTCGAAGAGCTAATTCGCTCGGGGGTCAATGTGGTTCGTCTGAACTTCTCTCATGGAAGCGCCGATGACCACCGCCGCAGGGCCAAAGAAGTAAAAGAAACCGCTCGCCGCCTGGGAAAAGTGGTGGCGGTATTGGGAGATCTTCAAGGCCCAAAAATTCGTATTGCCAAGTTCCAGAGTGATAAGATCGAACTCAAAGTCGGTGAGCTGTTTACATTAGATAGCGACCTTGACAGTAACGCGGGTGACCAACATCAAGTAGGACTGGACTATAAAGCACTGCCGCAAGATTGTCAGACGGGTGACGTATTACTACTTGATGATGGCCGCATGCAATTGAAGGTTCTCAGTGTCGAAGGCACACGAGTAAATACGGAAGTATTATTAAGTGGTCCTTTATCCAACAATAAAGGAATCAACAAGCAAGGCGGCGGCCTCTCAGCAGCAGCACTCACGGATAAAGATAAACGAGATATTCTCGTAGCGGCTGAACTGGATATGGATTACGTTGCCGTCTCTTTCCCTCGTTCAGCCGCAGATTTAGAAGAAGCGCGTCATCTACTTCAGGAAGCCGGCAGTCGTGCAGAAATTATAGCCAAGATAGAGAGAGCAGAAACGGTTGCAACCGATGAAGCACTAGATTCACTGATACTTGCTAGCGATGGCGTCATGGTTGCACGCGGAGACTTAGGCGTCGAGATCGGTGATGCAGAACTGATTGGCGTACAGAAAAAAATCATCAACCGCGCACGGGAACTGAGCCGCACGGTCATCACAGCGACTCAAATGATGGAAACCATGATTAAAAGCCCTATGCCTACTCGCGCCGAGGTGTTCGATGTCGCTAACGCCATCCTTGATGGTACCGATGCGGTGATGCTTTCTGCAGAAACCGCCGCAGGTGACTTCCCTATCGAAGTGGTTCGTTCCATGTCAGACATTTGCCGAGGCGCAGAAAAGCATCAATCAGCCAAACCTACCGTGACCAGTATTACCCGCCGCGGCGAGCGCATCGATGAAACCATTGCTCGCTCTGCTATGTATACCGCAAATCATCTAGTCGGCGTAAAAGCCATTATATGTTTGACTGAGTCGGGCTCGACACCTCGTTGGATGTCACGCATTCGCTCAGGCCTACCCATTTATGCCCTAACACGCCATGATCGGACTATGCGGCGTATGGCCCTATATCGCGGTGTTGAAGCCATGTTTTTTGACGCGACAACTATAGACGATAACCGTTTAAATGACGAAGTCATCGCTGGTTTAAAAGCCAAAGAGTTGCTTGAAAGCGGCGACCTTGTCATTCTGACCCGCGGTGCCAATATTGGTGAACATGGCGGCACAAACTCCATGCAGGTATTACAAGTACCTTAATCAGATCAAGACCATCTTTGCATAAGTAAGGAGGCTACGGCCTCCTTTGTTTTTCGGAAACAACTATGACTATCGCAGCACACATTGCCCAAGAATTAAACGTACACCCTCGCCAAATCAACGCGGCCATTGAACTACTGGATAATGGTGATACCGTGCCTTTCATTGCGCGCTACCGTAAAGAGGTCACCGGAGCACTAGACGATAGTCAGCTGCGTACTTTGGCACAACGGTTAACCTACCTTCGTGAGATAGATAGCCGCCGCCTAGCCATCCTGAAAAGCATACAAGAGCAAGACAAACTAACCCCTGACCTTGAAAAGGCGATAAGCGAAGCGGATACAAAAGTCCGCCTTGAGGATCTTTACCTTCCTTTTCGCCCCAAACGTCGTACAAAAGCACAGATCGCCAGAGAAGCTGGCTTACAACCTTTAGCGGATCAACTACTTAAAGCCACTGCAGCACCCGACACGCTAGCGGCACCTTTTATCGACCCGGATAAAGGAATTGATGATAGCCACGGTGCGTTAGAAGGCGCTCGACATATCCTGATAGAGCAGTTCTCAGAGCAAGCGGACCTCATTGAGTCCCTACGCATGTGGTTGTGGCAGGAGGGGAACCTAGTTTCCACTGTTGTGAAGGGAAAGGCATCTGACGACAGTAAGTTTCGTGACTATTTCCAACATGATGAACCGATAAAAAAAATGCCTTCCCACCGAGCTTTAGCTGTTTTTCGTGGACAAAATGAAGGCGAACTTAAACTTCACTTGGTACCACAAAACCCTGATAGCCACGAAGCAGTACAGCGTATTTCCCGCTTCAACCAGCTTTCCCAAGGACACTCGCCCGCCGCGCAATGGCTGCAACAAACAGCACAAGAGTGCTGGAAACAGAAGCTGCACAAACAGCTCGAATCCGATCTATTAAAACGATTACGAGAAGAAGCTGAGCAAGAAGCCATTAAGGTCTTTGCACGAAACCTCAAAGATCTGCTACTTGCCGCTCCTGCAGGGGCCAAAGTAACTATTGGATTAGACCCGGGTTTACGTACCGGCACAAAGGTCGCTGTAGTCGATGCAACAGGCAAGTTATTGGATTACTGTACGCTCTACCCTCACGCTCCTCACAAGCGCTGGGACGAGGCGATCCATCAACTGGCCTTGCTGGCCAAAAAGCACAAGGCCGCTTTAATCAGTATTGGTAACGGCACAGCCTCACGAGAAACAGAGCAACTAGCCAAGGCGCTGATAAAGCAACGCCCTGAGCTTGGTCTTACTGCCGTTATGGTGAGCGAAGCAGGTGCCTCCGTCTACTCTGCTTCACAGCTCGCCAGTGAAGAGTTCCCAGACCTTGATGTCACCATTCGCGGCGCCGTATCTATCGCTCGCCGCCTACAAGACCCTCTAGCTGAGCTCGTAAAGATTGATCCAAAAGCGATCGGTGTAGGCCAATATCAACACGATGTAGATCAAAAAGCCCTTGCCGAATCCCTACAAAATGTTGTCGAAGACTGTGTAAACCATGTAGGTGTCGATTTGAACAGTGCTTCCTGTGAGCTGCTGGCTCAAGTAGCAGGACTGAATCGTACAACCGCCCAAAACATCGTCACTTATCGAGACGAGCATGGCTCTTTCAATAACAGGAAACAGCTCATAAAAGTACCGCGATTAGGCGCAAAAGCATTTGAACAATGCGCAGCATTTTTACGTATTCGTCATGGAAAACAACCACTCGACAACTCGTCCGTGCACCCCGAATCTTATCCGCTTGTTGAACAGATGGCAGCAGCGCTTAACTGCAAAACTTCTGCGCTCATCGGTAACATTACACTTATTCAGCAGCTTGAGCCTGAGCAGTTCGTGAACGGTCAGTTTGGTAGCTACACGGTTAAAGATGTGATTGCAGAGCTGGAAAAGCCCGGGCGTGACCCACGTCCTGAATTTCAAACCGCCCAGTTTGCCGAAGGCGTAGAAACACTCAATGATCTAAACGAAGGGATGCGACTTGAAGGCGTGGTCACCAATGTCACCAATTTTGGCGCTTTCGTCGATATAGGCGTCCATCAAGATGGCTTGGTACACATCTCCCAGTTAGCTGATCAATTTGTCAAAGACCCACATCAGGTCGTTAAGGCTGGGGATATCGTTCAGGTTCGCGTGGTTGAAGTCGATACAGCTCGACGCCGCATCGCCCTGAGCATGAAAAGCCAAACCAGCCAGCAAGCTAAGCCGTATAACGCCCAAACCAAACCCCAAAAGAAACCAACGGCCAGTTTAACCGCAGGGCTTAAGGCCGCCGGATTTAAAATCAAATAATGCAACGCTCTGTTTCAGTGCCGCTTTTACATCACTCTGGTCTATAATGTTGCATCATGTTTTTACTCTAGAAGGAATCAGTTTTGGCATCCGTTCTCAAACAACAGCTTAATCAACTGGTTTCCAGTGGCAACCATCAGCTTCTCAAAGGCGTACTTCACGGTATAGAAAAAGAGGGGCTTCGCGTCTCGCCAGCCGGTGAACTCGTCCAAACAGATCACCCCATCGGTCTTGGCTCAGCACTCACCAACGGGCATATTACGACGGATTACTCAGAATCACTGCTAGAGTTCATAACGCCTGTCTTTGAGCGACCTGAAGATGCCCTTTCTTACTTAACCGATCTGCATCGTTTTAGCTACCAGCACCTCGGAGAGGAGCTGATTTGGGGCGGCAGTATGCCTTGCCATATCCATGATGCAGCATCGATACCGATCGCTCGCTACGGTAGCTCCAATGTTGGTCAACTGAAACATATCTATCGCGTGGGACTGGAGCATCGTTATGGAAAAATGATGCAAACTATCGCCGGTATCCATTACAACTTCTCCTTGCCTGATGACTTCTGGGCCGCATTACAAGCGCAGCAAGGCGGTACAGGCTCACTACAAGCGTTTAGGTCTGCCTCTTATTTTCGTTTAATTCGTAACTTCCGCCGCCATTCATGGCTGCTTCTTTACCTATTTGGCGCATCCCCAGCGCTATGCGACTCCTTTTTAGAAGGTAAGCCTCACAACCTTGAACACCTTCATGACCATACGCTGTATCTTCCTTATGCGACTTCACTGCGTATGAGCGACCTAGGCTACTCCAACAAAGCTCAATCGACTTTGAACATCTGCTTTAACCACTTGAACACCTATACCCACTCGCTTCACAGAGCGATACATACCTCTTATCCTGCTTATGAGAAACTGGGGGTTAAAGTCGACGGACAATATCGCCAACTCAACACCAACATCCTACAGATAGAAAATGAGTACTACAGCGATATACGTCCAAAACGAGTAACCGAATCGGGTGAAAAGCCGCTTCATGCGTTACAGCAGCGAGGAGTTGAATATATTGAAGTCCGCAACACCGATATCAATCCATTCATGCCTATCGGTATCGATGCTGAACAAGCACGTTTTTTAGATGCTTTTCTCATTAGCTGCTTATTGGTCAGTGATGATGAGATCAGTGATCAAGAGTGTGAGCTTATCAGTGACAACATGGAAAAAGTCATCACGCGCGGTCGAGAGCCAGGTATTACACTGGAAACCGCATCAGGGGAGATGTTACTCAGAGACGCAGGCAACGAAGTACTTAGCTGGGTTGCTGAAACCGCCGAGGTACTGGACCTGCTTCACGATACTCAGGACTACAAAAAAGCGGTAACCAGCCAACAAGGCAAACTGGATGACGTCTCAAAAACACCGTCGGCTCAAGTGCTTAAAGCGTTGATGGATACGGGGCTTAATCATACCCAGTGGTTAGTACAAAAAAGTATCGAGCACCGTCAATCTATCATCGCATCAGAGCTTGCTCCGCAGGCCCAAATTGCTTTTAGCCAACAGGTAGAAGACTCTCTAGCAGCCCAAGCAGCGATCGAAGCTAACGACAACCTCGACTTCGACCACTACTTGCAAAACTACCTGGAAAGCTAATCGTTACTGAACGACAAAGCTGGTGAAGAAGAGGTCATTAACCATCGCCTCACCCTCTTCTTCTACCAACAGTTTTTGTACCAACTGCAATCCTTTTTTCGCCAGCGTCTGCTGCGCCTCTACCGTAGCAACATCCTCATCGGTCTGTGCACTCAAAAGAAATACCAGATCATTACGAATGTGTGGCATATGGTGGTTAACGGCATGGTGGGCATCTTCGGTTCCTACTTGAATAGTGATCTCACACTTTAGGAAGCGCGTTTTCCCCGGTCCGCCAAAATTCGCAATAAATGGCTTAAGCTCAATATACCCAACATAGTCTTCTTTAGGCTTTTCTTCATCGGCGGCTACCGCCAATGGCAGCCAGCAGCTAATTAACAAAACTCCGATAAAACGTAACAACACCATGTGAGCGCTCCCTATGCGACAAATCAAGTTTCCCTAAGTATAACCATCGTTTTGCCCTTCGTCAGGCGATCTTTCTTGCACCTGAAACATCCTTAGGATTAGTATTAAAGCAGAGATAGATAATTAAGGATCCACTTATGCTGGAAAAATGCCAAACCTCCCTAGAGCGTTGGGGTGGGGTCAACGATATTATTGATAACTGGCTGGAACATCGCCGCACATTGATTAGCCAATTTGTTGCGCTGCCTAGCGTTACTGTCAATACACTGGATGACCACCTATCTACTTTTTGCACAACCATGATGGATTACCTGTCATCGGGTCACTTTGAGGTTTATGAACAACTACTTCGGGAAGGTAGCGAGTTTAACGATGGCAGCCTCGAAGCAGCGCAACAGATCTTCCCTAAAATCCAACCGACAACTGATGCTGCTCTGGATTTTAATGATGATTATGCAGCATTTGCATCTCCAACCGTGCAGCAAATTCGTGAGTTTTCCTTTCAGCTATCAAAACTTGGAGAAGCGCTAGAAGAACGCTTTGCTTTGGAGGATCAGCTAATAGAAATTTTACATACCGCACACAAGGACATGATTCTGGAAAACGCTTGATGAAGAAAGGTACGCTTCGGCTAGCGGGTTTATCCATTTTGGCAATGTTGGTCAGCGGTTGCGATAGTGCAAATAAACCGGCCGCTTGGCATCAATACGCTACGCTGGGCACCTATAGTGCCGACATCTCTTCAGATGGTCAGTATGCACTTATTGGGTCTCAAGAAGAGGGGGGAAGCCTGTGGAATATTCAAAAAAATGCCCGCCTGTACGACTGGAATCATAAGGCCGGAGAGCGCTCCATTATTGCGGAGTCAGGTTTTTCACCAGAAGCAAAGTTCGCCGTCACTGCGAATCAACAAGACTTGGTACTATGGCATACGGATACTGGACAGGCAGAATGGTTCTGGAGTTCTCCGGGTGAGATATTAGATCTGGATATTGCATCCGAAGGTGACTATGCCTTGCTTGGGCTAGGTAATCATGACGCAGTCTACTTTGATATTAAAAATGGCGGTATTCGCCAAACACTTCGCCACGAAGGCCGTGTAAGAAGTGTTGCTTTAAGCCAAGACACGCTAACCGCGCTAACTGGTTCAGATGATTATAAAACAACTTTCTGGGATATGCGTAGCGGTCAGCCGCTACAACAGATAACACTCAATAACATCATTGATGTTGTCGCACTTGCTCCTAATGCAAATATCGCGTTTAGCGCAAGTAACCTCGATCAAGCCATTTTATGGGATACCCGCTCAGGGGAGATCATACACACATTATCAGGTAGCGATGGGTTTTTCCCCAAGCGTGTCAGCTTTGTAGCCGCACGCTTTTCGGCAAATAATGAGCAGTTGTTAACCGGAACAGCCTCAGGCTTGATCCAGCTTTGGGATGTTTCAAGCGGCTCCGAATTAAAACGCTGGCGCGCTCACAAAAAAGACCCTTATGGCCCTACCAGCACCAGCATTTATGCGGTTGGTTTCGGCAATGGCGAATATTATGCCGCAGGCTCAAACGGTATTATGAATATCCTAAAATAGAAAATGGCCGCATCAGCGGCCATTTTTATCTTATTTGTCTACACTCTAAGGCGCTGGATTAACTTCCAACAACTCAACGTCAAATAGTAATGTTGAGTTCGGCCCAATCGCATTACCCATACCACCTGGGCCATAAGCTAAATCAGCTGGGATCGCCAAACGCGCTTTCCCACCTTCCTTCATCAACTGTAAACCTTCTGTCCAGCCTGGAATCACTCCATTGAGCGGGAAAGAAACAGGTTCGTTGCGGGCATAAGAGCTATCGAACTCTGTTCCATCAATCAACGTCCCGCGATAATGTACTTTTACTGTATCTTCTGCCGTTGGTTGTTTACCCGTACCCGCAGTTAGCTCTTCATACTGCAAACCACTTTCTGTTGTTTTAACACCCTCTTTTTTACCATTTTCAGCTAAGAACGCTTGGCCTGCTTCGAGATTGGCCTGAGCAATTTTTGCCGCCGCTTGACGCTGCTCTTCCATCTTACGCACTTGGAAAGCCTGCATGGTTTCATTCACTTGCTGGCTATCCAGCAAAGGAGTCGTACCGCTATAGACCGCTTTAATACCTTCTTGGAACGCTTCCAGATCCATTGTTTCCAGATCCATTTTCAGCTTTTCACCTAGCACCAAACCCAAGCTATAGCTCAACTTCTGCTCATCATTTTTCAATTCAAAGGCTTGAGCGGAAGAAACAGCCACCATCGTCGTCGCCAGAGTCATTGCCAGTAGAGTTTTTTTCATTCTATTTTCCTTGTTACCGAAAGACTGAGTTACAGCGTTAGTGCCTGATTAAACCGTAAAGTTCATCGATAAGCCAATCTTAACGCGGTTTTAATAACGCCTCACCTAATGCCGTTAATAATTCCATGCATGGCGTATTATCTCGCCGCCCCGCCAATAAAGCGACCTCTCTCAGATTACGTTCCATTAAATGAGAAGAAGACAAGCCTGCATCATCTCGCCTACGCCTAAGCGAGTATAGGTGCGCTAGTTCAATACGCTCTGCTTCCAACTCTGCCTGCCGTAAAACTCTATACAAAGAGGCTAGATGCGGCTCATTCTGCTTTGCCTCTCTCACCTGATAACGGATCACACGTAAGGGAGAAGTAATCTGCTGTTGCCAGTAGCAAGCATGAGAGCACTCCAATAACGAAGCATCCAATAAACAGTGTTGTTGGGTTAACCAACCCGCATATAATAGCCTATTAACGCTTAGTCCCTGCTCATTTTGCAGACGCAAACAGAGTGATTGCACAACATCTGATGCATAAAGTTTTAATGCGTAGTCCCAAAGAGGATTTTGTAATTGCATAGCTATGGTAGAATCCCGCGCCTATGATCCAGTTAAAAGAACTCAGCTTACACCGTGGCACTCAGTTTTTACTAGAGCAAGCCAACCTGACCATCTATCCTGGTTGGAAAGTCGGTATTATCGGCGCGAACGGCGTTGGCAAATCCAGTCTTTTCAAATTGCTACTAGGCGAGCTCCACCCCGATGCGGGCGAGTGCTTCTTGCAAGCAAATATGACCATCGCACATATGGCGCAAGAGGTCACAGCCATTGATCGCAGTGTCCTTGACTATGTCCTCGATGGCGACCCTCAGCTACGTCAAATAGAAGCGGCAATTGCAGCGGCTGAAGCAGCAAATCAACCCGAGAAGTTAGGTGAGCTCCATGCCGCACTGGACTCAATCAACGGCTACAGCGCACCGGCTAGAGCGGAACAATTACTAGCAGGGTTGGGCTTCAAACAGTCGGATATGCAGCGAGAAGTGAAAGCGCTGTCCGGAGGCTGGCGGATTCGCCTCAACCTTGCGCAGGCGCTGATGTGTCGCTCAGACGTACTGCTCCTTGATGAGCCTACAAACCACTTAGACTTAGATGCAACTTTGTGGCTTGAACAGTGGCTAAAAACCTACCCAGGAACGCTTTTACTGATCTCCCATGACCGTGACTTTTTAGATGAAGTGGTTACCCACATTACCCACATGCATCAACAGAAGCTGACTATCTACAAAGGCCAGTACAGCGCCTTTGAGCGCGCTCGGGCCGAACGCTTGGCGCAACAACAAGCACAATTTGAGAAACAGCAAGTTCGCATCGCCGAAATAGAAGGTTTTGTACGTCGTTTTAAAGCAAAAGCCTCCAAAGCCAAACAAGCTCAGAGCCGAATCAAAGAGCTGGAACGCATGGAAAGGATCGCCGCTGCCCACGTGGATAGCCCTTTTAGCTTTCATTTTCATAGTAGCGACAAGGTGTCCAATCCCCTGCTATCCCTTCGCCATGTCAATTGTGGATATGCCGATAAAGCGATCTTAGCGGGTATCTCTTTGACACTGACTCCCGGCTCTCGCATCGGCCTGCTAGGGCCAAACGGCGCGGGCAAATCGACCTTGATTAAGACCCTGATGGGCGACCTTCCTCTTCTAGAGGGGGAACGCTATTGCGGTGAACATTTACGTATTGGCTATTTTGCCCAGCATCAACTGGAAGCCTTAGATCTTGAAGCATCACCTCTGCTGCATATCATGCGTATCTCCCCACAAGCATCAGACCAAGAGGTACGCAACTATCTAGGCTCTTTTGGTTTCTTTGGTGATGATGCCTTAGCACCAGTGAAGCGCTTCTCTGGTGGCGAAAAAGCTCGCGTAGCCCTCGCGTTGATCGCATGGCAGAAACCCAATCTTTTACTGCTTGACGAACCAACAAACCATTTAGACTTGGAAGTCCGCCACGCACTTACTGTGGCCATGCAGGAGTTCGAAGGGGCGGTTATTCTGGTATCCCATGATCGCCACTTGCTGCGCAATACCGTTGATCAGTTTCTATTGGTTGCCAACGGCACTGTCAGCGATTTCAACGGTGATTTAGACGATTATCAACAGTGGTTGTCAGACCAACGTAAATCTGAGCAGCAGGCTGAAAGTCCAGCAGAGCGCGAGAGTCGCTCGTTATCAGCCGCTGAACGCAAAGAGCAAAAACGAGAAGCCGCCGAACAACGAAAGAAACTTAGCCCACTCAAGAAATCGATTGAAAAGCTCGAAAACCAGCTCGCCAAACACCAACAGCAGCTTAATGAAGCGGAGTTGCTATTAGCCGACAACAGTCTTTATGACGCAGCCAACAAAGATAAGCTAAAGCAGATACTCTCAACTCAAGCGGAGTTAAAGCAGCAGATAGAAGCTATCGAGATGGAATGGATGGAGCAACTCGAACAGCTAGAATCATTAGAGGCAGCGCTGGTGACCTCTTAGAGGTCTGCCAGCGTTCTAGTTAATTCTTGTAAAGCCTCATCATCTGCTCGCATCTGCTCTAGCTCAGCTGTAATTTGCACCTGCGTCAGGCCTGTTTTAGTCAATAACTCCGTGTCCAAGGGCTCGATTGGACCATCGGCACAACCTGCTTGTCGCAAAGCCCGGTTTGCCAAATGAACCACCTGAGAGAACGCATCAGCTTGCGGATGTAAAGGGTCATTGAGATAACGAACACCGCGGTACACCTCCTCAGGCAGCGCCCAGCTTTCCATAAGCCACGCACCTATTTGCTCTCGCGTAACATGCAATAAGTGCTTCTCAATATAATCAAAGCGCAAATGCGGATTCGCCTCAATATAGCGTGACAGTAATGAGAAGTGGGGCGGAAAGAGATGAGCCAACACAATATAGCCAAAATTATGTAAAAGCCCTGTTAGGTAAACCAAACCGGGCTTAGGTCGCATATCGAGCGGCATCTTTTTAGCAAGGCGCTCTGCCAAGGTGGCGGTATAGACCGCTTGTAGCCAATAAGGGGTTTGATTTCTAGGTACATCGTCAGGCAGCGTCAGGGTTTTACCCATGGCTATTCCTAACGCTAAGTTGACCACTAAATCAAAGCCCAAAACACGGATAATTGCGTCATCTATCGACTGTATGCTGCCAGGGGCCGCATAGTACGGAGAAACTGACCAGCTCATCACCTGTGCGGATAGGCTAGGGTCAACCTTAACCACAGGAACCAGCCTATCGACGCCAGCTGAGCTATCTGAGCGAAGCATAATAATTTTTTGTGTCGTCGGCGCTAGGCTTGGTAAACCTAGCGTATCCTCAAGTCGCTGCCGTATACGCAACGCAGTGAAACGCTCTACGGCCTGGGTGATCACTTGCTCATCATCACCCTGAGGCTGTACGCGCTCAATATCCGACACACTTAAGCCCACGCGCAAAGACTGCATCGTAGACAGATACCACGCACGATCGGCTACAAACCGTAAGCCACTATGAGGCTCAATTACACTTAAGGACTCGAGCGCTTCACACTCTTGGTCAATAAAAACAGGTAAGGAAAAAAGCCGCTTTTGCCCTTCGGGTGTTTGTAGTTTCTCTTGACTGAAAAACCGCCGCACATCCTCACCTTTGACCGGTTGTAGATGCCGCTCCGTTGCACGCCATATGCTAACCAGATTGAGTAACTTTGTAGCATGTAACAGCACTAACACTTTTCCAAGGTTATCGTGTAACAAAACCAATCGTGCTGCGGACGGGTCTGCAGCATCACATCCCAATGTATTTACACCAACAGCCAAAAGCTATACTCCGCTCACAAAATGATTATCAGGGTTATTACCCACTCCCCTTGAAGAAATTATAGGCGATATGGGTTAATAGTCACCAAATTGACTACTTTGAGTGCAAAAAAGTTAAAAAAAAGGAAAAAGGCAGGCGCTATGAGCGCTTTAGAGTCGAATTACCCGGGAAACTGTGCGTAACGCTCGTAGCTTCTTGATAGCCCGAGCCAAATGAATACGATCCGTGACAGCAATTTCCATATCAACAGCGGCAAGCTGCCCCTCTTTCTCACCCATATCAATTTTGAGAATATTAGCCCCAGTCGCAGAAACAGTGGTCGCCAAGTTAGCAATCACGCCTCGCTGAGATGCAACCTCTAATTTAAGCATGACCGTAAACTCACCTTCCATCGCTTCCGACCACTCAAGATAGATACACTTTTGTGGATCATCTTTCATATAGCGGATATTGCGGCATTCGGTACGATGAATAACTAAACCGCGGCCACTGCTGATATGGCCGATAATTTTGTCTCCCGGGATTGGACGGCAGCATTTCGCATATTGAATCACCATCCCCTCAGTACCTTGAACCGCAATCGGTTTTTGGTTTTGGGCTGCCTCCAACGTCTCATGCTCATCAGGCTTCAATTTACGGGCAACCACATAAGCCATGCGGTTTCCCATACCAATATCTTCAAGCAGATCTTCGATACTTTCAAAAGCGGCTTCTTGCAGCAAAGTATCGAGTTTCTCTGGGTTAACCTCGTCAACACTAATGCCATAGTGCCCGAGAAATTGATTCAGCAAGCGGCGTCCAAGCTCTACCGATTCATGACGTTGCTGATTCTTGAGAAAGTGGCGAATACTGGATCGCGCCTTTCCGGTCACAACAAAATTCAGCCACGCCATATTAGGTTGGGCGCTAGGTGTCGTAATGATCTCCACCGTTTCACCACTTTCTAGTGGCTCAGATAACGGAGCCAACCGACGGTTAATACGACACGATACGCAAGAGTTACCAACTCCTGTATGCACCGCATAGGCAAAGTCCACAGGTGTCGCACCACGAGGCAACTCCAGAATTTTACCTTTCGGTGTAAATACATAGACTTCATCAGGGAACAGGTCTTTTTTAACGTGCTCGATGAACTCCATGGAGTCACCCGCGCGCTTTTGCATCTCCAACAAACCTTGTACCCATTTACGCGCACGGTTATAGGAACCTACCGCACTGTCTGAGTCACCATAGACCTTGTAATGGCTATGCTCTGCTATCCCTTGGCTAGCAACGGCATCCATCTCGTGTGTACGAATCTGTACTTCGATGGCAATACCTTTGGCACCGAATAATTCCGTATGCAAGGATTGATAGCCATTCGCTTTGGGAATTGCAATATAGTCTTTAAAACGCCCATGCACAGGTTTGTATAAGTTATGCACAGCTCCCAAGACGCGATAACAATCGTCAACGGTTTCCGTGACAATACGAAACGCAAACACATCCATAATATCGGAGAAGGATTTACGCTGCGCTTTCATCTTGGTATAGATGCTATAGAGATGCTTTTCTCGCCCTGAGACCAAGCCCGGCAGTTTCTCTTGGTGCAGGCGTTCGCGAATTGCCTGTTCAATCGAGCTGATGACATCTTTGCGCTGACCACGCGCCTGCACAACCGCACGGCGTATATGCTTAGCCCGCATCGGGTAATACGCTTGGAACGCTAGGTCTTCTAACTCAACCTGCATATCCCGCATACCTAGACGAGCAGCAACCGGCGCGTAAATGTCCATGGTTTCTCGCGCGATACGCTGCTGCTTAACAGCCGGCATTGAACCTAACGTACGCATGTTGTGCATACGGTCAGCAAGCTTCACAAGAATGACCCGGATATCCTCAGCCATCGCCAGTACCATCTTTTGAAAGTTTTCCGCCTGCGCTTCTGCTTTGGTTTCAAACTCAAGATGTGTCAGCTTAGATACACCATCAACGATATCCGCGACGGAGGTTCCAAACTGGGCTTCAATTGCCTCATAGCTGATTTCTGTATCTTCAATTACGTCATGCAACATGGCGGCCATCAAACTTTGATGATCCATATGCATCGTGGCAAGAATACTTGAAACAGCTAAGGGATGGGTGACGTAGGGCTCACCACTTTTTCTGCGCTGGCCGTCATGAGCCTGCTCAGCATAGAAATAGGCGCGACGAACCTCTCTGATCTGCTGAAGATCAAGATAGTCAGATAGACGTTCAGAAAGGGCGTCAATCGTCGGCATTATTCCTCCAATACTTCGGGCTCTGCTAATAATCTACTGACAAATGCCTTCAGATGGAATAACGCCGATCAAAATGGGAGAGATTAATGATTGCCAACGTCGTCTAAAATAGACTTATTGACTAGGTTTTCTGCGATTTCGCGCAAAGCAACAACCGTGTCTTTATCGTTTTCACGGTCCACTTTTGGGTCTTTACCACCGGTAGCCAGCTGACGAGCACGTTTGGCGGCAACCATTACGAGTTCAAAACGGTTATCTACATTTTCCAGGCAATCTTCAACAGTAACGCGTGCCATGCTAAACCTCGGAGAATTTGGTACTTTAAAGGACCGGCGATTGTACCTAAAACGGCTTATTCTGACAAGAGATCAGCCAATAGATTCGCCTGCCTGACCCGCTGATTAGTCAGCAGAAGCCTCTGCGCTGTGAAGATGGCGTGTAACTCTGCCAAGGCCTTATCAAACTGATCGTTGATGACAACAAAATCGAACTCATCAAAATGCACCATCTCGCTGATCGCCTGAGACATACGCAGGTCTATCACCTCTTCCGCATCCTGGCCTCGGCCGGTCAAGCGACGACGCAACTCCTCACGAGAAGGAGGGAGAATAAAAATAGACACCGCCTCTGGCATCAGCTTACGAACCTGCTGCGCGCCCTGCCAATCAATTTCCAGAATAACATCTGTCCCTTTTGCTAGCTGCTCTTCAACCCAAATACGTGAAGTGCCATATTTGTTGGTAAAAACCTCGGCATACTCTAAAAAGCTATGGGTTTCGATCAGCTGATCAAACTCCGCCATGGAGACAAAGTTGTAATCCTGACCATCCACTTCACCAGGGCGTGTGGGACGTGTGGTATGGGATACCGATACACGAATACCGCCGTCTTGCTTCAGTAGCTCTTTAACAAGGCTGGTTTTACCCGCACCAGAAGGGGCAGATACGATATAGAGAGTGCCAGTTACGCTCATAGGGAAGCTCGCTTTTAAAACGTCAGTGAGAAATAGACTCATATTATACCCGGTCAGTATCAGGCTGGCACCTTAGGCACTAGGAGAAACGGTGTCTACGTTAACTGAAAGGCTGCATAAGCCCTAAGCGAACTGACATCTGAACCAACTCAGATAACGAGCTGGCCTGCATTTTAGCCATCATATGACTACGATGCCCCTCAACCGTTTTACGGTTAATTGAGAGATGATCAGCTATCTCCTGATTAGACATGCCGGAGACAACACCCTCAAATACTTGGCGCTCTCGTCGCGTCAAACTGTCGTAGTGCGCTTTCAGATCATCTATCTGTGATTGTTGCCGCCAACGCTGCTCATCTATCAGCAACGCTTGCTGAACATGATCGATTAAGGCTTGATCACTGAATGGCTTCTGCAAAAAGGTTTTAGCTCCCTGAGTCATGGCGGTAACAGCCATATCCACATCCGCATGGCCAGAGATCATAATTAAAGGCATACTTATTTGCTGCGCTGAGAGCTGTTTTTGCGCCGTTAAGCCGCTGATACCCGGCATACGCACATCCATAAGAATACAGCCCCTAGCCTTCGCAGAGACTGCTTCCAGAAAGGCTTGTCCAGTCTCAAACGTCTGTACATGCAAGCCTACAGATTCTAATAGCCACTGTAAGGAATCGCGCACATCCGCATCATCATCAACCACAAAAACCGTCGGGTTAGCTTCTGTACTCATCTGCTCTCGTTATTTATCAAAGCGTTGTTGCCCACAACCTCTGGCAGAATTACACGAAAAGCCGCACCGCCCTCTGCCAGATTCTCACCAATCAATTGGCCGCCATGCGCTTCCACCAGCGAACGGCTGATGGGTAACCCCATCCCTAATCCATTCTCTTTGGTTGTGAAAAACTGTTCAAACAGGGGCTCCGCATCGTTATCAGGTATGCCTTCGCCCTGATCACAAACTGAAATCATAACCTGCTTCCCTTTATAGAGAGAAGCTTCGACCCAGACTTTTCCACAAAGTTGATCTGCAGGGCGCTGACTCGTTTCAATCCCATTCAGGAGTAAATTCAACAAAACTTGTTCTATCTGAACACGATCCGCCATCACATTTGGCAACGGCCTTGGCATACGGCTTTCTATCTGTACATTATGCTGCTTAGCCATATTACTGCAAAACTCTATCAACCCTGTCACTAGCTCAGACAGATCCAGCGGTTCGCGCTTAGGCTCGCGCTTACGGGCAAAATCCATCATGCGATGTAAAATATCCCCAGCTCTTTGGGCGGTAGCAGCAATGCGTGCCAGGGGGAGTTGTAATTCATCCAGCGTCAGCTCAGGATTGCTCGCCACTCGCCTTTCAATCCCGCGCGCATAATTGATGATCGCCGTTAACGGCTGATTGAGTTCATGGGCTAACCCAGAAGCCATCTCTCCTATGGCCGCCATCCGAGATGCCCGGTTCAGTTCATTTTGATATTGTCGCATACGCGCATCGGCATCCACACGATGGCTGACATCTCGGGATACCACAAGGATCTCGCGCAGCTCTCCGGTATCACTATCGCGAATCGTCCGGCTGGTGCTTTCTAGCCACGTATAGCAACCATCTTTACGACGAAAGCGATAGGTATGCGTATAGAACCCTTGATCGTAGATAACACTCGGGCGGCGACGCTTAAAGTCATCAACATCATCCGGGTGGTAAAGTTCATAAGCCGACATACCGATAATCTCATCTACTTCAAACCCCAAAACAACTTTCACAGCAGGTGAGGCATAGATAAAACGCCAATCATCTGGCGTATGGCGGGAGATCATATCGGTGGACTGCTCGGCCATCTCAGCTAACAAACGGTTACGCTCAGCATCACCAGTCAGTTCACTAACGCAATCTTTGCTATTCGAGGGGTTCATTACGCTCTGTTTTTTCCCATGACTTAGTATCATTGCCCAGCTCCATGATAACAAAACTCGCGAAAATAAAGCGCCCTGTTAAAAGGACGCTTTGACCAACTCTCGCAATGCAAACTTTTGCACTTTGCCAGTGGATGTCTTGGGTAAAGGAGAAAACAGCACTCGTTTAGGGCACTTAAAGTGGGCCAGATGAGCACGACAGTGAGCAATGATATCCTCAGCGGTCACTTCAGCCTCGGCCTTTAACGTTACCACCGCACAAGGCACCTCCCCCCAATGCTCATCAGGTAACGCAACAACCGCTGCTTCAAGAATGTCTGGGTGGCGGAACAAGGTATCCTCTACTTCCAGCGTGGAGATATTTTCACCACCTGAGATGATAATATCTTTTGTGCGGTCTTTAACTTCGATATAGCCGTCAGGATGCCATACCGCTAAATCGCCTGTGTGGAACCAGCCTCCTTCAAACGCCGACGCCGTCGCTTCCGTATTATTTAAGTAGCCCTTCATAACCGTGTTGCCACGAATAAAGACCTCACCCATCGCTTGCGCATCTTTTGCAACTGGCTGCATGGAGATAGGGTCCGCTACCATCAGGGCACCGACCGCTGGCGCTCTCACCCCCTGACGCGACATCATTCGCGCTTTTTCGCTCAATGGCAGGCCAGCCCACGCTTGCTGGAAGTCGCAAAACACACTGGGTCCATAGGTTTCCGTCAGGCCATAAGCATGTACCACTTGGATACCCATCCGCTCCATGCCTTCTATAATTGAAGCCGGTGGCGCAGCCCCCCCTGTCGTCACAGTAATGGGCTGTTCAGATACAAAATCCTTCGCTTCAGGCGCGTTCAACATAAGATTGAGAACAATCGGCGCACCACAAAAATGGGTTACATTTTCCCGCTTCAAAGCTGCAAAGATCAGTTCAGGGCGTACTTGGCGCAAGCATACGTGAGTGCCAGCGACCGCCGTGACAGCCCAAGGGTAGCACCAACCATTGCAATGGAACATCGGCAACGTCCACAGGTATACCGCATGTGCAGGCAACTGCTGACCCAGAATATTGCTCAATGCATTTTGATAAGCCCCACGATGGTGATAAACAACCCCTTTGGGATTCCCCGTCGTACCCGATGTGTAATTCAGTGCAATCGCCTGCCACTCATCATTTGGCAGTTGCCATTGATACTCTGGATCACCATCAGCCACTAATTGATCGTAACTCAATTCGCTTAAACGATGCTCAATTCCACTGGCCGGATCCAGTACATCAATCACCTGTACCTCATGCTCGCATAGCACCAGCGCATCTCTGGCAACACGGGCAAACTCACCATCCACCAGCAACACCTTCGCTTTAGCATGATTGAGCATAAAGGCGATAGTTTCAGCGTCCAGCCGAATATTTTGAGCATTCAAAACTGCACCAATCATAGGAACAGCAAAGTGCAGTTCTAGCATTTCCGGTATGTTCGGAAGGAGTGCCGCAACCGTATCGCCCTTCCCTACGCCACGCTGCGCTAAGGATGAAGCGACCCGTCGGCAACGCTCATACGTTTCCTGCCATGAACGTGTTAATTTTCCATAAATAACAGCGGGACGGTCTGGATAAACAGACGCCGCCCGCTCAATGAAAGGCAATGGACTTAAGGCTTCAAAATTTGCAGGGCCTTTGTCCAAACCTGTTTCGTACGGATTGTTATTATTATTTTGCATCCTCAATCTCCTTGTAGCGCTCGTTTGGCTTATCGCAGAAACTTCATGCTGAACAGTTTAAAGCCCTCTGCATCCGAGCGACGCAGCCATTCAAAGCCGACCATCTCACGGGTAACAATTTTGATGCCTTCTTCACGCATACGGGCGATAGCCAGCTCAGTATCGACAGGGTTTCTTGATGAGATCGCGTCCGCAACAACAAACACCTCTTTTCCCATCGCTTTAAAACCTAGCGCGCTTTGTAAAACGCAGGCATGAGCTTCCATTCCGCAGATAACAACCTGATCCTGTGTAATGCTCGCCAACTTATCCGCAAACTGTGGCGCATCCACACAAGAGAAAAAGGTTTTACCCGTAAACTCACCTTCACCCACTCGCTCACGCAAGCCATCTGCCGTCGGGCCAACACCCTCTGGATACTGCTCGGTTCCATGTACGGGGATATTCAAAGCCTGAGCCAGTTCCACCAGTGAGTCGCAATACTGAACCAACTTCTCACTTTCATGGATACCGGGTAACAGGCGACTCTGTACATCAATAACCATCAAACAGGAATTATCTTTCTCTAACATCATCTCAACAGCCCTCTGGTCGACGGTCGACCATATTCGTTGCAACACCCTCAGCCACGACTTTTCCTTTAACTGTACAAATCGTTTCCAAAGTCACACGACGGCGCTCATGATTAATTTCAAGAACACGTGCCGTCGCAGTCACAGTATCACCAATATGGACAGGCGCCTTAAACTGAATCTGTTGATCAATATAGATAGCTCCTGGGCCTGGTAAGCGGGTGCCTAAGACCGCCGAAATGAGTGCAGCACTAAACATGCCATGCACGATGCGCTCTTTGAACATGGTCTCTGCGGCATATTCCGCATTGATATGCACGGGATTGTCATCACCAGAAATACCCGCAAACAAGATGACATCTGCTTCTGTAATCGTTTTGGCGTAGCTCGCACTCTGGCCAACCTCTAAATCCTCTAAATAAAAGCCGTGTAGTTCTTGCATAAAAGACCTCTTTTTCAATGCTTTCTCATTAAACTGCTTTCTAAGCTAATGGTTTTATCTCAAAAAACCAAGGGTTTTTACTTGGTTTTTGAATTTTTATTTGATAGTTTGATTAACAGATCCACGACACAAACACGTTTTCGAACGATGAGGTAAGTATGCCAACAACCGTCAATCACAGTTTTTTGGAGCGCACCTTAGGGCGCCTGCGACATGTATGGCGCGATGCAACAGAAAACCGAGCTACCCAAGAGCAACTAAACCTCTCCCCTGAACTGAGCGAAGATGACGAGCAGACACTAAAGCTGTGGATAGATCATTGCCTAGCTGATAAAGGTGGCGAAGTCGCTGCACGTGTCAGAGCTGCGACGCTTGGCCGAAGCTATCTGGCTCTAAGCGCTGAAGGCCAACTCCGCTTTCTCAGAGTACTTTGCCAACACTACGACACCGATTGCCAACAAGTAGAACAGCAAATCAGCCAATGGCAAACGGCTGCGGCAGAGGATAGAGCAGAAGCTGCATTGCATTTACGTAAAGCTTTAGAGCCGCCCCGTATGAAGCTACTTAAGCTATTTAATGAACTGCCTGAGGGGATCAAGTTTCTTGTGGATATGCGAGCACAGCTACTCTCCCTCAAATCCGAACACCCTGAACTAAAGCCGCTTGAAGAAGACCTCAAACGGCTATTGATCAGCTGGTTCGATATCGGTTTATTACAACTTGAGCAGATCAACTGGCACTCCAGCGCAGAACTACTGGAAAAGCTAATAGCCTATGAAGCCGTACACGCCATCAAGAGCTGGGATGATTTAAAAAACCGGCTGGATTCTGATCGACGCTGCTTTGCTTTTTTCCACCCCAATATGCCCAACGAACCGTTGATATTTGTTGAGGTAGCGTTGGTAAAAGGTCTCGCTGATAACGTACAAGCACTCTTAGACGAAAAAGCGCCTGTCCTAGATATCGAAGAGGCAGATACGGCCATCTTCTACTCCATATCCAACGCCCAAAAAGGCTTGGCCGGAATTAGCTTTGGTAATTTTCTAATCAAGCGTGTCGTGAAAGAGCTGCAGCATGATTTCCCTCAGCTGACGCAGTTCTCAACACTATCCCCGATCCCTGGCTTTTTGCGCTGGCTAAGCAACCAGAGCGAAGAAGAGCTGGCAAAGCTGCCTGGCGGAAAAGAGCTAGTCGAGCAAGGGAAAACAGGTCAAGCATTCGATACTTTAGAGCCGCTGCTGGACTCGACACTCAAAGCACCACTGAGCAGTTTAGTTGCCTATTATCTAGCCAAAGCCAAGCGTAAAAACAGCAACACAGCGGCAGATCCCGTTACGCATTTCCATCTGAGCAACGGCTCACAAATTGCCCAGCTCAACTGGTTAGCAGACACCTCTAAAAACGGCCTCAAGCAGTCTGCCGGATTCATGGTGAACTATCTCTACGACTTACCCAGAATTGAGGAGCGCAGCCAAGCTTACATCAGCCAAGGTACACGCGCTGTCTCCTCCTCAATTAAAACCCTTATCAACCATTCATAAGAAGGATAAAAACATGACCCAACGTATCGCAATCGTCACCGGCGCCAATGGCGGACTCGGCGAAGCTATGTGCAAAGCACTTATCCAACAAGATAGAAAAGTCGTCGGCACTTACATGCCAGGCCAGGAAGAGGCTGCAAACAGCTGGCAAGAAAGCATGAGGCAACAAGGTTGTGACATCACAATCAAAGCGGTTGATGTGGCCGATTACAATGCCTGTAAAACACTACTAGAAGAAGTCGAAAACGAATTAGGCCCTGTGGATATCCTTGTGAATAATGCGGGGATCACGCGGGACGCTCCCTTAAAGAAGATGCAACCTGAGCAGTGGAAAGCCGTTATCCAAACTAACTTGAACTCCATGTTCAACATGTGCCAACCGATATTCGAAGCCATGTGTAACCGCGGCTGGGGCCGCATCGTAAACATCTCATCACTGAATGGTGAAAAAGGTCAATTCGGGCAAGCCAACTACTCAGCCGCTAAGGCAGGCATTTACGGATTCAGCAAAGCCATTGCTCAAGAAGGTGCACGCAAAGGCGTAACAGTCAATTCCGTATCCCCTGGGTACATCGACACGCCGATGGTACGCCAAGTACCTGAAAAAGTACTGGATATGATTGTAGAAGGCATCCCTGTCGGTCGCCTAGGCCAGCCAGAAGAAATTGCTCGCGCTGTCGCTTTCTTAACGGACGACAATGCAGGTTTTATTACTGGCACTAACATGTCGGTTAACGGCGGCCAATATATGGCGTAAACGCCCATCTTGATCACCCGATTCCTTACTTGCTGACAACTTGTTAGCAATTTTTCTCCCCGCTACATGCGGGGATTTTTTTATCGGTGTTTATAGAATGATCGCACGCCCCTGTGTAGGATGCTCAAACACCTCAGCATCATAGTGCCAGTAACGCTGGATATTATCCGCACTGAGCACCTGCTGTGGTGCCCCGAACGCCTGCAGGCAGCCATCAGCCAATAACCCGCACCGATCTGAATAACGAACCGCCTGATTCATATCGTGGAGTATACTCAAAACGGCATACCCTTGTTGATGAGCTAACTCCATTGCTAACCTTAACACTTGGTGCTGATGCCCCAAATCTTGCGCAGAGGTTGGTTCATCCAATAACAGCAAAGGCGCCTGCTCTGCTTGGCTTAGTTGCACCATCACCCTAGCAAGATGCACCCTCTGACGCTCACCACCGGATAAAGCGCTATACAGTCGATCAGACAGGTGAATACTGTCAGTACGACGCATCTGCTCACGTACCAACATACCAGCTTGGCGACTACCGATGCTTAAGGGAATCAACCCTAACGCCACGACCTCCGCTGCAGTAAATGGGAACGCCAGCTCGCTCGCTTGAGGCAGAACCCCAACATGGCACGCTCGCTCATTATCCGACCAATCCCCTATCCGGCGACCATGGAAATGAATACTCCCTCTATGGGGCAATTCACCTGTGATCACCTTCAACAATGTCGACTTCCCTGCGCCATTGGGGCCCATCAAGCTCAGCACCTCCCCGCTCTTGAGGGATAAAGTACTCACTGTTAAGCAAGGAGCCTTGTCTCGCAGACCTACAACCTGATTCAGCTCCAGCATTACGCTCCCCTCCTCCTCATTTGCAACAACAAGACGAGAAAAAAAGGCGCGCCTATTAACGCAGTCACCAACCCCACTGGCAACTCTGCTGGCTGTAGCAGAAGCCTTCCCACAAGATCGGCATACAATAAAAGTATCGCACCCATCAGGGCAGACAATGGCAACAAGGTGTGATGGCACGGCCCTGCCGTCAAGCGCACCAAATGCGGCACGACGAGACCAACAAAGCCAATAATTCCACTGCAAGAAACCGCAACACCAACGCCAATTGCGGTGAGAACAACCAATTCTATTTTTAAACGCTCTACTCGAATACCCAGATGGCGCGCCTCCGGCTCTCCCAACAACAGCGCATTGAGTGCTGCCGCCCGGCGCTGAAAAGTAACCATCAAAATCAGTAAGGTCGCATAGGCAATCGCCAAATTAACGCGATCACCACCCGCTAAGGAGCCCATCTGCCATAAGCTCAGATCACGCAGTACCTGATCATTGCTAATATAACTAACAAACCCAATAACTGCCCCAGCAAAGGCTGATACTGCAATTCCCGCCAACAGCAGCATCATGACAGAAGTACCATTATGAGTTTTCGCCAAACGATATACCAACAAGGTAACCGCTAACCCACCGGCAAAAGCACACACCGGTATTGTCCAATCACCTAGCAAGGGTACTAACCAAGCAATAGCGAGAATCGCTCCAACCGCAGCCCCTGATGAAACACCCACAATCCCCGGATCAGCTAAAGGGTTTCGGAAAAGACCTTGCATCACCGCGCCACACTGGGCGAGCAGCGCCCCCACTACAACCGCCAAAAGCACGCGGGGTAAGCGCAGATCCACCACCACAACTTGTTGATAATCTAACAACGTGCTGTAACGGCTTCCGACCAAGGCATCCACAACCGCGAGAAGGCTATTACCTGCAGGCAGATTGATCGCTCCTTGCACTAGAGATGCGAGTAGCCCCAGCAATAGCAAGGCTCCCAGCACAGAAACATGCTTGGCAACAGGCCAACGCGTCATAACGGTTTAGCAAACTGGCGATGAATATTCAACGCCTGTTGAACAGCGCCCATGCTCAGCCCAGCCACCAATGTACTGCCATCAACTTGATAGATATGATCGTTTTTTACAGCGGCCGTCGCGTTAAGAACAGGCAAATCCGACAGTAATTTAGCCATGCTAAACCCTTTGCTATTTGACGCCACGAGTAGCACCTCAGGCTGTAATGCAATCAGCGACTCAGCAGACAGTGTACGATAGTTGGCAAAATCAACGGCATTCTGACCTCCTAACATCTCAATAAATGCATGCCCTGCCGTGTTTTGCCCGGCAACCCTTAGCTTTGTCGAGTCCAACATTAATAAGAAAGCCACCTTGCGACCCTGAAGGTCATGGGCACGCAACTGATCGAGCTCCATCGCTAATTGATTCGTTAAACGCTGTGCTTGAGCTTGGCGACCCAATCGCTGCCCCAGTATCATCAGCTGCTTACTCAAGTCGGCGGCATGGGCTGCCGTCGGCAGTTGCAGCACATCAACCTTCGCACGCTTAAGCGCTTCTAGCGTGCTTTCGGGCGCCATATGTTCGCTACCGATGACCAGATCAGGTTGCAGGCTTAGCAGCCCTTCTGCCGGTAATTGCCGATGATAACCAATGCTAGGTAAGTCAGGCACAGCACTCGTTACATCCACAGCCACTAACTGCTGCTTAGCCCCAAGAGCCATTAACATCTCTGTTACCCGAGCATCCGTGCTAATAACACGACTAGGTTCAGCCCAGCTCAACATAGACATTAACAGCAGACAACTCAGAACTATCAGACGTTGCATAGAACACCTCCCTAAATTAAGAATAATACAAATGATAATTGTTATTATTTACATATGGAAGTCGATCTTGTATTTTTGAAAAATAAACGACAGTAGAAACAACCAACACACTAACCATGAGAAACTCAGGGAATTTTTTATGAGGTCTGTATTTCATAGCAGTTTATTGCCACTGGTATCACTCTGCCTAACGCCGCTGGGCGCCAGTATTGCTGAAGCGTCCAATACACCCGAGCCTCGTGAGCTAGATCAGATTAATATCGTTTCTAACCCACTGGAGGAAACTCACCAAACGCGCAATACAGGGATAACCGGGCCACAGATGCTTCGGCAGTTGCAGCCAAACTCGGTTGCCGCCGCCGTCAAAAATCATCCCAACGTCACAACCTCCGGCGGCTCGCGCGCCAATAACCAAACGGTAAATATTCGAGGTTTAGAAGCCAACCGTATTTTGCAAACGGTTGACGGTATCCGTCAGGTATTTGAGTCCGGCCATCGCCCTAGTTTTTTGCTGGATCCTTCGCTGCTTAGAGAAGTAGAGGTGGTTAAAGGGCCCTCCAGCTCTATTTGGGGCTCCGGTGCATTAGGCGGAGTTGTTGCTCAGAGAACCCTTAATGCTTGGGATCTTCTCGAACCACAAGAAGCCGTGGGTGGATTTATTAAGACAGGGTTTAATACTAATAACGACGAATCGAACACCGTTCTAACACTCGCAGGCCAGACTAACCAATTTGACTGGTTATTTGGCAGCTATTACCGTGACAGTAACGACCTAGAAATGGGTAACGGGATGGAATTAGATCATTCAGGCTCCCAAGACATAGGTGTACTAGCTAAAGGACATTGGTACATTGATACGGACCAAACACTTCGCTTCAGCTATCGTGCCGCCAACGATAACGGTGCTGTACCCTCTAATGGCGCAGCCAACCCCAGCACAAGCAACCCGTTAATTGATCGTAAGCAAAAAACTCACAATGTTTTAATAGGCTACAACATTGACTCTGAGTCTCCTTGGGTTAATGCCGATGTCAGCACCTACTGGAACCGTGTTAAGATGAACGAGACGCGTATCAGTGATAGCCGACTCGACCGCACCGAGCTGGATGTTTTTGGTTTTAGTATCAATAACCTATATCAACTCGACACGCTCCAGCTACGCTATGGTATAGATGGCTATCAAGAGCAGTTCTCAGCCACTCGAAGCGGTGGCAACCGGCCAAATCCACCCGATGGTGACACCACCGTATGGGGGTCTTTTGTACAAGGCACTTTGGCGCTAACTCCCCAATGGAAACTTGAGTTAGGTGGGCGTTATGATCATTTCAAAACGCAGGCCGATACCATCGGCAGCCGTTCAGATAGTGCTTTTTCCCCCTCAGCCGCACTGATATGGCAGGCCAGTGATGAGCTAGCCCTCACGCTTCGGCACGACCGCGCTTTTCGTGCTCCTAGCTCAGAGGAGCTATACACCACAGGTACGCACTATTGTATTCCCCCCGCTGGCTGTGAAACCTTTAAACCCAACCCCGACCTTGCCTCAGAGCAGTCGGCAAACACCGAACTCAATATTGCGCTCAATCTAGATAACCTGAGTCACGGAGGGCAATTGGGAATACGCGCCAGCCTGTTTGAAAACCGTGTTGATAACTTTATCGAGCAGGTATCAACGTCACGTTTTTCTTACTTCCCAGCCTTCGCCTTTATTCCCGGGAACGCAACCTACATCAATGTCGATGAAGCCAAACTGTCGGGTTTTGAGATCGCCGCAGACTACCGTTATCAGCAATTTTTGGCCACTGCATCTTACGGTATGACCCGAGGCAAAGATCAAAAAACGGGAGATGACCTAACGAATATTCCGGCAGACACCCTCAAAGCAGACCTCAGTTATGCATTTAATAACGGTTGGCGAGCAGGCGTACGTCTGACGCACGCATTGGCCAATAAACGTACATGGGACGGCAGTGATGGTCAGGGTCGAGTCTATGATGGCTACACACTGACCGACCTCTACGCATCTTGGAACTCTCCCAGCATCGACGGCTTAAGTCTGGATATTACCCTTAACAATATCAGCAACAGGTACTATCGTATCGCATGGTCGGAGCTTTACGAACCGGGCCGTGAAGTGATCGCTTCGCTTCGCTATGATTTTTAGGAGCCTATATGACAACCCCAGCACTACCTTCAGACCAGATCGAACCGCTGCTTAAAGCGCTCAGTCAATGGCATTACTGTACCGTTATTGTTATTCATGGAGGATGCGTATTCGAATTCAAAGGCCCCTTTCCAGCGGGCTCTTTCAGCCATGGCTACTATAACCTCAACAGCCATGGAAAAGGATTTGAAGGCCATCTCAATCTAGCCGCCATTAAACAGGTCAGTTTTCAAGACAAGCCCCACAGAGGCAAAGAAAGCTACGCCTTTGTTTTTGAAGATGAACAGGGCGCGGCCATTTTCAAAGTTTTTGTCGGTCGCGACACTGACGGCAAACTGCTGGACAATCAAGTTGAACAGTTCAAAGCGATCCAACAACACCTACGGGTTAACAACAGCGACGGAACCGAATCATGAGTCATCCACAACATACCCAAAAAATTCAGCAAGAAGTGCTCGACTTTATTAACAGTCGCAAGAGTTTACAGATCGCCAGTTTAATGACCGACGGAGAAACGCCTTATGCCTCCTACGCGCCTTTTGCACTAGATCAGACCTGTTTATATGTACTGATTAGTGAAATCGCCATTCATGCTATCAACCTAGCCACCCACCCGAAAGCCTCGGTCATGATTATCGAAGATGAGGATAGCGCCAAAGAGCTATTCGCACGCAAGCGTGTCAGCTATCAAGTCAGCGCCACTCACATTGCACCTGACCAAGCAGAATGGGAACACGGCATAAACCTACTAACGCATCGACATGGTCAACGGATCGGCAATCTCAGCCAGCTCGCTGATTTCAAACTATTCCGCTTAACACCTGAAGCTGGGCGTTATGTCAAAGGGTTCGGACGTGCTTTTACACTAACGGGTGAAACCCTAGCGGGAGAGCTCGTAGACCACCTCAAGGACGGGCATAAAAAGCGGGCATCTTAAGGCAAAATCAAATATTTTGTGATGGCCGCATCGAATTGTAGATTGCGCTTATGCCGCACTCACATACAATAGCGCCAGTTAACCCCTGAGGTGATAAATGACTGGAACATCGGCTATTGCGGTAAATTCGATGCGGCAACGTTTAAAACGGCTTATTGAACACAATACCGTACAACGCATTTTACTAGGGCTTATAATAATCAATGCCGTGACGCTCGGGTTGGAAACCGTCCCTTCGGTGATGACGGCCGTAGGCCCCTACTTGTTAGCCCTAGACAAAGCCATACTATCGGTATTTGTCATTGAAATACTCGTCCGCTTATTCGTGCATCGGCTCGCTTTTTTCAAGGATGGCTGGAGCCTGTTTGACTTTATCGTGGTAGGGATTGCACTGCTACCCGCCAGCGGCCCTTTCGCGGTACTACGCGCACTGAGGGTGCTACGTATTTTGCGCTTGCTGAGCTTTATACCCTCGATGCGCAACATTGTTGGGGCACTCATCCAATCACTCAATGGCATGTTATCCATCGCCATGGTGCTCGCGCTGGTTTACTACGTCTGCGCTGTTATGGCGACCAAACTGTTCGGAGAAGCCTTTCCAGAATGGTTCGGTAGCTTGGGCGCATCCTTATACACACTCTTCCAGATTATGACGTTAGAAAGCTGGTCGATGGGTATCGCGCGCCCCATCATGGAACAGTACCCTTACGCTTGGGCCTTTTTCGTACCCTTTATTCTGACAGCCACCTTTATCATGCTGAATCTGTTCATCGCCGTGATTGTCAATGCTGTACAAACCATGCATGAGCAAGAAAGCAAAGAGATACACGATATTGAGCAAGCCACACAGCAACAAATACTCAACCAAATTCAGCAACTACAACATGAAATAGCACAACTGCGAAACGAGATTAAGAAGCCAACGGAGTAGGAAAGGGAGACGTCTAAGACTTAAGCTAATCTTCTATACTTCAAAGTTTAGATGTACTTTAACTCACCCTAATACGGAGAGGTATTCAGATAGCAGGCCTAATCAACGAGTATATCGACTGGATTCAATACCCCCCTAAGTCTGGCAAAAGTGACCATATTTTCATCAGCAACAAGATCCTCATAGTCAGGATTACTGGCTTGTAATATGTACTGTCCATCTTTATTTTTCAGTACTTTACGTAATAAATATTGACTATCGCCTGCGTAATCTTGCCTTTCAATCGCAACAATCTGATTACTAATACTGCCAGCACTTTGAGACGTTACCTGCTCCAAAAGTAAATAATCGCCATCATGAATGGGCGATTTACCACCATTCATGGAGTTTCCAGATGCTCGTGCTATAAAATGACGATCAGGCGTTAAACGGCCAAATCCTTTGGGCATACGAAGCGACACCTCTATATCAGCATGTCCCGTTTTGAAATGCCCACAAGCAATTTTGATATTGGGAAAAAAGGGGAGGTACCCAAAGTCATCACGTTCAGCTAACGGCTCTGTCTCAATGCTATCCAACTCAGCAACTGTAAACTTCGTCTGCTGATAATAAGCTAAACGCCAGTCGAGTATTTCTTGAGTCATTTTGACAAGTAACGATAAGTCACCTGCCATGACTCTTTGGCTAAAGCCGAAATTCATTCCTTCGATAGCGAACCATGCAATATCGGATCCTTGCTCCGGCTCACACCAATAATGAACGGGCATCCTCCGCCAATGTGATAACCACTTACTATCGGATACAGCCTCAAGAGGCATCAACGCTGAGGGTAAGTCTTGTAACCATTTGGGGTGTGCTAAAAACCACTGCTTCGACCATATCGCCAACTGCTGTACGGTAACGAACCGATCAAGTAATGACCTTTCAAGCAAGGTTTGCAGCAAGACTAACTTATAAGACTTCGACACTTTAGTAATTGCGAGATCTCGAAACCACTGAGTATATTGCTCTAGGATTCGCAATTCATCTGGAGATGCATCTCCTTGCTCATCAATGAACTCCCACCAACTACTAAAGTTACGCCTTAGCTGTCCAAGATTTGCCCCATTCTGCCAGAACTCTTGTAGGGTTGGCCTACGCTGTAAAGCTTGCTTCAGTTTTGCATATTGGGCATCCAGCTTATGGGCAATCAAACTCTCTAGGAAATCAATAAAACCAAGATCATAATTAACATAGCACCCTTCAGGTAATAAGGCGCTCGCGTTTTTAGCTGCGTCGATCAACTGTTTTCGAGTTGGTTTATGATCGAATACTTGACCAAATAGCATCTCTGGTCGATTAAGAAAACTATGATGATTACCAACGAAATCTAAAACCACCAGCTTGGTTTTATTAGGTGAAAGCCTCAAACCACGCCCTAACTGCTGCAAAAAAAGTATCTTCGATTCTGTAGGACGTAGCATCATCACAGTATCAATGTTGGGTAAATCCACACCTTCATTAAAGAGATCTACTGTGAACAGTACTTGCAGCTCACCACTATCTAATTGCCCTAGCGCTTCGGAGCGCGTAAGCCTTGAATCAGAATGCACACTGGCTGCTCGAATCTCATTTTTTACAAAAAAAGCAGCCATATAATCTGCGTGTTTACGCGAAACACAAAATACTAAGGTGCGCACCTGTGCTTTTGCCTTCCACTCTTTCAGCACATGTTTCGCTCTACCTCGGGTGGCTAGTTGTGTTGATAACTTATCTGGATCAAACCTGCCATTGCGCCATGGGATATGCTCGTAATCAACCTCCTTATCAAAAATCCCATAATATTCAAAAGGACATAATTGTTCTGCGGTGATACCATCAAATAGATCGCAACGATAGACAAGATTGTAATCACATAACCGCAATATATCGGACCCATCCGTTCTATCCGGAGTTGCGGTAAGGCCCAACATAAATTGCGGCTCAAAATAATCCAGAACTCGCGTATAACTTCCAGCTGCCGCATGATGAAATTCATCGACAACGATGTAATCAAAATAGTCAGTTCCAAACTTCTCAAGATGGACGTCTCGCCCAAAGGTCTGAACGGATGCAAAGAGTAAATCAAATTCAACATCTTTATGTTGACCGGTATATCGACCTATACGCTTATTAGGAAGTACGGATAAAAAACTATCTTCCGCCTGCAACAAAATCTCTTCTCGATGCGCCAAAAATAATATGCGCTTAGCAGAGCATTGGGCGGCATCAAACGCAGCTAAAAAGGTTTTACCCATACCTGTCGCTAATACAACCAGCCCTTTTTTCCATCCTCTCTCTCGCGCCTGAGAAAGAGACTTCAGTGCATTGGACTGGTGGGGCTTCGGTGTGGGTATCTCTGGCTCGGGGTCCTGTGCATCTATCGCAGCAACAGAACCAGACGCTTTTCGCGCTTTCTCATAGCGAGTTTGGTAGATTTCAATCCACTCGTAAGTAAGAGAGCGAACTTGCGGCTTATTCAAAAGCTGCTGGTACTGTTGCCTAATTTCTTGAAGACGGCCTTGAGACTGCGCATCGTCGTCATTCGGATAATCAATATGATAATTCCACTCTAATCCGTCGGTTAATGCTTTTGCGCTAATGTTACTTGAGCCAACAAACGCCTCTGCACTGACCATTTTGTTGTGTTCTGACCGGACAAAAATATACGCTTTTAAGTGAAAGCTATCAGATGCTCCAGCCTCAAAAATACGAATATCTGCCCCTCTTTCTAACAACAGCATCAACCGCTTTAAAGCCTTTGGATCAGTGATACACATATAATCACTAGACAGCACAGTAAGTTTTACGGTGCGCGTCTCAGACTGCAAAGCTGCATCTAAATCCTTAAAAATCAAATCCAGCCCAGTAGAGCGTATAAACGAGACAGCAATTTCAATCTCAGTAGCGTCCATTAATGCACGACGTAACGCAGGTAAAAGCTGCTGCCCATCTCCTCCGGTCAACAGATAAGCACGAGAACTCATTTGCCTCCTAGCGGTTTTAATGCGACCACCTTCCAAGTTACTTCTTGGCGCTGAAGCGCATCCTCTACCTCACCTGTACTTAACTCATATACTTGCAAGCCCACCTGATTTGCTAAATCTTCCAGCTCGTCTGTGCTCACTGAATACATAGGGCGTGCAGGGTCTGTTGGACCAAACCTCAGTGTAATAATCATGACGCCGTTAGGCGCCAAAATAGTGCTTAGCCTCTGCATCGCTGCATTTCGCAAATCTGAGGGTAAATGCATCCAAACCGCGGAGAGCAGTATTAGATTAAAACCTTCCTGAGGAACGTTGATATTTTCCAAACGCGGCAAGGTATCCGAGTACCACTCAACTGAGCTGCCCGTTTTGTGCATTCCCATTTCACGCAAGCGACTGGCCGGTTCCACTGCGACAACACGCCAGCCTCGATGAAACAACCAATAAGCATCACGCCCGCTCCCTGCGCCAATATCTAAAGCTGTTCCTTGCTCGAGGTTATTGAGCAGTGGCAACCAGTCTGCATGAACAGCATCTGACTGCACTGAGTCATACTGCTCTTGATATTTAGAGGCATATTGATCGTAATGTGAAATAGTCTGATCCATTTTATTAGGCATCTCTTTTAGTTCCTTCGCACATAAGCAACTTTATCCATAGGACTGCCTACCCATTCCATCTGAGACTTGAGTGGCGATATTGCCTTTAACACACTCAATAAGTTGCCGAACAGAAACCGTTCAAAAATAGCTGTTATGAAAGGCTCTATAGGGTCAATTTTCAACACTCTCTTCTTTATTGGATACAATAATAACCATTTTCCGGTCTTCATCTATATAGTGGACACTACTATATTGAGGGGTTCTTAGCTTACTTCAACACCTTGGAGCAAACCAAACAAGGAAGGGGCTCGATTTCATTGAAAAGAGAAGCCTTTGGAACTCGCTTCGATTCTTAGCCTACGCAGTATACCGATCACATTAGGTTGTGATCGGTATATAGGATTAATTGTTCATGCTTTTAACCGAGTCAACAAACCCTTCAAACTCTGCCAAACGATGTTCTACCACATGCTTCACTATTTCTAAGTTCAGCGCCTGGTAGTCATGAACTGCAACATTGCGAAGGCCGACCATTTTTTGCAAGCTTAACGCCAGTGGGGCTGAGAGTAGCCCTGCCTTTTTGAGTAGTTCAAAGCTGTCACGGCTGCTTTGGGGAATACCGGTGTTGTGCTGTTTGTTAAGTATATTGGCGACATCAATGCTGGCTTCGCAGGCACGCTGAAGGTTCAGAATAATAGAATCTTGGCTGGTGTAATCGGTATCGAACTGCTCTTTCGCAAGATCGTAGACTTCTCGAATGCGCTTTAAGCAGCGATCAATGGTCGCTAACTTGTTGAGAATCGAGTCGTTCATTTCAAATACTCCTGCAAAATATCAGCTCGCTCTTCGTTCAAATGCTGATACATGGACATGACCTGCATTTCAAATTGAGTCTGCTCGCTCTCGCTGCCGAAAAGCAGCTCACCACTCATGATGATTTGGTTTTGTAAAACGGTCGACGCTGTTAACAAATCGACTAAATCGACATCTTGATTAAGTTTAATGGCGACGGTTTGCTCGATGTCAAAGCGTGCTACTGGATCTAATTTCTTCTTCAATAGCACGGCAACATCAATATCGCTTGAAGGTGTAGCACTGCCATCAACTTGAGATCCAAACAGATAAATCAACCTAACATCCGGCATAAGGTGCTGGAGTGTTTGGAGTAGTTTCTTTTGATCTAACATTGCTACACCTTCAATATTTAGATTACTCGATATTCTGAATCTGCTCATTGAGCAGCGGGTTAGACCCTAACAAACTCAATGATTTACCGAAAAGAAACCGTTCAAAAATGCCTGTTTGCCCACCAAACTGCCCACCACTTGCCTATGGCTTTTACTAAATCTTAGTGGTGCTTCTTGGCTAAAACTACGGAAAAACAGTGCCGTTTTTATGCTGCTGTTAGAGCTAAAACATAGCAGTTTTGAAGGGCTTTATCGAGCACGATTTCCGTCAACATAGCTTTGCCATTTTTTCACTGGTTCTACGCGATAGTAATGAGTCAGCAGAAAGCTCACTTAGCCTGAAATGGACATTATGGTGTCCATTTTAATAGAAATAAGCTCAACATGGATACTATGGTATCCAAGAGATATAAGACTGAGTGTCGAATGGTAAGCATCAGGTCTACAAATTGTTATCCCTAAGGCAACTTTGTGTAGACCTTCGGGGCTAGGCAACGCGCCTTTACCATCTCTGAGGTAAATACTGCGTGAAATACAAAGGCATCACGATATTGGTTTGTTCTAACGCTGAAGAGCCTTGTGTACCCGTTAACTTAAAGGTTTTACTTGGAGTACATTTTTCAACGTAGGATGCCAACGATTTTGCTCTTGTACGTTTACCACTTTTGACTTCAACAGGGATGATATCGCCTTCATCGGTCGCCAAAATAAATTCGATTTCGGCGCGGGCGTCATTCCATGAATAGCTTGGGTCAACGCCAATAGCTGTGAGCTCTTGTTGCACAAAGTTTTCAGCCACATAGCCTTTGTATTCATAGTTTTGTTGCTTAATCTCTTTATAACTGCTGCCCAGCATATGATTGAGAAGGCCCACATCAAACAGAAATAGTTTAACCATATTGTCTTTTTTATACGCCGCCAACGGAGATTTCGGCAATCCTTCAATAGGGTAGTTTGGCAAAGCTAAGCGGCAACAGTTAAGCCAATGGATCGCGGTTTCAAAATCGCTATAACGAGATTTTCGCTCATGCACATGCTTAAATTTAAAGCGTTTAACCGACTCATCGCTGACAAGTGATAGCTGGGCTGGAATGCTATTAAACACCGATTCAATCAGTGTGGCATCGACCTTGCCCGCGTACTTACCGAAATCGCGGCGATAACCTTCAACTAAATCGGCATGAATTTTTGTGACTTTTTCAACACGCTCTAGAATGCTTGAATCCTTAAACTGATACCAAGCAGAAACGGCTTCCGGCATACCACCGGTAAAAAAATAGTCAGTGAGTTTATCCATCAATTTAGCGTGCACCGCCGGTGTGCTTGCTTGACTATCAAATGCTTTGATCAGTGCTTGCTCGTTGGATGCGTAAATAAACTCTTGGAAGGTCAGTGGTCGTAAATTGTATTGTTCTACCTTGCCTACAGGGAAGGTATTGAGCAAACCAATGTTAGAACCGCTGGCTGCGACAAAATAGGACGGCGCTTTTTCGGCAAAATACTTAAGCGAAGTAACGGCTCGTTCACATTCGCCAATTTCATCTAATATCAGCAAGTCGGTTTCTGGATTGAACGCTTGGTTGGTTAGCAACTCAATGTTCATTACTAGCTCGTCAGGTGACAACGAGCCATCGAACGCTTCTTTGTAAGCTGGGTTTTCAAGGAAGTCGATACGAAGGATGTTGGCAAAGGTATTCCCAAACAACTCTTGCAGCAGATAGGTTTTACCTGTTTGTCTTGCGCCATCGATCAATAATGGCTTACGCACAGGTTGATTTTTCCATGCTATTAGAGCGTTGAGTAAGTTGCGCTGCATTGTCATTTCCCGCCAATTAAGACTGTTAACTGCCTGTAGTATAACTCAGTCTACACTTTTACGCGCATAAAAGTGTGATACTTTACATTTTTATGCGCATAAAAGTGTTTGTCCGTTCTGCTGCATGCATGTTACTCTTTATTTAATTTTGAAGAAACGGATTTTATATGAGTAATTTTTGCGATCAACTTAAGGTTAATATTCAGTCCTTAGCAGCCATAGTTCAAGTGATCAGTCATGAGACTTTGCGAATTAGAGCTTATTGTATTCAGGCAGCGGAAGAATTACAGCGTGATCTTTATTTGTGGAATGGCTGTGAAGGATTAAAACGATATAACCCGAGTGATAAGCAGTTTGAAAATGTTGAAGATTTTGAAGGCACCTGTCAACCTTTTGAAATCTTAGATTGGATTAATGAAATATCTAAAAACAATGATTCTCTCGAAAGTATTATTCTGCTTGAAGATTTTCACCATTATTTCCATGAACATACTCTTGTTTCTCGATTGCGCTCGTATACTGTTGCAGTTGCTAGTCGACAAATCGAAGGTATTTCGTTAGTGCTTTCACAGCCCATGGAAATGCTTCCAATTGAACTCGAAAAGGAAGTACAAGTTATGCAACTTCCTTTGCCCTCATCTGACGATTTAGTTAAGTTGATGCGCCAAGCTCAGCAACGTTTTCAACTTGATGACAGAGACTATCAAGAAACCCCCGCATTAGTTGAATCCGCTCTAGGGCTCTCAACCAGTGAAGCGCAACTCGCTTTTTCCAAAGTAGCTTATCAATTTAAGCGACTCACTGAGTCAGAAATACCTCATATAATAAATGAAAAAGAGCAAGTCATCCGCAAAAGTGGCCACTTGGAATACTTTCATCCAAAAGCCACTTTAGAAGATATTGGCGGACTTGATAACCTAAAGTCTTGGCTAAACCGCCGAAAACAAGCTTTTACTAAAGATGCCCGTGATTTTGGCTTAGAAACACCGCGCGGAGTTTTATTGCTTGGTTTACCTGGTACAGGTAAGAGTTTAGCTGCCAAAGCGGTTGCGAATGCTTGGCAACTGCCTTTGTTGCGACTGGATATGGGTAAAATTTATGGTGGTATTGTTGGACAATCAGAAGCCAATATTCGTTCAGCCTTGCAAACTGCGGAGGCTCTTGCTCCTAGTATTTTGTGGATTGATGAAATAGAGAAAGGCTTATCTGGCATGCAGAGTTCAGGCGCGACTGATGGCGGCACAACATCGCGTGTATTAGGCACTTTTTTAACTTGGATGCAGGAGAAAGAAAAGCCCGTCTTTGTGGTTGCTACAGCAAATAATATTGCACAGTTACCGCCAGAGTTATTGCGTAAAGGCCGAGTAGACGAAATATTCTTTGTTGATTTGCCGGTTAAGCGTGATCGCAAAGAAATTCTTACGATTCATCTTAAAAGGCGTAATCGTTTAGATGATTTTGTAGACGGTGATCTCGACGCGATTGTTGACGCGACTAATGGGTTTACTGGCGCAGAACTTGAAGAAGCCGTAAAAGAAGCGATGTTTATTGCCTTTGATGAAGGCCACCAATTAGCGAAAGAAGATATTCTAAAAGCCGTTTCTGCAACGTCTCCACTGTCATTAACCATGTCAGAAATGATTAGTCAAACACGAAAATGGGCCAAAGGGCGTGCGGTTTGTGCAAGCTCTTCACAGCCAGAAGAATTAGAAAATGATTCAAATAATAAAAAACCACGCCTTAAGCAAGAAGGTGAGAACCCGTTTATCTAAGTGAGTTGTTATGGAAAACCCATTTTTTACTGCGTTGGAGATGCAAGGAGCTAAAGCTGCAGCTTTCGACAAGCAAACTAATGATCAATTAATGCCTTTTCGTCATTATTTAGAGAACAGCATTAAAGCGCTTGAGAATAAAGAGGTCAGTTGTAGCTGGTTACCTGTCGGTGGGCAGCGCTTTCGTGTTACACCGCAACAACGTATTTGGCAACTTGTGCCTTATACAGAAATAGAAATCATAAATGAGCTGGCTGGCTGGTATCAAATCATTTCTGTTGACGGTGAACAACCAGATGCGGAATTTGATCCAGATGAAATGGATCCAATTATTCAGGGTAAAGGGAAAAGCAAAAGAGAACATGAACTTGCTGAATGCGGATATAAGAAATATCCCGATTTCCGGCTTTATTTACCCAGTATGGAATTAGACGAGGAGCCAGTCTCATGGAGTGGCTACCAATTGGAGCTTAGGCCATTAGCCGTAGAGATTGGCCAGTTGAATACCATTTATGTGGATGGTCAACCTTGCAAGGTTGTTTCTCAAGCCGACGGACGCCTTAAGATTCAAGGTTATGTACAAGCGAGTAGTCACTTATCTATTGATGGTCAAGATATACCATTTTCGGTGGCCAAATCTTTTGATGAGAATTCGCTCAAATCCTTGTCCATCAAGCGCAATAAACAAGGTTGGTTGGTGTTCTCTCTGGAGCGGCCAGCTATCAATGCATGCCAACTTAACGATATTACTCATAAGGCATTAGCTGAGTTGAGCGTGAGTCACTTTAGCGTTGAGGATCTCACGTTAAATGTTGACTCATGGGTAGTTTCAACTGAAAAGAACAGCGTTGTCCTTGAAAGGATAAATGAAGAGCAACGTGTTGCGATAAAAAAAATTAGCTGCCTTGCTTTTCCAGAAATACAGTGGCAAGTGACTCAAATTGAGAATAAAGAAAAATGGATTCAACTTTTCGAAAAAATCGGTTCAGATGATACAGGAAAATCGGATCTCGATTATTTTTTTGACGACAATCAAAACAGCAAAATTCTCGATGCTACTCAGCGCAAACATGACGAGGGTTTTAGAGTTTTAAAAGCGCGACCGGAAGAGCGACAAATTTTATTAGCTCGAAATCAACGAGGTAAAAAAAACCACCAGAGTGAATATCCAAATTCAAATGGTAAAAATCGCGAGATCCGCATCAGTGTCGATACCAGTCAACTACGCCGGCAAAAAGAGGCGCTGAACCAATTGATGTGTCGCCCAGCAAAGGCGCATTGGCCGCTTATTCAGTTATTACAAGAGCGAAGTCAGACTCAATGGCCCGACGTGACTCCAATACCTGAACAGGGGGTTGAGTGGCAAGTGTTATCAGACCCAGATTTTGATGGTTGTAATAAACAGCGTGAGTTTGTGAGTAAAGCGCTAGCAAGTAATGACTTTACCATTTTGGATGGTCCGCCTGGGACAGGAAAAACAACGACTATTCTTGAGCTCATTTATCAACTAGTGACTAAGGGTAAGCGAGTCTTGCTATCAGCATCCACTCATGCGGCCATTAATAATGTGCTAGAGCGAGTTAAAGAAAGTCAGAGTTTAAGTCAAGTAATACATCCCCTGCGAGTTGGTGATGAGAGCAATGCGACGGGTGTTGAAGAGTTTCAGTTCGATAACTTACTAAACCAATACAAATCAGTGGCAGGTGGTTCCTCAATAAGTAAGCAGCTCATGGTTGATTCATCCAATCTGGTTTGCGGCACCACAATCGGTATTCTGCGCTTATTTAATGATAGGGACATAGTGTTAGATGCGGGGGAGCCTCCGTTTGATGTCATGATTATCGATGAATGCAGTAAAACGACTTTTCAGGAGTTTTTAGTGCCTGCTCGCTTTGCAAAGCGCTGGGTCTTAGTGGGTGACATTCGTCAATTGTCACCATTTACTGACCGAGAACAAATCGTTGCGAATCTGGATAATTTGATGATAACGCCAGCTCGAGGTAAGAGCAAAGCGCAAACCCTGTCAGCAGATGTACAGCGTGCGTGTTTTTTGTTGGAAGAGCTTAGAGGCTCAAAAGAAACACCTTACTCACAGCCTATGATCCTACCTTTAACTTCTGGGGTTATAAGTGCGATAAAGCAAGAAGTGACTCATAGAAAACAGCAAAAACAGCTCAGTGCAGGTTTGGATAATATCCTTGTGATTCCCTCTCAGCGCCTACCAAATGATCCTCAATGGGTAAAAGATGTTCAAGACATCAAGGCGCAACCATGGCATTTTTATCAGTTTACTCTCTGCTTTGTTGATGAAACGAGGCTGGATGATATTCAGCCTCTCATTCCGCAAGACTGTATTGTCTTACACTCAGGCTGGTGGCGAACGCAACATGCGAGTCAATATTATCGCCAAGGTATAAATACCAAAGCTTTTAAAATCAAAAATAGCGAAATTACAAATAGCCTTGATATTCAAAGCGAATTGTTAGATCGATTTAGCAGTAGTAAATGGTCTGAGGAAGTTTGTTGGCGGTTAGAGCGTGAATATTGGCTGCGTTTATCACAAAATCAAAAGCGAAAAACGGGTTACCTTGAAGAAACCTTACAGCGCCTATTCCCTAAATCTATTGATGTTGATGGCCGTATTCACATGGTAAAAAATATCGCTTTTCCATCAATATTAGAGGCACTCTCTGGTGATGGTTTAGTGAAGCGCAGGAAAGATCAACCTACCACCCTCAACCAAGGTTTTACTGCATGCGAAAAACAACAACGGCACACCACACTAACTTATCAGCATCGTATGCACCCTGAGATAGCTAAGTTCCCACGAACACAGTTTTATCCCCAAGGTGTTTTGGTTGATGGTAAATATACCACCAGTGCGCGTGACTGGGATTACCCACGTTATGTTTCGCGCAATATCTGGTTGAATGTGAATGGTCAGACTCAAAAAGGCAATAGCAACCCGCAAGAAGTTGAAGCAGTAATGGCCGAGCTAAAAGCTTTTTGTGACTGGGCTGAAGATAATGCGAAAAATGAAAAAAATGAGCCATACGATGTGGCCATCTTGACTTTTTACAAAGGACAAGAAAAAGCCTTGCGCGATGCGCTGAAAAAGCTACCCGGAAATCAAAGCCGTTATGCTCGTTTTAATTACAAAGGTATAGCCATTAAGTTGGCAACGGTGGATTACTTTCAAGGCCAAGAAGCTGATGTCGTTTTTCTATCCATGGTGAACACGCATCGTGATGGTTTTATGGATTCGCCTAATCGACTCAACGTAGCCATTACTCGAGCCAGATATCAACTTGTTATTGCTGGTAATCATGATTACTTCAGCAACCGCTCACGCACAGAAGAGCTGAAAAATTTAGCGAATTCAGCGCAAGCCTTAGAGACTCATAACTCTATAAATAGCAGGCGTAATTCCAATTACAGGGGAAGTAAAGTTAGTGGCTAAAAATAAAAAACAACCAGCGTCAGCTAAATTAGCATCGCAAAACCACGTCAGCGAGATTGATGCTAGGTCTTTTTCTTTGACAATGAAAAGAACAGTCATGCTAAAGCGCTATCCTATGATTGCTCAGTTGGCTTTTTTTCGTGAGCGACCTGATTTAGTTTCGCTGTTGACGGCAGTGCAGAATAATCATAGAGAAATGCCTAATAGGCTTGTCGACTATTTAAGCAGAGAAAAACTGTGGGATAGAACCCGTGCTGTATTAACCTCCTTGGGTGAAAAAGTGAAAGCGAGTGGGTACTTCAACACCCAAGAGCGAGGTTTTTATCATATTTGGTATACTGAAAGCGATCCTCTTTTTGGCACAAGACCTATTTTTATTCAAAGAGATACGGCTCTTTTTGAACCTAAGCAGACTATTTGGAAGAAAGGGATCGACGCTAAAAATTCACAGTTTAAATTTGATAATACAGAGCAGCCGCTTGATATTCAGGTTTTGGAAGAAATACTACAAAGCTCCTCTACTCGGTTGGAGCCCTCTTTATTAGGCCTTGCTGGATTAACCCCTGAAGTTATTTGCTCTCCAGAAAAAGAGGCGACGATCCAGCTGAGTTGGCAACTGGGTTTTTCCACTTCTTCTTTAATGTTACAAGGGCAAATAGAGACCTTGCAGTTTAGTAACAACAAAGGAGGTAACCAACCGTTTAAGCTAGAAATGTCGCTAAACGGGTTTGATGAGCATTTTGCTGACGTGATGGAAGTCATCGCTCAAAAATGTAATGGCATTTGGCATCAAGAGAGCCAACGAGTCGCAGTGGAACTGGAAACTATTAAACGTGATGCAAACGCGGTACAGCGATTTGTGTTAGACAAGGTTTCACAAAATAATTTGACGTTAGCGACTGGAAACTATAGCCAATGGGAAGCGTTCAATTTACCTATTAAGCCTATAAACCAACAAGATGCGAAAGCTTGGCAACTCCATTGGTTAGATAATTATTATAGTGATTCATACCAGCCAAGCGTATCGGCTCGTGAGCAGCAGGCGACTTGGCTCGATCAGGATGCATTGCAACACTATGAATTACCGCTGTATCACCCACAGAACTTACTGGCAGAATTCGCGCGCGACAAGCAGCCTAAAGCATATTGGCATGCAGCGGCGTTGGCTGATTTAACCCCATCAAACAGCAAAAAATTACACTTACCGATTAATTTAGTTGAGGGCGATAAGCTGGTTTTAGCTAACCTTATGCATCAACTTAGTGGTGGTGGGCATGTGAAATCCGTTATTTATTCAGATCGTTATGTGCATACCTCTCGGCAAAATCGAAACTTAGCCGCAGTTGCGCGTTGCTTTGGTGATGCGCAAGGTCAGTTGTTAACGTTAGCGGCTCAAAGAGGGCAGGAAGATAAATTACCTGCTGGTTGGCAGACGACATTCATTGATAAGAAGAGTGAGACTCATGGGAGATATTGGATTTTTATTGGCCAAAACCAAGTGACTTGTTGGGAGTGTACTAGTGGGCTTGATTTTATTAAAGAGCAACAAGGCTCTTACTTCATCGATGGCTATCCTACCTTTATTCCTAAAGAGCGATCTGAACTTCCGCAATTTTTACAGCAACAAATAAGGCGCACAGCCGCCGAGTTACAAAGCATGGAGGTTGTCGAATGATGGCTAAACTCACCACCAGAAATGAACGATTTCAAATAGATTTTACACAGCAGCCACTGTCCAACTTTTTTTACCAGCAATCTGGAGATAGTGAATTATTTGAGTCGTTACTCAGAATAGATAGCGCATGGCTAGTTAAATTCATCAATCAAGCACGTTTAACCGTGCTAATTGCTTGTGAATCAATAAAAGACCTGACAGTAATTAAGCTGCTGCAAAATCAGGCCGATAAAGGTGTCCGTATCTATCTGTTACTAGGTGACGAAACCCAAAGTAAGACGGCGATTGATATGTTATCTGGCCGATGCTTGATCCGAACTGGTATTAAGCAGCAAGGAACTTTGATGCTGCGCGATCATGTTACTCTCCAAGCGCAAGGTTTCTTGTTGACTACCAATGATGTGTTTGTTGATGACCAAGCTCATTCCCGAGCTATTGAGTTGGAGTCGATGCAACGAGAAGACAGCTATCGCAGTTTTTGTAAGTTATTTTGGGAGCAAGCAACTCATGAATACCTTGAGCATAATAAGCAGCAAAAAGCAGTGGTAAATCCAGATAGCAATATCGTTCCCAATCATTCGCATCATCTTTATGGCACCTTACAAGCGTGCTTAACAGATTCGCTCTCAAGCTTAAAGGCTGCGAGCGGCTCAGATTTCAATTCGTTAAATACACCATCAAGACTTTTGCTTTCAACGGATTCAAACCTTATCAGCAATAAAGTAAATGAAGGCGTAGCGTTAACAGAATCAAATATCCCGAACATATTATTCTCAGATGATGGTGACTGGCTATTGCCTGATGCCCCTGATTTTTTGGTAACCAACTGGTGCCTTAGGTTATCTGCCAGTCAAAGTAAGCAAATGATCGAAGCCTTTGATCTGGCACATGATAACGCTGCGTGGCAGTTCAAACGCAATGCTATTTTGGGGGATATTCCGTCACAACAGGCCGTGCGCTTTGGTGATCATCCACAAAACATATTGACCGTTGAGTTATTAAAAAGCGAACGGTTAAATGATGTTTTCACTGTTACTATTGACGATTTTTTTGCTAAATCGGCTGATGAGCTTGCCAGAAACTCGACGCAATGGCGACGTGACCGTCTTGCTCACTGCGTGGACTTTAGTGTCAAAATTCATCCTCCATACTGCCCGCAGGAAGCAAAAAAAGACGCTTTGTATCAAGATTGGCAGCACGCTGAAGACGATTGGCAGCGAAACTTGTCAACACTTGAAGCGTTGCAAAATACGATTAATCAACAGCAAAATAGCATAGCCGATTCGCTTAAAGGATTTATTAAAGGCTTTTTACTTGGGCAAGGTCAGTCGGTAAAACAATTCGAAAAAGAACTGGAAGCGTTAAAGGCATGGTCAGTGACAGCGGCCACACCCGCTGAGCGCGAAGCATATCGTAAACGTCTCAGTGATTTTCAACAGGGCATTCAGTGGCGAAAGGCTGATACTTCAGTAAAGTTAGATGAAGCGAAACAGCACCAGCACTGGGAAGCTAAAAAATCGACGTTAAAAACAGAGTTAGCCCAAAAGACAGCCGTTGCAGAACAAAAACAGGCAACCTTTAAGCAAAAGAATGACGGACGAGAAGACGCGCTTAAGCAAGCTGAGCTACATTTTAAAGCGAGTTGGCAAAAGGCATCGGCCAGTTTAAATGAAAAACAGTTGAACGAATTAGCCATACCAACGGATGAAACACTTCATGTGAATGCATCATTATTGTCTGAGGATAAACGACTTGCGCTTTCTAATATGACGATACTCCAAGCTAAAAACTGGAAAAACACCATAAAAGAAAAAGTTTGGAAAAATAACTACCAAGCCTTTGCACAAGCAATAAATAATGTTGATGAAGCAAGTAAGAAAATCGAACGAGATGTTCAAGATGCAAATAAAGCGTTTGAGCAAAGCCAATTACAACGCAAACAAGCAGAGCAAGCACTGAAAGATCATGGAGTCGTTTTTACTTACCAGCCCAATCAACCCTCAGATGCGTTAGATAAACAATTAGGGCTGAAAGAGGCTAATAAAGAGCAAGCCAAATTTGTGTGGCCTGCTGAAGAATTACCATCTAGCCAAACTGAGCTACGCCAATATAAACAACAGCGCTATCTCATTATTGACAAAAAAGAGCAGCTTGAACAAGCCCAAAAAGACGCGGCTCGTCTCAATGCCAAAATTGTGTGTGATAAGGAGGCTGTGGATGCCTGAGCAAAAAATAGTGATCACTATCGATGATGATGGAGCCATAACAGCCAAAACCGCAGGATTTAAAGGTGAAAGTTGTTTGGAAGCGCTTGATGATTTGCTCGATCTGAATGGTGCTGTTGGTGAGGTAAAAAAAACTGACGAATATCAGCAATTACAAGCGGTTAAAAAAGCGCACATTCAAACCATTAAAGGGAGGTCTTAATGAGTGCAGTAATCAAGACGACCACCCCGTTTGCTATTGAAACGGTTTTGATTAAGGCTTTAGCAGCTCTAGGTGCAGAGCCGCTTAAAGTCGATGCATCAAATATCAGGTCTTTAAAGCACAATGGCGGTGTGCAACTTGGTGATATTTTTACAAATCGAAAAGATTATTACGGAATTCAACATTTTCGTTTTGAGCAAGGGCGTTGGATATTACGCCATGACTCGAGTGAAATGAATGGACATATTACCGCTTCAACCATGGCATCGCGCGAATACCTCTCTGTGCAAAAGTTTCTTACCTTGCTGAGTAAAGAGTATGACGTTACCTACCAAGACTATTTACAAGAACTTGCCGAACAAGAGCGACTTAGATTAGAAGAGCAACGCAAAGCAAGAGTGGAGGCAACCCGCTTACAGGCGATTGAAAAAGCTAAATCACAAGGGTATTCGGTTAAGGAAACCCGCAACAGTAAAGGGCAAATACAACTCGTTTTAACCCGCATGGTTTAGAGAGATGAAGTGCTACGGTGATTTTTTTAATTTGGCTCATATCGAGAGTGACAGCCTCATTTATGGTCCAGGTAAGCGATTGGTGGTGTGGTTTCAAGGCTGTGCCCTTGCTTGCCAAGGTTGTTGGAACAAGGCCATGTGGTCATTTAAAGAGAATCAATTGATCCATCGAGAGCAATTGTTAGAGCGAATTTTAGCCACGCCGCAGATCCGTGGTGTGACTTTGCTCGGTGGTGAGCCTTTGCATCAAGCGGGTAATGTTTGGTGGTTATTTGAGCAAATCAAACAGCGTTCAAAGTTAACCACCTTTTTATTTACCGGGTTTGAAATGAGTGAGCTTGAAGCATTTGGTTTTGCAGAGCGTATAGAAAATCTGTGTGATATTGTTGCAGTTGGTCGATATAACGAGAGTTTGCATAATATCAATCAGCAGTGGATAGGTTCAGATAATCAACAAGTTATTTTTCCGAACAATTCGCGAGAACAAGATGATAGAGTTTCATTAAATCAGGTAGAGTTGATTATCGACGATCAAGGTGGGATCACAACACTAGGGTTTCCAAGTGACGAATTAATTACCTCACTAAATTGGCGTTCTTAACTGAATTTATTTGAAACTATATTTTCTCTAAATTCAAATTAGTGAAATTATAGTTTCACTTTCATCTCCAAGCTGTAAAGCAATAAATTGCCAATCTCTCGAAGTAAAGTGAGCCAAGATATGAACAGAGCAGGTTATGTCGATTGTTTACTGTTTTTTCGACATGTCTTTCTTGTGTGTCGATACACTCGACATATCAACACTTAATCCAAACGACTCACCGATATAGGGGTTTGAGTAGGAAACTTCAAAGCAGTACGCCATCCCTTGGGCTTTTGGGGCAATATGGGCAAAGCCTTAGTTCACGCCACTTAGGCACACACTAACCCTGCCCACAGGCTATTTATGACTTGGGGCTTTATGTAAATTCTGGGGCAGCTAGCTACTTGTACCCTCAGAAAGCTGCATGATCTGGGCATTTATCTGCCTACTGCGTCCGTTTAGCACTGGCAAACTCCTAACTGAACTTAACAGATCAGTGAGGAAGCAAACGATGAACCCAACTACACAATCACCCACAAACTCAGTACACCTAGCGCGTCAGCAGCGGATTTTGCGCTTGCCCGAGGTAAAGGCCAAAACAGGCTTTGGCCGCAGCACCATTTATGCCCTGATGGCCAACGGTGAATTTCCGCGATCCATTCGTATTGGTGCGCGTGCCGTGGGCTGGTTAGAAAGCGATATCGACCAGTGGATTGAAACCCGCCGTATCGGTGCTGCTTATGGCCGTGGATAAACCATCAGTATCAACCCCGTTACCTGCCAATGAGATAAATAACAACATGCCAACATTACCGGCTGGTTTTGCCTATAACGCGCAAAACTGGCTGGTGATGCAACCAACGGGGCAAGATAGCCCAGTTAAAATTTGCTCTTGGCTGCAAGTGGCCGCCCGTACCCGCGATCCGCAAGGGGACAACTACGGCTATTTATTGCACTGGTTAGACGATGACAATCGCCATCGCTACTGGGCTATGCCCGCAGAACTATTGGCCGGAGACGGCAGCGAGTACCGCCGAATCCTACTTAGCCGAGGCATGCGGCTAAGCAACAGTGTCAAAGCGCGGCAGTTGCTCTCGCTGTTTATTCAACAAGGTAGTAGCGACAGTTGGCGCGCCACGGCCAACGGTTTAGAAGGAACAGCATTAGCGCATAACGATGCCTTGCTGGCGCTCGATGAAATGACCCAAAAGAGGCAGGCATGTCGCTTAGATATTCGCCACATCCCTGTGGCTCCCCCTTCGGGCCATCTTGCGGATGTTCAAAATCGTTCCAGACGATTTTGTGCTTGCCAATGGCCAAGGTAAAACCCGTGCAGGCAAATACGGTGAAATGCGCTTACCCGCTCGTTGGCGCTTGGTGTTTTTATCCACTGGCGAAGTCACGCTCGAAAGCCATCTTGCCAGTATCGGCAAGCGCGTGAAAGCCGGCCAGCAAGTGCGCGTGATTGATCTCAGTGCTGATGCCGGAGCGCAAATGGGCGTGTTTAACCATAGCCATGGTATGAACGCCGCCGATTTAGCCGATCATCTAAAACAGCAAAGTCGCCAACATTACGGCTGCTTGGCCTTGGACTGGTTACGGTATTTAACGCAGCACAGCGCGCAGGTGCGACCCGTTTTCCAAAATTTACGCCAACGTTTTTTAACCAGCTTGCCTCCCGAGTCAGACGGCCAAGTGCGCCGGGTCGCCGAAAAGTTTGCCTTACTGGCTAGTGCTGGGTTGTTAGCCATTCAAGCCAAAGTACTCGATTGGCCAGCCCAAAGTGTCGAAGCCGCTTGTTTAAGCCTGCTTAACCAATGGATACTTGCTCGCGGTGGTGTAGCCGCCAATGAAGATCAACAAGCCATTCGCCAAGTGCGCAGCTTTATTGAGCAACATGGCGAAAGCCGCTTTACCCCCAAACAAACCGGTTACAGCAGCCAAGTACGCCAACGCGCCGGTTGGCTTGACTCTACAGGCCCACAAACCCTCTACTTGTTTTACCCAACTGGCTGGCGTGAAGCCACCGAAGGCCTAAGCCCAGATCGCGCCGCCAAAGCACTGATGGCCGCAGGTTACCTAGTCCCCGATGGTAATCGGCCACAGCGCAAAGTAAGCCTGCCCGACAACACCCGCCCGCGAATGTACTGCGTGAAAGGCTGTATTTTAGATGACTAAAAAGGCGATGAATTCTGTGTAGGCTTGTCGCCTTGCAGTGCACCGCCAGTCAACATAAATAGCTAGCGATGCTTGAAGTCCAACACAGACAATACCGCTAGAGGCATTCCCGTGAACCGCCAGCGTACCAACAACCAGCACGGAACGAATAACAAATGCGCTCAATTATTTGGTTTTAACTCAAATAAGTTGAGAATAATCATAATCGTGGTAGGGTAAGCAACAGTGAAAAATCCCCAAGTTTATGGTTAAGAAAACACCGTGGAGAGAGCATGATCCGCTGCCACCTAGCCCGATTAATGGGTGAGAGAAAAATGCGCATTAGCGACGTGATGCGAGAAACCGGCCTAAGCCGTACCACCGTCACGCTACTGTACAAAGAAACCGCGCTCAAGGTGGACTTAGAGGCATTAGATAAACTGTGCGAGTTATTTAACTGCCCTCTAAGCGATTTGCTTGAGCAGGTTCCAAATTAAAACGATTACAAGGAATGTTATGGCCTTCAATACCAAAAAATTCAATGAAGATAGCCGAGTAAAAATCCCTGCAATTCTTCATTTAATGCGTCTAGGTTATAAGTACCTGTCACTTAAAGGGCAAAGCTGGGATCTCGACACTAATATCTTCCCTGACGTATTCAAAGCCGCTATCGGCAAAATTAACCCTGGTATTGAAGATGCTGAAGCCGGTCGTTTGCTAGAAGATGTCAAACTACTGCTTGATAACGAAGACTTGGGCAAAGCCTTTTTTGAGCGCCTGTCTGAGCGTTCAAATACCAAGCTGATCGATTTTGAAAACTTCAATAACAATACCTTCCATGTTGTTACCGAGCTAACGTGTCAAAACGGCGATGAAGAATTCCGCCCCGATATCACACTGCTTATCAATGGTATGCCGTTGGTGTTTATCGAAGTGAAGAAGCCCAATAACCGCGAAGGTATTTTGGCCGAGCGCGACCGCATCAACAAACGCTTTCAAAACCCTAAGTTCAAGCGTTTTGCCAACATCACTCAGTTTATGATTTTCTCCAATAACATGGAGTACGACGACGGCGATCCAGAACCCGTACAAGGCGCTTTCTATGCCAGTAGTTCTTACCATAAGCCGGTGTTCAACTATTTCCGCGAAGAAGAAGTCTTAAACTTAACCGCCTTGCTGAAGCCCGTATCGGATGATGACGAGCTTAAAGTCTTAAAAGACAATAATCTGGAAGTGATCCGCAGTAACCCAGAGTTCCAGACCAACAAGCAGTCCGAGCGCCCAACCAACCGCATTTGCACCTCTTTACTCAGTCGAGAGCGCTTAGCCTTTATTTTGCGTTACGCCTTGGCGTATGTATCGGAATCTGACGGGCTACAAAAGCACATCATGCGTTACCCGCAAATGTTTGCCACCAAAGCCATTGAGAATAAGCTCAGCGAAGGGATAAAAAAAGGCATCATTTGGCACACCCAAGGCAGTGGTAAAACTGCCCTAACGTTTTATAACGTGCGCTTTTTAACCGACTACTTCCAAAAGCAGCAAGTCATCCCTAAGTTTTACTTTATTGTTGACCGCCTAGACTTACTGCAACAAGCGCAGCGCGAATTTACCGCCCGTGGTTTAACCGTACACACTATCAACTCAAGGGATGCTTTTACCCGTGACATTAAAGCCACACAGGTGATCCATAACCATTCTGGCAAACCAGAAATCACCGTGGTGAATATTCAAAAGTTTAAAGATGACCCAGATGTGGTCAGCACCAAAGACTATAACGTCGCGATCCAGCGTGTGTACTTTTTAGATGAAGTTCACCGCAGCTATAACCCCAAAGGGAGTTTCTTAGCCAACTTAAGCCAGTCAGACAGCAACGCCATTAAAATTGGCTTAACGGGTACGCCGCTATTGGGAGATGACTACAACTCACGCGTCTTGTTTGGCGATTACATTCACAAGTACTACTACAACGCGTCCATTGCCGACGGTTACACCTTGCGGCTAATCCGTGAAGAGATCAGCACCCAATACAAAATTGAACTGCAAAAAGCCCTTGAAGAAGCCGAAGTGAAAATGGGTGATGTGGATCGTAAGCTGATTTACGCTCACCCAAGCTTTGTTGAGCCAATGCTGTCTTACATCGTAAACGACTTTGAAAAAAGCCGTGGTGCGTTAAACGATGCGACCATTGGTGGCATGGTCATTTGCGACAGCTCAGACCAAGCCAAGCAGATGTTTGAAATTTTCAATGGCGTTTATGCCGATGCACCTATTCTGCCGCAAACATCCAATTCAAATAGCCAGCTACTCGAAGTCGCTGAGCCTGCGCCAACCAGTTATGCAGAGTCTGCCAAACAAGCCCAAAAGGTAAAAAACGCTGCTCTGATCCTTCACGACATTGGCACCAAAGAAGAACGTAAAAACTGGGTTGAAGACTTTAAGGCAGGCAAAATCGACTTTTTGTTTGTGTATAACATGCTGCTCACCGGCTTTGACGCTAAACGCCTGAAAAAGCTTTACCTTGGTCGGGTGATCCGCAAGCATAACTTGCTGCAAGCGCTCACCCGAGTGAACCGCACTTACAAAGATTTCCGTTACGGTTATGTGGTGGATTTTGCCGATATTCGTAAAGAGTTTGATGCCACTAACAAAGCCTATTTCGACGAATTACAGTCAGAACTGGGCGATGAGATGGAGCACTACTCACACCTGTTTAAATCTCAGGAAGAGATCAAACAAGAAATTGAGCATATCAAAGACGTACTGTTCCGTTTTGATACCGACAACATGGAAGAGTTCTGCAACCAGATCAGCCAAATACAAGACCGCGACACCGTACTGGCACTCAAAAAAGCCTTAGCCGATGCTCGCAGCTTATATAACTTGATCCGCTTGCAAGGCGAGTATGACTGTCTCGATGAACTGGATTTTGCCAAACTCAATGTGTTGTATCGTGAAACCAGTAATCACTTGGACTTACTCAATCTCAAAAACGACTTAGAAAGCGGCGAAGATACCAGCAACCTGCTTAACCGCGCCTTAGAAGATGTGATCTTCAAGTTTGTAAAAATCGGCGAAGAAGAGTTGGTACTGGCCGACAAACTGAAAAACACCCTGCGCCAAACCCGCGAAGCACTGGCCAGCAATTTTGACCAGCAAGACCCGCAGTTTATTAGCTTAAAAGAAGAGCTAGAGCGCCTGTTTAAGAAGAAAAACTTAAGCGAAGTGACTCAAGATGAAATGGTTGCCAACATCGACGCGCTGAATAAAATTCACGACCGCGTTAAAGAGCTGAACCGCCAAAACAACCAACTTCGGCAAAAGTATCTTGGTGATGCCAAATACACCCGTATTCACAAACGCTTGCAAGAGCGCCAGCAAAGCCAAAGCGATATTAGCGAATCAGAACGCAAAATTTTCGAAGCATTGGCAGGCGTAAAGCAAGATGCCGACGAGCAAGTGCTCAACAACAGCCAAGTGCTCGATAACGAAAGTTACTTCGAACGGCAAATGATGCCGCTGGTGATTGGCCGCTTTATGAAAGAACAAAACATCAAACTCAACGCCGACGCCTCACGGTATATTAATCACCTTGTCGTCGCGGAGTATTTAAAAGAATTTAATACCGGCAGCCAAGCGTGGTAATGCGGGTAAAACTGATTAGGAAGCAAATAGAAAATGGTTGAATTAGAGTTTCAGCAAAAAACCAAAACCCTGATTGATAGCTTAAAGAGCATCTGTGCCAACTATGGTTTAGGGAACGACGGTAACGAGTTTAAAATCATTACCCAAACCTTTTTGTACAAGTTTTTAAACGACAAGTTCGCCTTTGAAGCGAAAAAGCTCGACGACACCATCGCCAAGGCGGAAAAGTGGGAAGAAGCCCTCGCAGCCATGAGTGAAGACGACCTCGACATGCTGCAACTGCAAATGGGTGGCGATACCGCACGACTAAAGCCACAGCACTTTATTAGCTACCTGTTTAGCCAACAAAACGCGCCGGACTTTGCCAAACTGTTTGACGATACATTAATAGACATTGCTATTAGCAATAACGATGTGTTCGCGGTAAAAACCGATGGTGGCGCAAAAGTGGTGCTGTTCGACCGTATCAGCCAATACATTGCTGACGATTCCAAGCGCGATGCCTTCTGCCGCGCCATTATCAATAAACTGGTGGAATTCAGCTTTGAGCGAATTTTCACCCAAAAATTCGATTTCTACGCCACCATCTTTGAATATCTGATCAAAGACTACAACAGCAATTCCGGCGGCAAATACGCCGAGTATTTTACCCCTCATGCGGTAGCACGCATTATGGCGGAAATTTTAGTGCCACAAGATCAGCGCGGCACAGTACGCAATGTGAGTTGTTACGACCCATCGGCGGGTTCGGGTACGTTGCTTATGAACGTGGCGCACGCCATTGGTGAAAATCGCTGTAGCATTTACACGCAGGATATTTCGCAAAAATCATCCAACCTGCTGCGGTTAAACCTGATCTTAAATAACTTGGTGCACTCTATCCCGAATGTGATTCAGGGTAATACGGTACTGCATCCCTACCATAAAGACGGCAAAGAGCTAAAACGCTTTGACTATATTGTTTCTAACCCGCCATTTAAGCTCGATTTTAGCGACTTTAGGGATGAGCTCGATAGCAAAGAAAACAAAGAACGCTTCTTTGCTGGTATTCCTAAAGCTCCGGCGAAAGCCAAAGACAAAATGGCCATTTACTCGCTGTTTTTGCAGCACATCATTGCCTCACTTAAACCTAACGGCAAAGCGGCTGTGGTCGTGCCAACCGGTTTTATTACCGCACAATCAGGTATCGACAAAAAAATCCGTGAGCATTTGGTGAAAAACAAAATGCTGGCGGGCGTGGTTTCCATGCCATCCAATATCTTCGCCACCACAGGCACTAACGTCTCTATTCTGTTTATTGACGCCAGCAACGATGGTGATGTGGTATTGGTGGATGCCTCAAACTTGGGTGAAAAAGTCAAAGACGGTAAAAACCAAAAAACCGTACTTAAGCCGGAAGAAGAACAACAAATTATTGATGTGTTTAACGCCAAAGAAGCGGTAGAAGACTTCTCTGTTGCGGTCAGTTACAGCGACATCGAAGCTAAAAACTACTCGTTAAGTGCAGGCCAGTATTTCGATGTCAAAATCGAATACGTGGATATTACCCCAGAACAGTTTGCTGAAAAGATGCAGGGCTTTACCAGTAATCTAGACAGTTTGTTTAGCCAGTCGCGGGAATTAGAAATCGAGATTAAAAAGCAGTTGGCGGGATTAAAGTATGGAAAGTAATCTAATAATTACGTCGCTTTCTGATGCTACCTCTAAAGTAATTGACTATCGAGGTAAAACTCCAAAAAAACTTGGTGGTGATTGGGTTTATGAGGGGTATAGAGCCTTATCCGCAAACAATGTTAAATTTGATGGTCTTGTAAACCAAGGTGATATTAGATGTGTTGATGAAGGTTTGTACAAGAAATGGATGAAAGAGGAAGTTAAAAGGGGAGACTTACTTTTAACTTCAGAGGCACCATCTGGCCAAGTCATGGTATGGGAGTCTGACGAAAAAATAGTTTTAAGCCAAAGGCTCTATGCATTGAGAGTGAACGAGAAAATACATAATTATTTTCTCAAGTACTATTTACAGTCTTCTATTGGTCAGAAAGAAATCCAAAGAAATAATTCAGGTTCAACTGTAGGTGGTATATCTGCGAAAACATTTCCCAATATCCTAATTAGACACCCAGAATTTGATGAGCAAAAGAGAATTGGAGATTTACTTGCTTCAATCGACAAAAAAATCGAACTCAACAACCGCATCAACGCCGAGCTGGAAGCTATGGCCAAAACCCTGTATGACTATTGGTTTGTGCAGTTCGATTTCCCCGACGACTCACCACAAGGCCAAGGCAAACCCTACAAAACCTCCGGCGGCAAAATGGTCTACAACCCAACCCTAAAGCGCGAAATACCGGAGGGGTGGGAAGCAAGTAATGTGTTAAAAGTTGCCCATATACTTGGTGGTGGCACGCCAACAAAAACTAAAAAGGAATACTGGAATGGGACTATCCCTTTCTTTACTCCAACAGATTCTGACAAAAATATCTTCTCAGTCGAAACCGAAGATTACATTACTGAAGAGGGATTACAGAAAAGCAGCACTCGATTATTCGAGCCACATTCAGTGTTTATTACAGCAAGGGGATCTGTTGGCCGCTTAGCTCTCAATACTGTACCTATGGCCATGAACCAATCATGCTACGCACTCAGAGCAAAAGAAGGTATTAGTTATACTTTCCTGTTCTTCTTGACGAAGGAGCTTATTCATCATCTCGAAGTAAAAGCCAGTGGCTCGGTATTTAACTCCATTGTATCTAACGATATCGAGTATACGAATCTAGCTTTACCAAGTGATACAACTTTGATGGAAAAGTACGCCGCGATTGTGGAGCCTATCTTTGAAAAAATTGAGTCCACAACTAAAGAGAACAAGAAATTATCCTCACTACGCGACTGGCTTCTCCCCATGCTAATGAACGGCCAAGTCACCGTTGGGGAGGCGAGCTAAATGTTAAACGTTACACATCACCGCTTAATCAGGAGGTAACATGAAATTTAATTTTACACACTTAGGCGGTGTAGATAAGGGCACCGTTGAGCTGGGTGATTTAACTGTGATTTGCGGCCCCAATAATATGGGTAAAACCTATATTAGTTATGCCATCTATGGCTTGTTGCGCCATTTTAAGCAGTGGATTGATTTGTCGCTATCTCGCGAACGATTAGCACAACTGCGCGACGAAGGCACTTTGCTGATTGAATTGCAAGATTATCAAAAGAAGTTATCCGATTATCTCAAAAAGGCTTCATCTGAGTTTTCAGAAAGTTTGCCGGGATATTTCAATGTGTCAGAAGATTACTTTAGAAATGCTAAAGCCGAATTTAGTCATGACCAATTAAAATTTGATTTTACCAATGAGTTTAAGCAAGCAGTGAGTTTTGGGCAGTCAGAACAGTTAAGCTTTTACAAGGCCGAAAATGAAACTGTGCTATCGGTCACTTTCCAAACCAAAAGCGGGGGCCGTGTTCCTAACCAGATTTTGGATGATGTGATTAGCGACCATATTGCCGATTGTTTGTTTGCCGATTTATTGCCGCGTCCTTTTGTGGTCACATCAGAACGCACTGGCATTGCCTTGTTCTACAAAGAGCTGGATATCAGCAAAAACGCCATTATTGAACATATTACCAGCGGCGATAAGGTTAATCCGCTTGAGCTACTCAACAGTATGCGTTCGCGTTATGCCCAGCCAATCCACGACAACATTAACGTGGTACGCGAGTACGAAAATCTGTGTAAGCGCAAAAGTTTTATCCGTGAAGAAAGCGACTGCAAACCGATTCGGGATGCGCTACAAGACTTAATGGGCGGCTCTTACAAGGCAGTCGATAAACAAGTGATGTACATGCCAAAAAAAGAGCGAGGTCGTGACAAAGTTGCGGTGCCTGTTTATGTGGCATCCTCTTCGATTAAGTCGCTGTTTTTAATTGACCTTTACATCAACTCGCTGGCCGAAAAAAACGGTATGTTAATCATCGACGAGCCAGAGCTGAACCTGCATCCAGATAACCAGCGCAAAATGGCAGGGCTATTAGCACGTCTAGTCAATTCTGGCGTGAAAGTGCTGGTGACAACGCATAGCGATTATCTGATCCGCGAGCTCAACAACCGCGTGATGCTTAACCTTGATGTCGAAAACAAAGAGCAGATTATGAAGTCAGCGAAAATGACCGATTTAGATCTGCTGAAACCTGAACAAATCAAAGCCTATAGCTTGAAAGATGATCACCAGATACATGCCGTAGAAGTCGATAAATACGGCATCAATATGGAAGTGTTTGACAATCTTATCGCCGATGCCAACGAGCTGGCCGATAAAATTTACTACGGTATCAAGGAGTGATGCATGCTGGTAGCGATGAGGGAAATCATCAATCCTGATGTGGTTATCAATTACGATACCGCAAAGAAACAGTTAAAACTGAAAGAAGAGGGAGCTGACAGTAAGGTAGCCGAGTTGTATATCGAGCATCTACCCGAAAACGCACTTGCCTTCACTTTGGATTATCAGCCCAAAAGAGATAAGCAGAAATATAAACAGCTTTCACTCTATGTAAAATCGACTAACGGTGTAGGCGTGAATCAAGGCTGTGACCTGATTATTCTTTGGCAAGACACCGGTCAAAAACGAGCTTTAGTATTCGATCTTAAATCCGATAGGCTCAAGCCTAAGGATAACCAGAAGCAACTGGACAATTCAGAGTTGTTCTTAAAATACCTACTGAGCATGGCAGAAGTCCATTACGGAATAGATGCCAACGGTATTGAAATTGACAAAGCTATCGTGACCACCAATGCCAGAAACGTACGCAAAAGAACCACATACCAGCCAAATGCTGATACGGCACAGATCGGTAATTACAAAGTTGAAAGTGTGGTGGCTAACTCTTCAAGAACAGCCAGTATTTCCTTTCGGCAGTTGACCAGAGGCGCTGCAAATGGCTAAAGACCTAACCGCATCATCACATGACCGCCAAAATATCCTTAACAACCGCTACGCGCTGCAACAGGCCGAGCAGCACTTAGGTTTGGGTGGTGTGACCTTTGAAGGTGAAACGGTATTTACCAAAGCGCAGGTGGTGTCACTCTATGAGGTTACTGATCGTACTATTGAGCGCTACTTATCCAGCCATGCCGATGAGTTAAAATGCAACGGCTATCAGGTGCTAAAAGGTAAAAAACTAAAGGAATTCAAAGGACTAACTTCTGGTACCGACATCAATGACGGTACCAAAACCACCGCGCTGGGTTTGTTCAGTTTTCGTGCAGTGCTCAACATAGGGATGTTACTAACAGAAAGTGAGCCCGCACGCCTTTTGCGTTCACGTCTGCTCGACATTGTACTGGATGTAATGGCTGAGCGTGTGGGTGGTCATACTAAGTTTATTAATCAGCGTGATGAAAATTACCTTGTCTCTGCTCTGCAAGAAGAAAACTACCGTCGTCAGTTCACTGATGCATTGGATAAGTATGTAGAGGTCAATAAATGGACGTATGGACGCTTTACTAACCTCATATATCAGAGCATTTTTCATGAAAACGCGACTGAATATAAAAAGGTTTTAAACCTAGCAACGAAAACCAATATCCGCGAGACCCTATATTCAGAAGTGCTTAATCTGATTGCCAGCTACGAATCAGGTATTGCTCATGAACTAGAGCAAGCTAGCAATAAGTTAGGCCGCAAGCTTTCGCAGAAAGAGGCGGAGGGGTTGTTTGCGAGTTTTGAAAGTCACCCTCTGTTCAAACCGCTGATTTTGGATGCCAGAACTAAAATGGCCAGCCGCGATTTGTGCTTCCGTGATGCCTTGCATGAAAAGCTGGAAGCTTATATTCAATCGGTACCCGAAGCTGATTTTGATCGCTTCTTAGGTGAGAAGAGCCGTTCTTTGGAAGAGCAATTGAGTGATCCAGAAACATTGGCTGTACTCAAACGCTTGAAAGATCGATAAGCAAAGGAATGTGGCTATGAGCGATTCTACAGACACAGGCTTACGGTTCTTCTATTTCGATGTAGCGCATGCGATTAGCGTTCACGATTGGATCATAGAGCATTCTGGCGGGCTAGCAGGCACCAAAGACGTTGGTCAGTTAGCCAGCCCCTTAGAACACATACAAAATGACTGCTATTACCCAGAATTGGAGGACAAGCTGACTCACTTGGTATTCTCCATTAATAAAAATCATGCTTTTAATGATGGCAATAAACGATCATCGTTGGTGTTAGGCGCTTATTTCCTTGAACTAAACGGTTTTGACTATGTGGTAAAACGCTTTGCCAAAGAAATGGAAAACATCGTCGTTTGGGTTGCAGATAACGTGATCGACAAGGATCTATTACGTCAGATCATCAGCTCAGTACTTTATGACGACGATTATCCAGAGTCCGTTAAATTGACTATATTTGAAGCGATCGAAGCAGCTAAAGATTACTAACCATTTCGTGGATCATCACGAGATGGTACGAGTATATGGCCATTTAGCATTGTTAATATTAAAATCGCATCAACAACACCCCTCCCGCTACCCGTTAGATCAGCGCCCCGCGAGGGGTTACTCGTTTTTAAGGCTTCTAATTTTTGCTACCGTAATCAGTTACGGCACCAAAATTAGCTTCCATCCACACATCATTCTCCGGCCCACAAAGGTGGTGCAGCAGCGCTAGGTTAATCTGGTGGCTGATCACTTTGCCGTTTCGTTTTTGGCTTTCTTTTTTCAAACCTCTCAGTAATAACCCTGTGCATGATTTTCCTATTTGCTCCGGCGAACTGGGCAGGCAAAAGGCGCGGTTTTGCTGTTTGGGGTGCAAGGTAGCGCGCTTTCCTGTTTTAGAAAAAGGCGAAATGCACCAAAAGATACAGGCGTTGGCAGGTGTGTTTGCTTGCAATATTCTGGTTTGAATCGTGTCATCCCTATTTGTCGGTAATAAATGTGCCGGTAACAAAACCAACCCGCCTTGCGCGTGGCCATCAACCTCAGGTAAAGGCAGCCAATACAGGTTTGGCCATTGCTCGGGGCTTTGCCACTTTTCTACGATCACTTGTGCGCCAATGCTATTTAGCCATTGGTGAATCGGGCAGCCTAGGTGCGCTTGTTTAACGCGCGGTAACTGATAGGTCAGCCAGCGGGTTAGGCGTTCGGCTGCATTATCGCACTGGCTTAATGCTGGGTAGAGGGTAAATGCGCCATGCCCAACCAGTAAAGCGACCACCTGCTGTATCCATTCTCTATCCCAATCGTTAGCACTTGCCCATAACACGTCACTTATCACCTTGTTGGTTCGTCATGCCGTCTATTTTCAGTGGTCGGGTGCAGACTCAGTGGTGAATTAGATGAAAGAAATGGCCATCAAACTCACCAGTCAAATCGGTTTTTTATGTTGACCTGTGCGCGGCTAACTGATTGAAATATATCGTCCAATGCGGCTCTGTTTGGCGGCATTCAACTAGTGCAAAAAAATCGAGACGCCAAACGATCGTTTGCATTCTGGGTTTAAAAAATCAAACGGTTTGTACTTTGATGCCGAGGTTGGTTTAGGGTACAAAAAGCCAAACCTTGCTTTGTTCCAGTACTGGCAAGGCTTAGCAGCGTTGGATTTCAATCGAGACGCCAAACAGTAAATGGGCTAATTTCCCTGTTTGGCGTTTCGATCCAAAAGCCAAACGGATAGTGGTTTTGGCGTAAGGGGGTAAAGGCATGGGAAAGTGTTTAATGAAGTGCTGCTGTTTATTTTGGCTTGGTATTTGATGAAGGGACGTTTTCTAACTTCAGTGAAGGTTGCTTGTTACTGTTGTCATCAATGTACTCAAGGGCGTACCCCATAGCCTTGTAGCTTTTCTCGCGTTTTTTAAACATGCGTTGCAGCATAGGGAGGGCGCAGTCTACATAGTCGTGAATGGTGACTTGTGTTTTTCCTTCCGATTCACGATGAATACGACCGGCATATTGAGCCAATGTACCTTTCCATGCGATGGGCATGGCCAAAAACAACGTATCCAGTCTTGGCAGGTCAAATCCTTCGCCTACATATTTTCCTGTTGCGACGACTTGAGCCGATTGCAGATGATTGTCAGCGTTCTTGCGTTCCGCAGCTTTCATGGCGCCTTTGAGTACGACAGTGCTTATACCCATCTTGGTAAGTTTTGAGTGTATGTACTCTGCGTGCTCTCTACGCTCTGTAAGGACTAACGGGTGCCCGCCATTTTGAACACACTGAGAGGCTTCTGAGACAATTTTTGAAGTGCGCTGTTGGTTATCGACGAGCAGCGGTAGGCATCGCTTATTTTGGGGCGCTCATCTGTTTTTATTAGCTCAGCTGGCGGTATAGTTCTGGCGTGAATGTCTGTACTGAACGCTCGTTTTGAGCGCTACGCAAAGCCTCTCTTAATGCGAGAAGCTGCTGCTTTTCGTTTTCAAGCTCAGCTAGCCTGTTATCAATAGCTGAAATGTTTGGGTAACGAGCGTCATTCATAACAAACTATTTTTGATTCGCAGCGCTATGAAGCGCGAACTTGCGGCGGTTTGATGAGCGACTCTGCTGGAATACCTAGCCCTTCATGAAGTTTCCAAATCATTTTTAGCGTGAGTGATCGCTTATGGTTTAGTATTTCATAAACACGATTGCTTTTACCTATCATGGGTTCAAGATCTTTAACCGTTAAGCCTTTGCGCTCCATCTCAAACTTTATTGCCTCAACAGGGTCTGGCAAATCCATTGGGAAATGCTTTGCTTCGTAGGCTTCAACTAACGTAACCAAAATGTCCAGCTTTTCGCCTTCGACGGTATCAGGCTCCGCCATCATTAGGTTTTCGATGTCGTTTAATGCCGCGCGGTAGTCGGCATCTGTTTTAATAGGTCTGATGTCCATTATATTTACCTCTTGTTACTACCTTTTGGCTTTAAATCGTTTGCACATCAATTTGATCGTATTGTGCATGGCTGCCGATAAACCGTATGTAAACCACCTTGTAGGCATAATTGATCCAAACAACTAACCGGTATTTATTACCGGCAATGTTAAACACGACACGCCCATCTTTGAGGATGCTGGCATTTCTAAAGTCCTGTTTCACATCCGCCGGTGATCCCCAATCAGCGTTTAATGCATGCCTATACCACGCTAAAGTTGGCTCTTTCGCGTCAATGTATTCTGGGCTGTCTTCCCAAAATGTTTTTAAGGTTGATAGTGCGATAATTCTCATAAACAGATGGTAGTCCCATATTGGGACTTTTGCAAGTTTGGTATTTTTGATGCGGTTAGGAGTTTTTACCGCATCCCCAATTGCCCCATTCCTTGGGGCGGTTCACATCCCTCTTATTCACCCTCTAAAGCTTGCGGTATCAAGTGTTGCCCCATTGTCCCATCTGCTCACAGTAAGTGAGCTCGTGCGTTACGGTTAATGTATAATTACATATCAAAAAGTGATTTTTGATATGTAATAGCTGATCATTCTTGTGTTTTTGGGATTACGGTGATATGTTTTTATATATAATTTTTATCAAATGATGCATTAAGGCCTATCGTAATGAGCTATGTAACAGAGCAGATACTAGAAAGTCTTCGAGAAGCTCGGGTACGTAAAGGTTTTAGCCAGAGAGAGCTAAGCGCGCGTTCGGGGGTACCTCAAAGCCATATTTCGAAAATCGAGTCTGGCGGCGTTGATTTAAGAATATCCAGTTTGATTGCACTTGCCCGTGTACTCGACCTAGAGCTATTGGTTGCGCCTAAAAAGTCAGTTCCTGCTATCAAGTCGATCATTCGAAGCAGCCAAGGTATTAACGGTATCAGCGATGAAGCTGAGCAGATGTCACCGGTATATCAGTTAGAGGAAGACGACGATGACTAATCATGTTTCTACGCTCAACGTGTTGCTCTACGGGGAACCTATCGCAACGATCACCAACGTGGGCAATGACAGAACGCTTTTTGCCTTTATGGATTCGTACATTAATCATGAATCACGGCCCGTGTTAGGGCTGGGCTTTAAAGATTCGCTAGGTGGCTTGCTGACTCACTTCAAACCGACCCAAACCAAGTTAACTCCGTTTTTCTCTAACCTTTTGCCAGAAGAAACCATGCGTCATTACCTGGCAGAGCGTGCCGGAGTGAACCCCGCACGAGAATTTTTTCTATTGTGGGTATTAGGACAAGATTTAGCAGGTGCGATCACGGTTGAACCTGCTGATGGCGAAGCGCTGCCGCCTAATGTGCATCAAGACATTGACGATGAAACGAAAATAGATGTTCCAATGCGTTTTTCATTAGCGGGTGTACAGTTAAAGTTTTCAGCCGTACAACAGGCAAACGGTGGTTTGACTATTCCAGCAACCGGTCAAGGAGGCTCTTGGATTGTGAAATTGCCATCGTCTCGCTTTGACGCTGTGCCAGAAAATGAATATTCGATGATGGAGTTGGCTCGAATGTTGGGAATTGATGTGCCGGAGACGCAGCTACTCCCGATTAACCAGATTGCTAATATCCCAGATGGTATTGGTAAATTTGGTGACAGTGCGTTTGTGATCAAGCGCTTTGATCGTGCAGGAGATCAAACCGTACATATTGAAGATTTTGCGCAAGTGTTTGGCGTCTATCCTCAAGATAAATACAAAAAAGCCAGTATGCGCAATATTGCTCAGGTTATCGGCATCGAAGGTCAAGACGAAGACATTGCAGAATTTACGCGTCGATTGGTGTTCAATACCCTAATTGGCAATGCGGATATGCATCTGAAGAATTGGTCTGTGATTTACAAAGACAAGCGCACAGCATCGATTGCGCCTGCCTATGACTTTGTCTCGACCATTCCTTATATCCCCGATGATAGTGCGTCGCTGAAGGTGAGTCGTAGCAAGAAATTCAGTGATTTCACGCTGGATGAGCTGTCACACTTGGCGGCTAAAGCCATGTTGCCAGAAAAATTGGTGTTAGATACTGCCAAGCAAACCGTGGCAGGCTTTCATGAAACCTGGGCGAAAGAAAAAGCGCATTTACCACTTACCAAGTCGATGATTGAAGCAATCGAAAAACACTTACGAAGTATACCGCTACGCTAAAATGAGAACCGACGCGTACAAAGATACAGAGGCGTCGGTCATATTGGTTTAAAGATTATGTTTGGTGGCTTGTTTTGTTAATCCAAGCCCCGATTGCCCCATTCCTTGGGGCAGTTTAATATCCTCTTATTCACCCTCTAAAGCTTGCGGTATCAAGTGTTGCCCCATTGTCCCAACTGCCCACGGTAAGTGAGCAAATGGGGGCTTGTTAGTTTCGCCTGATGGGCCTTTTCGGCATGCGGCTGCGTTTGCCATCGAAAAAGGCCAATACTCTGAACCAATAGAGTGATTCTTCATACCCCAAGCTGTGCGTTGGACGTGCAGGCGGGATGAGCCCCAGTTTGCGTCCTAAACTGACAATCACGTAGAACATGAGCTTTAGCATCAACCAAGGAGCGAGTACCACGAATACCATCAGGCAATGCCGAGTAAGTGCGTAGCCTATACCATGAGGTTGTTCGAGTAAGGCAATGCCAATACACCAACCAAGCCCTGCCAGCATGGTGATTGGAAAGGTAATGGGGGCGAGTCGTATCATAAGTTGCATGTTAACGCCCTCCTGTGTGGTGGTGTGAAGCGGGTTCAAAGTTCACCAGTGGTTCAAGCACATCAGCCACGGTTTGATGGGCAATTCGGCGCTCTTCAAAGTAATCGTGGCGGTCGTAGATGCCCTCAACGCCTTTTAGCTTATGGTTAAGACAGCGTTCGGCCACGTTGCCTGCAATACCCAAAGAGGCGGCAAGGCTGCGAAAGGTGCGGCGTAAATCGTGTACGGTGAAGTGTTCAAGTTTGCCCATTTTATTGGGAGGCTGTTTTTTGCGCCCAGGCTCGCGACCAAAGAGTTTAGAAATGGCGCGATTTAGCGTATCAGGCCCCATATGCGGACGATGGCTTGCTCGTCTGGCCGGGAAAACATAAGGCGAGCCACAAGCGCGGATTTGCAACTCGTTAAACCAAGCAATGGCTTGGCGTGGTAAGGGAATACTGATTGGTACGCCGGTTTTGCTGCGTTCTTTGGGCAGATCCCACACGCCTGTGGTTAAATCCATTTCACGCCACATGGCTTCGCACAATTCGCTTTTGCGCACGCCCAACACCAAAAACAGACAGCAAGCGAGGTAGTTGTCGCGGCCAAAGCTATTGATATGGGTATGAAACATGCTAAAGGCGTAGTGAATTTCCTCTTTGCTGAGCATCCTGTCTTTACTGGACTCTACGCCACCGGCATCGTCCACGGTAAAGGCTGCGGCGGGGTTGTTCAGCGTTAAGTCGAGCTTTATCGCATGTCGAAACAGCTGCTTCATGTACATCAAGGTATCGTTGGCAATGGTAGGGCGGTTACTTTCTCGAATGCCCTCTAATACTTCGCGCACGTCACGTGCAGTCACCTCAGCAATACACTTAATGCCAATGACTGGGCTTATGTCTTTGGTGTAAACCCGATGCGGAATCTTGGGATGCTTAAGTCGTCGACTAAGATCGGTTCGATACCAGTCATGGAACAGTTGATCCACGGTTTCAATGTCAGGTAACTCGATTTTCTGTTTTTCTAGAAGAGGATCTATGCCGTCACGTACTTCCTTTCGAAAGTATGCGGCGGCAATTCGAGCGTCTGCCAACGACATTAAAGGAAATTGCCCCAAGGTTGCTTCTCGTCGTCCTTTGGCTGTGGTGTAGCGGATCATCCAGTAAGGCGAGCCCTGTTTGCGGACGCAAAAGTATAGCCCTTCACCGTCTGAGTATTTTTTTGGTTCGGCTTTGCTGTATGCAATAACCTGTTTTGCTGTGAGTTTTCCCATGTTTACTCCATAGTTGCTGAAATAATGGAGGGGGCAATAATGGCTGCCCACCACTAAACAAGTAGTTGGTAACGGACATCTGCAAACCGATTTGGACGGGGAAAATAAAAAAGCCCTGTATTTACAAGCAAATAACAGGGCTTTTAAGACATTCTTGGACGGGTGAAAAAACTATTCGATATTTTGGATCTGCTCCCGCATCTGTTCGATCAGCACCTTGAGCTCTACCGCACTCTGTGTGGTATCAGTCACAATCGATTTTGACGATAACGTGTTGGCTTCACGGTTTAACTCTTGCATTAAAAAGTCCAAGCGACGGCCTACGGGTTCTTTTTGCTTTAATACCCGACGTACTTCCTGAACATGCGTATTGAGGCGGTCCATCTCTTCATCCACATCCGCTTTTTGTGCAAGCAGTACTATTTCTTGTTCTAGTCGCTGTGGGTCAAGGTCAACGCCTAAGTCAGCAACGCGGGCGCAGAGGGTGTCGCGTTGGTTTTTTAAAATCAGTGGTAACTTGGCACGTACGTCGATTACCACAGCGGAAATTGCATCGAGTCTTTGTTCAATAAGTGCTGCGAGCTCTTTACCTTCACGCTCTCGGCCTTTGGTAAGGTCGTCTAGAGCGTTATTGAACAGATTAAGGGCTTCTTTTTTAACTTGCTCCATGTCGATGCGTACATCTTGCAACACGCCCGGCCAACGCAGTAAATCGAGTGGATTCAGCGTTTGCGAGGCTGGCATCAGTTGCTCCATTTGCTCAGTTGCTGCAATTAATTGTCGGGCAAAGCTTTCATTGACTTGTAACGTTTGCGCTTGGGCTTCGGGTACAAAGCGCAGAGTGCATTCCACTTTGCCTCGGCTTAGGCGCTTGCGCAGGGTTTCACGCAGTATCCCTTCGATCTCCCTGAGCTGTTCGGGCAAACGCAGGTGAGGTTCTAGAAAGCGATGGTTTACCGATCGTACTTCCCAAGTCAGTGTTCCCCAACTGTGTTGGCTCTCCTGTCGGGCAAAAGCCGTCATACTGCGTGTCATATTGTCTTATCTCGATTAGAATTGTCCTATTACGATAGTTTAGCAGTCCAACGCCGGATGCTCTATGCAGCGTTTTGGCAATATTAATAAGGTTTTATTAAAGATGAGTCCTACCATTTCCGATCAACTTCAGAATCTTGGTCTTGCCAGCATGCGCCCGAGTGGTCGCCAACCCGATCAGCTTCGTGAGATCCGCATCACTCGCAACTTTACCAAGCATGCCGAGGGTTCGGTATTGGTGGAGTTTGGTGATACTAAGGTGATTTGCACGGCGACAGTCGACCGCGGTGTACCACGTTTTTTACGCGGTTCCGGCTCTGGCTGGGTGACTGCAGAGTATGGCATGCTGCCACGCTCCACTAACACCCGTAATGATCGCGAGGCGGCTCGCGGCAAACAGGGTGGTCGTACCATTGAAATCCAACGTTTAATCGGCCGCTCTCTTCGTGCGGCATTGGATTTGAACAAACTTGGCGAGAACACTATAACCATCGACTGCGACGTGATTCAGGCGGATGGCGGCACCCGCACAGCCTCTATTACGGGTGCCTGTGTGGCGTTAATGGATGCTATTAATGTTCTCAAGAAAGACAAACACGGTGCGCTGAAAGGCAACCCGGTTAAGTACATGCTCGCGGCTATTTCCGTGGGTATTTACAAAGGCGAGCCTGTATTAGATTTGGATTATGCCGAAGATTCTTCAGCTGAAACTGATATGAATGTCATCATGACGGATAAAGGCGGCTTTATCGAAGTACAAGGCACCGCAGAGGGCGCACCTTATACTCAGGATGAGCTAAATAAGATGCTGGCACTGGCTGATAAAGGCATTAAAGAGATTATCGCTTTACAGAAAGCAGCCTTAGAAAGTTAATAGATATCGCAGGCAAAAAAAGGGTGCTCTAAAAGCACCCTTTTTTATTAGAAATCACCATCGTAATCGACGATTAGCGGGCCGTGCTCAGAAAACATGCCCTCTTTATAGATAGAAACATTCTTAATCATTTTACGCATATTCGCCGTTGTTACCTGATAATCCAAGCGCGCGCCTTCGTTTAAGGTACGTGCACGATTGTAATCAGGCCACCAGGTAAACTGGCGTTCCGCTTTGTTTATCTCTCGAAACGCATCGACATAGCCTAACTCGCTAAACATCTCTTCCATAAATGCCCGTTCGCTCGGCAGAAAGCCAGAAACCGTTTGGTTAACGTACCAGTTACTCAGGTCTTCTGTGCGATGAGCCGTGTTAAAGGTGCCACAGAAAATAAAGTCGCGACGCTTACGTAGCGTTTTTTTCAGGTGATTCATGAAGTGGTTCATGAACTCTTCTTTTTTCTGCTGCGCTTCGTGGCTTTTCAACCCGGAGGGAATATACAAAGATGCTACGCTAACCTTATCAAAGTCAGCTTGAATAAAGCGCCCTTGGTAGTCACATAGTTCAAAGCCTAAACCGGTCATAATTGCCTTGGGTAGATGCCGTGTATAGATAGCTACGCCACTGTAACCATCTTCAAAGGCATCAAAGAAGTAAGGGTAGTATCCTTCGGGATGATAACGATCACCGTCTAACTGATACTCTTTGGCACGTAGATCCTGAATACAGATTACATCTGCGTCCTGCTGGACCATCCAGTCAAAGAAGCCTCGGTCAGCTGCTTGTTCAATACCCTGGGCATTGAAGGTGATAACACGCATGTTGGTTATTCCTGTGAAGCGCACTAAAAATTAAAGAGGAATTGTATAGCGAAGCGCAGCAAAAGGAAATTTTAGCATCGTGGAAAATCTCGTTACAACGCATGGCAGGTGTTAGAATACGTCTTTTAACCAAGATGGGATACAGTGATGCGCGACTACCAACGAGAGTTTATTGAGTTTGCTATTGAACAGAACGTTCTGCGCTTTGGCGAGTTCACCTTAAAATCCGGTCGCATCAGCCCTTATTTTTTCAACGCTGGCTTATTTAATACTGGCACAGCTTTAGCGAAGTTAGGCCGTTACTACGCTGCCGCTATTGAGGATGCTGGTGTTCCTTTTGATGTCCTCTTTGGCCCTGCGTATAAAGGCATTCCTCTTGCGGCTTCGGCTGCGGTGGCACTCTCGAATGACTACAACCGCGATGTGCCGTATGTATTTAACCGTAAAGAAGCGAAAGACCATGGCGAAGGCGGTAATCTGGTAGGCGCGCCACTCGAAGGCCGGGTGATGATTATCGATGACGTTATCACGGCGGGCACAGCTATTCGTGAAGTGATGGAGATTATCAACGCCGCTCAAGCAACGCCTGCGGCTGTGATGATAGCTCTTAATCGTATGGAACGCGGTAAAGGGGAACTATCCGCTATTCAGGAGGTTGAGCGTGATTACGGCATGCACGTAATCAGTATTGTGTCACTTGAGGATATCGTGACCTATTTGGCCGACGTAGGTGGCTATGATGAGGCGATTGCTGCGATTGCCCAATACCGTGCTGAATACGGTATCTGATCAATTTAAAGGGTAGCAGCTAAGGCGCTACCCGAACTTTGACAATGCGTGTGGCTGAATCCACACCACTTCCGCAACGCCCCGTACTCTTAATCGTATAATAGTCCTGCCCTGCCAGAGTAATGAGGTTACAGGTTGCCTGATAGCTGCAGTCTTTTAATCCGCTGACCGTAAATAATACCGGCGAAGCGTCACTATTACAGACCTGTGGATTTTCAGGGTGTAACAGTTCTGATAAATGCAGCTCTGCACCCGATTGAGCAGCAAGCAACGCTCTAGCGGCCAAAACCTCTTGTGCCCTATAGGTTTGACTGGTACGTAGCATACTGTTCATTCCCACCACCAAAACGGCCAGCACAACAATGACAAAGATCGCGGAGATCAACCCCAACCCCTGCTCAGATTTTGGATAGTTAGCATAGTCAGGGCGCATTGCGTATCTGCACCTCTTGCTGAATAAGCAGCCGCTCACCGGCTTGCTCAACACTGAACTCGGCCAACACCAGTGCGTTACGTTGTAGCGTTGCATCCACTACGGTAAAAGGCTGTGTGGCAGTGACAGGATAAGCTAATAAAACCCGATTAGGCTCCGCCGTCGGCAAACTGCTGGGGCTAGGTTGTACAGCAGAGCGTGCATAGTTGCGATACCGGTAGAGACGATCACCTACCAAACAGTAGCTCACAGGCGTATCCACCACAAACAACCTCTTAGAGGGTGATTCGGCAGGAAACCGATGTCCGCTGGCGAGCGTCATGGTCTCAACGCTAGGCCCTAACAAATCAGAGGGCGCAGAGGTAACGTCTGGCGAGATCACCGCAGGCGAGCCAGTTTGATAAACCGCCGCCGTCGTAATGGGATAAACCGCTGCTCGACCAAGTGCAGGCGCTTCTGCAAACGGGATGATCTGAATATTGGTATTATTCGCATTCAAAGGGATATTGACATACTGTGTTGCCGCCAGAATGGGTACAAACTCTAGGCAGTTACCGCTAGCATCCGTCCTTGCACTGTTTGGCAAGGCATTGCGCACTTCTCGTAATATCCGATCAATGGCAACCCGACTCGTGCCAGCAATCCCCTCACGGCGAGACATTTCGCTATATCCCTTCACTGAGCTAATAATAAAACCCGTAGCACCAACGGCGATAATCCCCATGAGTACAATCGCAATGACCAGCTCTACCATCGTAAAGCCCCGTTGCTTGCTACCCTTATGCATCAGTAGTTACCTCGATATGCAACAAAGCGCTGGGGGGCCTCATCGGGGGGCGTCACGGTTACCACTATTTTTTTGAGCGTGCGTACTGGGCGGCTAAAATCGGCACCGGCATAGGTTACCTGCACAGCAACGCGATAACGCTGATACTCAGGGCGCACAATACCTAATGCACTCTCCGATGGGGACTCACTGAGGTTGTTGTAATCATCCACATCATCATACTGGCTACGGGTTTCAGACTCAGGCCCTAATGTGCTCGAACAGCTAACTGAACTACACGGAGGTGAACCACCGACGGGGGTATTTTCATCAAAGCGCTTTGTTAGAATCTCTTCAATATAGGATTGGCCAAGATAGGCCGCTTTAGCGTGCCAAAAGGGATCGCCGCTACGCTTGGCGGCTCCACTCCATGCTGAGATGAGCACCACCAGCGAGATGCTGATAATGACAATCGTCAGGATGCTCTCGATTAGCGAGAACCCCTTTTCAGAGGCAGACGCCATCATAGGAAAATCCTGCTGGAGAGATGCATATATAGCGAGCATCCTCGATAGTGAGCGTAACGCTCCCATTAACCGGGAGGGCAGTTGGCGTTTGTAGCTGCACCAGATCACCGGTGTCTTGATAAACTAACGTCAGACTATCGCCAGTGGTTAGCGTACCACTAGCCCCACTACCCACATAACTAAAACGGTAACGGCCCTCTAGCGGATAAGACACCGTCCGACCTGCAAACTGCAATGTCAACATCCATTGCGTATCGGATGTGCGACCAATAACTAACTGTGCTCCACTACCTTGATGAGCAACCGCTGTGCGTTGGGCTAGCCGAAGAGAAGACAACACCTGTTGTTGAAAAACAGAAGACCGAAAAGAGGACACATCCCCTAAACGAGCAAAGGCCACAGCACTTATAATACCCAAGAGGGCAAGCACTGTGACCAACTCGACAAGCGAAAAGCCGCGCTGCAAACGCAAGTTTAAAAACATACTAACCTACGCCACACACAGCTAACTTACTTTTACAGGTTAGTCGTCGAAACTTCGCCCGTCGCTGTATTGTAAGTAATCGTACGGGTGCCAGAAGTTGACGTATCCGGCTGATAGGCAAATACACAGTTTGTAGTCGCAGCTGTCGCTAGATAATCAGAACCAGCGGCCGTAGCAACAGTTGGTGCGTTCGCTTGTAAAATAGCACCCCACAAGGCTACACACCCTGCCGCACTTGCAGTCGTTGTGCCGGAACCATCTGTAATTGCAGTAGCATTAGTCCCAACAGGATAACGAGTAGCATTGACGATAATATTCAAGCCATCAATCTCGACGGTGTTCCCTGTGTCCACATTATCAACAATAGCCTGCGCTTTCACTAATGCCACAGCCGAAGCTAACGCGCCGGCCGTGCCTTGCACAGATGCTCTGTGAGCATCTTCGGTTACATCAATGAAGCGTGGTAACGCAACAGCCGCCAAAATACCTAACAAAGCGATTACCACGACCAGTTCAATAATTGTAAAACCCGCTTGTCGTTTCATTTTTACTACTCCATTCTCGAACGATAAAAATTCGTTATTAGTGAGCCTCGGTTACTGTGACGAAGCTTTTATATTCCAAGTGTACGGCCACAGCGGAACGACACTCACATTATAATTCGCACCATTGGCTTGGTTATCGGCCATTGCATGATTTAATTTAAGCACAAATCTCAACTCGCTGCCGTCTCCCTCCCCTACCTTTAGATAAGTATTTCGTCTAGTTTTATAAATCAACTCGTTAACATCGCTATCAAAGTACCAAAAACCTTTTTCCAGTACCGCGTTATTAACATTTTTATTGATCTCACCCGCATACAGCCTTGCTTGGGAAGGCATCCAGTCAAAAGGATTTTCCAAGAGTAAGGCGTTCGCTTTTTCAGGGCGCCCCTCAATATAGAGTTTTGTCATCTTCATATTAATTTGTGCTTGTAACTGCCCTAACATCCCCTGCACAGCGGCACGCTCGGCTGATTCAGCAATACGCCCCAGATAAACCGATAACACACCATAAAGAATCACTATAACCAATAGGCTAATCACCAGCTCTAACAGTGTAAAACCTCGGCTATTCCGTCTCATGGCATTAACCATTGATGGTGGTGCTTAGCTCCCATAAAGGCAGGAAGACCCCCAAGGCTAAAACCAAAACCATAATGCCGATCGCGACAATCAAAATAGGCTCAATGACACTGGATAGGTTCTTAAGGTCATACTCCACCTCCTCTTCATAGAAGCTGGCAACATCCTCTAACATCTCATCGACTCGGCCTGTTTCTTCACCAACCGCTAGCATCTGCATGACAAGCGGGCTAAACATCGCTGTTCTGTGGGCGGTGGAAGTGAACCCTTCACCACGCTCAATCCCTTGACGCATCTCCGCCACTTTTCCACCAATATAAACATTGCCCATGGCACGCGACACAATAGACAATCCCTGCTCAATAGGGATTCCCGCTTTGAGTACCACACTGAAGGTGCGCGCAAATCGCCCTAGGATAGCACGATAAAAAATCCCACCCACCAAAGGCAATTTGAGTTTTATTCGATCCCACTTCAGGCGGCCTTTGTCCGTTTTTGACCAACGAATAAAGGCATAAACACCACCCACTAATCCCACCAATAATGCGGGCCACCAGTTCACCGTAAAATCAGAGATGGTGATTAATATGCGGGTTTGCCAGGGCATCTCTCCGCCAAAATTCTCGAAAACGCCTTTAAACGCGGGGATAACAAAAACATTAATCACCCCTACCGCTGCCGCGATCGCAATCATGACAAACATGGGGTAGCGGGTGGCCTGTTTAATGCTCCGAATAGTTTGTCTCTCCAACTCAAGGTAAGCCGCCATCTGTTTAAACGCTTCATCTAAGCGGCCGGTATTTTCTCCTACATGCACCATGCTGACGTAGAGATCGTTAAACAGCTTGGGATGTTTATTGATCGTTGTAGATAGCGCATTACCTTTTTCCAAATCATCCGCGATCTGGTTGAGGGTACTTTGTAGCAGTGGATTTTTAATGGTGTTCGCCAATCCCCGCATACCGCTAGTGATAGGCACACCCGCTCGTGTGAGACTAGACAGTTGACGGCTGAGCATGATCATCTCATCCAGCGTTACCTTTTCAAATAAACGTAGCTCACGCCCTTTTGATGATTTTTTTACCGCAGAAGCCTCGCTAACCGGCTCTACCTTGACCGGTGTGATGCCTTTCTCCAAGAGTTGGCTGGCCACTTCTGTTTTATTCAGCGCCTCCATGCGACCTGTCGCTGAGGAGCCATCTGGATATCGACCGCGGTATTGAAACGAAGCCATCCGTTACTCCAACTCTAAACCAGATGGGGTGGGCATATCCAAATCTTCATACGCCTGCTCATCCATCTGCTCAGTGACCCGGAATACCTCTTCAAGGGAAGTTATCCCCTGAGAAGCCAGTTGCAGCGCGCTAATCACCAAAGGTTGGTATTCATCGCTCTCTCTTGCAGCTTTAGCAAAGGCGGCACTGTCATTACGGCGCAAAGCATCTGCCATTTCGTCGTTGAGTTCCAGTAGCTCGAAAATACCCACACGCCCTTTATAGCCTGTGTTATTGCAGTAGGTACAGCCTTTACCATGCTTAAGCTGTGTCGTTGTAACACCCGCTTCTTCCGCTTTGATATCTAACCAGATCTGCTCCTGAACACTGGGCTGATAGGGCTCTTCACAATTATTGCAAATGCGGCGCACCAGTCGCTGCGCCAGAATCCCTCTTAAGGCCGTGCCTGCAAGATACCCCTCCACACCAATATCCACCAAACGCATCGCACTGGAAATCGCATCGTTGGTATGTAAAGTTGAGAGTACAAAGTGACCGGTCATAGCAGCACGCATCGCAATATCAGCGGTTTCCAGATCACGAATCTCACCCACTAGCAAAATATCAGGGTCTTGTCGCAAGCAGGCACGTAAAACTTTGGAAAATGTCAGGCCAATTTGCGGGTGAACCTGTACTTGGTTGATACGTGACAGACGGTATTCAACCGGGTCTTCTACGGTGATGATCTTTTTCGATGCATCATTAAGCTCGTTTAGTGCTCCATAAAGTGTCGTGGTTTTACCACTACCCGTAGGGCCTGTTACCAATAAAATACCGTGGGGTTCGCGAATAATACGTCGTACTCTCTGTAACATTCGTGGCGGTAAACCCGATTTATCTAAACCGATTCTACCCGCACTCTGGTCAAGCAAACGCATTACCACCGATTCACCATATTGAATAGGCAACGTAGAAATACGCACATCAATACTGTGGTTCTTTACGGTGATATTGAAGCGACCATCCTGTGGCAGGCGCTTTTCAGAGATATTGAGCTCGGCCATCAGTTTAAGTCGCAATACCAAAACCGCCGCTATACGAGTCTCTTTGACCACATGCTCATGGAGCACACCATCCACACGCTGACGAATACGCAGCACGGTTTCATCCGGTTCGATATGAATATCCGAAGCGCCTACCTGTACCGCATCCTCGAATAGGCTTTTTAGCAAACGAACAACCGGCGCATCCACCTCATCAGCGGCGGTCAGTTGTGAGAGGTCAAAACTATCTTCAACAATATCCTCATTCAGCTGATCCGCCAGGGTATCGATATCACTGGTACGGCGGTACATCAGGTCCAGAGTTTGCAGCAGCTGACTCTCGGCAACGACTGCCAGCTCAATGGTTTTGGGCAGTAATCGTTGAAGCTCATCAAACGCGAAAATATCCAACGGATCTGACATCCCCACCAAAAAGTGGTCAGGGTTCTCTTTCAGAACAATTGAGCGGAAACGGCGTGCGTGGGTTTCAGAAAGACGTAACACATCTTGCTGATTGAAATTATAATGAGCTAAATCCACCAAGGGCACGCTTAACTGCTGGGCAAGAAACTCTAAAAACTGCTGCTCCTGCACATAACCTAAAGAGATCAATGTACGCCCAAGTTTTTGGCGCGTCTCTTTCTGTCGGCTTAATGCCTCTATCAACTGAGGTTCTGAAATAACGCCATTTTGGACAAGCAAGTCGCCGATGCGTATTTTCATTTTAGGAGATGCCATCTGTTCTCGCCCTTTTTACTGAGTCAGTCGCGCTATTTGCGACTGGGCATATTGCCTCAACGAACGTTCCTGCCCAGGGATCGCTAAGGCGTTTTGGTAGGCGTCTAACGCCTTCTGTTGCTGTCCAAGATGCTCAAGCGATACCCCCATGGATACCCACCAGCGCGCCTCTTGTGCGTTCAATGTCAACAGCGATAGGTACTGCTGTACTGCAAGATCATGTTGGCCTGTTTGCTGATACGCTGATGCCAATAACTCCAGATAGTCCTGGCGCGTCACTCCCTCTGGAAATGCCCTAAGTAAAGTGATTGCCTCTGTCGCTTTGCCTTGCTGCAGATGAAATCTTGAACGAAGTAATGCCCAAGAGAGGTTATTCGGCGCAGGCTGCAGTTGGGTTCGTGCTTCTTCATAGTTCTCTGTCGCAAGCAACAGTTGCACCAGCAGGTAGCGACTCTGCCATGATGACTTTGGCTGGCCCTCAATAAATGTTCGGAGCAGAGATTGCGCTTGCGATATCTCTTGCTTTGCTAACATACGTCTTGCTTGGCGCACAGTCGCTGCATCGCTAGGTTGCGGCTTTAACGACTTTTGCATAGCTCCTGCGGAGGCACCAATAACACCCGATGCATTCGCTGGCGATGGAGTGACGCTAACAGCGGGTTTTGCTGCCTCCGACGGTTCGGGCATTGCGGGCGCATCTACTATCGGATTAGCCGCTTGCTCTTGTGCCGATGTTGTCTCGCCTATCGAGGGGATAACGTTACGTTTGGGTGCTGCCTGCACCTCAATCGTCAAGCGCGCAGGCTTTTGCTTTAGTTCTATCAAAAAGTTGACAGGCTCGCTCGCAACCATGCGAAAGCGGCTTTTTCCTGCCTGCGGAACAATCTCTACGGTCGACAACAAAGGCGCTAAGTTATCAGGCAACCCACTACTTAACTGGGTTTCCTCAAGGGCAATGTCTAACGCGGTTGCAGTTTTATCGTACACGACAAAAGGCTTGACCTGATCCAGCCACAGGGTCAGCACACCATGCTGGGATGTTGTCTGCGTCCAGTTGATAACACGTATCTGGTTAAGGGGTGTCGTCTCAGGTCTTACGCTATCTATAACCTCTTCAGGCGGCGCTGTAACAATGGGGTGTGGCGGATTAACTATTATGCTCTGTGACTTCGGTTCCACTGCTTGCGTCATGTTCGCCCAGTAACGGTGTAAAAGAGGCCAGTAATTCAGGGCCACAACGGCTATCACACATAAAAGTAGTAAGATGATGATAGTACGTGGCCAGTGGCTTTTGGGGGTATTAGCCACCGTCGTATAGGCTCTGCCTTCTGTGCGCTGGCGCTCATCCAAATCACGCAGCATATCATTAACTAGACTCATCCTATTAGTCCCCGAACACTCAGCACGTAAGCAGCCCCGGCACATATCCCAGCCAGCAGGGCTGAACTCAACCACCACGAAAGTCCACTCGAAAAACTGGGGACGTTGACGCCTTCGGTGTCTTCGATAGCATGAACGACATGCTGCGGTTTGATCTGCCGCTCCCCTTTGCCATAAGCACTCATCAGGGACTTATGGGCTAGTATATTGACTAGTCTCGGCACGCCTCCTGATGCTTTTGCGATCAAATGGGATGCTTTTTTGCTGAACAGGGATAACCCCTCATAGCCTGCTTTACTGGCGCGTTGTTCCAGATACTGCGCAACCGCCGTCTGCGTGAGCACCTGAAGCTGACTACTAAAGGTAATTCGTTGCTTTAATTGTCGTAAAGAGGGCCGAGTCAATAATTGGTCTAACTCGGGCTGGCCAAATAAGACCACCTGAAATAGCTTTTCAGATTCGGTTTCTAAATTGGTGAGCAACCGTAGTGCTTCGATCGTATCTTCCGGCATCGCTTGTGCTTCATCGACGATCAATACCGTAAAACGCCCCTCTTTTGCAATCTCGATAAGGCGCTCATTGATTCGGGTAATCAACTCAAAATCCCGCAGCTGCAGCGCATTTTCAACACCAATTTCTAACGCAAAATGCCGGCGCAGCGCTTCAGGGCTTAGATAAGGATTTGGCAAATAGGCACTCACACAGGATTCTTTTTCCAAAGCGTTTAACAGCATACGGCACAGCATAGTCTTGCCGGTGCCCACTTCACCTACCACCTTAATAAAGCCATCGCCACTGCTCAGCGCTACCAGCAGCAGATTCAACGCTTCTTGGTGCGTCGGTAGTTGTAAAAAGAAGCGAGTATTGGGCGTTAATGTAAACGGCAGTTCCCGCATTCCGAAGTGTTCTATATACATGTTTCTTTGGTCAGCTCCTGTGGGTTTTCCTCTAAGCGTGGCCGCTATCGCAAAGAGCGGAAGCCTTCCAGACTACGCTGCAGTTCTTGTTGCCAGCCTTGTGAGTTTGCAATAACGGGTCGCAATAAAATAACAAGCTCACTCTTATTAGACCCTTGCCTGCGCTGCTGAAACAACCTACCAATGCCAGGAATATCCCCTAAACCCGGCGCTTGGGCTTTTTTATCGGAACTGCCCGAAGTCATCAACCCGCCAATCACTATCACCTGCCCACTCTGAGCACGCACAACACTATCTGATTCTCGAATAGAGCTTTGCGCGAGAGGGATATCCAGTTTATCGCCACCAATACTGATCAGCTTCTGCTGGTCTTCGACCTCACTGACAGAGGGGTGGATGTGCAAAATGATGTCATTGTTTTCGCTGATCTGAGGGGTTACATCCAGAGCAATTCCCGAAAAGAAAGGCGTCAGCTCAACTTTGGGCGTGTTTGTCGTTGATGTGCCGGTCGTAGTGGTGTTTTCAATTTCAGTCACATAGAACTCATCCGTTCCCACTTTAATCACAGCTTTTTGGTTATTCATAGTGGATACGCGAGGGCTGGATAACACTTGTACATTGCCTTGGGTTCCCAGCAACTCGATCAAGCCAGCAAAGTCATATCGACTCAGGGTGGCACTAAACACACCGCCTGTATTATCACCATTGACGAGAGATTCGGCCGTTTGCCCTAGCGTAAACTGGCTACGACCAAGATTTCCGATAGATGCCCACTCAATACCCGCCTGAAAGCCATTATTGAGCTGAACCTCTAAGATCTTCGCTTCGATAACCACTTGGCGCTGTAAAATCAATTCAGCTTTGCGCAAGTAGTTCTCTACTGTCTGCTGCTCACTAGGGAACGCTCTTACCACGACAACACCGGCTTGTGGTGTAACAACAATTCGCTGCCCTTTATCAGTGCCGATGATCGCCTCTAGGGTTTGTTTTAGTTCACCCCAAAAGTCGGTCTTACTCCGGGTTCTGATATGAGTGCCAACGAGCGCGGCCTCGCCATTGTTGCTGGATGAGCTATCACGGCTATCACTGCTACTACCTCCACTGCTGCTCGTACCCGCTTGGGTTACAGAGCCCGCACTAACAGATGTCTGGGATTCACCGGTACGTTCAATATCCAGATAATTCACTTGATACAAGCGAGTTTCTAATGTGGCCGGAACGACCTGGAACAGGTTGCCATTGCGCTTGAATTCGTAGCCGTAGACATCGCGCACTGCTTTCATCACTTCGGGCACAGTGACATCTTTAAGATGCAACGAGATATCACCACTAATCGATTCATGGACAATCATATTGTAGGGTGTGCCTTCCACCAGCCCCATAAAAAACGTCCGTACAGATAGCTGATTAGCTGAGACATCAAAGCGCTCCTCCTGAACATCAGCCAAAGACTGTAAACTTACCGGCGGCAATGCAGGCGGCTTAGGTGCTCTCACAGTGGCCGTAACGTAGCTTTGCTCAATCGCTTCTGAAAGTATCTGCTCTGATGCCTGCTGTGGCGGCTCTTCGGTCACATGCCCTATACTCTGACATCCCGATAGCCATAACCCCGAGACGACCAGGACTCCATATTTCATTATCTGTTTCATGAGCTAACCCTTAACGGCTTTTCTTAAGCCCTGACACTTGGGAAAGTACGACCCAACGTTGTCTCTCTTTTATTTGCAGCAATACTCGACCCCTCTCAATTTTTTGGACTCGAGCACCCTCAATAACGTCTCCAACTTCTACCTGCTGTCCGTTCACAATAGCCGAACTGCCAATCCGCCGTTTGATAATCGAAGACACCTGATAGGTAGCATCATCTAGAGTAATTTTCACCACAGCAGATTCATTTCGCCAAGGTTGTGTGGGATCTTTGATAGCCTCTGCGAAAACCACCGAGGTAATCAACATACCTATACAGATCATCCATGGTTTAACCACCAAGCCAACCCTCCTCAGCACTTATAGTGTAGACTCGAAGCAGAGCCTCAGCCTCGGGATGTTTGTTCACTCGATATTCTAAAACATCCCAAAAAAAAGCCGATGACAGTGATTCCAATCGAAGCAGGTAGTCATATATATCCTGATACTCACCCCGAATGTGTAACTCAAATCGATGCTGATATACCGGCGCAGGTGGAGAAATATTTTCTTGATTATGCAAAGTTTGAACAGAAGAAACTGCCAGCTTTAAAGGCTCGACGGGTAAGGAAGTCAGTTTTTGTAGTGTAATACCGGGACTTTTCTCCAACACCGTTTCCAATACAGACGTCATCTGCGAAGGGTCGGTCAGAAAAACCGATTGCCGACTCAGCTCAGCCGTCAGCTGTTTATCCTGCTGTATCAAGCTTTGTAATTCCTTTCGAACCGCTGACGAAGGGTCTGCTGCTTTTGCCTGAATCAACGCGTTTTTCTCGATCTCCCGATTGCTAAGCGTTCGCTCAGCTTGCTCTATTTGCAAGCGTGAAGACTCTTGCGCTTTATGGAGAGGCTCCAGGAGAAAAACAAAGAACACAGCAACAATAAACACCAACAACGTGACGGCAACGAGGAGACGCTCACGACGGCTTAGTTGATCAAATTTTTCAAGCGTACCTTTCATCATGGTTGGCTCCCTACCGCCTGAATCCCCGTTACCTTAAAGGAGTACAGGTTGTCGGTTAGCTCTGTTGAAAGTTCTGAAAAATGCACGCCATGAAAAGCGTCCTGTTTTACCAAATTACGAAGAAAGGCCGGAACACGATCAGCCTGTACACTGCTCCCAGATAACTGCAACTCTCCACCAGTTGTATCAAGAGTAAACTCTGTTAACCAAAGCGCTTCGGGCACACTCTGTGAAAAGCCTCGCATGGCACTGCTAAAACCTTGCTGGTTGCCAGGTTGCACCAAGGCCAGTAACGTTGTCAGGTAGCGCTTTGATTCTATTTTTTGAATCAAGGCGTTGCGTTCATTCACTAAAGCCATGTCGGGCTTTCGAGCCGCTAGTTCTGTTTCTAACGCCTCTATATGCGTTTGCTGCTCGCGTGCGCTTTCCGATAGCTCTGCTAATGCCATGTTGCTGTTCTGCACGGTATACCAAAGCCATCCAGCGATCAGAGCACAACATAATATTACGACGACTAATCCAGCACCCACATTTTTGGCAAGTAGCCAATCTCTCTGAACCTTTGGCCGCGGAGGTAGAAGATTAATCCGTTGCTTCATCATGCCCCCGTTCCTGACTGCCTGAAGGCACCCGCTATAGCTAAGCAACAGCGTTGTTGCAGATCTACACTCAAGGATATTTGGGATTGCACGATGTCGCCCAAGTCTAATGACTGAACGTCCGCACCCAAATTATTGCGTAGCTCCATCATCAAAGGCGTCTCACCCACCTGCAACGGCATGACCACAATACGCACGCAGGGCGGTTTACCAATTTGGCTTTCGAAGTAATCCATGGATCTTTGTAAATCCAAAACCGTATTGTCAATGTGGGTCTCATGGGGATAATTCAGGGTACGAGACATATATAGCGCCCCTGAAGACATCATATTCACGAGACTCTGTTGCTGCTCTAGAAATAAGGTTGCCGTCCCAGCCTCCGACTCGCAAACCGATTCAGTAATATTTAAGAGTGCCAGTTCCGGTATATCAATATAGCGAGGCACAAATCCAACCGACTCAAGCCACTCAACTCGTTGGTTAATAAGGCGTTTTTCTGCAACCACTACATACACCATGGCACCACGCCCTTTGTAGGCATCTTCCGGCAGATCAATATAGTCCAGCAGCGCGTCATCAGGGGAGAACTGAATCAAGTCCTTAATTCGCCAAAGCAGCGCTTCTTTCAGCTCTTCTTTTGGCACATCAGGCGCCTCAACAAGCAATAATTGATATTCGCCCAACGAAAGCACCAAGGTGCATCGATTACCACTTAATTGCGCTTTTTCAAGCTGCGTCACAACGGAAGGTATATTAGTGTAAGGTTGATCGATCTCAAGAAACCCAACCCTTGTCAGCTCAGCTCCTTGAGTCCCTCTACTCACATGAGCAAAAGCAATACCATCTGGCTGTACATGAATCGAGGTCACCCCCTTTCGACGGGTGCTTTTTTTCCTAAATGACAACACATCCTTCCCTCAAGTGGTCCTCAGAACGCCACACATCATTACATACGGTTAATTTGAATGCCAAAACAATCCCATCTAATCAACCTATCGGCTGACCCTACTCATAGTTTAGTTGATACATTGAGTTTAGCTTGATGAATTTCTTAGTAAAAAAGTTGTAGGAATACTTGAACTTGGTCGGCGTAAATGATTGAATACGCCACACTTAAACGCCCGGATAGCTCAGTCGGTAGAGCAGAGGATTGAAAATCCTCGTGTCGGTGGTTCGATTCCGCCTCCGGGCACCATCAAGGGTTTGCGATCATACGCAGGCCTTTTTTGTCTGCCTGACGCTAGTCAGCATTTGTAAATTCGCGGCGCTTTTGGCA
>NPIE01004497.1_pt1 | contig 155420 bp, 151 predicted proteins | sample 8637661 | NCBI WGS metagenome assembly NPIE01 (sample SAMN07420842, study PRJNA396082) | bioreactor metagenome | isolation source: sample BA12 brine-fed electro-methanogenic bioreactor BA | place: Japan: Kochi | collected 2016-12-09
GCCAGGCGATTTTTTTTAAAGCCCTCGAAAGGCCAACGGTCTTTCGAGGGCTTAAATGATTAATGACTGGCGACGACCCCGGTTGAGTGCGTACCGCAGCCGCGCAGCGGTGAGGAACGCACGTAACCGGAGCCTGCCGAAGGCAGGCGGAGGCCAGCCACATAATTTCGACTTGAAATTACACTCGTTCATGTCTACATTTTAGGTCTAGGACAAGGAGGCGAATATGATGAAACATATTCTGATTGCGGTGGATGGATCACCCTATTCCATGAGTGCTCTGCGTTATGGACTGGAAATCGCCCGTAAAACCTCTGCAACTGCCGAGGTTTTTTTTGTGATCGATAGAAGAAAGACACAGATGCCGTATATGTATACCGGCGGCGCTTATGATATATCTTACGAAAGAATCTATATCCCGCCGGATCCTCAACTGAAGGAATTTTATCAGAAAATAAGTGAAGATATCCGATCATTCGGTAAAAACATCATCGAACAGTGTGAACGGGAAGCGGAAGCAAACGGGATAGGTTTTACCGGATCCATGGAAGAAGGCTTTCCGGCGGAACTGATAGCAGAGAAAAGCAGGTGTGCCGATCTCCTTGTCATAGGGCAGAGGGGAGAAAACGCCGAGTATAAACGGGATATGGTAGGTTCCACTACCGAGGACCTGGTACGCAGATCGGTGCGGCCTGTTCTGGTCTGTCCGGCAGAGACCTGGAGCATAGACCGTGTGTTATTTCCTTATGACAAAAGCAGAAGCGCTGAAAATGCTCTCCGTTTCTATATTAATTCTTTCAAGGAAGCTGCCCGCCAGCTGGTGCTCCTTGCCTCGGAGACACGGGAACATGAAGAAGTTCTGATGCTTGAGGAAAAGCGCTTTCTTGGGGAGCATGATGTGGTTCCCAAGGTAATCGCCACCGAGGGACCGCTTATTGAAGAAGTACTGAACGTTGCGAAGCGGGAAAAAAGCGACATGATAATGATAGGAAGCCACGGCAGAAACAAGATTGTGGACTACATCCTCGGTTCAAGTACGGCACATGTGCTGAGAAAAAGTGAGGTTCCTGTTCTAATCGTATACTGATCCCCGATCGATGTAAGGATCAGTATTGCAAAATCACCCCTTCTCATTTATGCTGATATCACTATCGGGAGGCGAGATGGCAGAACAGGAAGAGAGACAGATGCAGCTGGTGACCTTTCAGCTGGGTGAGGAGCATTATGGCATTAATATAATGTCTGTTGATGGTATTGTGCGGGTTGAAGAGACGCGGTCAATTCCCAATGCTCCATCGTATGTGGAAGGCATATTTAATCTCAGGGGAGAAATCATCCCCATAATCAATCTTCATAAACGCTTTCATCTCCGAAAGGCCGAACTGAGCGAGGAAGATGAATTGCTCAGCGGTTTTATAATTATTGATATAATGGGCATGAAGCTCGGCATTATCATAGATAAAGTTTCGCGGGTAGTTACCGTGGATCTGAATAAAATGCAGGCACCTCCTCAGATGCTCTCCGGAATAGGAGCAGAGTATATTCAGGGTGTTTTCAACCGTGATGACGGATACCTGATAATGCTCGATATTCAGCGGCTGTTTGATCCGAAAGAACTGCAGCAGCTTGAAGTAATCAGCAGCTGATACGGGATTATCAGACAATGATTCCGGTATTTAAACCAACGATAAAGCGCAAAGAGATGGACTCGGTTCTTACTGTTCTGGTTTCCGATGTAATAGGACCAGGTGCGATAGGGGAAGAAGTGGCAAAGCTTGCGGCAGATAAGCTGGAAATTTCCGGTGGTTATGCCTGTGCCACCTATCCGGATGCGGTAGGCATGGCTTTGACGGCTCTGGAACTCGAGCCGGGGAGCCGGGTTGCACTCTCCGCTCTTTCTCCTGCTTTCTATCTGGAGGAGCTTGCAAGATTCGGTTTGGAACCGATTGTCATAGATGTGGAGGAGACCGGCGGCTGTATACACCCTGCATCGGCTCTCGAAGCGGTAAAAGACAAGGGTGCCGCTGCCATGCTGGTTCACTACCCCCTGGGTTATATTCCGGATATTGAGCAGCTTCTTGAGGGTGACGTGCCCATCATTGAAGATATAACCACCGCTTACGGAGGTAATGATGGTACCAGGCTCTCCGGAACCGGGGGAGATTACTGCGTAATAGGTCTTGAGCCGGAACATCTTCTGACCGCCGGAGGAGGAGCACTTCTCCTGGCTTCCGGCCGCCGACAGCTTACCAGGCTCAAGCAGGTGGTGGAGAACGGCAGCCGCTCAAGACTCATGCCGGATATGTGCGCAGCTCTTGCCCTTGTGCAGTTTCGTGAATCCGAGAGCTACTTTGAAAGAAGGAAAGAGCTTGCATCAATTTTTGATAAAGCGGTCATGAAAAGCCGGCACAGGGTGCTGGTTCAGTCCGGAGAGGGTGAAAATGTTCATTTTTCACTTCCCCTGATGATAGAAAGCAGTGTAAAGGATGTAAGCGCCTATGCCCGAAAAAAGGGGGTGGAGACCTCTCTTGCCTTTGCCGATTCCCTGCTGGAACGTGTTAGCGGAGATTTCCCGATAGCACGGCAGTTTATGCTGCGTTGTCTTCTCTTTCCGCTATATCCTACTCTTGGCAGGCAGCAGGCCGAACAGATAGCAAAAGTACTTTCCACACTACCTTAGGAGTACCATGGATCATCCAGTACGAAAGGTTCTGATAATTGCAAATCTTCACAAGAAAGAAGCTGGTTCTCTCATGGAAGAGATCGCCGGATTCATGAAAGAGGAAGGAATAGAGGTTATTCCCTTCGGTTTTTGCGGAAAACCTGAGGAAATTGCAATCGACGGGGTGGATTTTGCCTTCTCTCTAGGTGGGGATGGTACGGTTCTCTATTCCGCCCGTCTTCTTGAAAGCCGGGGAATTCCGATTCTTGCGGTAAATCTGGGAAGTTTCGGCTTCTTAACAGAGATATCCAGGAACGAATGGAAAGAGACCTTCGACGGTTACAGAAGAGGACATCTGGGAATTTCGCGGCGGATTATGCTCAAGGTAATGATAGAACGTGAGGGACGGAGGATTATGACTTTTTCCGGTTTGAACGACGCTGTCATAAGTGCGAACGGTATATCCAAGATAATGGAACTCGGTCTCTTCCTGAACCGGAACGATCTGGGACGCTACAGAGCCGATGGAATAATAATCGCGACCCCGACGGGATCCACCGCTTACAGCGTTGCCGCGGGAGGACCTATTCTCGATCCGGAAATGGAAGCGATTATTGTAAACCCGATCTGTCCCTTCACTCTTTCAAACCGACCGATTGTCGTATCCGGAAATGATGTCGTACAAATCCATGTACGCAAGGAACAGAGGGCGGATATTATTCTTTCCATTGACGGTCAGGAGGTCTTTCCTCTTGCCGGAGGCGATATCGTAATCCTAGAAAAAAGCCACAGCAAGGCTCTTCTCGTCCGTTCGGACAGAAGAAATTTTTATGGAGTCCTGCGGTCAAAGCTGAACTGGTCCGGAGGTACGGATGCTTGAAACATTGACCATCCGCAACTTTGCTCTCATTGATTCGGTATCCATTGAATTCGGACCAAAGGTAACGGTTCTTTCGGGAGAAACAGGAGCGGGAAAATCCATCCTTGTTGGAGCTCTTTCTCTGCTTCTGGGGTCCCGGGGCGATACCGATTCCATCAGAACCGGCACCGAAGAGGCTGAAGTGACTGCAATTATCCAGGTCCGCGATTGCCGGGATGCTCTGGAGTGGCTGGAGGAGCACGCAATTGAAACCGAAGATGGTACGGTGCTGCTCAGAAGGGTCATTAAACGGGGGGCCAGAGGGTCCGCCTTTATTCAGTCGACTCCTGCAACCAGGAAAGACCTGCAGGAACTGACGGGGTTTTTATTCGATCTTCATGGTCAGCACGAGCATCAGTCGCTCTTTTCGATTGACAACCACCGGAGACTCCTCGATCGTTTCGGGGGCCATGAAGCTCTGGCCGGGGAAGTTGCTTCTCTCTTTTCATCTCTCTCTTCCACCCGGAAGGAACTTGAGGCTCTCAGGGCCGACGAGAGAGATCTTCTGCGTGAGCGGGATATTCTGGAATATGCCATACGGGAAATAGATGCCGCCAGACTTGCACCCGGAGAAGAGGAAGAACTCGAGAAGGAACGTCAGCTTCTGGGACAGGGGGAGAAGCTTTTCTCACTTCTGGACCGCTGCCATGAAGCGCTTGCCGAAGCAAAGGGCGGTGCACTTGCGAATATTCGTGAAGCCATGAGCGCTGCGTCGGGTCTTGCGGCAATAGATGATAATCTGGCTTCCCACAGCAGCAGGATAGAAAATGCCTTTTACGAGCTCGAAGATGTCGATCAGACCCTGAGGGATTACCTTCAGGGAGTGGATTTTTCACCCGAACGCCTTGACCGCTGTGAAGAGCGGCTGCAGACAATACACCGCCTCGAGAAAAAGTACGGAGACGGCATAGGCGGTGTGCTGGAATACCGCGAAACAGCCAGGAGCAAAATAGAAGCTTTTGCGGGACGTGATGAGGAAGCGGCAAGGCTGGAGGGAGAGCTTAAAAAGCACGAGAGAGATCTGACGGAAAAGGCGCGTGAGCTTTCCCGCCGGAGAAAAGAGGCGGCGGCGCGGCTGCAGTCTTCCATTCAGGAGGCACTCCGCTGTCTGGGGATGCCGAAAGCGGTCTTTACGGTTGCGACCGGATTCCGGGAAGGGAAGGGGGGTAAGCTCTCCTGCGGCCCGAACGGATATGACCGGATCGAATTTCTGATTAGCCCGAACGCGGGAGAACCTGAGCGGCCGCTCAGGGAGATAGCCTCCGGCGGAGAGCTCTCCAGGGTAATGCTTGCAATTAAAAGCGTGCTTTCGGAAACCGATCAGGTAGAGACTTTGATCTTTGATGAGATTGATACCGGTATAGGTGGTGAGGTTGCGGTTGCCGTTGCACGTTATCTTGCCGATCTTGGAGCAAAAAAGCAGGTGCTGTGCATAACACACCTTGCCTCCATAGCCGTTCAGGCCGATAATCATATTATTGTGGAAAAGCGGGAGCGGGATGAAAGGACAGAAACCGTAGCCAGAAAGCTTTTGCGGGAGGATCGCATATCTGAAGTAGCCCGGATGCTGTCCGGTACCAGCGGTGGTGATGCTTCAATCGAACATGCGCGACGGCTTCTCGAATCCGCCGGCCGTTTGAAGAGTTGACTGCTGTAAGGAGCAATAAGTGGGAAAGGTCAGTGAAGAAGCAAAAAGAAGATATTTTGAGAAGATAAAGGAACACAAGCTTACGGTTGAGCAGATTCTGCAGCGTGAAAAGAATCTCCTGCAGGCGGCGGAGAATGATGAACAGGGTGCATCCTATAAAAAACTGCATCTTGTAGATGAAAGTCTCAATCTGGTTTCTTCCTTTGTGCTTATGAACAACCTCTCCATGTCCCTTCTCGGGATAAGAAACGATGCCCTCCTTAACGATGCACGGAAAGCTTGTTATAAGGCAATCATCAGTCTGGAAGATGTGGTAACCGGTTATCTGGACGTGCCGTATTCCGATTATGCGGAGAAGGTTGAACAGATAAGCGCCTTTGATGACGACAGCCGCTGGCTTATGACCCGCAAGCTTGGATTCGCAATCGATGCTGTACGGGACGGTTTCGGCGAAAACAGTAAATGGAAGTGGGCTTTTGTCGAAATCGAAGGAAGGTATGCAACGGTTGCCAAAAATCTTCTGGATCTTAAAAATTTTGTTGCAAAGCAGGATCCCAGGATTGAAGGGTATGAGAGCAGGATGCGTCATCTCTCTCTTATCAAGGATCTTCTTGCCCGCTCGGCCGACGGTTACCGGCAGAAATATGAGCTTTCAACGGGTCGCATAGACGACTTCAAGCTGGCAATTCATTACCTTGGAGCACTCCGGAGACTGCATATTCTTCTGGGAGAGAGTGACGAGGCTGAGTCCATCAAGAAAAAAATGGAAGTCTGGAAGGCTAAAATGGAGCATGACAGAAAGAAACAGGAATCGGCAGGAACCCGCAAGGCATGAAACGTCGAAATGCTTTCTTTATCCTTCTTGTGCCGGCTCTGTTTGCCCATATTCTGCTTTTCGGACGGGCTGTCGACCCCAGGCTGACCATAGTTCCGGAGTGGAGTCTTCGTCTGGGGGCGGCACAGGATATGGCCGGCAATGACGGCGACGGCCGGACGATACCTTTTCAGATCCCCGGAAAGAGTGGCTATGTAAGCCCTGAGGGAAAACTTGTTTTTTCGGTGTCTGATCCTTCAGGAGAAATAGCGATAAACAGCAGCGGCTTTGCCGTTCCCGGAGGACTCTATAATTATTCCGGTCTTTTTATTACCGAGCTGCCGGATGCTTACTACCCCTATTTTACCGCTTCCGGCTCTTACCTGATTTCCTCGAGGCGCGAGGGAATTTCCGAAATAGACGGGAGAGGCAATATTCTCTGGGAACGCTTCACCGGTTCGCTCATAAGCTGCTTTGCCGATTCCGCGGATCAGAGACTGATAGGAACCGTCGATGGAAAGGCTGTCCTGGTCGATGAAGATGGAGTACTTTTATCGGAATTTATTCCCTCCGGCAGTGATATCCCCGCAATATACGGAGCGGCCATTAACGCCTCGGGTGAAAGAGCTGCTCTTGTAAGCGGCCTGGATCCGCAGATGCTTGTTCTGTATGAAAAAGTTGATAACCTGTGGAAGATGCGTGGTGACTGGGAGCTGCCAGGGGTAATGTACGGTGAGACCCGGATAGATTTTATGCATGACAGTTCGATGGTGCGGGTGGAGCGTGATGGTGTTCTTCTCAGCGTGGACCTGCTCAGCAGCACATTTGAAGAATATGCTTTCAGCGGCCGATACGCTGGTAGTCATGAACTGGCCGGGTCGCCCCTGTCGGCGGCTTTTTTCGGCGGCGGTTCGAACCGGCTGGTTATTTTTGACAGGAACGGTTCTGCCGTTGCGGAGATTGGTACGGGAGGGGAGACCCTCTGGTTTGAAGGCGAGGGGACCAGGATCTTTCTGGGTTTTTCAGACAGGATCTCCGCCTTTTCCATCTTGAGAATCTAGGAGCCGGATCTTGAATTATTCAGAATATACGACCAGGTGTTCACTCCTGATCCTGCTTATGCTTTTGCCGTTTCACCTCTTTGGCTACCAGTGGCCGATCAGGAACGCTCTGGTGGAGGCGGGTTTCGGCCAGGAAGAAGAGGGCGGATATCTGACCGGTGCCCTTATAAGCGGGACCGAAACGGATGTTTTTCCGGTGGAGAAAGGAAGGCTTGTGTACCGTGACGATCGAAGCCGTTCAGCATACGGTCTTCCTTCCGGTACCGGTTCTTTTATGGTAGTGGAGCATGAGCGGGGTATCCGTTCTTTTTACGGAAACCTGGAGAATATTTCGGCAGATTCCGGCTTCCTCTATCCTGATAAAAAAATCGGTACATTGGGAACGGATTCCGAAGGGCGGATACGGCCGCTTTTTCTTCAGATCCTCGATTTTCAGTTTTACCGCTATGTTAATCCCCTGCTTTCCCTCCCGCTCCTTGAGGATTCAAGAGCTCCGGCAATTGCTGATGTTCTTCTGGAGGCGGGAACCGCAGGGCTTCGGCTTCAGCGGGATACTGCTGTTGATTCGGGTATCTGGAAGGTTTTTGTGAAGGCCTCCGATCCTTCCGCAAGCGGTTCCGGGATTGATTCCCGCACCCAAAAGAGGGCTCCTCATCGTTTTGCTGTCTACCTTAACGGAGAAGAACAGGGGCAGATCTCGCTGGAATCCATTGAAGTATCCGGGCAGGATCTGCTGCTGAAAAGGACAGGCGGTCTTACTGCCTCCACTCTGTATGAAAAGGAAGGGTACTATCAGCTTGCGGAAGTCCGTCTGAGTCCGGGTGCTTCAACACTCGAAATCGCCGTTTCGGATTTCGCCGGTAACGAAACAAGCCGCTCTTTTCTGCTCAGGGTAAGATAGGATGAAGCTCTTTAAAACGTTCAGAACCTTCAGCAATCCGGCGGGAAATGAGCAGTCGGTAAAACGGAACTGTCCCGTCTGCGGGCACGATAAGCCCCGCTTCCTCTGGGATATTTCCGGAGCCCCTTTTCACCGCTGCAGGATATGCGGTCACCTTTATCAGTATCCTGTACCTCTTCAGGAGGAGCTGGTGGACCGTTACGGAGATCAGTATCTTGACTATGAAATAGAGAATGAGCAGCCCTTCTTTGAACTGATGCAGAAAGCACTGTCGGATGTTTCTTTTACCGATCACGCCCGGAATCGCGGCTTTCTCAATGGCCGTCTCCTGGATATCGGCTGTGCAACCGGTGTGCTTATCGATCATTACTCCCGGGCCGGCTGGAATACCGAGGGAATAGAGATCTGCCTCCCTTCTGCGCGTTACGGAATGGAAACGCGCAATCTTACCATAAAAACTGTTACCCTTGAGGAAGCCCATTATCCTTCGGGCAGTTTTGACGTAATCCATGCGAGCCATCTGATAGAGCATCTTGCCGATCCCCGCGGTTTCCTTTCGGAGGTCCATCGTGTTCTTGCCGATAAGGGCCTTCTTGTGCTTACCACCCCAAATGCGGCGGGTGCCCAGGCTCGACTGCTCGGGAAACGATGGCGCTCTGTTATTCCCGATCATATCCATCTTTTTTCAAAAAAGAACCTTACCAGTATGCTTGAAGCCGAGGGGTTTCGGCCGATTGCATGGAAAACCTGGGGAGGTGCAGCCCGCGGACTGCTTCCTGAGGCACTGAAAAAACCTCTGGACCGTCTTGCCAAGAGTTGCGGTGCCGGAGATGTCATGGTTATTCTCTCGGAAAGGGTGTAAACCTGCTCCGGATATCCTCCGCATATATCCCGAAGGCTCCGGCAAGGAGGAGCAGCGGTTCAATTGCCGTTCTGTCCCGTTTTGCCGGCCGTTTCTGCTCAGTTGCTTTCAGCAGGTCTCTCCACTCTCTGAGCTGGCTGAAAATCATATTTTGAGGAATGGCGATATCTACAGCTATTTCAGATTCAATGGTCAAGGCGTACAGCTCGCTTAATTCCAGGGCCTCTTCCATGCCGAAGTTGGATTCTTCCTTANNTCCCGAACCTCATTGAAAGGTAGGCTGTCAGGCGGTTGCCGGCATCATTCCTGTCAAAATCCAGAGCATGAGCCGAGGCAAAATCGAGTACTTCTTTAAGGCTTTTCAGCTGACCGGAAGAGAGAAATGAGCCGGGAAGCGGAAGAAGGTGCTGAATTTTCCAGTTCACCGCCACTTCGGCGCTTTTTTTCACTGTCTGGCTTATCTCTATTCCCAGCTCCTTTGCCCAGTCCAGGGCCCGTGCTGTTACACCGATGACCTTCTCGCCGGAGCTCCCGCAGGTAAGCTCCGCGGAGGCAATAAGGAGTTCGCTCAGGGCATAACGCAGTTCTCCCGGAAGTCGTTCCACCTGATCTGCGCTTATAACAGTTTCATCCGTTCCGTCTTCACCGGTCACCGAAAGCTTCATCTCTTTTCCGGGGTCTATAAGCGATCTTACCCGGCATCTCTGTCGGCATCCCGTGCTGGTATCCGTCATGACTGCAAGAGCGGATATCTCGCCGTTAACTTCTTCCGTCCTGTATTCATCAAGCCTGTAGATACCGTACTGCCTGGAATCCGTCCTGTCGGGATGCAGAAGCCGCAGGATGTGAAAGTAGAGAGCGGGTTCCCGCCCGTCCGGGAGGATGTCTTCTTCAATATCCTGGAGGATGTCTTTACCCGTCCTGTGATCGGGCAGGTTGCTTACGGCATCCGCAAGATCCTTTTCGATCAATTCAATGAGCTTCTTTCCGGTAAGAGGCTGATACAGTTCAATTGCCTTGAGTGCGTAGAGAAGGTTCTGCCTTGCCTCTATTCCGGAAATATCGCCGAAAAACCAGCCGCAGGAGGTAAACATGTAATGCCGGAACTTGTCGCCTTCAAGGATGGTCAGGATTTTTGCAAGCTGATCCTTATCCGCTTCGGGCAGATGTCTGCCGGCAAACTGTTCACGGCTCATGGAGCCCGACAGAACTGAACCGTAAGCGGTGATTATCTCCTGTGGAGCCGATCGGGAGAGCGTTGACAGCTCATGGTCCCTGATCTCCTTTAATGCGCCGCTGAGGCTCCTTAAGGCCCCTCTGAGGGGAGTTCTCCACTCCTGGTTCCAGTGTTCCTTTCCTCCGGTGGAGCATCCGCAGTTTCTGAACCACCGGGAGACACCATGGGAACAGCTCCAGCTTGTGCCCAATCCATTCTCACCGCCTCTGAGCCTTACTTCCCAGCGCGGAGGATGCTGTTCCAGATAGGCTGCATAGTTTGAGAACTCCAGGCGATCATCCGCTGCGACCAGTTTTGTGAGAGCGGCCAGGCACATATCGCCATAGGGCTCATGGTGCCCGTAAATTTCTCCGTCGGTTGCAGCATGAATCAGATAAGCGGGGTCTTTGCCGTCATGAAGAAGCAGAAGACGTTCGTAAAGCGATTCGGCGCTGCGGAGATAGTGGCTGAAGCTTATTCCGCCTGCCAGACCGGACTCGTAGAAGAATGCATCGAGGCCCCAGTCCTCACGGGTATCGGCAATTCTATAGCTTCTGTGGAAAGGTACATGGTTGTCTCCCAGCTCTTCCCACTCCCCGGCCTTCAGGGGGCGTATTGCATCACCCTGCCAGGGGGCAAGAATTACAAACCGGACACCTTCACCGGCCAGCATGCGGGCTGTCTCGCGGTTTATTCCGCATTCGGGCAGCCACATCCCCTCGGGATTGCGGCCGAAACGCCGCCTGAAGTCTTCCAGCCCCCAGCGGATCTGGATAAGGGCATCTTCGGGGTCGTCCAGGGGAAGAATGGTATGGTTATAGCTCTGGGCAATCGCATTTCCATGTCCAAGCCGGAGCCTGCTGCTGTGATCTGCCTCAATAATCCTTGCGTAGACATTGGGCGCCTTGTTTTCAAGCCATCCGAGAAGGGTCGGGCCGAAGTTGAATGAGAGGAATTCGTAGTTGTTGACTATATCTTCTATCCGTCCGTCGTAACGGAGAAATCTTGAAGCGCTGTTTGCGGCATAACATTCCCGTGTAATGCGGCTGTTCCAGTCGTGAAAGGGCCTTGCGCCGGGCTGTTGCGGCACAATGCCGGTCCAGGGGTTTTCCCTTGGGGGCTGATAGAAATGGCCGTGCAGGATAAGGTGGTTTTTCATGACCCCATTGTCGTACATACTTTTTCGTTTTGTAAAGCGTATATGGCTACGGGTTGACAGGGTTCCCTTATTTTCCTAGGATACTGCTACCCGGACAGGGGAGGTAAAATGACAAGGGAACGTTTAACCGCACTTTCCAGAGAGACTCTTATTGCCCTCGCGAGGCGTGAGGGGCTTTACATTGATGATGATTTCGATTTTGACGGAAGCGACCGTGAAGAGATTATTGATCAGATTATGGATGCCCTGGATGAAGACCGGAGCGAGCGTATTGACGGAAACAATTCCGCCATGCAGGCAAAGGGCCGAAAGTACGATATTTTCCTGGACGAAGAGATAGAGGCTCAGGAAACCGAAGAATACCTTATTCCCGCCGGCTACAATGAAACGAGGATAGTGCTTCTGCTGAGGGATCCCCTCTGGGCCTACACCTACTGGGATATTCAGGATGCCGCTCTCGAAGCCCTCAAGGAGGAACCTTATTACGAAGGCGTTTTTCTCCGGGTCTATGAGTTTTCATCCGCCATTCCAAGCAAAGATCATGTTATCGATTATTTTGACATTCCCGTCAGGGAAGAGGATGACAGCTGGTATATCAGTCTTCCCAAACCCGGCGGCTTTTTCTGTGTTGACCTGCGGGGGAAATCCCTCCATGGCGACACGCTTCTCTGCCGCTCAAACATGATCAAGAGCCCTCTTGGTTACATCGCCGAGAACCAGGAAGATTTTTTCTCCCACCCGGATCAGATGAAGCTGATGCTTTCCGGACTCTGGGATTTTGACGGCAGCGGCAACGAAGCAGAGCGGATACCGCAGCGGGTACTGCAGATCCTCGATTATCAGGATCTATCGATCGGCAGCTGATGGAGGCTTCATGAAAGGCTATCTTGGATTCATACTACATGCTCATTTGCCCTTTGTCCGGCACCCGGAATACGAACGCTTTCTTGAAGAAGACTGGTTGTACGAGGCGATATCGGAAACCTATCTTCCTCTTCTTCGGATGTTTAACCGGCTGAAGAACGATGGTGTGCCTTTCCGGATAACCCTTTCGGTAAGTCCCACCCTTTCCGACATGCTTGCCGATGACCTTCTTCAGAAGCGCTACGTGCAGCATCTTCAGAGACTGATTGAGCTTGGAGAAAAGGAAGTGGAACGCTGTGCCGGAGATCCCGACTATGCGCCCCTTGCCGAAATGTATCTTAACCTCTACCGGACCAATCTTAAGGATTTTTATGAAACCTACCGCGGCAACATCCTTACCGCCTTCCGCGCCTTCGAAAAGGAAGGCTATCTTGAAATAATCACCACCGCTGCCACGCATGCATTTCTGCCCCTTTATCAGAACAACCCGGAAGCCGTCGATGCCCAGATTAAAAGCGCCATAATCAGTCACGGCAGAAACTTCGGAACCAGACCCTCCGGTTTCTGGCTTCCCGAGTGCGGGTACTACCCCGGTCTTGAAAAGGTCCTGAAAAGCTGCGACCTCTCCTATTTCTTCACCGCTGCACATGGAATTCTCCTTGCCGACCGCAAGCCGAAGTACGGAGTCTACGCGCCCATGCAGCTGCCCAACGGTGTCAACGCCTTTGGAAGGGATTACCCCTCATCGGAAGCGGTCTGGAGCAGTACTGACGGTTACCCGGGAGATTTCGTCTACCGTGAATTTTACAGGGATATCGGCTATGATCTTCCCCTGGATTATATCGGCCCCTATATCCATGACTCCAGTGTCCGGGTGTACACGGGATACAAGTATTGTGCGGTTACCGGGACGGGTGATGAAAAAAAACCGTATCGTCCGGAGCCGGCGCTCCTGAAAGCGGAAGAGCATGCGGAGAATTTTCTCTACAATCGAAGAAAGCAGGTTAAAAAACTGGAAAGCCTGATGGACAGGGCTCCTTTTATAATCTGCCCCTACGATGCCGAACTCTTCGGCCACTGGTGGTTTGAGGGTATTCACTGGCTCGAGTTTCTCTTCCGGCAGCTTGCCGCCGAAGAGAGTGATCTTGGGATGCTGACGCCTTCGGACTACCTGAAGGCCTTCGAGGATCAGCAGGAAGGCACTCCAAGCTTTTCAAGCTGGGGCAACAAGGGATATGCGGAGGTGTGGCTTGACGGTAAAAATGACTGGATTTACCGGCATATTCACAAGGCCATCGAACGGATGGTGGGGCTTGTCGACCGTTACCCCGATGAGAGCGGTCTGAAAGAGCGGGTACTGAATCAGGCTGCGAGGGAGGTGCTGCTGAGCATGGCCTCGGACTGGCCCTTTATCATGAAAACCGGCACCGCCGTTCCCTACGCGGAAAAGCGGATTCGCGAACACCTGCACAACTTCAACTTTATCTACGAAAACCTCTGCAGGAATACCGTGAATACCGAATGGCTGACCAGAATCGAAAAAAAGAATAACGTATTTGCCGATATCGACTACCGGCTTTTCCGAAAGCGTTAGTCAGCGTGCAAGGGAGAACAGTTCTTCGCCCCGTACCAGTTCAAGGTGGTAAAAGGAAGCGCGTTCTCCCCTGCTTTCCTCCCTTTTGACCTTGTACACCCTGTAAACGATCATCCGGCTGGTCGGCAGGGGGAGATGCAAGGTTTCCCCGTTCATGCCTACAAGTGCATTGAAGGCAACAGGACCATCAATTTCTTGATTATCTCCATCCGGGTACACGAGATAGTGTGATTCCATAAACATAAAAAGATACTCTCATGAGGAGAAAAACCGCGCTACTAAACCTATGTTGAGCGGTATGTCTCCTCTTTTTTTTCTTTGCTCCATTTCACATTTGACGCCAGGTTGACTTTTCGCCCCTTTGAGTTAGTATTGAAGGGGAAAGGGTGGGGAAAAGTGGGAAAAAATAGGAGAAAGTGGCAATAAGATGTTCATGGGCGAGTATCGTAATTCCATAGATGAAAAAGGTCGCCTTCTTATCCCTTCGAGAATTCGAAGTGAAGTGACCGGAAACGTCATGGTTATGACCCGTGGTGTGGACACCTGCCTCTGGCTCTTTCCTCCCGAGCAGTGGAAAAAAATTACCATGTCCGTCATGGGTTCTTCTTCACTGTTCAAGTCGAAAACACGGCTGCTTCAGCGACGTATAATCGCCCCTGCCCAGGAATGTGAAATAGACCGGACCGGAAGGATAACAATACCCCCGACATTGCGGGAGTCTGCCGGGATCGAACTTAAAAAGGAGGCGGTTATTCTGGGGATTGATTCCTATCTTGAGGTATGGGATACGGAAGCGTACCGAACCTATCTTGATGAGAGCGAAAGCGAGTTTCTTGCCGCGGCTGAAGAGCTTGGCGACGTGCTGGCAGCGCTTTGAAGGGAATCTCCGGATTGACAGGGACGTTCATGGATATAGTTCATCGATCGGTAATGCCGGAAGAGGTGTTTCAGTACCTTTCTCCGGTGCTGGAAGAAGGGCTTCTCATTGACTGCACCCTTGGTGAGGGCGGGCATAGCGAGCTTTTTCTTTCCAGACTGCCCGGGGTCAGGACCGTGGGGCTGGATGCCGACGAAAACATCCTTGAGGTGGCAAGAAAAAGACTCTCGCCTTTTGGGGAAAGGGTGAGGCTCTACAACACCTGGTTCAACAGCTTCTTCAGGGATTATCCTCTGGGAGATGAACGTCCCGACGCCATTCTTTTTGATCTTGGGATATCGGTTTTCCATTATGAGCGATCGGGGCGGGGCTTTTCCTTCAGAAAGAGCGAACCCCTGGATATGCGTCTGGAAGCGGGGCTTGAACAGTCGGCGGCGGATATTCTGAACAGTTATCCCGAGAAAGAGCTTGCGGATCTTATCTTCGCATACGGGGAAGAGCGTCTTTCCCGCCGTTTTGCTTCCGCGATTGTTCAGCGCCGAAAAGAGAAACGCTTCGAGACCACGGGAGATCTTGAAGAGCTTATCTGGAAGGCTTCTCCCGAATCCTATCGTTACGGTCACATTCATCCCGCGACCCGCACCTTTCAGGCATTGAGGATTGCCGTAAACGGGGAACTTGCACGTCTGGAGAAAGCGCTTTCCGATGCTTTTTCACATCTTAGACCGGGCGGCCGGATGGGTGTGATCAGTTTTCATTCCCTTGAAGACCGGATTGTCAAGCAGTTTTTTGTTGAAAAAAGGAAGAACTGTATTTGTCCCCCCGAGACGCCGATATGTAACTGTAGAGGGGAGGCCGCCGCGGAAATACTTACAAAGAAACCCCTGCGGCCCGGCTCCGATGAAGTGGATGGCAATGCTCCTTCCCGCAGCGCGCGGTTCAGGGTTGTCCGCAAGCTGATAGATGAGGATGAATAAATGAAGAATCGCCTTATTATGCTCCTTTTGTCCGTTACCCTGCCGCTTGTCATGTTTCTGCTTGTCGATCAGGTGTACCGTTACGATCATATGCTCAGGGAAATCGATGCGCTGCAGGAGCGTCAGGCTGCACTTTTTGAAGAAAACAAGAGGACTGTTGTCAATATTGCCATACTGAAGGCTCCCGAACGGATCGATCGTCTGGCCAGGGAGCTGGGTCTGGAGAAGGGAATTGAGCAGCCGCTTATCGAAATAAGTCTGCCCTCAAGACGGAGGCCTGCGGATGGATAGGCGGCAGCCGCTGTTTTCAGCAGGCGAGGCTGCCCGTCTCTGTGACGGTAAGCTTTACGCCTCGGGCGGAGAGCAGAAGAGCATAAGCGGTGTAGTAACCGATTCCCGTGCAGTCCGCAGCGGGGATCTTTTTGTTGCGCTCAGGGGTGAACGTGTCGACGGGCATGAATATACCGGAGAGGCCGCAGCTGCGGGTGCCTCGGCGCTGATCGTGGAAAACAGCGCCGAAGCGCCTGGCGAAGGCGGCTGGAGGGAGTTTGCGGCGGATAAGAGGATCGATGTTATCGCCGTCGAAGACTCTCTGAAGGCGCTTCAGCAGCTCGGGAGCGAGTGGCTGAAACGCTTTCCGGAAATGGTCAGGATCGCGGTCACCGGAAGCAGCGGTAAAACAAGCACAAAGGAGCTGCTCGGATCGGTTCTCGGCTCATTTGCACCTTCGGTAGTAAATGAAGGGAATCTCAATTCCGAGATCGGTCTGCCCCTGGCGCTTTTTGCCATAAGGGATGAAGACCGTTTCGGTGTTTTTGAGCTTGGTATAAACAGAAAGGGAGAGATGGACCTCCTGGCATCACTTTTTCGACCCGAATATGTGCTTGTTACCAATATAGGAACTGCTCACAGCGGTCCTCTCGGAGGCGAAGAGGGAGTATTTTACGAAAAAAGCAGGATTTTCGCTTACATGAAAGATGGCGGAGCCGCCTTTGTTCCCTCAGAGGAGAGCAGAATAGGGCGTCTGCGGGAGATGTATCCGAATATCCGCTTCATACCCTACGGGCCGGCATCGACTCCGGGACTTGGAAGGAGCGAAAACCTCGGAACCGAAGGCTGGCTGTTAAGTTATGAGGAGCGGGAAATACACTTTCCTCTCCTTGGAGAGCATAATCTCAGGAATGCCTGCGGCGTTCTTGCTCTCTGCAGGGAGCTTTCGGTCGACACCGATGCAATTGCAAAGGGTCTGTCGGAATGCGTCCCCGTATCGGGCAGAACCAACCTGATCCGGGGAACCGTTTCGATTCTGGACGATTCGTACAACGCCAATCTCGATTCAACGCGCAAGGTTCTTGAATATTTTTCCGCGCTTCGGTGGAAGGGACGCAAGTTTGTCGTTTTCGGTTCTATGAAGGAACTTGGAGAGAGCACCGGGACGGCTCATTATGAAGCGGGAAAGGCAATAGCATCGGCCGGAGCGGATGCGGTCTTTCTCTTCGGTGCGGAAACTGCGGCTGCCGGCCGTGCCCTCGAGGCTGAAGGGTTTTCGGGAGATCTGCACTCTTTTGGAGACGACGGATTTGATGAACTCGCTTCCCTGCTGCAGCGCAGCTGCGGTCCGGGGGATCTGGTCCTTCTGAAAGGCAGCAGGAGCATGGGTCTTGACCGTCTGGTCGGAAGGCTGCGGAAGAACGGGGAGCACTCTGATGTTTAAAGAGATCTTTTTGCCCCTGGTTGCGCGTTTCAGCGCTCTCAATGTATTTCAGTACATAACCTTCCGGAGCGCCTACGCTGCGGTAACGGCTCTTTTCCTCTCTTTTATGTTCGGTCCCAGGATTATCCGGAAACTCCGCAGTCTTAAAGCCGGACAGATAGTCCGGGATGACGGTCCGCAAAGCCACCTGTCCAAAACCGGAACGCCTACCATGGGCGGATTGATTATCCTTATCTCCCTTACGGCGTCGGTTCTTCTCTGGCAGGATCTGAGCAACAGCTTTACCTGGATAGCCCTCATCTCCCTGCTCGGGTTCGGCCTGATAGGTTTTCTTGACGATTATCTCAAAATATTCAGGAAAAGTTCCGACGGTCTGCAGGCCAGGTTCAAGTTTTCTGCCCAGACCCTGCTGTCACTGCTTATCATGGTAGTACTCTATCTGAACGGCAATGAGCACACGACCCTTCTCTATCTCCCCTTTTTCAAGAACCCAGTTCTTGATATGGGGCTCCTGTACATTCCTTTCGGAATGCTGCTGCTTGTCGGAACAAGCAATGCGGTAAACCTTACCGACGGACTGGACGGACTGGCGACCGGTCTCGTGCTTCTGGTGGGAATAACCTTTGCGATAATAAGCTATCTTGCGGGTAGGGCCGACTACGCGGCATATCTTCAGATTCCATACCTGCCCGAAAGTGCCGAGCTTACGGTGCTCTGCGCCTCGCTTACCGGAGCGAGCATCGGTTTTCTCTGGTATAACGCCCATCCCGCAGAGGTGTTTATGGGAGATACCGGAAGCCTTTCTCTCGGGGGGCTTATCGGGGTACTCGCTCTTATGACCAAGAAGGAGATCCTTCTTATCGTTATCGGCGGCGTCTTTGTTCTTGAGGCCCTTTCGGTGATTATCCAGGTAGCTTCTTATCGAATGAGAAAAAAGCGGGTCTTCCGCATGGCTCCTCTTCATCATCATTTTGAGAAGAAAGGCTGGGATGAAACCAAGGTGGTTGTCCGTTTCTGGATACTGGGCGGAATGTTTGCAATTTTAAGTCTATCAACCCTGAAGATACAGTGAGGAGAAGAATGAACGGGCTTTTCGCGGCGGAAAAAATCGAACGTCAAAGCAGTGATCCGGCTCTCATGGCTCTGCTTCTGCTTCTGGCGGGAATCGGTGTCGCGGCGCTCTATTCCGCTTCCTACTATTATGGAGAAAGGGTCTTCGGCGATCCCCGTTATTTCCTGGACCGTCATCTTCTCTTTCTGGTTGCGGGATTTATCATGGCTCTGGGCGCTTCCCGGATCCCCATGACATTCTGGGAACAGAGCGTTCCTTATCTGCTCCTGATTACGCTGTTTCTGATGGTGCTTACCTTTATACCCGGTGTCGGAAGAGAAATAATGGGCGCAAAAAGGTGGATAATTATTGCGGGAAGGTCGTTTCAGCCTTCGGAGATGGTGAAATTCACCGTCGTGCTGTATGTGGCACGGATAATGAGTAAAAAAGAGCATCGTCTGGATGATTTTGTCAATGCGGTGCTGCCCCCGCTGCTTCTTGTCTCCATGTTTACCGCTCTTATCTACCTGCAGAACGATTTTTCCACGGCGGCATTTGTTCTTCTTGTGTCGCTGATCATGCTTTTTGTGGCGGGTGTAAGACTTATCCACTTCAGTTTTCTTTTTGTCACCATTACTCCGATTCTGGGAATGCTGCTTTTTACCAGGGAACACCGTGTAAAGCGTCTTCTCGCCTTTCTGGATCCTTACAACGACCCTTCGGGAACCGGATACCAGGTAATTGCCGCACGGACCGCTCTCGGGAGGGGCCGTCTCATGGGCAGCGGAATGGGAATGGGGACGAAAAAGCTCGGCGGTCTGCCCGAAGCTCATTCGGATTTTGTTTTCGCCGTTTTTGGAGAAGAAGCGGGCTATATCGGAGTGCTCTTCGTTCTTGCCCTGTTTATCGCTTTTTCGGTGCGCGGGTATATAACGGCCTTCCGCATACGTGAGAAAAGCTCCTTCGGCTTTTATCTCGTATTCGGACTTACCTCCGCCATTCTTTATCAGGCCATGCTTAATATGGCAGTAGTGTCCGGACTGGTACCCGCCACGGGGCTTCCCCTGCCGCTTTTCTCTAATGGAGGTTCATCGGTGCTGGTTACCATGCTTATGTGCGGAATTATTATCGGAGCATCGAGACTGTCACATGCCGGAAGGAGCGGATCGGTATGAGCAGCATAGCATACTGGCAGGGATCGGTCGGAAAACGCAACGCTGAATCGGCAATCGGTCTTGAGAGAATATTTTCGGTAATAATCCTTTTTCTGGTGCTCGTGCTGGCGGGAGAACTGCTTTTTCATTTTGTAATATCCCCCCGTCTCCTTATACGTGATATAACGATCAAAGCTGGAGTCTCCTTTCCTCTGACCGATGAGGAGATTCTCAGCTATGCGGGAGTAGTAAACGGCGGCTCATACCTGGAAATTGACTCTCAGCTGGTGGCGGGAAGACTGGAATCAATTCCTTTCGTCGCATCGGCCCTGGTGGAAAAGAAATTTCCCGGCTCTCTTGTTATTTCTCTGGTCGAACGGGGGGCCGTGGCCACCACCATAGCTGAAGCAGACGGCAGGAGTATTCCTCTCTACATCTGTTCCGACGGTGTTCTTTTTCCTCATCCGGGACTCCAGAGCTCCGATCTGCCGGTTATTTCGGGTCTTGAAATTCCCAGACTAAGCGGAGAGATGCGGCTTCCCATGCATCTTGTAACCTTTCTTCAGGAACTGGAGGAGATACGCAGCGGTTCACCGGAACTGTACCGGTTGATATCTGAGCTTAAATTCGTTAAAAAGAACGGTAATGATTACGAAGTACTTCTATTCCCGTCCCACAGGCAGATAAGGGTGCGGATTGGAACAAATCTGGATAAACAGCTGCTGACTTATATTATGATGATTCTTGATGTTGTCGCGGGACAGGAGCTGGCCAGTGAACTGGAAGAGATCGACTTCCGGACTGGGGAAGTGGTCTACAGGATCAGGGAGGAATGACTTGCCGGTAGATGATATGATCGTCGGACTGGATATCGGCACCACCAAGGTGTGCGCCGTTATCGGTGAATATGATGAAAACGACCGTCTCCAGATTACCGGTGTGGGAAAAAGTCCCTCGGAAGGACTCCGACGCGGAGTTGTCATCAACATAGAGTCCACCATGCGATCGGTAACGGCAGCCATAGAAGCCGCGGAAATGATGAGCGGTCGGGAAGTCCAGCATCTTGTCACCGGAATTGCGGGGGCGCACATAGAAGGAATCAATTCCAGGGGTGTGGTAGCCGTAACCGGAAAAGGGCGGGAAATCAACCGTGAAGACATAGGCAGGGTTATCGATGCCGCAAAGGCGATTGTTATTCCCATGGACCGGGAGGTTATTCACGTAATTCCCCAGGAGTTTGTGGTTGATGATCAGGGGAGCATCAAGGATCCCCTGGATATGATAGGAATCCGCCTCGAGGCGGAGGTCCATATAGTGACCGGTTCGGTTACCAGCGCCCAGAATCTTCTTAAATGTGTAAACCGCGCGGGCTTCCGGGTACAGGATATCGTGCTTCAGCCCCTGGCTGCCGCCGTGGCGGTACTGACGGAAGAAGAGAAGGAGATGGGCGTTCTCCTGATCGATCTGGGCGGCGGTACCACGGATATTCTCGTATATATTGACGGTGCCCCTTACCATACGAATGTTATTGCCCTTGGAGGCAATCAGGTTACCAGCGATCTTTCCTTCATGCTGAAAATCCCCAGCGAAGCCGCCGAGAGGATAAAGCAGGAAAACGGCGTATGCTACCTTCCCCTCGTCGATACCGATGAGGATGTTGTTATAAGGGGCATAGGGGGATGGCCGTCGGTAACGGTGCAGAGAAAAGAGGTGTGCAAAATTATCCAGCCGAGAATGGCCGAAATATTTTCGCTGGTTAAAGAGCAGCTGCTGAAAAAGGATTACCTCAAGCATCTTGGAGGCGGGGTTGTTCTTACCGGCGGAGGTTCCATTATTCCGGGAGCGGCCGAGCTGGCCCAGGAGGTATTCGGACGGCGGGCGAGAGTAGGTGTCCCTTTTAAAATGGGCGGACTCTCGGATGTGTATCAGACCCCGGTTTATTCGACGGCTGTCGGACTGGTTATGTACGAAGACATGCAGCTGAAGAGTGAGGGCAGAGGGGCCGTTTCACCGCGGCGCAGCGGAAGCGGAATGATGGGAAAGCTGAAAAGCTGGATGAGGGAGTTTTTCTGATAAAAATTTAATTTAAGATAGGCCGGACGGCGGAGTATGTGGTGTGCTCCGGGGTCAGGTAAAGAAAGCATATCTTGAATGCTTCTGGGAGGGGGCTATGCAGATAGAAGTAGTAGATGAAAGATCCTTTAATATGGATCAGAGTGAACCTACCGTTATCAAAGTGGTAGGAGTAGGCGGCGGCGGAAGCAATGCTGTCAACCGGATGATCGAGAGCGGCCTGAAGAAGGTGGAGTTTATCGCGATAAACACCGATCTTCAGGCACTCGGCAGGTCCAAAGCCGGAGTCAAGCTGCCGATAGGCGAAAAGGCGACCGGAGGTCTTGGTGCGGGAGGTGTTCCCGACAAGGGCCGGGAGGCGGCCGAGGAATCGAGAGAAGAAATTGCCTATGCCCTGCGCGGTGCGGACATGGTGTTTATTACCGCCGGGATGGGCGGAGGAACCGGAACAGGCGCCGCTCCGGTGGTTGCCCAGATAGCCCGGGAACTCGACGCTCTGACCGTCGCGGTGGTTACCAAGCCTTTCGATTTTGAGCGCAAGCGCAAGATGATGCTTGCCGATCAGGGCATTGAGCGCCTTCGTGAACAGGTCGATACCCTTATTACCATTCCGAACCAGTATCTCCTTAAAATAGTAGAGCGTGACACCACCATCCGCGAAGCCTTCATGCTTGCCGACGATGTTCTGCGGCAGGGTGTTCAGGGGATAAGCGAACTTATTACCGAAGCGGGAGAGATAAACATCGATTTTGCCGATGTCCGAACCATCATGAAGGGCAGGGGCGATGCCCTTATGGGTATCGGGGTAGGTTCCGGCGATAACCGGGCAGTCGATGCCGCAACAAATGCCATCAATAATCCTCTGCTTGAGGATGCGAGGATCGAAGGCGCCAAGGGTATTCTGGTAAATGTAACCGGCGGGCACGATCTGTCGCTGACGGAATACGAAGAGGTAATAAAGATCATTACCGCCAATGCGGACGACGATGCCCTGATTATTCCGGGCCAGTCTCTGGATGAGAATCTTGAGGACACCATCATGGTAACGGTGGTCGCCACGGGTTTCAGTTCTGCAGATGAGACGGCTGCTGTGGAAATACCCGAAGAGCATAATGAAGAGGTCATTCAGTACGAAGACTGGATAAAACTGCAGAGAGGGATGAGTCAGGGAATGAGTCCAAGCTACCTGCTTGGCCGCAACTCCGAAGAAGGAGACCTCGGAATACCGACGGTTCTCCGTGACAGGAAAGCGGTCGGACAGCAGGGGGAAGAGTAGCTCCGGGGGGGGAGCGGCTTATGAACAAGCGGACCTTGCTGCAGAATTACGATGCTCATCTCGGTGCGGTGCTTTCTCTCTCACCGCTTACGCGCGAGAGCTATCGTGCTTCGGTAAGCAGGCTGCTTGATTATCTGGAAAGCTGCGCTCTTGAGGTATCCGGTGTTGATGATACCGGTCTGGTCGATTATCTTACCCTCCGTGTTGAGGAGGGGATAGATAAGAGGACCATAGCCAAGACTATTTCAATTTTCCGCGGTTTTTTTGATTTTCTTGTTTCCGAAAATCTTCGGCCCGATAATCCGGCACGGATTATTGAAGCACCCAGAATAGGCCGCAGCCTTCCTTCGGTCCTCAGCCTGGAAGAGGTTGAGCGCTTTCTTTCGGTTATCGATCTGGAAAAACCCGAAGGTTTAAGGGACCGGGCTCTTTTTGAGCTGGTTTACTCGGCGGGGCTCCGGGTTTCCGAAGCGACGGGACTTTCGGCGGGTAAAGTGCATTTATCCGAAGGCCTGCTCCGTGTCAGGGGCAAGGGTTCGAAGCAGCGGGTGATACCTCTCGGAGACGAGGCCCTTTACTGGCTGGAAAGGTACCTCCGGGAATCCCGCCCCCTGCTCTCCAATCACTTGAAGCAGACGGATGCTCTCTTCCTCAGCAGACGGGGAACGGCCCTCTCCCGCAAGAGCGTCTGGAAACGTTTCAAGCAGTTTGCCCTTCTCGCCGGACTTGAAGCAAGGGTACATACCCTGCGCCACAGCTTTGCGACCCATCTGCTGGCAGGTGGGGCCGATCTTCGGTCGGTCCAGGAACTGATGGGACATTCAGATATTTCCACAACCCAGATCTATACGCATATTGACGATCCCGCACTCAAGTCCGCCCATGACCGTTTTCACCCCAGGGGCGGCGGTGCCGGAAAAAAAGAATCGGACGGAAGGGTTTCCGGCGTATGGAAGAGTGGAGGTCTTTATGAAGAATATTAAAAAGCTTCTTCTCATGCTTCTGATCGCTCTTCCGTCGGTACTTTTCTTTCACTCCTGTTCTCGCGGAGACGACAAGATGCTGGATCTGCTGGTCTCCACCGAGCGTGAAGGTTACAAGGGCGAATCAGTGGACCGGGAGCGGATAGCGGAACTCGAAAAAAGCCTGCGGAAATATGAAAAGGATATACAGAAGCGGGTACAGGATACGGGCCAGCTTGGTATTTATTACCGTGCCCTTGCCATTGATCTGATGGAAAAGGAGATGTACGGACCGGCTCTGGAAGAGTTTGGGAAAGCGCTTGAAATATATCCCGCCAATCCGGTGCTTCTTTACTACAGCGGTGTATGCCGTGCTTATCTTGCCGCCTCCGAAGGGGATTTCCGTAAACGGGAAGAAGGAATAGCCGAGGCCTCATACTATTACGAGCGGGCGGTGGAACTGGACGGCCGTTACCAAAGTGCCCTCTACGCCTCGGCAGTTCTCGCTCTTTTCGAAATGGAGGATCCGGTCGAGGCCGAACGGAGAACCCTCCGCCTTCTCGAACAGTACCCCGGCCATATCGGGGGGAAATTCCTTTTAGCCCGTATCCGGCTTATGGAAGGCTTTCCCGAGAGGGCTGCCGAACTCTACCGGGAGATCTCCGAAAGCCCCCGGGCAGAGGCGGATGAGAAAAAACGGGCGCAGCAGAACCGTGCCGCAATTCTGGGAGGGACCTATGAGTGATCCCCGTCTGAACCTTGCGGTTTCGCTTATCCCGGCCCTGCGCATACGGGAACGCCTATTTCTGGCGGACACCGTATCCGATTACGACGCCTTTATCCGGATGTCGAAAAACGACCTTCAGGCCCTTATCGGACGCACTCTCCGTATTATGCCCGAAGCGCTGAAGGAGCTGTCCGAAAAAACGGAATCCGTTCTGGAATTGATACACGCCCGGGATATACAAATGGTAGACTACTGGTCTTCATCATATCCTCCCCTTCTGCGGGAAATCTATGACGCCCCCCTCCTTCTCTATGTCCGTGGTGCACTGCCGGAGCCGGAGGTTCCCTCGGTCTCTATTGTCGGAACGAGAAAGCCCGACAGCCGTTCCGTAGCCGCCGCCTTTTCTCTTGCTGCGGAGCTTGCTCTCGCCTCGGTTGCGGTAGTCTCCGGACTGGCCAGGGGCATTGACAGAGCCGCCCACGAAGGAGCCAGAAGGGCAGGCGGCACTACTATTGCCGTTCTCGGTTCCGGGGTCGATTACATATATCCCGAACACCACCGGGATCTGGCGGAGCGGATTCTCGCTTCCGGAGGAGGTCTGGTAAGCGAGTACCCTCCCGGCACACCTCCCCTCCGCTATCATTTTCCGGAGCGAAACAGGATTATCTCCGGAATATGCCGCTCTACCGTTGTGGTTACGGCTCCCGAAAAATCGGGAGCGCTCATAACCGCGGATTACGCCCTGGAACAGGGACGGGACCTCTGCGTACACAGGGCCGGACTCTATCCCCATGCTTCGGGACTGACCGAAGGTACTCTCCGCCTGGAAGAAACCGGGGCACCGGTCATTGAACACAGCAGCGATCTTTTCGAACTCTGGGGCTGGAAAAGGCCGGCAGTTCCCTGGATAGAGTGCAGTAATCCCGGAGAAGCCGGGGACTTTACCAGGCTTACGCAGGAAGAGCTCGAGGATGGAATGCTTTTCTATAACGGCAGCTGGTTTTCAACCTGGTATGCCGTAAGGAAGGATGCATAGATGGAAAAAAGGATGGGGATCCGGGAACTGGCGGAGGGATATCTCCGTTACCTGGCAGGGGTCCGCGGCCTGTCTCCGCGAAGCATCGACGCCTACCGGAGCGATATCGGACTTTTTCTGGCCTTCCTTGAAAAGCAGGAAGAAGGCCGGGAAGAACATCCCGAACTCTCAAACCAGCTCATCCGGCTTTTTGTCGGTGAGCTGAGAGAACGCTACGCTCCATCCTCTGCGGCACGGATAGTATCCTCTCTCAGGGGACTCTACCGCTATGCCCTGAAGCAGGAATATGTCGAAAGCAATCCCTTCGAAACCATCCGGGGGAAGGGCCGGGGCCGTTCCCTTCCGGAAGTGCTCGGGGAAAGTGAAATGGATTCGCTTCTGTCCATGCCCGGTGATGGGTTTACCGGTGCTCGGGACCGCTGCCTTATGGAGATGCTCTATTCCACCGGCGCCCGTGTTTCGGAGCTTATGGGGGTTAATATTTTCGACCTTGATCTGAAGAAGCGTACCGTCAGACTCCGGGGCAAGGGCGGAAAGGAGCGCTTTTCCTGGCTTGGCCCCGAAGCGATGAAAGCACTTGCGGAGTATCTTCCCTTCCGGCGGGCGCGGCTGAAGGAGAACGGCAATTCCGATTCGGCAGCGGCCCTCCTTGTCAATGCGAAGTGCGGCAGACTCAGCCGGAGAGGGGCCGGTTTTATTCTGAGAAAATATCAGGAGAGGCTTGGAAACGGGAAACGGATACATCCCCACCTCTTCCGGCACAGTTTTGCAACCCATCTTCTGGATAACGGCGCGGATATCCGGAGTGTCCAGGAGATGCTCGGTCATGCGGACCTGTCCACAACGGGTATTTATACCCATGTATCACTGAGCAGACTGCAGAATGTATATCGAAAAGCACATCCCCACGGTTCGAATAAAACCGTCGGGGCAGAGGAGCATATAAGATGAGCGAAGAAAACCGCTTGACCATGCACGCGACAACCATAATAGCGGTTCGTCAGGGATCGAATGTCGCCATGGCCGGAGACGGACAGGTGACCCTCGGGCAGACGGTCATGAAAGGAAACGCCCGGAAGGTCCGGACCATGTACGAAGGAAAGATACTGGCGGGATTCGCCGGAGCCACGGCAGACGCCTTTACCCTCTTTGAACTCTTTGAGGGAAAACTGAAGCAGTACGGGGGCGATATTACGAGATCGGCCGTGGAGCTTGCAAAGCAGTGGCGGACGGACCGTACCCTCAGGCGGCTGGAGGCGATGCTGCTGGTGGCGGACAGGGGCAAGACCCTTCTGATCAGCGGCACTGGAGATGTGATAGAGCCTGAGAACGACGCCATAGCGATCGGGAGCGGGGGAAGCTTCGCCTACGCCGCGGCTCTTGCCTATCTTGACTCTTCGGAGCTCTCGGCCCGGGAGATCGCAATGCGCTCCATGAAGATAGCTTCGGGAATCTGCATCTACACCAATAACGAGATTCTACTGGAGGAGCTTGAATGAGACAGAACTTCGATAACATGACCCCGCGCCAGATAGTGAACGAACTGGACAAATATATTGTCGGCCAGGAAAAGGCGAAGAAGGCCGTTGCCATCGCACTCAGAAACCGTGTAAGACGGCGTCTTCTGCCGGCTGACCTGCAGGAAGATATCGCGCCCAAAAATATCATCATGATCGGACCGACCGGCGTCGGCAAAACCGAGATTGCACGGCGTCTCTCCCGCCTGAGCGGGGCACCCTTTGTAAAGGTGGAAGCGACAAAGTACACCGAGGTGGGCTATGTCGGCCGGGATGTTGAATCGATGGTGCGGGACCTCATGAGCGTCTCCCTGAACATGGTAAAGGCCGAGATGGCCGAAGATGTGAAGGAAGAGGCGGAAAAGCGGGCCGAGGAGGCCCTTCTGGACCTTCTCCTTCCCGGCATCGGCAAGAAGGAACAGCAGAAGGAACAGCAGATAGAGGAGATCTCCCATGACGGAGGTACCAGGGAAAAGTTCCGCACCATGCTCAGAGAGGGAAAACTCGATGAGAAGCTGGTGGAGGTGCAGGTCTCCCAGGGCAGTTTGCCTTCAATCGAAATATTCAGCGGCCAGACTCCCGACGCAATGGATGTGAATTTCGGCAATCTCGGTTCCATCTTCGGAGGCGGGAAAAAGCGGAAGCAGGTACGGGTGGAGCAGGCGAGGAAGATCCTGCTGGACCAGGAGATGGACCGCCTTATCGACACGGACCGGGCCGGCGACATTGCACGTGAGCGCTGCGAGCAGATGGGAATCATTTTTATCGATGAGTTAGACAAGGTGGCGGTCAAGTCCGACCGTGGCGGCGGAGACGTGAGCAGGGAAGGAGTGCAGAGAGACATCCTGCCCATTGTCGAGGGATCCACGGTAAATACCAAGTACGGCATGATCAACACCAGCCACATCCTGTTTATCGCCGCCGGGGCCTTCCACATGAGCAAGCCAAGCGACCTCATTCCGGAACTTCAGGGTCGCTTCCCTCTCCGGGTGGAACTTGACGATCTGGGTGCCGATGATTTCGTCCGCATCCTGACCGAGCCGGAAAATGCCCTGACCAGACAGTATGTGGAACTGCTGCGGACCGAGGGGGTGGAGATCGAGTTTACTCCAGAAGCGATCCGCAAGCTCAGTGAAATAGCGGCGGACGTCAACGGAAGTACCGAGAATATCGGGGCACGGCGGCTCCATACCATTCTGGAGCTGCTTCTGGAGGATGTATCCTTCAATGCTCCGGACCTTAAAGGGCAGCGTATTCCTATCACCCTGGAGTATGTTGAAAAACAGCTGGGAGAAGTGGTGGAGGATCAGGACCTTACCCGCTATATCCTGTAAGGGAAGGTAAAGAGGGATGGAAAAACGGCCGATGATAGGAGCGGAGGCAAAAGATGTTTCTTAACAACAGTTTCGGCAAGACACTTGATATCATGCACCGCTCCATGGATGTGGAGATGCTCCGCCGCCAGGTTGTCGCGGACAATCTCGCAAATGCGGATACGCCCAACTTCAAGCGCAGTGTGGTCAATTTCGAGTCCGAACTTGCCCGGGCGCTGGATTCGGAGAATCAGAACAAGCCGGAAGCCGCGCTTACCAATGAGCGGCATATTCCCTTTGACCGGGTACAGAACTACCGGGACGTGCGTCCGGGACGGGTTCTCGATTATCTGACCCAGTCGGATAACAATGGAAACAATGTTGATGTGGAAGAGGAGAGTATGCTCCTTCTGCAGAATCAACTCAGGTACGATATGATGAGCAGGTCGGTTGCCGGACAGTTCGCCCGGATAAACATCGTACTGCGATAGGGAGGTAAGGAAATATGGGACTTTTCAGCAGCATCAACGTTGCGGCATCGGGCATGAGCGCCCAGCGGATGCGCCTCGACGTGGTCAGTGACAACATAGCAAATGCGAGTACCACACGCACTCCCGAGGGCGGACCCTTCCGGCGCAGCAGGGTTATCTTCCGTGCGCGGAACAGTCAGCCCTACTGGAGAAGTCCTTTTCTTCCCACGGCTCTGGACAACGGAGTGGGCAAGGGTGTCCGGATCACCTCGATCGAGAAGGATACGGATGCGAAACCCAGACTGGTATACGATCCGACCCATCCCGACGCCATTCAGACCGGTCCGAAAACCGGTTATGTGGAGATGCCGAACGTCAACATAGTGGAAGAGATGGTGGATATGATGAGTGCAAGCCGTTCCTACGAGGCCAATGTGGCCGTGGTAAACGGAAGCAAGGCAATGTTCATGCGCGCTCTGGAAATAGGGAGGTAATAGATGAATCCTGTTTCAAATTTCGGCGCGGCCGGTGACATAGTCAGACTTGCAAGAACTCACAGCGGTCATATGGGCGGAAAGGTGCATGCTGCCGAGGAGAGGGTCGATCCTCAGATGTCGGGACAGAGCTTCGGTTCGATGGTAAACAAGGCGCTTACGGAAACGAGTAATCTTGAGCAGAATGCCAATGCGCTGGCGCAGCAGTTTATCGTCGATCCCGAGAGTGTGGATGTGCATGATGTGACAATCGCCATGGGAAAAGCAAATCTGGCGGTTTCGATTACGAAGAGTGTAACAAACGAGGCTTTGAAAGCGTATCGTGAGATTATAAACATCAGATAGAGCACGACGGCGGTTTCAACGGGGAAGAGACCGCCGGAGGCTGAGAGGATACGGGAGGGGACATGAACGAATGGCTTAAAAAGACAATTGACCAGGTCAAGGCCTTATGGGGCAAATGGTCGGCGGTGCAGAAAATAATTCTCATCGCCGTCGTGGTGGTTTCCATCGCCGGAATAGTGCTGCTTATGCGTTTCAGCGCCGAGCCGAGCATGATTCCGCTTATAACCGCTCCCATAACGGATACGGAAAAACTGGAAAAGATCAGCATAAGACTCGATGCGGAAGGTGTTGACCACAGGATTACCCCTGAGGGACTGATTCTTGTAAGCGACAGGAGAAGCGCGCAGCGGATGGTATCCATCCTTACCCGGGAAGATCTTATTCCTGCCGGAACCTCACCCTGGGACGTATTCAAGATGGACCGCTGGACCCTTACCGATTTTGAGCGGAATGTTAACCTGCGAAGGGCAATTACCGAGAGTCTGGAGCAGCACATCGAGGCACTGGAAGATGTGGATAATGCGCAGGTAACGCTGGTGCTGCCCGAAGAGACCCTTTTCCAGGAAGACCAGAACCCGGTTACCGCTTCGGTCATTATAACCCCCAGACCGGGTTCGGATATTGCCCAGAGCAGACCCAAGGTGGAAGGAATCGTCAAACTGGTACGTCTTGCCGTTGAGGGACTGAGCGATGAAAACATCGTTATAAGCGATCAGCGCGGGGTCGTCCTGAATGATTTTGAGGATTTCGCGGATTTCGACCGGCTGGAGCTTTCAAAGCGACAGCTCGAACAGAAGCAGCGGCTGGAGTCGGCATACAAGAGCCAGATCTTCAAGGAGATGAGCCAGATATTCGGACCCGACCGGGTAAGTATTCTCAAGGTGGATATTGATCTTGATTTCCGGAACGAAACGGTCCAGACCCAGGAGCATTTTCCCATCACCACCGTGGAAGATAATCCCGCAACCCCCTATAACGAGCGTGAGTTCGTGCTTTCGATTCCCCGTTCCAGCGAACGTATAAACGAATCCTTCAGCGGGACCGGTTTTAACCCCGAAGGACCTCCGGGACAGGAGGGACAGACTCCTCCCGCATACAAGGACATGAACAATCTGGTGGGGCAGTATGATAAGAATTCGGAGATTGTAAACCAGGAAGTCAATTCCCGGAATACCGTCGAAGAAAAGAGCCCCTGGGTCATAAAACGCATAACAATAGGCGCCGCCCTTGATGGAGTATGGCGCTGGACCTACAGTGACAACGGAACGGTGGCTCTCGATACCGACGGTTCCATTATCCGGACCTATACTCCCGTACCGGATGAGGACCTGGCCAAGGCTGAAACCCTGATTGAGCATGCCATAGGATACAGCCGTCAGCGGGGAGACTCGGTCACGGTTCAGCACATTCAGTTTGACCGTTCGGGACAGTTTCTTCAGGAAGACGAACGCTTTCGTGCCCAGAAGCGGCTGCAGCAGGCCATTCTATATTCCATTATCGGCGTGGCGGTCATCATTATCGCCTTCGTCGTTTTCAGGCTGATAAGCAGGGAACTGGAGAGAAGACGCCGGCTCAGGGAAGAAGAGCTGGCACGGCAGCACCAGATGATGAGGGAAGCAGCCCTCAGGAGCGCGGAAGAGGAGGAGATGGAAGTATCCATGTCCGTCGAGGACCGTGCCCGTCTGGAGATGCAGGAGAACGCCATAAACATGGCCAGGGAACATCCGGAAGATGTTGCACAGCTTATCCGTACCTGGCTGGCGGAGGAGTAGCATATGGCAAAACAGAGCGGAGGAGGCGGCGGCCAGGCGGCCGCCGGCGGAAAGAAACTGAAGAAGGATCTTTCCGGACGCCAGAAGGCGGCCATCTTTCTCGTTACCCTCGGTTCGGAAATTTCGGCGGAAATTTTCAAGCATATGCGTGAGGATGAGATAGAGACGCTTACCTTTGAGATAGCACGTCTTGACAATGTGGATTCCGAAGACCGCGACCGGGTCCTTATGGAGTTCAAGGAACTCATGATGGCTCAGGATTTTATCACCTCCGGCGGTATCGATTACGCACGGGAGCTTCTGGAGAAGAGTCTTGGAAGCCAGAAGGCCGTGGATATTATCAACCGTCTTACCAGCAGCCTGCAGGTCCGCCCCTTTGATTTTATACGGCGTACCGATCCTGCTCATCTCATGAACTTTATACAGCAGGAGCATCCCCAGACGATTGCGCTCATTCTTGCATACCTTGAGCCGCCTAAGGCTTCGGCGATACTGGGAAGTCTTTCCCACGAGCTGCAGTCGGATGTGGCAAAGCGGATCGCAACCATGGACAGAACGAGTCCGGAAACCCTGCGCGAAGTTGAGCGGGTGCTCGAGAAGAAGCTCTCGACCCTTTCGAGTGAAGACTTTACCGCTGCCGGAGGTGTGGAGAATATTGTCGAAATAATCAACCTTGTCGACCGTACCACCGAGAAAGCGATTATCGAGGCACTGGAAGAAGAAGATCCCGAACTGGCGGAAGAGATCAAGAAGCGGATGTTCGTATTCGAGGACATTGTTCTTCTCGACGACCGAGCCATTCAGAAGGTACTTCGGGAAGTGGATACCGCGGAACTTGCAAAGGCGCTCCGCGGGGTGGAAGCGGAGGTACAGGACAAGATTTTCAGGAATATGTCCAAGCGTGCCTCGGCTCTCCTGAAGGAAGAGATGGAATACATGGGTCCCATAAGGCTCAAGGATGTTGAAGAGACCCAGCAGAAAATTGTCGCCATTATAAGAAAGCTCGAAGATCAGGGTGAAATTGTGGTGGCCCGTTCCGGTGAAGACGAGATGGTCGTCTAAGCCCGGAAAGAGCAGGCCGGGAGGATATCGATTTGGCAAAGAATGTTTTTCGTTCCCAGGAAGTCATGAGCATCCAGGATAAGGTAATGCTGAAATCCCCTTTCCAGCCTCTCGTTGTGGAGGAGGCTCCCGCTGCGCTGGAAGAGTATCAGGGACCAACCGCGGATGACCTCCGCAGGGAAGCCGAACTCTTCCGCCAGAACTGGGAACAGGAAAAGCAGAACATGATTGAATCGGCGGAGAACGAGGCGAAGCGCATTGTCTCGGACGCCGAAGAGCGTGCCTTTGCCGAAGTAAAGCGTAAAAATGACGAAGCTCAGAAAAGCGTTCAGGACGCCGGAGAAAACAGCCGCCGCATCATTGAAGAAGCGGAGGCCGGGGCTGAAAAGATAAGGACCGAAGCGGAGCAGGATGCACGTGTCGAGCTGGAGCAGGCCAGGAAAGAGGGATTTGAAGAAGGACGTGAAGCCGGCTACCGGGAAGGACTGGATGAGGCCGAGCGTCTTGCAGAACAGTTTCAGAGGGTCCTGGACAAGGCTATCGAAAAACGTACCGCCATTATTGAAGAATCCGAAACCCAGATTATCGAACTGGTTCTCATGATAGCCCGCAAGGTCGTGAAGGTTATAAGCGAGAATCAGAAGAATGTGGTTATCAATAACGTTATCCAGGCATTGAGGAAGCTGAAGAGCCGCGGCGAGGTGCTTGTCCGGGTAAATCTGGAAGACGTTGAGCTGGCAAGTGAGCGGATCAAGGATTTTATCAGGATGGCCGAAAATGTGCGCTCCGTTACGGTGGTTGAAGATTCGACGGTTGATAAGGGCGGATGCATCATCGAAACCGATTTTGGAGAGATCGATGCGCGCATATCAAGCCAGCTGAAAGAGATAGAGGACAAGATTCTTGAGCTTGCACCGATCCGCACCAGGACCGGGGAGGAGCATTAAGGCATGACTGCTATCTTTCAGAAATATGCCGATGCGCTCGAACGTATGGATCCGATAAAGCAGATCGGGACCGTCCGGAAGGTCAAAGGGCTTCTGGTGGAAAGCCATGGTCCGCAGGTAGTTGTCGGTGAGCTGTGCCAGATCCTTACCGGTAATGGAGAAATACCCGTCTGGGCTGAAGTAGTGGGCTTTCGCGACAGGGTGGTCCAGCTTATGCCCTTTGAGGCAATGGATGGAATAGAGCCGGGATCTCCTGTTGTAGCGATGGGAGAAGCTCTCTCCGTACCAGTCTCCGATGCCATGCTCGGCAGGGTTCTGGACGCCATGGGAAGGCCCATGGACGGGAAGGGACCCATCGGTTCCGCCGAAACGGTTTCCATTGTAAACGAACCTCCCGACGTTCTGACACGTAAAACCATACGGGATCAGATGGTAACCGGAGTCCGCTGTCTGGATACCATGACACCGATCGGAAAGGGACAGAGAATCGGTATCTTTTCCGGGAGCGGCGTCGGTAAATCCACCCTTCTGGGCATGATTGCCCGAAATACCTCGGCGGACATAAATGTAATCGCCCTCATCGGGGAGCGGGGAAGAGAAGTCCAGGAATTTATTGAGCATGATCTGGGCCCCGAAGGTCTGGCGCGTTCGGTCCTTGTCGTTTCTACCGGAGATACCTCTCCCCTGAGCCGGCTTCGGGGAGCTTTCGTGGCTACGTCGATAGCGGAATATTTCCGCGACAAAGGCTCGGATGTAATGCTTCTTTTCGATTCGGTTACCCGTTTTGCCCGGGCCCAGCGGGAGATCGGTCTTGCCGTCGGAGAGCCTCCGGCTACCCGGGGGTATACTCCTTCGGTCTTTTCCACTCTTCCAAAACTTCTGGAACGCTGTGGTTCCGGAGAGGCGGGGACGGTGACAGGCTTCTATACGATCCTTGTGGAAGGCGATGATATGGATGAACCCATCGCTGATGCCGTCCGGGGTATTCTCGACGGACACATCGTTCTGAGCAGAAGGCAGGCTCAGGCCAACAGATACCCCGCAGTGGACGTCCTGGCCAGCCTGAGCAGGCTTGGAACGAAGATTACGGGCCCGTCGGTACAGAAGGCGGCAGGAAAAATAAGAAGCCTCCTAGCCGTATATACGGATGCCGAAGACCTTATCAACGTAGGGGCCTATGCCCGGGGCAGCAATGCGGCAATAGACGAGGCGATAGAGAAGATTGATGAGATCAGGGAATTCTTCAGCCAGGGCATTGCCGAATCGGCTTCTATCCTGGAGACGGTTAAGCGGATGGCGGAGATTGCCGGAGTTCCTGTCGCGGAAGAGGAGCTGGAAAGGTATGAAGCGCTTCAGGTTTAAGCTTGAGTCACTTCTCGAGCTGCGCCGCTGGGAAGAGCGCGAAAAGGAGATTGCCCTCGGCAGAATAGTCGGGGAATGTGTGAATCTGCGCAGAGCGATCGATGACCGGACCAGACAGGAACGGGAAACCTTCCTGAACAGAAGCGGGCAGTTTGATCTTGAACTTCTGTCGGAGATTGAACTGTTCGGCAGCAGGATGCGGACTGAGCGGCGGGAGCTGTCCGAGGTACTGAGAAAAAAAGAGATTGAACGGGAGAAAGCGCAGAAGCTCTTCCTCGAAGCTTCCAGCCGCCGAAAGGTGCTTGATAAACTGAAGGAAAAAAAGGGGGAGGCGTTCAGACGGCTGGAGACAGCAGCCGAGCAGCGCCTTCTTGATGAGATCGGATCGAATCTGTCGGCACGAAGCCGATCGGGCGATCTGACGAGTGAATAAAGGGAGGTGATTCGTGGCGTCAGCGGCACAGACCGGAGCACGGATGGTAATTCTGGTTCTTCTCATAGCGGTACTCTCTTTCGGGGGACTGCTCTGGTTCGATTATCTCGGCCTTGTTCAGGTCAAGCCCTTTTTCGCACCGGTTCTTTCCCTTGTCGGAATCGAATCTCCGGAGAAGGTTCCGGAGCCGCAGCAGTTCGATACTCTCATGCTCGAGAAGGAGCGGCTTGCGAAACAGCTTGAAGCACTTGATATCCGTTCCGAAGAACTCGACCTCCGGGATACGGCCCTTGCCGCCCGGGAGGCGGAAATGGAGCAAATGCTTGAAGTTTTGCAGGAAAGAGAGGCAGAACTGAAAGAACAGGAAAATTCATTTAACCAAAGGCTTAAACAGTACGAAAATATAAGAGCGAACCTGCGGCAGGCGGCTCTTTACTATAACGGTATGCCGCCTCAGCAGGCTGTGGACCGTCTTATGGAGATGGAAGATCAGGATGTGATCGATATTTTGAGGACGGCCGAGGAACTGGCTCTTGAGGCGGGGGAAGACTCCATCGTCTCTTTCTGGCTGAGCCTCATGCCCGCTGAGCGGGCTGCGGTTTTGAGTCGCAAGATGATCAAGAAACCCTGAGGTACATTAACCGACAGGGTATGGAGGGAATGTGATTCCAATGATTACGGTTTCGGATACATTTTCCGGGATCGGACGATCCGGTACAGCCGAATTGAAGGAATCCAGGGAACCGGCGAAAGAGGCCGGCGGCTTTCAGAATTTTCTGGATAAACTAAGGCAGAAAGATGCTTTGCCGGAAGAAGCACGGGAAAAGGCGGCAAAGAGCGAGCCTGATAAGGAAAAGAAGCCCGTAAAGGAAAGCCAGGGCAAGGAAAAACCTGTTCAGGAAAAGACCCCCGGGGAAAAAACCGGGAAAGAAGTCTCCGGGACCGTTGAGCAGAAAAGAGAAAGCGGCACGGAAAACGGCAAGGAAGGCATTGAAGCATCGGGAAACAGAAATCCGGATAAAAAATCGAATCCGCTTGTAAAAAAGCTGCTTCCGGAAAAGAAAACCATTTCCGCAAAGGATGATAAAAAAAGCCTATCCGCCGGGGCTTCGGATAAAGAAGAGCAGGTGCGTGCCGGAGAAATGACAGCGCAGATGAATGCTCAGATCCGGCATACGGAAGCAGGTGCTGAAAAAGCTGAAAACATGAAGGCTGCAGAGGAAGGAAAGGCCGGAGATAAGGAGTTCAGCCTCCGGAATCCGGAAAACAGTGCCGCCCGGAGCCTCAAGGATGAAGGCCCCGCAACGCTTCACATTACGGATCTGAGAAAATCTGTAAAATCGGGCAGAGGGAAAGCGGAGAACGATCAGAAAAGACAGGTTAAAAAAAGCGGAGAGAACGGAAAATCGGCGGAACGGGATCTGCGGCTTGCGGGTGAAGAGAAACAGGGAAACCGGACCGGTGACCTGCGAAAAGCCTTCGGCGCGGAAGAAAAACGTACCGGACGGGTGGAAGTCTCACAGAACGGACCCGAAGAAAAAGGCGATCCAAAAACCATTCATGTAAACCTGACGTCAGCCGACGAGGCAGCCGGCAAAGGCAAAAGCGGCGAGCCAGCCCAGGCTGCGAGACAGCTCTCAAGCAGACTGCAGGAAGACCTTTCCGCCAAAATAGTCAAGCATGCATCCATAGTGGTCAAGAGCGAACGTTCGGGAGAGATCAAGCTGATTCTCCATCCCGAGAATCTCGGCAGGGTCCGGATTCAGCTTCAACTTGAAGATAACCGTATAGCCGGGCGTATTTTTGTCGACAATACAAGTGTACGGGAAGCCTTTGAAGGAAACCTGAAAAACCTGGAACGGGCCTTTCAGCAGGACGGATTTGATTCGGCTAAGCTGGAAGTCTTTGTAGGAGACCGTGAACAGGACCAGCGCCGTGCGGGTTCCGATAAGCACCCGGCCGGATTCAACGGACCGGAAAAGGCTGTTGCCGTGGATAAGCTCGGAATGAGCGTACCGTCGATGGAGCGTTATTACGCCGACGGTGATACTTTGATAGACCTGGTAGTATAGGCCGGGAGGAGGAAGATTGATGGATTTTAGTGCGGTCATGTCGGGACAGGACCAGCTGAAGGTGCAAATGCAGGCGGATACTTTGAATAAAAGTCTTGCCGAGGGGAAAGGACTGAATCAGTCTCTGGGGAAAGATGATTTTCTCAAACTGCTTCTGACCCAGCTCAAGCACCAGGATCCGAGCAAGCCGATGGAGGACAAGGAGTTTATCGCACAGATGGCACAGTTCTCCTCTCTGGAACAGATGAATAATCTTTCTCAGCAGTTTACCAGCATGAAAGCAACCCTGGGCAGAGGCGCAGCCTATGACCTCATCGGAAAACAGGTTGATATTCTTCAGGGTGAAAAGCTGATTCAGGGAACGGTGGAAGCGGTATCGGGAAGAGAGTTTCCGCAGCTTCTGGTTAATGGAACATATTACGATTATGAATCGGTCGAAACAGTGAGCTACAAGGAGGCTTCCAGATGATGCGATCACTTTATGCCGGTGTCTCCGGTCTGCAGAACCACCAGGTCAGGATGGATGTCATCGGAAACAATATCTCCAACGTCAACACGATCGGTTTCAAGAAGGGAAGGGTTAATTTTCAGGACCTTCTGAGTCAGACCATGGCGGGAGCCGCAAGGCCCACCGATGAGGTCGGCGGTGTGAACCCCAAGCAGGTTGGTCTCGGAATGAATGTGGCCTCGATAGACACCATTCATACCCAGGGTTCCCTTCAGACCACAGGAATCATGACGGATGTCGCTATTCAGGGTGACGGCTTTTTTATCCAGCGTAACGGCGACAAGGAGTTCTACTCCCGCGCCGGAGCATTCGGTCTTGATGAGGTCGGAACCCTGGTCAATCCGGCAAACGGACTTCGAGTGCAGGGCTGGATGGCTCAGGAAGTGGAGGGCCGTACTTTTGTAAATACCGCCGCCGATGTTGAAGATCTTGTAATTCCCATCGGCAGCAAAGACCCTGCACGGGGAACCGGTGAAGTTGAACTTGCCTGTAACCTTGACAAGCGGACCGCACTTATTCCCGCCGGGGCGGGACCTGCCGATGTTATCGACGGAACCTGGAGCATCGACAAGACCATCTACGACGATTTCGGGCAGACCCACACCCTTCGTGTCAACTTTACCCGGGTAGCCGGAACCGAGAACCAGTGGCAGGGAACCGTAACGGTGGATCCGGATGCGGAAATACCCACAAACTCGATTGTGGATATAGGTGGGGAAAACAGCACCGAGAATACCTTCATTGTTGAATTTGACAACCTTGGAACCCTTCAGTCCGCTGTGGATACCCAGGGAGATCTTATTGAAGAAGGAACCCTTCAGCTCAATGTCTCCTTCGACGTCGCCGGATCGACTCCCGTTGACGGGGCGCCGGTACGGCAGACCATGCTTCTCAACCTGGGAGAGGTGAACAGCGTTGTGGATACCATTACCCAGTTCGCCGAAAAAAGTTCCACCAAGGCCTTCCGTCAGGACGGATTCGGCATGGGCTACCTTGAAAACTTCAAGATAGACCAGAGCGGTGTTATTACGGGTGTTTACTCCAATGGAGCAAACAGGACCCTCGGTCAGCTCGCACTCGCCAGCTTTACCAATCCCGGAGGCCTCGAGAAGGCCGGTGAGAACACCTATGTGGTCTCCAACAATTCGGGAGATGCGAGAATAGGCGAGTCGGGAGTTGCCGGAAAGGGCAAGCTGATAGCCGGAGCTCTTGAAATGAGTAACGTGGATCTTGCGGAACAGTTTACCGATATGATCGTAACCCAGAGAGGTTTTCAGGCAAACAGCAAGACCATAACGACAAGCGACCAGATGCTCCAGGAGCTTCTGACGCTTAAGCGATAAGATAATTGTGGGAAGAGGTGCCGGTCTGTATGATTGAGGTGACCCAGTTGAACGGAAAAATGTTCTATGTGAACCCGCATCAGATCGAATCGATGGAAGCGGTGCCCGATACGGTATTGACTATGCTTTCCGGAAAGCGTCTCATGGTGAGAGAGCAGCCCGGAGAACTTCTTGACCGGATAGTGGCTTACCGCCGGCGGATCGGCGCATTCAAGAACGAGGAGTAGGGAATGGACATAAGTACGATAGGTGGAATGTTCCTTGGAGTGGCCATGGTGGCCATGGGAATAATCATCGGCGGTGTTGGTGTTGGCATATATGTGGATATTCCATCGATCCTTATCGTTCTCGGCGGTTCCTTTGCCGGTCTCATGATCTCGAATCCTCTCCCCAGGGTTCTGGGCGTAATGAAGTATCTGAAGCACGCGCTTCAGATACCGAATTACGAGCTTGAAAAAACCATAACCACCCTGGTCAATTTTTCCGAACGTGCACGGCGGGAGGGCCTTCTTGCCCTTGAAGACGATATAGAAGAGGTCGAAGACGAATTCCTCAAGAACGGCATCCAGCTTGTGGTTGACGGTACCGACCCCGAACTTATCAAGTCGATCCTTTATAACGATGTGGGGCAGCTTGAAGAGCGGCATTCGATAGGCATAAAGATATTCGACGACTGGGGAGCACTTGCTCCCGCTTTTGGTATGATAGGCACCCTGATAGGACTTATCGCGATGCTTGCCAACCTTGACGACCCGGATGCCATCGGTTCCGGTATGGCAACCGCTCTTATAACCACCCTCTACGGTTCCTTTGTGGCTAACCTTCTTTTTATTCCTATAAAAAATAAACTTGAAGACCGGGACAAGTCCGAAAGACTGAGCCGCGACATAATGATCGAAGGTATTCTGTCGATTCAGGCTGGAGACAACCCGAACATTCTTAAATACAAGCTTATCTCCTTTCTGGAACCGACCAAGCGGAAAGAGATGCTCGATGTAATGATGCAGGAGTAAGGGTAAAGTATGGCTGGACCAAAGCAGAAGAAGAAAAAATGTCCCACCGGCTCACCTGCATGGATGACCACATACGGGGACATGGTAACGCTTCTTCTCACATTTTTTGTTATGCTCTACACCACATCGACACCTGATGATGCAAAAATGAACCTTATTCTGGCCGCATTCAGCGGTCTTGGAATGTATACCGGCGGTCAGACGCTTCAGGAAGGAAAACTGGCCGAACTGGGTAATACCATCATGTCCCTGCCTTCCACCAACCGGGGAAAAGCCCTTGATGAGGCGCGGAGAAAGGCAATAAGCCAGTTTGAACCGGAGATAAAAAGCCAGAAGGTACGGGTTCAGCAGGATGAACGCGGTCTGGTCATAACCCTCGCGGCGGATTCCTTTTTTGAACCCGCCAGTGCGGTTGTGCAGATAGAACAGAGCAGGGAGACGCTTCAGAAGCTTTCCGCCCTGCTGCGTTCAATGGATGAGAGAAAATTCCGGATCGAAGGGCATACGGATTCTTCGCCTACCGATCCGGAGGGGGAATGGAGAACCAACTGGGAGCTCTCGACCGCGAGAGCAACCAACGTTCTGCATTACCTTGTGGATTTTGGTGTTACGGAAAATCAGTTCCAGGTTGCAGGTTTTGCCGATACGGTACCGCTTGCATCGGAGTCTACCGCGGAAGGAAGAGCCTATAACCGGAGGGTGGATATCATTATTCTCTCGGAAGGGCATCTATAATGCCCTTCCCGCGGTAAGTTGGTGAAAGCGGGGTTTGCAATATTCCCGCTTCTCTGGTAGAATTTTCCTGATATGAGCTTCAGGAGCGTACAATGGGCGATGAAGAAGTATTTGTTGATGAAGAAGTAACCGGCGGAGGCGATGCCGGAGGGGGCAAAACCGGATTTGTCCCTGCCGCGATTCTCAAAATTCTCAAGTGGGTGGCTCTCGGACTGGCTGCGATTATCTTTATCGTCACCGTTGTAATCATCACCGTGAACCTGATAACCAGCGGTCCCCGGGCGGAAGCATATCCCTCCGCTTCGGAAGAGTATCAGCAGGTTCAGCCGATTCTGCAGTGGTACGATGTCGGGGAGATACGAACCAGAACCAGCGATGAAAATCCGGCAACCGTTATTGTCTCCATTAAACTGGGCTACGATATGGCCAACAAGAATGCGCAGAACGAGATAAACCAGAGAAGGGAACAGATTGTCGATCAGACAAGATTTTTCTTTTCCCGGAAACTTGAAGCGGAACTGAATGCCAGTTACGAGCCCCAGCTTAAAAATGAGCTGAAAGAAATGATCAACAAGATGATGGATAAATCCTACGTGAAGGATGTGGTATTCCTCTCCTTTAACGTTATGGAATTTTAAGGAAGGCGGATGAACGAGGTTCTCTCTCAGGACGAAATTGATCAGCTTCTGACCGCAATCTCCAGCGGAGAGATTGAAACAGAATCGGTAACTCAGGTTCAGGATCAGCGCAAGATAAAGATCTACGATTTCAAGCGTCCTGACAAGTTTTCCAAGGAGCAGATCCGAACCGTCTCCATCATGCATGAAACCTTTGCCCGCCTTACCACGACAGCTTTGTCGGCTCAGCTGCGGAGCATGGTGCATGTACACGTTGCCTCGGTTGATCAGCTTACCTACGAGGAGTTTATCCGTTCCATTCCAAACCCCACGACCCTGGGGATTATCAACATGGATCCCCTGAAGGGTTCTGCGGTCCTCGAGATAGATCCCGCAATTACCTTTTCGGTAATTGACCGTCTTATGGGCGGAAAGGGAGAGGGCAGCAAGGTCAACCGCGACCTTACCGATATAGAACAGACGGTTATGGAAGGAATTATTGTCAGAATTCTGGGAAATCTTAGGGAAGCCTGGAGTCAGGTTATCGATCTCCGGCCCCGGCTGGGACAGATAGAAACCAATCCCCAGTTTGCCCAGATCGTACCGCCGACGGAAATGGTTGTCCTGGTTACCCTTGAAACCAAGGTTGGTGAGGTGGAGGGCATGATGAATTTCTGTATTCCATACCTTACCATCGAACCGATAATTTCAAAGCTGTCGGCCCAGTATATGTACTCTTCGGTAAGAAGCGGTGCAACCACCGAGAATCTCAATATTCTCAAGGAACGGCTTTCCACGGTTGCCATTCCGGTTGTCGCCGAAATCGGAGAGATGAACCTTACGGTGCGCGATGTTCTCGGTCTGCGGGCCGGAGATGTAATACGGCTTCCGGATATACGGGTAGGGGATCCGATGACGATTAAAATCGGAAACAGAAAGAAGTTTGAGTGCCGCCCCGGTCTTGTCGGGAATAAACTTGCGGTGCAGATAGTGCAAAAGCTCGAAGACCTTGCGAAAGAGGATTTCGAAGAGCTGGTAGCAGAGGAAGGGGAATAGTATGAGCGACGGCTCTCTCTCACAAGACGAAATTGATGCTCTGCTCCAGGGCGGAGGAATGGACTTTGGCGGATCAGGCGGAGGCGGCGGTGAGCCGGAGCTTTCGGCACAGGATAAAAACCGCTTTACCAGGATGCTTGCCGAAATAACCGATTCCCAGGCTTCCAATCTCTCCGGGATGATCGATGAGAACGTCGATCTCAAGGCACCAAGCGTGGAGATTCTCTCCTCGGATGAGGCCTCCTCGGGTTTGCCCGACCGTCTGGTGGAAATAAAGATCGATTACAGCGATGGAATTTCAGGTGAGCATTCCTACCTTATTCCCGAAGATATGGCCGTACTTATAGCCGGCAAAATGATGGGACAGGAAGGGGTCGAGCTCAATGAAGCGGCCCTTTCGGCCATAGAAGAAGCCGGGAATACCCTGGCGGGCTCTGCAGCCACCGTTATAGGTGATGCGATCGGGAAGACCGTCATGAATGCCCCCGGAGATACGAAGCTGGCAGGATCGGGAGAACTCCGCATACCGGCGGGCGCCTCGGTCGTAAGAGCCACATACCCTCTGATAATTGATGATGCTCCGCCCAGCCATCTGTATGAAATTTTCTCCATGGATGCGGTTCGGGAAATACTTGGCACCTCCGACAGTTCTGGCAGTATGGGAACTGCTCCGAGCTCCCAGGCGGGTCAGGGAATGGATAACATGAACATGGGCAACATGGGCAACATGGGTATGGGCAATATGAATATGGGTAATATGAACATGGGCAACATGGGGATGGGCAATATGGGCGGATTCGGCGGACAGCAGGCTTATAATCAGGCCAACGTTCAGCCGGTGCAGTTTCCTCCTCTTAACCCCCAGGGAATGGGCAGTGAACAGGGCAACATCGGGCTTCTGATGGATGTCTATATGGAGATGACCGTAGAGCTCGGGCGTACACGCCGGCTTATCAAGGACATCCTCGGTATGGGAGAAGGCACCATAATAGAGCTTGATAAACTTGCCGGAGAACCGGTGGATATACTTGTAAACCACAAGCTTATCGCGAAGGGCGAGGTTGTTGTTATTGACGAAAACTTCGGTGTCCGTGTTACCGAGATTGTATCGCCGATGGACAGGGTCGAGGGATTTTCGTGATGAACTAGTTTCGTCATGTGCACCGAACGGGGAACGGTGCATTATTATCGGGAGGGGATCAGATGAAGATTATTCTCAGGGGAACAGTCACCACCGTGCTTCTGATCACGGCGATGGCTTTTCCCTTAAACGTTTTTTCACAGACAGAGAACCAGGTTTCTCAGACAGAAGAATCGTCAGCTCAGACAGCAGAACAGCCAGGGGCACAGAAGGCTCCGGCCGTAGACGAGCGGGAACTGGCGGTCAACGATGCCGACCAGCCGGCGGTTCAGCTCGAAAATGAACTGACAGGCTTCGGTTTCTGGGATTTCCTGAGGATGGTTCTTGTTCTCGGGGCGGTTATCGGGCTTATCTACGCACTCTTTATGTTTCTGAAAAAGATCGGCAATCCTAAAAGCGGCGGAGAGGGGCTTATCAATCTCCTGGCCAGCCAGCCGCTCAACGGGACCCGGTCTCTTCATCTGGTTCAGGTGGGAACCGAGGTTTTCCTTATCGGATCGGCCGACGGCGGAGTTTCCCTCGTTTCCCGGCTGGAAGAGAAGGAAACACTGGACCGGATTGCCCTCTATGAGTCCGACCGTAAATCCGGTTCCAGCAGTTTTGCCGGAACCTTCCGTTCCATTCTGGGCGATAACAGCGGTGAGGCGGAAGGCTACACCTCGGGGCTTTTTCTCCGACGTCAGCGCGACAGGTTGAAAAAGCTATGAAAAGGAGAGTCCCAGCTCTTATTCTGCTGTTCCTGCTTATTTCAGCAGCAGGACTTGCCGCCCAGGAACGCCCTCAGGTCCGCAGCGATGACGGTATAACCGTACCCTTTATCGATCTTTCCGTAAGGGAGCCTCAGAGCAATCAGGAAGTTGCGCTGTCAATCCAGCTGCTTCTCCTTATCGCTGTAATTACTCTTTCTCCATCAATAATCATCCTGACAACGGCTTTCCTCAGGATCGCCATTGTTTTTGACTTTATTAAGAGAAGCCTCTCGCTGCAGCAGGTCCCTCCCAACCAGGTAATGATGGGCATTGCCCTCTTTCTTACTGTCTTTGTCATGTGGCCGACGGGAGAAGCCATCTATGAGGACGCCTTCAGGCCCTTTTCGGAGGGCGAAATCGGTATTCAGGAGATGTACGATAATGCCGCCGGTCCCCTGAGAATCTTCATGTACCGTCAGATGGACGGCGACCATGAGAACATACAGCTCTTTATGAGGATGCGGGGACTCGGAAAACCGGAAAATTTCTCTCAGGTACCAACCTATGTACTTATTCCAAGTTTCGTTCTTCACGAGCTGAACCAGGCCTTCAAGATCGGTATTCTGCTGTTTATACCATTCATAATTATCGATATGGTGGTGGCATCAACCCTCATGTCGATGGGAATGATCATGCTGCCGCCAATCATGATTTCACTACCCTTTAAACTGATTCTGTTTGTCATGGTGGACGGCTGGGACCTTATTACACAACAGCTGATATTGAGCTTCAGGTAGAGGAGGAAGAGGATGACTATGGGTTTTGCGGTTAATCTGATAAGAAGCGCCATATTTCAGATTCTCATTATTTCGAGCCCCGTTCTGCTGATCGGACTTGGCGTCGGACTTATTATCTCCATCTTCCAGGCTACCACTTCCATCCAGGAACAGACCCTTACCTTTGTTCCCAAGATTGCGGCAATTCTGCTTTCCATCGCCGTGTTCGGACCCTGGATGCTGCAGACGGTAAGGACCTTTACCATAAGTCTTATCATGATGATTCCTCAGTTGGGAGGCTGAAGAAAAGGGTGAATATTGAAGCCTTAACATCGGGAGCCGCACTGCTGCTGCTTCTCTTTGTCCGGATATTTGCAATGCTCACCATAGCTCCGGTGCTTTCGAGCACCGCCATCCCTTCCATCGTCCGTTCGGCGTTGTCGCTTCTTACGGCGGTCATCATTTTCCCCTGGGTCTTTGAAGCGGGATATCCCATCCCGGATGCGGGACTGCAGTATGCCATGCTCCTGATCGGAGAAATAATGATCGGTATTATCACCGGTTTTATGCTCTCCGTAATTTTCGCAATCTTCCTGGTGGCCGGGCAGTTCTTTTCTTTTCAGATGGGCTTCGGAGCCAGCCAGGTATACGACCCTCTTGCCATGGTGGAAATCCCCCTGATGGGCCAGTTCCTGAACCTGGTCGCCATGCTCGTGTTTCTGGTTAACGACGGAATGCGCAAACTTTTTCTGATAGGGGTGCTCCGTTCTTTTGAATCCATAAGCGCACTGGACCTGCTGAGCAGAAAAGAGCACTTCGGCAGAATGGCCGCTCAAGCCATGGTGGACCTTTTCCGTCATGCCCTGGTAATAAGCTTCCCCATTCTGGGAACCCTTCTTCTTATTTCGGTAACCCTGGGACTCCTTGCAAAGGCTGCACCCCAGATGAACCTTCTCATGCTCGGTTTTCCCCTGAAAATCGGCGTCGCTTTCTTCATGATGTTTGTGACCATGCCCTTCCTTATGGAGGCCTTTGCACGGATCATCGACGCCGGCTTTCTCGAAATTGCACGCTTTCTGAACGGCACCATGCTCTTTGAGGGAGGCTTGTAGTGGAAGAGATTCCTGGCCGGTATCCGCTGCTGCTTCAGCCCCTGACGGAGTCCCGCTGGAATATCGACCTCCAGTGGTTTGCCGCCGAGGACGAGGGGCGTACCGAAGACCCTACGGAACAGAAGATACGGAAAGCGAGGGAGGACGGCAAGGTAGCAAAGAGTGCGGAGTTCACTTCCGCCCTGGTGCTGCTTTTTCCGATCGTTGCCCTTGGAATCCTCGCGCCTTATATCCTTGGAGTAATGCAGGAGATGCTCCGCTATTATCTGTCCATTCTTTCGGTGGGAGATATTTTCCCCGAGCACATGCGCGCCCTGCTTTCCTATATGCTGCGGATGGTCGGACCCATCGCCGCGGTGGCCTTTACCGCCGCACTCTTTGGAAATGTCATTCAGGTGGGCTTCCTTTTTACCGTTAAACCGATAACACCGGATTTTTCCAAAATTGCTCCCAAATTCGGCAAGTTCTTTCAGAAAAGCTTTTTTTCGGGAGAGGCGCTTTTCAACCTCGCCAAATCCCTTTTCAAGGTAATTGTCATAGGGATTATCGCCTATCTGAATATCATGAACGAACTGGACAAGTTTGCATTCTTTGTCAATACTCCCTTCGAGGTTGCCTTTGCCGGTACGGCCGCCGTGGCGTTCAGAATACTTATCCAGGCAAGCCTGGCGATGCTTGCTCTCTCTTTTCCCGATTACCTCTTTCAGCGGCGTCAGCATAAAGAATCCCTGAAAATGACAAAGCAGGAAGTAAAGGAAGAGCGGAAGACCGTCGAGGGAGATCCGCTCATAAAAAGCAGACTCAGGGAGCGCATGCGGGATATACTCAGCCAGGATATGATCAGAAAGGTTCCCGAAGCGGATGTGGTCATTACAAACCCGACCCACTTTGCGGTAGGAATGGAGTGGGACAGGGAACGGATGGTTGCCCCCATGGTTACCGCAAAGGGGCAGGATAACATGGCTCAGAGAATAAAGGCGATCGCGAGGGACAACGATGTTCCCATAGTCGAAAACAAACCGCTTGCCCGGGCTCTCTATGCCGAGGTGGAGATAGGTGAAGTTATTCCCGAACGCTACTATGAAGTGATGGCGACGATACTGGCAGAGGTGTACAAGCTTAACGGAGGAGCAAAAGTATCGTGATGACAGATATAAACGGAGGCCTCAATGGCTGATATACAAACTGTTCTGGGAAGAGCATTTCTGAACCAGAGAAGCGATATGGTCGTTGCCGGCGGCGTCATCATGATTATCGCCATGCTCATTATCCCCCTTCCGACGGTTCTGCTTGACCTGTTCATGAGTCTGAACCTGATGCTGAGCCTCGTGGTTATTCTTATCGTTCTCTATACCAGACGGGCCCTTGAGTTTTCCGTCTTCCCGACCCTCCTTCTGGTAACCACGATCTTCAGTCTTGCCCTCAATGTAAGCTCCACCAGGCTTATTCTGAGCCAGGGTGCCGAATTCGACGGAAGAGTCGTAAAAGCCTTTGCAACCTTTGTTGTGGGAACCACCGGGAGCGAAGGCCTGGTAATCGGATTTATTATCTTTATCATCCTGGTTGCTGTTCAGTTTATCGTAATAACCAAGGGAGCCACACGGGTAGCGGAAGTCGCCGCCCGTTTCACCCTGGACGCTCTTCCCGGCAAGCAGATGGCTATCGAAGCCGCCTACAATTCCGGGGCTCTGACCGAGCAGGAAGCGACCACCCAGAAAAGCGATCTTCAGCGGGAAGTCGATTTTTACGGAGCCATGGACGGAGCAAGCAAGTTCGTCTCAGGAAACGTGAAGGTCGGTATTCTTATTACGGTGGTCAATATAATCGGCGGAATAATAGTGGGTACCTCAATTCACGGGGAGCCCCTGGCAATGGCTGCCAACACCTACGTTTCCCTGACCATCGGTGACGGACTGGTCAGTCAGTTTCCGGCTCTTCTGGTATCCACCGCCACGGGTCTTATCGTTACAAGGGCCATCAGCGACGGCACCTTCGGCAACGATGTTTCGCAGCAGTTCACCCAGCAGAGCAGAATCTACTGGGTAGCGGCTGTGTTTATGGGCCTTCTCGGTGTGCTTCCCGGCTTCCCCTGGTACATTCTGCTTCCCATCAGCCTTCTTACGGCTATTCTGGCATTTCGGCTGGGGCGAAGGGAGTTGAGGGAGTTCGAAGTTGAACAGAAGGCCGAGAGCGATACCCACGAACAGACGGCGCCCGCGGAGATGAGTCCCGTGGTGCCCCTGGATCCGCTCAGTCTGGAGCTCGGTTACGGGCTTATTCCCCTGGTGGACAAGGATCAGGGAGCCGAACTGCTGGACCGCATTACCAGGATACGGCGGGAATCAGCTCTGGAGCTTGGACTGGTTATTCCCCGCATACGAATTATCGACAACATGCGGCTGGAGCCGAATGAGTACTGTGTAAAGATAAAAGGCGTCGAGGTGGGACGCGGATCGATAAAGGTGGGGCATTACCTTGCCATAAATCCCGGAACCGTGGACGAAGAGGTGCAGGGTGAGGAAACCCGGGATCCCACCTTCGGACTGCCCGCAATCTGGATAAGCGAAAACGACCGGGACGACGCGGAGCGCGCCGGTTACACGGTTGTGGACGGGCCTTCGATCGTTGCGACCCATCTGACCGAAGTGATCAAGAAGCATGCTTATGAAATGCTCGGGCGCCAGGAGGTAAAGGCAATTCTCGACACCCTGCGGGAAGATTTTTCTGCCGTGGTGGACGAGGTTCTCAAGGCGCTTTCTCTTGGAGAGATTCAGAAGGTCTTTCAGGGACTTCTTCTGGAACAGGTTTCGATCCGCAACATGGTTCCCATTCTGGAAACCCTGGCGGACTACGGCCCGGTCTCAAAGGAGACCTCATTTCTGGTGGAAAAAACCCGCCAGACTCTTGGCCGGCAGATTTGCCTTCAGTATGCGGGAGAGGACAGGGTGCTGAGGGTTCTGACCATTAACCCCGAACTTGAGCAGATGATCATTGATTCGCGGGTGGATACCGCAGCGGGGCCTGTTGCCGCTCTGGAGCCGAAGGTGCACCGCCGCTGGATACAGGCGGTCACCAACGGAGTTCATCAGGCTCAGCAGATGGGTATTTCACCGGTAATTCTCTGTTCCGAGGCCGCCCGGACGCTGGTCAGAAAAAGCATACAGAGGGAGCTGCCGGATGTTCCCGTGCTGGCCGTTCCGGAGATAACCGCCGATATCGCCACGGAAGGAATAGGCGAAATAGGCTTGGATGAAGAATGATCAGGCAAAGGAGCGAAGAACATGCAGTACTTCACTGAGCAGGCGCTTACACACCAGGAGGCTCTGCGGAAGATCCGTGAAAAATATGGAGAGCGCGCTAAAATACTCACCCAGCGTTCAATACGGATGGGAGGATTCCTGGGGATAATGAGCCGCGAAGGGGTGGAGATGAGCGGTTATATTGCTCAGGACCCTGTTCCGAAGATGCGCAAGAACAGCGATCTTGCCGAAGAAAAGAAGAAAATTATCGAGAGTGCGAAAAATAACGATAAGACCCTGCAGCAGGTACTGGAGGAGGTTCGCGGCCTGAAGGAGCGGATGGAAGCGGGACCTGCCCAGACCAATAACAAGAAGCATCAGTCTATCGAAAAGATAGAACAGCTCCTTTCGGAAAACGAGTTCACCTACTCATATATCGCATCAATGGTGGAAAGGCTGCGCAGGGAGCTTTCCATGGAAGAGCTGGAAGATTTTCAGATTGTCCAGGACCGTATCCTGGGATGGGTCCTCGATTCGGTATCAGTATCTCCGCTGCTTTCCGACGACGGACCGAGAGTGGTAATCCTGATAGGACCTACGGGAGTAGGAAAAACCACAACAATCGCCAAGCTTGCGGCTATACACAGCCTCGGAGCAAAGGGCGAAAAACAGAAATCGGTAAGGCTTATAACCATCGATAATTATCGTATTGGAGCCAGACAGCAGATCGAAACCTATGGTGATATTATGGGAGTCCCCGTAACCTGTGTGGAAACCTACCAGGAACTGCAGAAACAGGTGCTTATCTACAAGGATACCGATCTGGTTCTTATCGATACCATCGGAAAGAGTCCGAAAGACTATGTAAACCTGGCAAAAATGCGCGAAATGCTCTCGGCCTGCGGTACCAGGGCGGAGGTGCTTCTGGCTTTGAGCGCGACGACCAAAGCCAGCGATGTTAAAGATATTCTGTCCCAGTTCGAGCCTTTCGGCTACAGCGCGGTAGTGCTGACAAAGCTCGATGAAACCATGCGCATAGGAAATATAATAAGCGTGCTCCATGAGCGGAACAAGCCTTTTTCCTATGTGACAAACGGGCAGTCTGTCCCCGAGGATATTCTTCGTGCGGACCGTATGGTTCTTCTGAAAACCCTTGAAGGTTTTGACTTCAGGGAGACATTTATAAAAAGCGAAGCGGAAGATGGCTTATCCGAAGTCGAGCAGCGCTATCTTAGTGGAAAGGATTGGTAACCGGCATGACTGATCAGGCTCAGCAACTGAGAGATTTGATGAAGGGACGGGAAGAACAGGCGGAGTCCCCGGGGGAAGAAAAACAGAAGACACGGATAATTGCGGTCACAAGCGGAAAGGGCGGCGTCGGGAAGACCAACATGTCGGTCAACATCGCCATTGCCTATGCCCAGCTCGGGAAGAAGGTAATTGTCATGGATGCCGACCTGGGACTTGCAAACGTGAATGTGGCTCTCGGCATTATTCCGAAATATAACCTGTATCATGTAATCCGGAAACAGAAAAAGCTTGAGGAGATAATCCTGGATACCCAGTACGGGATACAGTTTGTTGCCGGTGCATCGGGTTTTTCGAAAATCGCCAATCTTACCGACGAGGAACGGGAAAACTTTATCCTGGAACTTGCCTCTCTTTCTTCCGCGGATGTGATAATTATCGACACCAGTGCAGGTGTATCTGCGAACGTTCTTTCGTTTGTCGCTGCCGCCGATGATGCCATAATAGTAACGACTCCCGAACCGACGGCTATTACGGATGCATACGGAATTATAAAGATAATAGCCACGGAAATTGACAGTCTGAATCTGGGACTGAAACTGATAGTAAACCGGGTAAAGAGTGTGACGGAGGGTAAAAAGGTTGCGGAGCGCGTAATCAATATTGCCGGACAGTTCCTGAATCTGAAGGTGGACTATCTCGGTTATGTCTATGATGATCCGTCGGTGCCCCAGTCGGTGCTCAAGCAGAGGCCGTTCATTACCAATGAACCCAACGGAAAGGCAGCCATCTGTGTAAAGCATATTGTTTCCAGACTCGAGAAGGTTGAATATAAAGAGGGCGGGGGTGTTTCCCGTTTTATTCAGCGGCTCATCGGAAGGATCTAGAAGGATCCGGAATTCCGGCCGTTACTTGATGCTTGACGCTTGACGCCGGGTGTCCTAAGCTTAAACAGGAGGGAACTGTTTTAATGAGAGAGCTGAAAACGATCATGATACCTGCAGCCTCAGCTTTTATATTGTCCCTTCTAACGGGCATTCTTTTCGGTGTCGGTTTTCTGACGGTTCTGCTGCGTGCCTTTCTCTCCGGAATTGTATTTGGAGCGGCGGCGCTGGGAATAAAAAGCCTTCTCCGCAGGTTTTTGCCCGAGCTGTTCGGAGAAACCGGAGAAGACGATGTATCGGGCGGGCCTTCCGAAGATGCGGTAACGGAGGATTTTGAAGCGTCCGACAGGGATGACCGTGCCGTGGATATCGTGGTTGAGAGTGATGAGTCCGAAACTTCCGGACTTTATGCTGCCGGTGGTGATTCTCCTGAAGGCGCATATGAACCCGATGAAGCCGGCGTCGAGCCTCTTATGTCGGAGGAAGGTGGCGACGAAAGCGTTAATCAGGGATATAATGGTACTGTTGAAGATGGCGATGTAGAGGAGCTTGAGCCGATGGACGGGATGGAGGGAGAGGCTCTTCCCGATCTCGATTCCTTCAGTGATTCGTTCCAGTCTGTTGCCGACAGTCAGGAATTAGACGATTCAAACGGAACGGAGAACCGCCGCCAGGAGTTTGATGTGCTGGGAACCCAGCAGGATACGGCGACAATGGCCAAAGCGGTAAGAACTTTTATGAAAAAAGACCAGGAAGGATAAGTTATGCGGGATCAGTTGCTGGAAGAAAAAACCGAATCCGAACTGTGGGAGCTGTACCGGAACACACATGATCCGAAAATACGCGACCGCTTTATCGAGCAGTATTCTCCGCTTGTTAAATATGTGGCCGGGAAAGTTGCGATAGGGATGCCTCAGAATGTGGAGTTTGATGATCTTGTCGGTTTCGGAGTCTTCGGTCTTTTTGATGCGATCGAAAAATTCGACCCGGAAAAGCATGTAAAGTTTAAAACCTATGCGGTAACCAGGATCCGCGGTGCTATTTACGATGAGCTGAGGAGCATTGACTGGGTCCCCCGTTCGGTAAGGCAGAAAGCGCGGGAAATAGAAGATACCATCCACCGGCTTGAAGCGTCCCTCGGCAGAGCTGCATCGGATAAGGAAATTGCCGACGAGCTGGGTGTCAGTGTCAGCGAATTCCAGAAGCTGATGCTCAAGGTCAGCGGAACCTCCGTACTATCGCTTAACGATGTCTGGTATACAGGCGATGAGAACGATACCGTGGCCATTGTGGACGGCATAGAAAGCCCCCAGAGCCTGAACCCTGATATTATCATCGAGAAAGAAGAAATACGAAGAGTCATTGTTCAGGCAATAAGCGAACTTCCCGAGAAAGAGAAGAAGGTGCTCGTACTGTATTATTATGAAGACCTGACGCTTAAGGAAATCGGGAAGGTCCTTGATGTAACCGAGTCGCGGGTCAGCCAGCTGCATACCAAGGCTATTATGCGTCTTCGTACAAAGCTTACGAATATGAAGAAGGGGATCTACTGATTCCGGGAGAGATATGTGGTCGAGTTAGAGAACATTCGGGAGTTTATGAAAACCCAGGCGGAAGCGGATCGAAGCCGAAGGTGGGTCCAGACCGAAGGGGTGGATCTCGAAGATGCTCTCAGGCAGGCGGCAATCGAGCTTGGCGTACCGGTCAAGAAACTGGAGTATGAAGTCCGTGATCCCGGAAACAAAGGAATCCTCGGAGTCGGTAAATCGTTCTGTGTCATAGTTGCCTATCCCATGGTAGAACCGGTTGAAGAAGGTATAGGGGACGACCTTCTTTCCATGGATCTCGGCCTGGGTGAAGATGAAGATGAGAGAAACCACAATGGAGAGGTCTTTGTACAGCTGCGTGCGGAAGGCGTCTTTATTAAAGTAAATCCTGCCGCCGGTACGGGAAATCCTGTCGTTGAAAAACAGGCGATTGAGGCTCTGAATCAGAGGGCTGTATACGAATATGACCGTTCCATGGTCAAGAAGGTAGTCAAGCAGGCAGATAGCAGTTTCGTACGTGTCGGAGAGTTCATTCATAATCCTTCGGCAGACGCGGTGCTGACTGTCGATATTACCGATTTCGATATGAAGGCCTATATTGTTGTACGACCGCCCGCTCCGGGCGGAGCGGATATGACCTTCGACAATATCGTGAACGTGCTTAAAAACAACGGCGTAATACACGGGATCGATGAGAAGGCCATTCGGCAGTTTGAAGAAAAACCTTCCTACGGAGAGCCTTTCCTCATCGCATCGGGAACAAAGCCGCAGAACGGGGAAGATGCGAAAGTTATCTATAACTTTGAAGTGGACCGGTCCAAAATAAAGCTGAAAGAGAAAAACGGCAGGGTCGATTTCAAGGAAACCAATCTGGTCCAGAATGTTGTGGAAGGACAGGCTCTTGCGAAGAAGATTCCCCCGGAGGAAGGCCGTTCGGGAAGGACGGTTTCGGGAAAACTGCTTCCGGCCAAAGATGGTAAAGATGTTCAGATAGGAATCGGCAAGAATGTCCGGCTCTCCGATGACGGGCTGACCGCAATAGCGTCTATAAACGGGCAGGTAATGCTGCAGAATGATAAAATCAATGTCGAACCGATCTATGTCGTACCGGGAGACGTCAACCTGAAGACCGGCGGCAACGTAATTTTCCTCGGAACGGTCCTTGTAAAGGGGAATGTGGAGGACGGTTTCAAGGTCAAGGCTGCAGGAAATATAGAAGTCCTCGGAAATGTCGGCAAAAGTGAGCTGGATGCCGAAGGCGATATCATCGTCCATCAGGGGATTCTCGGGAAAGGCGGTGGAAGCGTCAACGCCGGAAAGGGTGTCTGGGCCAAGTTTATTGAGAATGCCAATGTTGAAGCCGGCGAGCTGGTAATGGCAAGTGATGGAATAATCAACAGCAGTGTCGAGGCAGTTGTCCGGATAATATGTCAGGGAAAACGGGCAACCATAGTCGGCGGCAGACTGCGTTCCGCCGAGGAAATAGCGGCCAAGACCCTGGGGTCCGTCTCGGGTTCCGAAACAATCCTTGAAGTGGGCTTCGATCCGAAAAGCAAAGAGAAGCTTGTGCAGATGAACGAGAAAAGGACCGAGCTTGATAAGAATTTTGATGAACTGAAACGCAATATAACCACCCTGGAAACGATCAAGAAGCAGAGGAAAAAAGAGCTCTCCGAAGAAAAGGAAAAGTATCTCCAGGATCTTTTGACGCAGAGAAAAACGATGCAGGAAGAAAAAGTATCTCTTAACGAACAGATTGAAGAGCTGCAGAACTACCTCTCCAACCTTAAGGTAAGAGGGAAGATATCGGCCAGTGAAAGGGTGTTTCCAGGGGTAAAGGTTATTATAAAAGATGCCTCCCTGGAGACGAAAAGCGAATATAAGTCGGTCACATTTATCAATGAAGACAATCTTGTTAAAGTTACCAGATATGAAGAACCGGAGGAGGATTATTCCAAAAAACGGTAATGTCCATACAACCTATTGATCTTCAGACACTATTTGCTCATCTGAATCACGTCGGTAAGGACCAGGCGGTTCAGAAAGAGGCTGCCGTTCTCCAGCAGCAGGCGAAGGGTACCGAACTGGTCAAGGAAAACCGGCACCGTGATGAGAGCGTGAATGAAGCGGACGAAATGGAAGATGAGACCGGAAAAATCAACGATGAGAAAAAGGAAAACTCCTACTCCGGGAGTGGCGGAAAGCATAAAAATGAAGAGGAAAAGGCCGAAGAGAAAACCCGGAATGTGTATGAAGATCCGGATATTGGAAAGATCATAGATATAACCGGGTAAACAGGATGAATATAACAACATTTTTGCTCAGTACAGGACTTAATCTCATAGTAACAGCTCTGGTATATATCCGTCTCGTGCGTGAAATTGAGCGGCGAAGACGGGGAGAAAGCATCCTGAAGGAAATAAGGGAAGATGCGGAAGAGATTGTACGTGAAATAAATCAGGTAACCGACCGCAATATCGGATTGCTTGAAGAAAGCATCCGCCGGATTTCAGCCAGGATCGAAGAAGCTGATAAAAGAATAACTCTTCTCGGAAAAACCGCCGAAAAAGAAGATAGAGAGCGGATAACCTACAGTCATCTGAAAAAAGCAGTCCAGGAGCCTCCGCTTCCCGATTTTGATCAGATGCGGAGCAGCAGAAAAGAGGAACCTTCGGCAGCGGAACAGCCGCTGCGGGTACGGGTCCTTGAGCTGAGCAGGAACGGTTTTTCCAGTCAGGTTATCGCTCAGAAAACAGGTGCAACCGTAGGCGAGGTGGAGCTGATGATAAATCTTGCCGGGAGCAGCAGAGAAGAGGTGTAGGGAATGATTATCGGCATTGATCTCGGAACAACCAATTCCGCAGCAGCATTTCTGGAGAACGATGAACCGAAGATAATACCGAATGACAGGGGTAATCGGATTACTCCTTCCATTGTGGGCATAACTCCCGGCGGAGAACTTCTCGTCGGTGAGGCAGCCAAGAATCAGGCCATGGTAAATCCCGGCGGAACCGCTGTTTCGGTGAAACGCAGGATGGGGGACAGCACCCCGATAAAGCTTGGCAGCAGACGCCTGCGGCCGGAAGAAGTCAGTGCCGAAATCCTCAAGAAAATAAAAAAAGACGCGGAAGCCTACCTTGGACAGGAGGTTCACGAAGCCGTTATAACCGTACCTGCCTATTTTACGGAGCCTCAGAGACGAAAAACCAAAGAGGCCGGAAGAATCGCAGGGCTGCGTGTTTCCCGCATTATCAATGAACCCACTGCGGCGGCTCTTGCCTATGCCACCTCTTCCGGGAAAAAGAAAAGCGTCATGGTCTATGATCTCGGCGGGGGCACCTTTGATGTCACTCTGCTCAAGTCTGATGGTGAGCGGTTCAAGGTCCTTGCTACATCCGGAGACAACAAGCTTGGCGGGATAGATTTTGACCAGCTGCTTTTCAGTGAAGTCTCCAGGGATTTCAGTGCGAAAGCGGGAACCGATTTTGCCTCCGACCCGATGATGAGGCAGCAGCTGATGGAGCAGGCCGAACGTGCCAAGATAGAGCTGTCCAGCCGGGAGCAGGCATCGATAGCGCTTCCTTTCTTTATGGGCGGACAATCTCCGAGACATCTTGAGTTTACCATAAGGCGGGATCAGCTGGACAATCTCATAAGACCTCTTATCGAAAAGACAATTGTCTTATGCCGCGAGGCCATCAGGGATGCGGGCACAGCACCTGACACCCTTATCCTCTCCGGAGGATCCAGCCGTATTCCCCTGGTCAGGACCCTTTTGAAGGAACTGACCGGGCTTATGCCCGAAAGCCGGATCAATCCCGAGGAAGTAGTCGCCCTGGGCGCAGCCGTTCATGGCGGAATGCTTCAGGAAGGGAACAGGGGAAGGTTTCAGGATGTTACACCCCTTCCTCTGGGAGTGGAGATTGAGGGCGGCAGTGTCATAACCATCCTGAAAAAAAACACCCCCCTGCCGGCGGTAGGGAAGCAGCTTTTCACCACCATAAGCGATCTCCAGAGTTCCGTGGAGGTGCATGTGCTTCAGGGCAGGGGGAAAAAGGTGCACGAAAACAGTTCGCTCGGCAGATTCCTTTTAAGCGGGATCCGTCCGGGCAGAAAGGGTGAACCTCTGATTGAAGTGAGTTTCCGTGTGGATGAGGACGGCATTCTTCACGCCCTGGCCCGGGATGTCGAGACCGGTTCGCTCCAGCAGGTTACCATGAGCAGGGCAGATGGTTCCCAGGTAAAAGAGGATACCCCGCTTCGGATGAGAGTAGAACGGCTTATGAGCAGGGTTACAAAGGAACTTACGTCGGCCGGTGCACTGGTGGAGCCCTCTTTTCGAAAAGAGGTAAGGGAGATTCTGGAAACCGCCAGGCAGGCTTGCGGAACTGGAATTGAAAAAGATCTATCTTCCTGCCGGATTGCCCTGGAGACAGTGGCGGGGGAACTGGAAACCATTGCCCGTGAAAGGGAACTGCGGTATGGATGAGAGCCGGCTTTACCGGACTCTTGGAGTTCGGCACGATGCATCTCTCGAAGAGATAAAGTGTGCCTATCGAAAACTGGTAAAACAGTTTCATCCCGATCTTTCCGGGAACTCCGCATCGAGTGAACAGTTTAAACGGATTGTAAAGGCATACAAAACACTCAGCGTACGGGCGCCCGGTCGCACCTGTATCGATTTCCCGGTACGGGAGGTGCGGAAAACCAGAACACCTTCCGCTGCCGGAGCGCGACCCCGGCCGGCATCCAGAGAGGTTGATATTGAAGCCCTCGGGAATATTACCCTGAATGCCCGCGCTCCCGAAATGAGAGCCTTCGCCGTAAGGCAGCTCGGGAACAGCGGGAAACGCATCTCGTATCAGTTCTTGAGAAAAGCCCTTTTTGATACCTCCCGGATTGTGGTACGATCGGCAGTAGAGGCCGTAGGTACCCTTGGTATCCGGCAGTGCGCAGGAGAACTCTCGCTTGTCTTCAATCAATCTGATCCGGAAATCCGGCTTGCGGTTCTGAATGCTGTCGGTAAAATCGGATATGGCGAGAGTTTCTCCACAATAATTAACCTCGCGATGCAGGATCGCGACCGGGCGATCCGCAACAAGGCCATTGAGCTGTTCGCGGCGGGAAAAGGGGCTTGAAAGCATGGAGGTCAACGACCGTCTCTACCGGACATTTCTTGACGACGGGAAGACATTTTCCCGCAATATTCAGCATCTCCTTCTGAAGGCGGGCCGGAAACCCGGAAGCGCCGAGCTTCTGAGGCAGCTGCAGCGCAATACCCATTCCCTGAAATCTGAAGCATCCTATATCGGTATAAGGGAAATAGGAACTATTGCCCACCAGATGGAGACGATAATCGGCGAAGCCCTTGAGGGGAGAAAAGCTCTTGCCGGAACCACTCTTGACGGACTTATGTTCTCCAATGACCGGATAGCCGAGGTCCTGGACTACCTTATTGCCGGGGGCGGTGAGACCGTTTCTCCGGAAGTGCGGGTCCATACACCTGAAATGAATCAGGAGAGTGAAGAGCCTGTCATGGAAATGGTCCGGACTTCGATACCCGATTTTACCCCCTTCGAGACCGGGCTTTTGAGAGAGGCCAGGAGCAGGGGGGAACGGCTGTACCGGCTCTCCCTGTCCATAAGCCGTGAAGCTCCCATGCCCTTTGCAAAGGCGTATCTCCTGCTCAGCAATCTGGAACAGGAAGCGAATGTTATCCGTACCTTTCCGCTTTTCCGTCCGGAACGGTACGATGAACAGGAAGCTGAAGCATACCGGAATCTGACCATCTTTCTTACAAGCTCCGGAGGAATGAAAAGTCTCTATCAGGCGGTCCACATCGATCATGTGGATGCAATCCGTATTACCCCCGTATCCTTTGTCTCGGTGCTTGAAGAAGAACAGGCCGGAGAGGTACGGGAGGTCGGCAATACGGCGGCATCGATACGGCTGGACCCGAAGACACTCAATAAACTCACCGGATATATTGACGAACTGAAGCTCTCCCTTCACCAGCTTCGCCGGCGTGTCGGGCGGTCTGACGATACGAAACCGGTAAAAGCCGGCCTTGAAGAACTTTCGAGTCTGGTGGACGGTCTTGAAACGGTGAGCCGTTCCATGTCCAAGGTACATCTCCACGATCTTTTTTCGGGCTATGAATCGTTTATCGGAGAGATGGCCGGCCGGCTCGGCAAAAAGATCCGTTTCAGAATGACCGGAAGCGATATGGATGTTGACCGACGGATTGCCGAACTTCTCGGAGAGACGGTACTGCATCTTGTCCGTAATGCCGTTGACCACGGAATTGAACTGCCCCGAAAACGTCTGGAATCGGGAAAGAGTGAGGAAGGGCTTATAGAGCTCAGTATAGGAAGAGGAGAGGGCGGGCTCTCCCTCAAGGTCTCCGATGACGGAGCGGGAATAGACATGGACGAAATAATCGCGCTCCTTGACGGAGACGAGGAAATAAAGGGCGATGCCGAAGGAATCGGCGGCGGTAGAGCTAATGAGCTTGCGGCTCTTCTCTCCAGACCGGGACTTACCACCAAAGATGAAGCAACCGAGTATTCCGGCCGGGGTTTCGGGTTGGATATTGTCTACCGGAAGATAGGCCGTATCGAGGGCGCCTTTCTTGAAGCAGAAAGCGAAAAAGGAAAGGGTGCATCCTTTACGGTTACCATACCCGGAGGAGTCTCGTTCATCACCCTGAAAATGGTGCGCTGGGAGAAAATGATCCTGGCTGTTCCCGAAAGAAGCATTCTTTCGATAGAACAGTCGGCGGAGGGAACTTTCGGAGGGGATTCCGAAGGGCGTCTCGAATGGAACGGAATTCCGGTTTTCAGTCCCGAGGGGCGGCTTTTCAGGACGGACCTGCTCCCGCCTCAGGAGAATGCGATTATTATGCAGCACCTGGACCGGAAGGGCGTTTTCCTGGTGGATGAACTTCTTTTTACCAGGGAGGTTCCCGAAGAACAGTTCACCCTCTTTGTGGAGGAGAGCCCGTTTCTCTACCGGAGCACCATCGGAGGCAGAAAGAGCGGTTTTCATTACCTCTCGCCCTCGGTTGTAACAATATAGGAGTTGTATATGTCGGATGACGGCAAAAAAGTTATCTATTCAATGGTAAGAGTGAGCAAACGGCACGGGACAAAAACTGTGCTGGAAAATATCTCTCTTTCCTATTTTTACGGAGCAAAAATCGGAGTTCTCGGCCTGAACGGATCGGGAAAAAGTTCCCTCCTGAAAATTCTGGCAGGGGTCGACGACTCTTTCGACGGAGAGACCGTCGTCTCGCCCGGACATACCATAGGATACCTTGAGCAGGAGCCGGTACTGAAAAAGGGAGCAAGGGTCCGGGAAATTGTGGAAGAGGGCGTTTCAGAGGTCGTGTCGCTTCTGACCGAATATGATGCCATTAATGATTCCTTCGCAAATCCGATGGATGATGCGCAGATGGAAAAGCTGCTGGCCCGTCAGGGGGAGGTTCAGGATGCCCTGGACCGGCTTGACGCCTGGAATCTGGACAGCAGACTGGAACTGGCCATGGACGCCCTGCGCTGCCCTCCCTCCGATCAGTGTGTCGACGAATTGTCGGGAGGAGAACGGCGGCGTGTTGCCCTGTGCCGTCTGCTGCTTCAGAGACCCGATATCCTTCTGCTTGACGAACCTACCAACCACCTCGACGCGGGAACGGTTGCCTGGCTTGAACATCACCTCCAGGCATATCCCGGGACCGTAATTGCGGTAACCCACGACCGTTATTTTCTTGACAATGTCGCAGGATGGATTCTTGAGCTTGACCGGGGAAAGGGTATCCCCTGGAAGGGCAACTACTCCAGCTGGCTTGAACAGAAAGAGCAGAGGCTTGTCTCCGAAGAGAAGCAGGAGAGTGAAAGGCGCCGGACCCTTGAAAGGGAACTGGAATGGATACGGATGGCTCCCAAGGGACGGCGTGCAAAGGGACGTGCCCGGATAAATGCCTATGAATCCCTTCTCTCCCAGGACCAGGAAGCACGGGAGAAAGAGCTGCAGATATACATTCCCCCCGGTCCGCGCCTCGGTTCTCTTGTCATCGAATGTGAAGATCTCTCCAAAGCATACGGAGAACGGCTGCTTCTCGATGGTGTTACTTTCTCGGTTCCTCCCGGTGCCATTGTAGGTGTGATCGGGCCGAACGGAGCGGGAAAGACAACTCTGTTCCGTATGATGACCGGAGAAGAGCTGCCCGACAAGGGGAAACTCAGGGTGGGAGAAACAGTTGAGTTTGCCTATGTGGAGCAGTCGAGAGACTCCCTGGATCCGGAAAAGAGCGTGTGGGAGCAGATAAGCGGAGGAGACGATGAGGTCGTACTCGGCAGGAGGAAGATGAACAGCAGAGCTTATGTGGCTCAGTTCAACTTTCTCGGAGCCGATCAGCAGAAAAAGCTGGCTGTTCTTTCCGGAGGCGAGCGTAATCGCGTCCAGCTTGCAATGATGCTGAAGAGCGGTGCCAACATGATTCTCCTCGATGAGCCTACCAACGATCTGGATGTAAACACCATGAGGGCCCTCGAGGAGGGCCTTCTCGGCTTTGCCGGCTGTGTTATGGTCATAAGCCACGACCGCTGGTTTCTGGACCGGATTGCTACCCACATACTTGCATTCGAGGGGGAGAGCAGCACCTTCTGGTTTGAGGGGAATTACAGTGAATATGAAGAAGACCGGCGGCGGAGGCTTGGAGACGATGCCTTGATACCGCACCGGATAAAATACCGGAAACTGACCAGGGAATAGGAGTTATGATGCAGGAGAAACGGGCGGTAAAGGCACTTTCTTTCGGAGAAATACTGTGGGATATCATAGAGGGCACTGCCCATATCGGAGGGGCGCCTTTTAATCTTGCCGCGCACATCGCAGCCCTCGGGGGCAGGGCTTCAATACTGTCCGGAGTCGGCCGGGATGATCTGGGCAGGAAAGCGGTCCGGGAAGCGGAGAGGATGGGGATGGATGTATCCCTGATAAGTATCGATCCCGAACTGCCTACCGGAAAGGTTCTGGTAAGCCTCGATTCCGCGGGAAAACCCGAATATGATATTGTGCGTCCCGTCGCCTGGGACAATATTGCTCCCGAAAAAGATGCTCTTGCTGCAGTTGAGGAGGGCGGATGGGACCTCTTTATCTTCGGAACACTTGCCCAGAGGAGCGAGTCAAACAGGCGTGTTCTCAAGGAGATTCTGAATAGATCCGAAGCACGTGAACGGTTTTTTGATGTCAATCTGAGGCTCGACTATTTTTCGGCGGAAATTGTCCGGGATTCCCTGGAATCAACCACCATTCTCAAGCTCAATGACGAAGAGGTTCCTGTCGTCTCGCGGCTTCTCTGGAATGAAGCTGCAGACGAAGAGATTTTCTGCGGAAGGCTTATGGAACAGTTTCCGGTCCGCTTGATCTGCATTACCAGGGGGAAAGAAGGTTCTTCTCTTTACGACGGCAAAAAGTGGTACCATGAGCCGGTGGTGGAGGTTCCGGTAAAAGATACGGTAGGGGCGGGTGACAGCTTTTCAGCCGGCTTTCTGACGGCTCTTCTCAAAGGAGAATCTCCGGAGGAGGCTCTTCGCTTTGCAAGCCGCCTCAGCAGTTTTGTTGCGGGAAGCGACGGCGCCGTGCCGGACTATTCGGGCTGGATACTTGATGATGTGGAGAGGATCAGGCGGCTCTGAGCGAGCCGTTTTCCGCTCAGTCGAAAAGAATCAGAGCAATAAAACGCAGTGTTTCCTCACCGCTGTTGCGGATGCTGTGACTCTCGCCGTTACCGGTAACTACAAGATCTCCCGGTGAAACCTGCTTAGTCCCGCTGTCTTCCACAACGGTCCCTTTCCCTGAAAGAATATAATAGTATTCCGTCTCTCCGGTGTGGGTATGGCTTCCGATGGAGCATCCCTTTTCAAGGGATACCTCGCTGAAAAGCCGTCCACCCGAAAGTTTTTCAGCGGCAACCAGGTGGAGGATGGAAACGACACCCGTTCCTCCCCGCATTTCTTCTTTCTGTTCGAGTACCATACCGCTCTTGTTTATAATCATCCCAGTTCCCTCCCCGGAAAATCAAAATTACGCTCCAGAAGAGCGGCTATCTGTTCCGCTTCGGCCTCTTCGTTTTCACCTTCTACTCTGACAAGAACCTTGCTGCCCTGTACCAGCCCAAGGGAAAGCAGAGCCATAATGCTTGTAAGTTCAACCGAAACTCCATCCGCCTCGAGGCTGATGGTCCCGCCGTAGCCGGAGATTTCACCCATAATTACACCGGAAGGCCGGACATGAATGCCTGCCTTGTTCTGAATCACCGCCGAACGCTGTGTCATAGCCGTCAGTATACAAAAAGGAGCACATTTTATCCAGACTCATATCAGTTGTTCAGTAGAAACGGTGAAGGACTTTATTGCACAGAATGATAAGCTCGTTTTTGGAAGCGGATTCGGGGAGATTTGCGATTGCCCGCATGGCTCTGTCGGTATAGAGATTGGCGCATTGCCTGGCTTCCTGAAGCCCTCCGCTCTCCTCCGTCAGCCGAAGGATGCGCATGGTGCTTTCATCATCATAAGGAGGCGCCGCAAGAAGCTTTTTCAAGCTGCCTCCTTTATCCTTTTCACAGGCAAGAATAATCGGCAAAGTGAATATCCCCTGGCGCAGATCATTCCCCGCCGGTTTGCCGAGGGTGTCGGAACTGCCCGTGCAGTCAAGGATGTCATCAGTTATCTGGAAAGCCATTCCGATATTGTAGCCGGCTCTCCGGGCCCACATAATCTGTCGCTTGTTCAGCCGGCCTTCGCTGGCTCCTGCATGAAAGGCGAGAAGAAAAAGGGCTGCGGTTTTTCCGGCAATCCTCCGGAGGTAGGAGCGCCTGGACATTTCAAGGGAAAAGTATCCGCTGGACTGATCGATCTCACTATTGCAGATAAAACCCACCGCATGGCTCAGGTCCCTGCCGTTTTCGATGGTGGCGTAGACCGCCGCCAGGGAGAACGATCGGCTGAAGAGATAGTCACCCATAAGAATCGCTTTTCGGATTCCCATTCTTGTATGAACGGCAGGTACACCGCGCCTTGTATCTGCATCATCTATAACATCATCATGAATAAGCGTTGCAATATGGAGCATTTCCATTGCAGCGGCAATATCATAGATCCTGTTCTCCTGAAATTTCCCGAGCCGGGCGGCCAGAATGAGAAAGGCCGGGCGGAGCATCTTGCCCTGCGCCCGGATTATTTCCTCCAGCCCCTCCCTTATGGAGGAGCTGCTGTCGGAAATATGTGAAAGAATTACCTCTCTGACCTTTTCAAGATCCCGGGACAGAGAGGAGAAATCGTCAAAAAAGTGGTTCATCTATCTGGGTTCACCACTGTAGAGATAGCTCTTTTTGGCAAGCTTTCTTCCGTTCCACCAATTCTTTATCCAGGGCATTACCCAATGGTCAAGACCAAGACCGCGGCCGGCGCCGCCGAGCATCAGAATACCCGCAAAGATAAACCAGAGCTGGTTCCAGGCGAACATGCCGGATAAGGTGAATACCAGGCACAGAACGATTGAAGCAGCTGCTGCCAGCCAGGTAAAAAGCCCGCCCATAAGCGCAAGTCCTATTGCCACTTCGGCGACAATGACCATTACCTGGAAAAACTGGAAGGGAAGATACGCAGCCATCCCGTCCATGAAGGTTTCACGGAACCAGACAACGACGGGTCCGTTGAAGGAGAGGATTGCATCCGATGTATCCCATATTTTGCCGAAAACCTCTCCGGCCTGTTCGGCGGCGCCTTCAACAGCGCCCCAGGCCGCGTCGCTGGCGGCGGAGACGGCGTCCGAAGCGGCATCGGCGGCTCCCGCCGCTGCGTCGCTTGCGGCGGTGACAGCGTCGGAGGCGGCATCAGCGGCCCATTCGCCGGCATCGCTTGCGGCGGTGACAGCGTCCGAAGCGCTCTGTGCGGCTCCCGCGGCAGCATCGGTGGCGGCACTGGCGGCATCGGCGGCTCCTTCGGCAGCCCATTCTCCGGTACCGGTCGCGGCACTTGTCGCATCGGAGGAGGCTTGAACGCCTGCCTGAACAACACCCTTGCTGAACATCCATCCGGACTTGGAACCGGCCCCGAAATTAAGCCAGCCCTCTCCTATTTTATTGACACCCTCGACAATCCACATGAGTCCCAGCCAGAGCCTGAGCGGCAGGGCCCAGTAGGTGGGAATCTTTGCGGAAAGGTGATTCCGGATAAGGGATCTTCCTTCACGGATGTCAAGAATTTCGTGGCGGAGATATCCCCATACGGCGTTAAAACCGGCGAGACCCCACAGGTAGTGAACATTGATAAGATGCTTGAGGGCCATTGCGAATATGCCCGAAAGGGAAAGTCCCATGTTGTGGCTTACCGCATATTTACCGCCGATGGATACCATAAACCCGTGGTAGTTTGAAGAAAACTCCTTCAGGGGCTTGCCTTCAATGGAGGCTGCAATGTTGTGGGCAACTACCTCTGCGGTCTGAAGGGCTGTTTCTACAATCTGGGGGAGGGGTTTGTCGTTTTCCAGGAACCAGATCATATCACCGGTAAGGAAAACATCTTCCCTGCCGGCGCTGCGCATGAACTTATCGGTCCGCTGACGACTGCAGTGTCCCTGCTCGATATCCAGATTTCCCCCGAAGGAGGTTCCGAACACGCCGCAGGTCCAGACGAAGGTTTTCGCATTATGCTCGTCGCAGTTGTTCGTGGTAAAGCCGTCGGCGCTTACCCCGGTAATCCTGCTTTCAAGGCAGATTTCGACTCCTCTTTTTTCAAGGTAATCGATGGTTTTTTTCTGAAGCTTTTTGGGCATGATGGGGAGAATTTCTCCAAGAGCCTCAACTATCATTATGTGTACTTCGGATTCATCAACACCATATTCCCTGCAGAGGGTGGATCTGCGTTCAACCAGCTCTCCGGCAAGCTCTATGCCCGTAAAACCGGCTCCGGCTATCGCAAAGGTAAGAAGCTTCCGTCTTTCTTCGGGATCGGTAGACTGACTTGCCTTGAGAAACATCCTTTCGGTGTGCTCACGGATATCCATTGCATCTTCAAAGGACCAGAGGGTGAAGGCATGCTCTTCCGCACCTGGTACGCCGAAGAAAGAGGGTTCGGCACCTGTTCCGAGGACAAGGTAGTCGTACCCGTATGTCTCTTTCTCTCCCTTGAGGGTGCGCTCTTCAAAGTCAATGTCGGTAATGTTGTCCAGTACGACATTGACGCGTTTGCCCGAGAATATCCTGGTAAAATTGACACGGACCGAATCAGGTTCGACCCTTGCTCCGGCAACTTCGTGCAGTTCCGTCATAAGAGTATGATAGGGGTTACGGTCGATCAGGGTAATGTCTATGTTATCTTGCTTCTTGAAATGTTTATACAGCTTTTTTGTGGCTTCAACTCCGCCATAGCCGCCTCCAAGAATTACAATCCGCTTTTTTTCCATGAAATCCTCCCGAATAAGATTGTTCTATACTGCTGTTGTGAAAAAAAACCATTTAATATGACCGAATAGATCATGCTTTTTGCATAATAGTTTATTAGACCTTTTTCTGCAAGGATCACCGATCCCTGTGCAGGTTGACTTTTAGGATAAAATGGTAGAAATTTGCCGCAATGAAATCCGGAAAAACATCAGCAACAATAATACTCATTCTGATTGTTTCACTATCTGTATCGTGCGGAGGAGACGGTGCATCTGTACAGCCTTACAGCGAGACCCGTTTCGCACTTGGAACTACCTGTTCCATAACCGTGTACCGAAAGAAGGATATGAAACACCTCGGGGAGGCCTTCGAGGCCGTCAACCGGGTGGAAAACCTCATGAGCGTGAACCTTGAAGATTCCGAGATCTCCGGGCTTAACAACGCCGCCGGCAAGGGACGTGTCGAGCTTTCCGGAGAGACTTTTTCACTGCTGGAAAAATCGAAGGCCTTCGCTGCAGTATCGGGAGGCGCCTTTGATCCCACCGTCGGGCCTCTTGTTTCACTGTGGAATATCGGCAATGAAGGAGCCCGTGTGTCCGGCCGCCGGGAGATCCTCGATGCGCTCACCCTGGTCGATTACCGCCGGCTTGAGCTTTTCCCCGATACCTCGACCGCGGCACTCCCCCTTGAGGGCATGAAGGTGGATCTTGGGGCCATCGCAAAGGGCTATGCCGCAGATGCTGCCGTAAAGGTGCTTCGCGATGCGGGAGTCCCCTATGGGATTGTCAATTTCGGGGGAAATGTGTATGCCCTGGGAGAGCGCTATGGAGAGGGGCCCTGGAGAATCGGTATTCAGGACCCGGAGGATGAGCGGGGAAACTATGTGGGCATTGTGAAGATAGAAGATCAGGCAGTGGTCACAAGCGGCAAGTATGAGCGTTTTTTTGTTGAAGACGGAGTCCGTTACCATCACATTCTCAGTACTCTGGACGGAAAACCGGTGGATAACGGGATAGCTTCGGTAACTGTCGTCGACAGGGATTCCGCCAGGGCCGATGCTTTTTCCACCCTGCTTTTTGTGCTGGGGCTGGAGGAAGGTATGAGACTTGCCGCAGAGACTCCCTACCTGCGTGCCGTGTTTATTATGGAAGATAAATCGGTATATACCTCGATGGATCCCGGTACCTGGTTCTCCATTAATGATGACCGGTATACCCTGAAGGGAGAGGAGCGTTAAAATGGGCAATGTGGATGATACCAGGTTGATTTCCGGGGTCTGGTACAGGCTTACCTTTCCTCTGGGGAAGGTGTACCGCGCCTGCTGCATGATCGAGGATCGGGGCGACGGGCTTGTCACCTTTTTTGAATTTGAAGATGAGAGCCGCAAAGCCGCAGGTGATATCATTCCCTACCTCTCGGACCTTTCACCGATAGATCCTCCCGAAAACGGCTTGTACAGGATCGAAGATTTTCTCGATGATGAAGATACGCTTGAGGATATTGAAGATCTAATTGAAGATACAGATGAAGATGCAGATGAAAGCAGCGGACCTTAGCCGTCGGGAACAGATAGCTATCCTCGGCGGGCTATGTATTTTTCTTGCGGTTGTCGAGTTCATGATTCCCAAGCCTGTTCCCTTCATGAGGATCGGAATAGCCAACATCCCTCTTCTGATTGCGCTCTCCCTTTTCAGGGACAGGGATGTATGGGTTCTCGCACTTCTTAAAATCGCCGGTCAGGGGATAATCAACGGGACCATTTTTTCCTACATCATTCTCTTCTCCGGAGCGGGAACGGCGGCGAGCGTGCTTGTCATGCTGCTTCTTCGGAGGCTCTGCGGGGGCATGATAAGCCTGGTGGGCATAAGCGTTATGGGAGCTCTTGCCGGAAACGGTGTTCAGATTTTTATGGCCACCCTTATTATCTTTGGTGATGCTGCCCTTCTTATAGCCCCTCCATTTCTCCTTATCGGCGTAATCAGCGGTACGGTCATCGGGCTCTTCAGCGATGCCTTTGTCGCCCGCAGCCGATGGGTCCGAGCCGCAGGAAGGACTGAATGAGCCGTTTCCTGGTCGGTCTGCTTCTTATACCCGCCTTTGTTTTTAATACCTCTCTTCCGGTCAGGATCCTCCAGACGGTCCTGGTAATCGGCTATTCCCTTATACGGAAAAAGAAGTTCCGCCTTGGACCCAATCTTATTCTCCTGGCCGGTGTAACTGCCATGAACCTCCTTAGCCCGGTTGGAGAAGTTCTTTTCAGGATTGCCGCATTTCCGATTACCCGGATAGCCCTGGAGCAGGGGCTTATGCGCGCTCTTTTGTTTATCGGTCTGGTGTACATTTCGCGTTCTTCCATATCGGCTTCCATTCCCCTTCCCGGTAAGGGCGGAGCCCTTGTGGCGCGGACTCTCTACTATTTTGAGCGGATAATCAACTTTGCTCCTCCCTCGGAAGAGAAGGGGGTGGTCTATACCTTGACCCATCTCCCGGGGCGGCTCGATGAAATTCTCTTCTTCTGTTCCGAAGAGGGTTCCGGACAAGGAGCAGGCGAAAAACATGAGAGGGGAAGGGCAGCCGCTTCCGATGGTTTTTACGGCTCCGCTGAGCGGTTTTATGCAATCTTTCTGCTTGCAGTATTCTGGCTGGGAGGGGCTTATTCCCTTTTTTTTGCATAGTTATACAGTAATTATTCATTTTACGGAAATTTATACCTTTCGGGCTTGACACTATCCTTTCGCCTTTATAACCTGTTCCGAAATACTATCCTGACTTATATCAGAGGAGCGTTGGAAATGTTTACGATTATTGCTCGGTCCATTATCACAATTATTCCGGTGATGAGCATTATTATTATCGTAAACCTCCTACTTTCCGGCCTTCTATTCCCCGCAATTATTCTATCGATTATTAGAAAGTTTCGTTGTTTGAGTACGACGACAGGCGCACAAGCCGCTTAGGCTTGTAAGTCCTGTCCTGAGTAACCCGAACAGCGAAACCTGCTCAAAAAACCCTCCCGGAGGTACAGCCATATGGCGGTACCGGGTCAGCCGGAGAGGTTTTGTCGTGTTCGGGGATTTTTAAGGAGGAAAGCTTGTGAAAGGAGCCCAGATTTTAGTCGAAAGCCTCTTGAGGGAAGGGGTGGATACCATTTTCGCATACACCGGCGGAAAGCTCATTTCCATTTTTGATCAGCTGCATAACTACCAGGACAGGATACGGCTTATCCTTCCGCGCCACGAACAGGGGGGAACCCATGCCGCCGACGGATATGCACGTTCCACGGGCCGTCCGGGCGTAGTAATGGCTACTTCCGGGCCGGGAGCAACCAACACGGTCACGGGAATAGCAACCGCCTATATGGATTCGGTTCCCATGGTAATTATCACCGGTCAGGTGAATCTTACCCAGATAGGAAGCGACGCGTTTCAGGAAGCGGACGTGGTGGGAATAACCATGCCTATTACCAAGGCGAACTTTCTGGTACGGGACGCAGCAGAAATAGCCTATACGGTCAAGAAAGCCTTTCACCTTGCTGTAACGGGGCGGCCGGGACCGGTTCTTATTGATATTCCCGGAGACGTTCAGGTAGAGGAAGCGGAGTTCGAGTATCCCGAGGTACTGGACCTGCGGGGCTACAGACCAAACATGACCGGCCATCCGAAACAGATTAAAACCCTTATAAAGCTGCTGAAGGAAGCGAAGAAACCCCTTATTCTTGCCGGCGGAGGAGTGAATCTTTCGGATTCCGCCGAAATAGTTAACACCCTGGCCGATGAGAAGGGAATCCCCGTTGCCTGCGCCCTCATGGGACATGGAGTCAGACCGAAACGGGAAGAACTGCTTCTGGGCCCGATCGGGATGCACGGAAGCATGTACGGCAACTACGCAATCCAGAATGCAGATCTTATCATTGCTCTCGGCGTCCGTTTTTCCGACCGGATAATCGGAGACGGAAAGAGCTTTGCCCCGAAGGCTGCGCTTGTCCATGTAGATATAGACCCTGCCGAAATAGGGAAAAACGTACGTGCGGATCTGCCGATAGTCGGTTCCATTACCTCGGTCGTCGGAGATCTCAACAAGGTCTCTTTTACCGTCGATGCGGAAGAGTGGATACGGGAGCTTGTGGAGTTCAGGGCGGCGCACCCCCTTGTTTCGGAAAACCCCGACGACCCCGACCGGCTCAGCCCGCAGAAGCTGGTCAAGATGGCGGGTGAGATCTTCCCCGAAGATACCATCCTCGCTACCGATGTTGGGCAGAATCAGATGTGGGCTGCCCAGTTCTTCGGTTTTACCAGGGGCCGGTCCCTGCTTACCAGCGGAGGCCTGGGCACCATGGGCTTCGGACTCCCCGCGGCAATCGGAGCGGCTATCGGTAATCCCGGCCGTCCCGTTCTGATGATAAGCGGGGACGGCGGATTCCAGATGAACATGCAGGAGCTGGCGACCATCCGGCGCTACAAGCTGCCCGTAAAAATGCTTGTCCTCGATAACGCCTTTCTCGGCATGGTCCGTCAGTGGCAGGAGCTTCTCATGGATGAACGGTACGCCGGAACGGTTATGGACGATAATCCCGATTTTGTGGCCCTGGCCGCGGTATTCGGCATCCCGGGAATTACACTGCGGGATCCGAAGGAAGCGGAAGCTGCACTCAGGGAGTTTGCGGCCCATGACGGACCAATGCTTATGCATGCCCATGTCGCATCGTCCGCCAATGTACTGCCCATGGTTCCGGCGGGTAAAAGCCTGGAACAGGGCATGGTAAAAATCTGAGACGCTGAGGGAGGATAGCAGGATGTACGAAGAAAATTACACCGATCATACAATTTCCGTTCTGGTTAACCACCACCCGGGTGTTCTGTCGAAATTGACCAGCCTTATAACGAGGCGCGGTTTCAATATCGACTCCATCTCCGCGGGTCCGACAAGGGAACCCGACATGTTCCGTCTTACCATCATCGTAAAGGGAGACGACCAGAGCGTGGAACAGATCCAGAAGCAGCTCTACAAGATTGTCGATGTGGTGAAGGTGGGAGCCATCGACCCCAGAAACAAGGTCGAGCGGGAGATCGGGCTGATCAAACTGAAAATTTCCAATGGAGAGCGGCAGGAGATCCTGCAGATGGTCAATGTCTTCAAGGGGCAGATCCTCGATTCCGGTCCAGGAGGCTTTGTTGTGGAGATAGTCGGCAGCACCGAAAAGGTGGACTCATTCATCAGCCTCTTTACGCCCCAGCAGATTATCGAGGTTGCACGAACCGGAGTCGTCGCCATGAACCGGTGGGAGAAGAAACAGAACCGGTAAAGGCCGGATGTAAGATACGGAATATAAAACCAGATACAAGGAGTTAAAGGAATGGCAACTATTTATTACGACAAGGATGCGGATCTTGAAGCACTGAAAAACGAGACTGTAGCGGTTCTCGGATTCGGAAGTCAGGGGCATGCACACGCAATGGGTCTGAAAGACAGCGGCGTCAATGTTATCGTCGGACTGCGTCAGGGCAGTAAAAGCTGGAAGAAGGCAGAAGAGTACGGTATTCCGGTGTTCAGCGTGGCCGAGGCGGCAAAAAAGGGAACCATGGTGATGGTTCTGCTTCCCGACGAGCTTCAGGCCGATGTCTATGCCCGCGAGATTGCTCCGGGACTGGAAGAGGGGAACATGCTCATGTTCGCCCACGGATTTTCGGTCCATTTTCATCAGATTATTCCGCCGAAAGGCGTTGATGTTTCCCTCGTTGCACCCAAGGGACCGGGACATACGGTCCGCCGGGAGACCGCGGCGGGAAGAGGCGTTCCGGGACTTGTGGCGATATACGCCGATCCCTCGGGAACCGCCATGCAGAGGGCTCTTGCCTATTCCAAGGGAATCGGCTGCACCCGTGCGGGAGTATTTGAAACCAGTTTCCGGGAAGAGACCGAAACCGACCTTTTCGGAGAGCAGGCTGTCCTCTGCGGCGGCGTAACGAGCCTGATGAAGGCCGGATTCGAGACCCTTGTGGAAGCGGGTTATCAGCCCGAGATGGCCTACTTTGAGTGCATAAACGAGATGAAGCTTATCGTGGACCTTATTTACGAAGGCGGCATGGCTCTCATGCGTCATTCCATCAGCAACACCGCCGAGTATGGCGACTACATCACCCAGGGCAAACTGGTGAATGAGGATACCAAAAAAGCGATGAAGGGAATTTTGAGCGATATTCAGAGCGGACGCTTTGCACGGGACTGGATCCTCGAGAACAGGGCGGGGCAGGCCTCCTTCCGCGCAACCCGCAGGAACGAAAGGGAACTGCAGGTCGAGAAGGTCGGAGCACAGCTGCGTTCGATGATGAGCTGGCTCAAGAGCGATATCGAAATCGAAGAATAGCACCGGAAAAAAGCCCGGCGGAGTTCCGCCGGGCACATCCCGGAACACGGGAAGGAGAAGCATGGTATGAGAAGCGATATGATGAAACTTGGAGCAAAAAGAGCACCCCACCGCTCACTGATGAAGGCGCTGGGACTCACCGACCGGGAAATTGCCGGACCTATTATCGGGATAGCCTCGTCGGCGAGTGAGCTTATTCCGGGCCACATGCATCTGTCGGAGATTGAAAACGCCGTAAAGGCGGGAATCCGGATGGCAGGGGCCACCCCCATGCGCTTTTCCACCATCGGCATCTGTGACGGAATTGCCATGGATCACAGGGGCATGTACTACTCTCTTCCCAGCAGGGAGCTTATTGCGGATTCCGTGGAGATTGTGGCGGAAGGCCATCCCTTCGACGGCATCGTCTTTGTTTCAAACTGCGACAAGATAACCCCGGGAATGCTTATCGCCATGGGGCGTCTCAACATTCCCTCAATACTTATCAGCGGCGGCCCCATGCTGGCAGGCAGCTACCGCGGAAAAAGTCTGGACCTTGTTTCGGTCTTCGAGGCTGTGGGCCGTCATGCCCAGGGCGAGATTGATGATGAAGAACTGGCAAATATCGAAGGCTGCGCGTGTCCGGGTGCCGGCAGCTGCGCGGGCCTCTTTACCGCCAACTCGATGAACTCCCTTGCCGAAGTTATGGGAGTCGCCCTTCCGGGGAACGGAACCATTCCGGCGGTCCATTCGGACAGGATCAGACTGGCCAAGGAGAGCGGTTTCGCCATCGCGAGACTGGTGGAGGAGAACATACGGCCGAGGGATATTGTTACGGCGGACACCTTTCACAATGCTGTGGCGGCGGACCTCGCTCTGGGAGGCTCCTCCAATACCACGCTCCATCTTCCCGCCATTGCCTCTGCCTTCGAGGTGGATTTTTCCATCGACCTTTTCGACACGCTCGGACGCAGGGTTCCCCATCTGTGCAATCTTTCACCCGTGGGCTGCCACCACATTCAGGATCTTGAGGACGCAGGCGGAATCGGAGCCATTCTTTCCAGGCTGAATGAAATGGGCGAACTGAAGAGGGATGCCCTGAGCGTTCTAGGAAGGAGCATCGGAGAAATAGCCGATGCCGCAAAGGTCTTCGATACTGAGGTGATCCGGCCCCTGGACAAGCCCTACCACGCCGAAGGAGGTCTGGCGGTTCTTCGCGGATCCCTTGCTCCCGATGGGGCGGTAGTAAAGCTTGCCGGGGTTCCCTCTGCACTTCGTGTTCATGAAGGACCGGCCGTGGTCTTTGAGGATGGAGAGCTGGCTACCGAGGCCATTCTTGCGGGAGAAATAAAGGAAGGGGATGTGGTCATTATCCGCTTTGAGGGACCGAAGGGCGGCCCGGGGATGCGGGAAATGCTCAGCCCAACAAGCGCCCTCGTGGGAATGGGGCTGATCGAAAAAGTAGTCCTTATAACCGACGGACGCTTTTCCGGCGGCTCAACCGGAGCGGTTATAGGGCATGTATCTCCCGAGGCCGCAAACGGCGGCACCATTGCCAATGTGGAGCCAGGGGACCGGATTCTTATCGACTTTAACAGGAGAGTTCTTGATTTGCTGGTGGATGGTAAAGAACTTGAACGGCGAAGGCTTAACGGCAAAGGCGCGGAGGCCGCGGCGGGGGTTCAGAAGCATCATCCCGACGGTTATCTTTCCCGCTATTCCATATTTGTTGGAAGCGCCGCAGAAGGGGCCGTGTACCGGCGGGACCTGGTACGGACCGCCGACGAGGCCGTAAAGGCGCGGCTTCTGGGAGAGCGGAAATGAACAGCCGTGCAAGAGAAAAACTGACCATCTTTGATACCACTCTCCGCGACGGGGCCCAGACCATGGGTGTTGCCTTTTCGGTGGAGGACAAAATAAGGATCGCACGGAGTCTTGATGATCTGGGGGTGGAGTATATCGAGGGCGGATGGCCCGGCAGCAACCCGAAGGACATCGCTTTCTTTAAGGAAATGCAAAGACATCCTCTTGCCAGTGCGTACCTGACCGCCTTCAGTTCCACCCGGATGAAGAACCGGGCGGTGGATGATGATGCGAATATACGTACCCTCTGTGAGACCGGTGTTCCTGCGGTGGCCATTTTCGGCAAGAGCTGGGATCTTCATGTACGGGAAGCTCTGGAAACCACTGCCGAAGAGAACCTGGCCATGATATCCACCACCATCGCCTACCTCAGAACACGGTTCGAGAAAGTCATTTTTGATGCCGAGCACTTTTTTGACGGCTTCAAGGCTGATGAAGCGTATGCCCTTGAATCCATCCGGGCCGCGGCGGAGGCCGGGGCGGACTGGATAGCACTCTGCGACACCAACGGGGGCGCTCTTCCCGGAGATGTTGCCCGCGCCGTGGAAGCGGCACTATCGGCTGTTGCGGTGCCCATCGGAATTCATGCCCATAACGACGGGGAACTTGCCGTGGCCAACAGCATGGCGGCCGTGGAAGCCGGTGCGACAATGGTCCACGGCACCATAAACGGCCTTGGGGAACGGTGCGGGAATGCAAACCTCTGCAGCCTCCTGCCGAACCTGGAGTACAAATCCGGATACCGTACCCTTGCGGACGGGAAGCTGAAAAAGCTCACCTACATAAGTCATCTGGTCAGCGAAGCGACAAACCGGAGCCAGCCCGAATGGCTGCCCTACGTGGGTCGGAACGCCTTCGCCCACAAGGGGGGAATCCATGTTTCGGCGGTACGCAAAAACAGCAGCTGCTATGAACATATTTCCCCGGAGCTGGTGGGAAACAGCCGCACCTTCACGGTCAGCGAACTTTCGGGAAAGAGCAACGTTCTGGAAAAGGCGCGTGAGATGGGCATAGACCTTTCGGGAGATCCCGGAAGAGCGGCCGGCATTCTGAAAGAAGTGAAGGCGATGGAGGCGAGAGGCTACCATTTCGAAGGCGCCGAAGCATCCTTCGAACTGCTTTCCGCCCGCCTGCTCGGCACGCTTAAGGAGTATTTTACTCTCCATGGCTTCCGGGTGCTCACCTGGGCCGATGGTGACGGCAAGTCCTGGTCGGAAGCAACCATAAAGGCAGCCGTGCCGGAAGAGGTGAGTATTTCAGGAGGCCATGCCGATTCGGTAGAGCATACCTCCGCCGACGGAAGCGGTCCCGTGGAGGCTCTCGACCGGGCCCTGCGCAAGGTCCTTGAAAAATTTTATCCCAACCTTTCGACGGTCAAGCTTTCGGACTACAAGGTCAGGATTCTCAACGAGGAAGCCGGAACCAATGCGACAACCAGGGTAATGATAAGCAGCACCGACGGAAAGGACCACTGGACGACGGTGGGAGTATCCGACAACATCATGGACGCATCCTGGCATGCCCTCTGTGATTCCCTTATTTACAAGATGAAGAAAGACGATGATGCCTTAATTACGAAAAAGGAGGTGGCGTATGCCGCGCAGGATTAAGATTTTCGATACCACTCTCAGAGATGGAGAACAGTCGCCCGGAGCATCAATGTCTCTGGAGCAGAAAATTGAAATGGCCGAGGCCCTCGAGAGTCTCGGAGTGGACAGGATAGAAGCCGGCTTCCCCGTCTCCAGTCCCGTGCAGTTCGAGGCGGTGCAGAGGATAAGCCAGAGTGTCAAAGAGGTGGAGGTCGTCGGGCTGGCCCGCTGTGTCACCCGTGACATCGATGCCGCCTACGACTCTCTCCGGGATGCGGTGCATCCCATGCTCCACCTTTTTATCGCCACCAGCCCCCTTCACCGCGAGTTCAAGCTGAAAAAGAGCAGGGAGGAGATCCTCGAATCGATCCGGGAGAACCTTAGCTATGCGCGAAAGGGTTTTACCAGAATAGAGTTCAGTCCCGAAGATGCAAGCCGGACCGAGCGTGACTACCTTCTGGAAGTGGTGAAGACCGCCATCGAGTACGGTGCAAACAGCATCAATATTCCCGATACGGTAGGCTATGCCGAACCGGTAGAGTTTGGAGATCTGATCGCGTTTCTGGCAGCCAATGTTCCCCAGTTTTCCGACGGCACCGTCGACCTTTCGGTCCACTGCCACAACGATCTCGGACTCGCCCTGGCCAACAGCCTCTCGGCGGTCCGTAATGGTGCGACCCAGGTGGAGGTTACCCTGAACGGAATAGGCGAACGTGCCGGAAACTGTCCCCTTGAGGAGCTTATAATGAGTCTCGAGGTGCGGAAGGATCTTTTCAATGTGGAGACCGGTATAAAAACCGAGTTTCTCTACCCGACGGGCAAGCTGCTTCAGAGCATTACCGGACTCCTCATACCGAGAAACAAGCCGATCTTCGGCGACAACGTATTTGTCCACGAATCCGGAATACATCAGCATGGGGTGCTCAGTCATCGTGAAACCTACGAAATAATGAAACCCGAGCGTATCGGCAGGGCAAGCGAGACCATTATCATGGGACGGCATTCCGGAAAGCATGCGTACNNCGGCAGGGCGAGCGAAACTATTATCATGGGGCGTCATTCCGGAAAGCATGCGCTTGAGGATAAGCTCAAGCACTACAATATAAAGCTGAGCCGTCAGCAGTTTGATGAGGTGTTCTCGCGCTTCACGAGCATCGCGGATAAAAAGAAGGAGGTCTATGACGAGGATCTCTTCTCAATCGTCGGAACGGTGCTTGGCGGAGTGGTAAAAGGTTATGCGCTGCTCTATTTTCATACCTATACGGGAAACAGCCTGATCCCTTCCGCCACGGTAAAGATAAAGACCGAAACCGGTGAGAAGATTGCCAGTGCCGCCGGCGATGGGCCGGTGGATGCGGTCTTTAACGCGATTGACATGTGTGTTGGAGTAAGCTGCCGTCTGAAAGAGTATATTATTCACTCCATCGGAGCGGGAAAGGATGCTCAGGGCGAGGTTAAACTCGAGGTGGAAATTGAAGGACAGATTTACGGTGGAAAGGCCTCTTCGACGGATATTATCGAGGCCTCGGCAATGGCGTACCTTAACGCGGTAAACCGGCACGAACTGAGAATGAGATAACATGATGCAAAAGGAGAACAGCGTGGGAAGAGCGCAGACGATGAGCGAGAAAATTTTCTCCCGTAAGGCGGGGCGGGATGTCCGCCCCGGGGAGTACCTGATGCTCGATGTGGATGTTGCCCTGGGCAACGATATTACCGCACCGGTGGCTATCAACGAATTCCGCAGGGCAGGGGGAAAGAAACTCCGTTTCCCCGAACGGGTAGTCCTGGTTCCCGATCACTTTACCCCCAACAAGGATATCAAGTCGGCGGAGCAGGTGAAGATGGTGCGGGAGTTTGCGGCCGAACAGGGGGTCAAGCACTTTTTCGAAGTCGGCAGGATGGGAATCGAGCATGTAATTCTTCCGGAAATGGGAATAGTAAAATCCGGAGACCTGGTAATCGGGGCGGACAGCCACACCTGTACCTACGGCGCCATCGGCGCCTTTGCCACCGGGGTTGGTTCAACCGACCTTGCAGGGGTATATCTTACCGGTAAAGCGTGGTTCAAGGTTCCTTCCTCGATCCGTGTTCACCTGACCGGCAGTTTCAGCAGCGGGGTTGCGGGAAAGGACCTTGTTCTCTATTTGATCCGGATCCTCGGAGTGGACGGCGCCAATTACCGGGCCATGGAATTTACCGGTCCGGGGGTCGCATCGGTAAGCATGGACAGCCGTTTTAGCGTCAGCAACATGGCAATTGAAGCAGGCGGAAAAGCGGGCCTCTTTCCGGTGGACAAGGCAACGATCGCCTACGAGGCCGAACGGGGAATCAAGGTTGAAGCCTTCGCCGCCGACGAGGATGCGGAATGGGAAAAGACCATTGAAATTGATCTTGGAGATGTTCCTCCCATGGTAGCCTATCCCTTCCTTCCCTCCAACGGAAAGAGCGCGGCAGAGGCGGAGAAGGAGAAGATTAAAATCGACCAGGTGGTGATCGGGAGCTGCACAAACGGACGGATCGAAGACCTCCGGGTAGCCGCAGAAATTCTGAAGGGAAAAAAAGTTGCGCCCCATGTGCGCTGCATAATCTTTCCCGGAAGCCAGAAGGTATACCTCCAGGCGATGGAAGAGGGTCTGGCAAAGATTTTCGTTGATTCCGAGTGCGCCTTTTCCACTCCGACCTGCGGTCCCTGTCTTGGCGGACACATGGGGATCCTGGCTGACGGCGAAAGCGCGGTCAGCACCACCAACCGGAATTTTGTCGGAAGGATGGGACACATTGGAAGCAAGGTGTACCTTGCTGGACCGGCAGTCGCCGCGGCGTCTGCCATTACCGGTCTTATTTCCGATATTCCGGGCAGAAACGAACAGGGCGGAGGAGTCTGAGCAATGAGTGAATCAACAATGAAACGGAAGGGACGATGCTTTGTTTTCGGAGACAACGTTAATACGGATGAAATAATCCCCGCCCGCTACCTCTCCACAAGCGATCCTGAAGAACTTGCCTCCTACTGCATGGAGGATACGAGGGAAGGATTCGGACGCAGGGACGATCTTGAAGGATCCATTATGGTGGCCGGAGAAAATTTCGGCTGCGGTTCAAGCAGGGAGCACGCACCAATATCCATCAAGGCCTCGGGAATCGCCTGCGTCATGGCGAAAAGCTTTGCACGCATATTTCTGCGCAACAGCTTCAATATCGGACTTCCCATTATCGAGCTTCCCGATGCTGACCAATTCAAGGAAGGGGACGAGGCGGAAATAGACTTTGACAGGGGCGTGGTCCGGAACCTGACCAGCGGAAAAGAGTACGGATTCAATCCCTATCCCGAATTTCTCAAAAAGGTTATCGACTGCGGCGGCTGGCTGCCCTACGCCGCAAGCGAGCTTATGGAGGAGGGCGTATGATAAGCAAAAAAATAGCTGTTCTTCCGGGTGACGGGATAGGCCCGGAGGTTATGACCGAGAGCCTCCGGGTTATGAACGCTGCTGCTGCCCTTTACGGGTTTTCTCTGGATACCGTGGAGGGATTAATCGGCGGCGCCGCAATCGATGCGGAAGGCACTCCGCTTCCCGCTGCGACGGTGGAACTGTGCCGGAAAAGCGATGCGGTCCTTCTGGGTTCGGTCGGAGGTCCGAAATGGGACAATCTACCCCCCATGCAGCGCCCCGAGCTGGGAGGGCTTCTGGCCATCCGGAAAGAGCTGAAACTCTTTGCCAACCTCAGACCGGTTCGTCTCTATCCTGCTCTTTCGGCGCAGTGCCCGGTCCGGATTCCGGCAGGAAAGGAGGTAAACCTCCTGACGGTAAGAGAATTATCCTCGGGGATCTACTTCGGTGAACCGAAGCGGCTCGAAGAGGAGCGCGGGATAGATACCATGGTCTACGAAACCGGGACGGTGGAGCGGATCGCGAAGCTTGCCTTCGAAGCAGCCGCAAGGCGGCGAGGGAAGCTTACCAGTGTGGATAAGGCCAACGTCCTTTCCGCCAGCATGCTCTGGAGAGGTGTGGTAAGCAGAATGGCCGGGGATTATCCGGATGTCGGACTTGACCACATGTATGTCGATAACGCGGCGATGCAGCTGATACTTAATCCGGCCCGCTTTGACGTCATTGTGACCGGAAACCTCTTCGGCGATATTCTCTCCGACGAGTCGGCCGCCCTTGCCGGAAGTCTCGGGATGCTGCCATCGGCAAGCATAGGAGAATCGGTTCACCTCTATGAGCCCTCCGGAGGCTCGGCACCGGATATTGCCGGAAAAGGCATAGCCAATCCGATAGCGCAGATCCTTTCGGGGGCCATGATGCTGGAGTATTCTTTCGGAATGGTCGATGCGGCCAGAGCGATAGAGGCTGCGGTGGAGCGGACCCTCAATGCAGGTGTTTTTACCGCAGATATTGCAGGGGAAAGGTCGTCTGTCGGAACCGCAGCCATGGCCGATTCCATAATTGCCGCCCTTTCCTGAAAAAGGCTGAAATAAGCGGGAGGAAGCGGCTGCGGGCTTCCTCCCGGCTTTGACCCGGGCTCCTTGACAGCCCGGTGAAAGAAAATGAAAATGAAGGGATGGATAGTCCAAAAAAAGTACTTGGCATTCTGGAAAAGCTTCTTGAGACCTGTGATACCATCATCATTATGCTTGACGCACACTACCGGATACGCCGCTGGAACAGCCGGGCGGTTGAAATTTTCGGTTTTTCCGAAGAGACGGTCAGGGGCAGGCCGCTGGAGGAGCTTGAAATTACCGGTTTTTCCGGAAAGATTATGAAGGCGATTGATGAGAGTATTGAAAAACGTTGGCAGGTCTACCTTGACGACCTTTTTATAAGAACACGGGCTGGTAAAGCCAAATATATCGGATTAAAGGTTATTCCCGTTTTTCTGGAGGACGGCATGCCCGCAGCCATCCTTATAGATGGAAAAGACATCTCCGATATTCGTGAAATGAGAAGACAGCACGCGGAAAGTCAGAAATTCCGTGCCATCGGCGAGCTTGCCTCGGGANNTCGGGAATAGCCCATGAGATCAATACACCCATACAGTTTATACGTAATAATCTTCAATATCTGAGCGGCCTGGACGAGGAAATCAGAAGGATTATTGACAAAGAGAGCGGAGATCCGCAGGAGCAGGCACAAAGCATACGGGAGGCTATCGACGAACTGCCGGAAGTCCTTCAGCAGTCCCTCGAAGGAGTCGAACGCATAACAAGGATGATAAAATCCCTTCGCAACTATGCTCACCCCGGGAGGGAAAAGCCGGAGCTCTTCAGTCCCGGAGAGGCGATCAGCGATGCGCTTACCCTTTCGGAAAACCAGTGGAAAAAAAGCGCAAGAGTGCAGGCCGAACTGTCGGGAGAGGATATCCGCATAACAGGGTATCCCTCCGAATTTTCCCAGGCCATGATAAACATAATTATCAACGCCACTCACGCCATTGAAGAGCGTTATGGAGCGGATTCTGTTCTCCACGGAGAAATAGATATTTCGCTGTCATCGGATTCCGGAGAGGCCGTAATTCAGGTAAGAGACAACGGAATCGGTATGAATGAGGAAGTAAAGGCAAGGATGTTCGAGCCTTTTTTTACCACAAAAGCAATGGGAAAGGGAACAGGTCAGGGACTTGCCATGGTATACGCCTGCATGACCGGCAAGCATAATGGAAAAATAACGGTGGAATCATCCCCGTACGACGGCACTCTTTTTACTTTTTATCTGCCGAAGGATAATGCCTTATGATGACTGTCTTTTTTGTTGATGACGAGGAAAGCGTTCTGAAAAGCTTTCAGAGGCTTCTGAAGGTTTTCAGCTCCTGTTATCTCTTCCGGTTTTTCTCTTCGGGGCAGGCTGCTCTGGATTGCGAACTTATACCGGATGTGCTGGTAACGGATGCAAAGATGGCCGGGATGTCGGGCAGCGAACTGATTGATATGTTTCGAAAACGTTATCCCCGGCTGGTTACCGTAATGCTTTCCGGAGAAGCAGAACCGGAGATACATAAAAATGAGGACCTGGACTATTTCCTCGAAAAACCGTGTGATGTAAAGGATATCCTTTCAATTCTGTCAGGGATAGGCCAATGAAGCTGTACAGCGTGTTCAAAGAAATGTCCTCCCTGCCGAACAGTCCCTTTAATGTACTACGGGCCGATTATGACCGGCAGGGAAGATTGTCGAATATCAACCCCGGGATGGAAGAATTTGTAAGGGGCCGGGGAATCTCCCTGCCGGTTTCTCTGACAGCCCTTTTCCCGGACAGCTTTTCAGAGGCGTATATCCGGAAGATTTTTGACCATTTTTCGAAGGAAGATCTTTTAAGTGAGCACGTGTCCCTTAAAACCCTCACATACGGGGAAAAGAAAACCTCCTACCTCTGTCTTGAAAAACTCAATCGCTCAAAAGACGGAATCGTCCTTGTTGCACTTCCTTTTGACAAGGAGACGATTGTCCGGCTGCTTCAGCTGTACGCCCGGTTCGAAGGCTATTACAACAGCAATCCGGATCTTGTTATTTCGGTTGATCAAACCTGGTCCATTGCGGATATAAATACGGCAGGCTATGTGAAGCTCGGTTACCCTTCCAGGGATGAGGTGAAAATTCAGGGTTTCGACAAGGTGTTTGTTCTGTCCGAAGATGCAAAAAAATATATTTCCGGGGAACTGGCCAAAGGCAATTCGATCACCGAATTTGAGCTGCTCCTTAAAAAGAGAGAAGGCGGATATATTACCGGATATGCCTCCATCTTTTCCCTTGCCCATCAGCATGATGAACCCTATCTATACTATTTTCACATAAAGGATATGACCCTTCAGACCGAGGCCTTTACCGGCCAGCTCCAGATGAACATGGAGCTGAGTGAACTGAATGAAGAACTGAACCGGGCCTATTCATCAATGCTGTCACAGGAAAAGATGGCCGCTCTCGGACTGCTCGCCGCCGGAATGGCGCATGAAATAAACAATCCTCTCGGATTCATCTTCAACAACATTACCGTCCTTATGAACCATTTCAAGGACCTGAAAAGCTACATCGAGTCTGTACGCGAATTGTATACGGCGGAAGCGGGATCATCGCTGGCGGAGATAGAATCACTGGATAAACGGCTGGACCTGGATTACATATTTGAGGATATCATTTCGATAGAGCAGGAAAACCAGGAAGGCATTGACCGCATAAAGAAACTGATCGGCAGTTTGAACAGTTTTGCGCGCAAGGACCAGACTGAACGGATGAGCTTTTACGATCTGAATAAAGCGGTAAGCGATACCCTTACCATATCCAGAAACGAATACAAATACTCGATAGAAATAGAGGAGCATTATGGAAAGGTGCAGCAGTTTCTCTGTATTGCTCCTGAAATAAACCAGGTAATTCTTAATCTTGTTATGAACGCAATTGAAGCGGTACAGAGGGAAGGACGAGCAGGTAAGCGGGGCCGCATAGTGATTGAGACAAGCCAGGATGATTCATGGAGCTATCTGAAGGTAAGCGATAATGGACCTGGAGTAAGCGCAGAGAATGCGGGCAGGATTTTTGACCCCTTTTTTACCACCAAGCCGATCGGCAGCGGGAGTGGTCTGGGACTTACCCTTGCCCATGATATAATTGTAAACAAGCACCACGGAAGACTGGTATACGAGCGAAAGGAAACGGGAGCCGTCTTCCTTGTTTCAATTCCCCGAAATCTGGAACTGGCTGAGGAGTAAAGATGAACCACAAAATTCTCTTTGTCGATGATGAAGAAAATATCCTGAAGGCACTTCAGAGACTTATGCGGAAGAGCGGATATGAAACGTTTTTTGCTTCGGGAGGAAAAGAAGCTCTTCAAATAATCGAACGTGAACATCTGAGTGTGGTGGTTACGGACATGCGGATGCCCGAAATGAGCGGAGTCGAACTGGTCAAAGCCGCCAACGAAATTGACCGGCAGAGCGTCAAGATAATTCTATCCGGTTATTCCGATATCGACGATATTATGAGCGCCGTAAACGGGGGGCATATACACAGTTATATCACCAAACCGTGGCAGGAAGCGGATCTGATGATAACCCTGATGAATGCCTGCGAAATGTTTGAACGCAGGATCCGGGAAAAGCAGATGCTCCAGGAACTTAAGGAGAAAAACGAGGAGCTGGAGGATCTCAATGAGAATCTGGAAAAGATCGTTCAGGCAAGAACCTGGGAGATCCAGGCAAGCAATATGCTGCTTAACTCCATCATAAAGGGAGCAGGAGAGAGCGAGATCCTGGGGCAGGGGAGCAAGGTCGTCAGCAGGCTTATGGGCGGTATCCCGGCAGCCATCTTTTCGATCGTCAGCGGAAAACGATTCGCTTCCGGAACGGATGCGGAACCGGATCTGCTGGCTGAAAAAGTAGTGCTTCAGCTTAAGCAGTCGGGAAAGGGCCTTGCTTCCGGGGGAATCCATTACTTTCCCCTTCTTAAAAAAAACCAGCTTCTTGGTGTAGTAGCCCTGAAGGGGAATGAAAAGGAAATAAAGCCGGGACTGAAGAGGTCCGCCAATTTTCTTTCAGGTATTACACTCTATCTGTCCCAGCAGCAGTCGATAGGTCTTTCCTCCGATCTGATCGGATCTATAGATATGCTTATAGAGGAAGCCGATGGCCCTTTTCGAAGATAATCTGCTGGAAATAGTCGGTCTGGAAGAGGTTTCCACGCTTGGAGATTTCCTGCGGATAAGCGAACGCTTCAAACGTATTCATGAACTCTTCAGTATGACTGTCATCGATGGAGAAGAAGCTCCTCCGGCGCTTTTCTATCTTGAAGGCGATCCCGTATGCCGGCTTATCGAAGCTGAACTGACAGCAGGTGTTCTGCATCCGGAGGTACCCCTTCCGTATGACCATTCAAGCATCGACACGGTCCGCACCGGAACTGCTCTGGTGTTTCGTGCGATGAAAACGGGGTATCTCGGCTGGCATAATGGACTGCGCATATATCCGCCTCTTCTCAAAACCTCCGACTACAGCGTTGTTTTCAGGAAGCTTCCGCTTGCATCGGGTGACGAAATGCTTGCCTCTTTCCTTGCAAAGAAATGCCGAAGTCACCGGCAGCGATACCTTCATCCCGATATTTCCGTCTTTTCCCCCGAGCAGGCGGAACTGCTTGTAAAGGGAGAAACAGGCGATACGGTTATTATAAAAGGTATAGAACCCCAGGCAGGAAGAGAGGCACAGATTACGGTCAGAGTGGAACCGCAGAGCCCGGATAAGAACAGGATGGGGAGCATAGACTACCGTGAGTTTCATCACTACATTATTGCCGCCCGCGACCAGGTTCTTGTTGAAAAAGAGGAGTCCTTTGCGGGAATTGACGGAGTAAGTGTTACGGGAGACCTCATACCCGTGACAGCGGGGCGCGACCTTCCCTTTGCCGCCGGTGAAAACATAAGCATTGAGCAGGAGGGCGACCTTACCCTCTTCAAGGCCGCAATCGACGGACTTGTTCATATTTCAGATACCTCTGTTTCCGTTTCCGAAGTAATGCTGGTTAAGAAAGATGTGGATTTGAGTACAGGAAACATTGTCTATGAGAAGGATGTTGTGGTAAAGGGTTCGGTCCGAAGCGGCTTTTCCCTTCATGCAAAGGGAGATGTTGTTGTGCATGGTACCGTCGAACCCGGAGTGGAAATTGATTGTGGTGGCAATCTTACAATCTTCGGTGGAGTACTGGGTTCCTCGACATATCTTCGTATCAAAGGCAGTGCCGAAATAGGATTTGTCCAGGACTCACGGGTCTATTGCAGCGGGACTCTGTATATTGAAAAACACGCTCTCAACGCGCATCTTTTTGCGGGTGAGCACCTCCATGTGGATGGCAAAGGGATAAAGGATCGCGGACAGGCGGTACAGGGAGGAAGCTGTACCGCAATGGGCGAAATACATCTGCACAGTATAGGCTCCGCCCTTGTGGATACCGAAATTACCTCGGGATACAATGCCTATGCCGAAGCTTCCATGAAGAATATCGAAGAAGCACTGGCCGCCCTGGACGTGCATATAAGCAAGCTGATGGAACGTATCGGAATAGATACGGATATTCAGAAATACAGGGAGAAACTGAGAGATATGCGCCCGGACCAGCGGGAAAAGCTGAAGAAGGCACTGATAGAACTCAAGAGTTTTACCCTGAAAAGGGAAGCTCTTGAGAAGGAAAAGGAGGAGAGACGCAAGTCAATATACCAGAGCGATCCTTCTCTCCTGCGTATTCATGTTAAAAACCGCCTGGTGCCCCGGGTTATCGTTCATATGCTGGAAGAGAATCACACCTTTACCGGAACCCGCAGCAGCCTGAATCTGCGTTTGTTCGAAGGTCACATCGTCGAACAGTAGGTCACACAGGTTTTTCTCTCCCCTGGCTTTGTTTCAGCATTTCAAGCTTTTCCATCATCGCCTGCCTGGCTGAATTTTTCAGAACAAACCTCATAAGATAGATAAAGGCCAGCGGCCAGAACACAACAAAGAGAAAGAGGAAAATGAAGACATTGAACGGCTTCTGCTCTTTTCCTTCCGGGGTCTTGAGTCTGTCTATTGTCTGTTCTATTTCCCCGCGGGAGAGCTGAGTCTGAACCGGAGGTCCTGAGGAATCTGCCTCAGTCCCGGGAGCTGCCGGGACCGTATCCAGATGAACGCTCACACCGTCAAAACTGACAGGAAGGAAGTTACGGTCCGTAACAGCCTTGAGATAGCCCTTGAGTTTCTCTTCAGGAATGTGACTGTTATGCGCCAGGGTCCCCAGGGAAAGAGATTTAAACAGAAGAATGGTGTCTATCATTTTGAGCATGTCCCGCTCCTTTCTGCGGACCGATCTACCCAGCACCTGCAGAATGAGTGCGGAAACGATAATAAAGATGGTAACATATCCGTCGGGATTCATAATGAGAACCCCTGCCTGCTCAAGAGAGAGGGAACCGGCAATCAGAGCCTCAGCAAGAGGCCAGATTCGGAAAACCGCTACAAGGGCCAGAATATAAGAGAGGAAAATGGAAATATCATCAAAAAAATAGAGGTTCTTCCGTTTTTTCATTGAGTGCTCCTTCTGTTCTTCCGGTGCTTTCTGCTCTATATTCTAGGGAAAAAATGGTGAAAAGCCATAGTCAAAACTATTTTGCTTATGTCCGGATTGCCATTATCTGCATTCAGGAGATTACCGATGACGCTGAAAGATTTTCAGACCCTGTGCAACGCTCTGCCCGGAACAAGTGCGGGCTTTCCCTTCGATGAATCCGTTCTTGTCTGCAAGGTTGCCGGTAAGATGTTCGCATTGACGAATTTCAACTCCTTTGAGTCGATCAGTCTGAAATGCGATCCCGACGATGCGATCGCCCTGTGCGGAGCCTTCCCGGCGGTAAGGCCGGGCTATCATCTCAACAAGCGCCACTGGATTACGGTAGCTCTGGATGGAACTGTTCCGGACGCTCTTCTCCGACGCTGGATACGGGATTCCCATACCCTGGTTACGGAGGGTATGTCCGGAAAGAAACGTGAAGCACTTTGCAGCCCGGCTCTTTCCACGGAGAAGGCCCGTGCATGGATCCGGGAGAATTGCGGTCCGCTGCGGTCCGGCCTCTTCGACTACCATTTTGCAGGCGGTTCTCCCGATAGTGTAATGGAGGCGCTTGCGGAGTATCAGAATCCCGACGGAGGGTTCGGCGGAGCCCTTGAAGCTGATTTTCATCTGCCGGATTCCACTCCTGCTGCGACAAGCGTCGCCTTCGGGATAATGGAAACGGTGGGAGGAGAAGAGTCAGGGATGGCGGAGAAGGGGATCCGCTGGCTGGAATCGGTCTTTGATGAATCCCGTCAGGGCTGGTTTGCAGCCGGACCGCGGGTCAATGACTTTCCCCACGCTCCCTGGTGGCACTGGAACCCGCAAAACGGGATGACGGTAATCGATCACCATTGGGGCAATCCCTCCGCGGAGATAATCGCAATTCTGTACCGGAACCGCCGGTATCTGCGAAAGCTGAATGCGGACCGGCTTACCGAACATGCGGTCGGATATCTGGAAAACCTGTCCATCTTCCACTCTCCCCATGAAATATACTGTTTCATCAGCCTGTACGATACGCTTCCCCGTGAATACCGGGAGCGGATGCAGGAGCCTCTGGAAAAGGCCGCCGTTTCCCTCATGAGTACCGACCCCCGGTCATGGAGCACGTATCTTCCCCGGCCCCTCGATTTCGCGTCCTCTCCCGAAAGCGGACTGTTCCCGGCAGTTGCGGATTATGCCGAACTCCATTGCCGTTATCTTGCCGAAACCTGCGAAGAGGGGATCTGGAAACCTTACTGGAACTGGGGCGGCGCCTATCCCGAAGCCTGGGACGTGAGCAGCCGTGCCTGGACCGCCGCGCTTACGACAAAGAACTACCTTTTACTCAGGAATTTTGCCTATCCCCTGTGAGAGGATTGAGCTTCCGGGTAATTCTGACGGCTCTGCCTCCTCCGGGAGCGGGAAGACGAACGAGAGAATAAACGGCGGAATCCGGTTCGCCTTCAAAGAACGGAATTTCCGGGGCGTAGAGCAGCATACCGCCGGGTTTGAGTGAAGCGAGAAGACTCCTGTAGAGAATGCGGTAATTTTCCAGGTGATCCGGCTGATGCTTTTTCACATAACAGGCATGATTCGAAAAGCCGAGGTTGGAAATAATGCATCCCCAGGCCTCCGGCTTAAAGTCGAATTCAAGCCAGTTTTCCTCCCGCAGAAAGGGTGCCGGTTCGAAAATATACCGGTCCAGACCGAAGGCTTCGATTCCCTCTCCGCGAAGATAGCGCGGAAGCAGTCCGCGGGGACCGCAGCCGACATCGATAAGCGGTTCCGGAAGCTCCCGCGGCTGCAGGCCGAAAAGCTCCAGTTGCCACTCCGGCTTGTAGGATTCGTTTACCACGGAGCCCGTTTTCTCCTGTCCCTTCAAGGCCGCCCTGAATGATTCCGGCATGCATTGCTCAAGCCATCGGGAGAGGGCCTGAAAATGCAGTCTCATCGCATCCTTTTCATCCATGAGAAGGAAATTCTCCCAGCCGGCGGAGTAGATACGGTAAAGCTTTTTCTCCTCATCGGCCGGAATTATCAGAAACTGGTTGACCCGGTGCAGAACATACAAAGTCGTCCGGACGGTGCGGCGGATAATCCGCTCTTTCTCCATCTCGTCGGGAGGTGATTCGATCAGCTTTCTAAGGCAGAGGATAAAACTGCCGTTTATCTGAGCAAGCTCTTCCATGTCCTGTGAAAGCAGATTGAGATGCATGTTCTCCGCTATCTGGCGGTGTATTGCAGTTTCCAGGTCCATGGTCAGCCCCTCAGCAGCGATCCTGACTGCATTGAATACAATATTCCGGATAAATACAAGACATGAACCTGGTTTGATATAATCAGCTTGACAAAAAGTAAACAATACTGTAAAAAGTTTGTATTATGATAGATATAACATATAATTGTCTAAATGAAAATGAGGATTTAGTGTTCTCCGACCTTCTGCGGGGCTACTCGGTCTCTTCCGGCGGTCCCGGCGGCGGGATGATGTTTTCCTGCCTGTTCTGCGGCCGCAGCCATGAGAAGGGGCTCATCTACCGCCGGGAAGAAGAGCTGCTTGAAGCGGAAAAGGCGATGCAGCTTCATATCCGGGACGATCATGGTTCGGTATTCAAAGCCCTGCTTTCGGCCGGAAAAGAATTTACCGGTATTACCGAGGCCCAGCGCCGGGTGCTCGAGCTTCTGTATGAGGGGAAAAGCGATGAAGAGGTTGCGCATCTTACGGGCGGAAAAGCAGCTTCGACGGTAAGAAACTACCGGTTTCAGCTTCGGAAGAAAAGAAAGGAGGCGCTCCTGCAAAGCGCCATTCTGGAACTGTTCGAAACAGGCTGCGGACGGAGTGCCGAAGAGGGGGATGAGTTCTACCGGTTTTCTTCCCCTCTTGCGGTGCATGATGATCGTACCATGGTAAGCGTGAAAGAGGCGGAGAAGATAATCGGGAAATACCTTGAGGTCAATTCGAAGGGGCAGGTTGCGGAGATCCGGCGCTGGCCTAAAAAACAGAAGGAAAAACTTCTTATCCTGGACCGGATCGCTCTGTGTTTTGAAACCGGAAAGGAATATGCAGAAAAGGAGGTCAATTCCATCCTCTCCGGAATGACGGAAGACTATGTAACCATCCGCCGTTATCTGATCGATTACGGTTTACTCGAGCGTCAGCCTGGGGGATCTGCATACCGGCGCCGTTGATTGGCGCCGGTTACTGAAGTGAAACAACTTTACACGTGTTTAATCTCTGTGTATCATGGGTACTGCGGGATTTGCCCGGAAGATACAAGGAGAGAAGCACATGGCCGGATGGAGAGAACCCTGGGGGACGATAGAGATAAAGAACAACACGGTGTACTGGGAAGGCGAGGGCGAACTCCTCCGTCTTGAGGCCTGGGGAGAAAACGGACTTCGGTTCCGATCCTCAAGAAGCCTGCGTATACCCGAAGAGGACTGGACTCTTCTCGAACCCCTTCCGGTACAGCCGGAGATAGAACGGGAACCGGGAGCCGAAGGCACAGTGCGTATCCGTAATGGAAAGATTACCGCGGAGCTGGAGATTAATGGTTCCGTGCGCTACCTGAACCCGGCGGGAGATGTACTCCTCGAGGAGTTCTGGATAGACAAACGCGAAGAGCGGGCTCCCCACCGTCGTGCAAGGGAATACCGGCACCACAGCTCCGAATCATTCCGGACAAGCCTCTATTTCAAGGCGGACCGGAATGAACACTTCTACGGAATGGGACAGGTACCCAGCGACTGCTTCGATCTCAAGGGAAGCGTAGTCGAGCTGGTCCAGAAAAACGGCCATTGTGTTATTCCCTTTCTGCTGTCCTCAAAGAACTACGGATTTCTCTGGAACAATCCCGCCATAGGTCAGGCGGAGCTGGTAAACAACCACACCCGATGGTATGCCGAGGCGGCAAAAGGGATAGACTATGTCATTCTTGCCGGAGACAATCCGGACGAGATTGTCCGCGGCTATGCGGACCTTACCGGGCATGCGCCGATGCTTCCCGAATATGCCTCCGGCTTCTGGCAGTGCAAGCTGCGCTACCGGACTCAGGAGGAACTTCTCTCGGTCGCCAGGGAATACCGGCGGCGGAAGCTGCCGCTCTCGGTTATCGTCATCGACTACTTTCACTGGACACAGCAGGGTGAATGGAAGTTTGATTCCCGTTTCTGGCCCGATCCGGAAGGAATGGTCCGGGAGCTGGAGGAGATGGGTATAAAGGTGATGGTGTCGGTCTGGCCCACGATGGATCCTGAATCGGAAAACTACACCAGAATGGCCGAATCCAACTGCCTTATCCGGCCCGAAAGGGGGGTAGGAGTGTTTTTCATGTTCGAAGGGCCCGAAACCTATGTGGACATGACCAGCCCCCGCGCCAGGGATGTTCTCTGGAGCATCCTGAAAAAGAATTACTGGGACAAGGGTATCAGGATGTTCTGGCTCGATGAGGCTGAGCCGGAACTCCGCCCCTACGACTATGAAAATGTACGCTACCTTGCAGGCAACGGCCTGGAGGTAAGCAATATCTACCCCTTCCACTACGCCGAAGCACTCTGGGAGGGGCAGCGGGCCGCGGGACAGACAGAGATAGTTAATCTGATCCGCTGCGCCTGGGCGGGCAGCCAGCGCTTCGGTGTGGTACTCTGGTCGGGAGATATCGAGTGCACCTTTGATTCCCTGCGGATGCAGGTGAAGGCGGGTATGAATGTCAGCCTCTGCGGAATACCATGGTGGACCACCGATATCGGCGGCTTCCTGGGCGGGGATCCTTCGGATCCCGAATACCGGGAGCTGCTTGTCCGCTGGTTCCAGTTCGGGGTCTTCTCTCCGATCCTGCGTCTTCACGGCTTCCGCCTTCCCTGGCAGGATCCGCTTCCCGGGATGAAGCACGGCTCGGGAGGGGACAACGAGGTGTGGAGTTACGGAGAAGAGGCGTATGATATTCTGCGTGACCAGCTTGAGCTGCGTGAAAGGCTTCGCCCTTATGTGATGGAACAGATGCGGACGGCTCATGAGACGGGAAGGCCGGTCATGCGTCCCCTCTTTATTGATTTCCCCGGCGACGGAGAGGCCTGGAAGGTCGACGATCAGTATATGTTCGGTCCGGATATCCTTGCCGCACCGGTTCTTGAGGCGGGGGCTCGAAGCCGTACGGTATATCTGCCTGCGGGGACTCGCTGGCTGGAGGCGGGAAGCGGCCGGATCCATGCGGGAGGTCAAAGGATGGAGGCGGATGCTCCCCTCGAGCGGATACCCGTTTTTATCAGGGAGGGAAGTAAAACAGGCGTTTGCATCATCCCGGATTCCCGATTATGATTACCAGGGTAGCCGGAATCTGATTCCCGGCAGCGGGAGGTTCGATTATGAAAAAAATGATAAGCACTCTTTCAGTACTGTTGCTCTTGTTTTCCCTGACCCTGCTCCATGCAGGCGGGGGAAAAGAAGCCGCATCGCCGGCTCCGGATACTCTTTCCGACGGGCCCGCGGAGGTAACCCTGACCCATATGGAGGGAGAGGTCTCCGTAGATGGAGAGGAAGCCCTTTTCGGTCAGATTGTTCCCTCAGGGTCACTCATAGAGACGGGCAGAGGGGCGCTTTGCGAACTTCAGTTCGGCGGCGGCAATATCATGCATATAGAAGAAGAAACACTGGTAAGAATCGACATAGGAACGGAACAGCATTCCCTCGACCTGAAGCGCGGAGGTATGCAGGCGGTCTTTAACCGTCTTACCGAAATAAGCGGCGGTAAGGAGTTCCGGCTCTCTTCTCCGACCGCGGCCGCAGGGATCCGCGGCACCGTCTTTTACATGAGGGTGGAAGACGCTTCAAATACCTATCTGTGCACCTGTTACGGAACCATAGACCAGGGACCTGCGGACGGCAGCGGATCTGTTCCCGTTACGGCAACTCACCATAAGGCGTTTCGCTACACCTGGACCGGTGAAGACTATCTCACCGAATCCGCCGGGCTTCTTTATCATGACGACGCCGCAATGGAGGCCCTGGCACGGAAAATAGGGGCTGATATTGACTGGGGTGAGGGAGGATACTGATGAGGAAAGGGCTTCGCCGGTTTATCGTCATATTCGCGGTGATTGCTGTCCTGTTGGCGGCAGCTCTCGCGGCCGGGCGGACGGTTATCAAAAAAGCGGAGGCCGGACTCGAGGCCCTTTCAGCCGCGACGGTTCCCGAGCCGGATCTCTCCGCGGTAAAAGACGGAACATATCGGGGAAGCTGGAGCGCCTTTCCCATCAAAGTCGTCGCGGATGTCACTGTTTCGGATAAGCGGATAGTATCGGTGGAGCTGATTGAACACCGGAACGGACAGGGTGACGATGCCGAAGTCATTCCCTCCAGAGTTGTGGAGGCACAGAGCCTGCAGGTGGATTCGGTAAGCGGGGCCACTTACAGCAGCAAGGTAATACTGCTTGCAATAGGAGATGCCCTTTCTTACGGCATCTGTGAGCTGAAGCCGTAGCTGATCAGCAGCAATAATGTCTTGACAGGCCGCGCATATGGCGCTAATATGACGTAACTGGTTATAACGTTAGTACGAAGGGATGATATGTTTGCAGGTTTTGATATAGGTACAGGCAGCGTGAAAGGGGCTTTTCTCCTGGGCAGCGGGAAGGTAATATCTTCCACCGCTGCTTATGGCGTTCCGGCGGAGAAGGCTGGTACCCAGAGGAGCGATGTTCTAATAGAAGCCGTAAAGCAGATTCTGGAAAAAGCAGTTTATACTGCTGCCGAACACGGCGAAACGATTCGCGGGCTGGCTTTTTCGGGGCATGGCCCGAGTCTGGTGGTTCTGGACCGGGAGGGAAGGGCAGAAGATCATTTCCTTACCTGGCAGGACAGCAGCGCTTCCCGGGAAGCTGGTGAACTGTCACGAATGCTGCCCGGTTTTTTCAAGACCGGAGAGTGCTGGGAAGCCAAGGTGCTTGCTGCCTGGAAGCGTCTGGGAAAAACGTGGAGCGGAGAAAAGGTGCTCTATCCGAAAGACTTCGTGCTTTATCTTCTGTGCGGTCGTCCGCTGATGGATCACTCATCGGCTTCTACCCTTGCTTTCCTCAATAACGACTCGGGCAGACTTGAAGGAGAAGCAGCCGGGATAGATTCGCGAGTTTTTCCGGACCTGGTGAAGAGCTGGGAAATGGCCGGTGAATGCGGTACCGAGTTCAGCAGAACCTGCGGACTTGAGGACGGTGTTCCGGTATACGGCGGCGGAATTGATGCCTGGTGCGAAGCCCTGGGCGCCGGAGCGGTCGAGCCGGGTATGATCGTCGACGGATCGGGAACATCCACCTGCCTGAGCGTATGCCGGGAGGATGGAGCCACACCGCTCCGGCATGTGCTTTCTGAACGCAGCTTTGCTATCGAAACAATATCATTTACGGGAGGCAGTATCCGCTGGGCCGAGTCCCTGTTGGGTATGAGTCTGTCCGAATGGAAGAAACGCGGGGGGAGTTCATCACCCGTTCCTGTCATTTTCCTTCCCTATCTGATTGGAGAGCGCAGTCCCCTGTGGGACAAGGATGCATCATCCCTGTTTATGGGACTGAGAAACGGTGATGATGGAGATACCATGATGCATGCCGTACTTCAGGGTACCGCATGTGCTGTCGGCCAGTGTCTGGATCTCATCGCTCCGGACAGAGAAGGGCAGGCCGTGAGGGCTGTGGGCGGAGGAGCGGAGAATCTGCCCTGGCTGAAAATGAAGGCCGGCATTACCGGTACGCTTTTTCAGCGTATGCAGAACAGAGATGCGGCTCCGCTGGGCGCAGCCATGCTTGCAGCCTTTGGAGCCGGAGAGGGAGACTTCAGGCAGCTGGCCGAAAGGTTTACCCGGGTTGAGGCGGTCATTGAGCCGGATAAAGAGCATACGGAGCGTTTTGAGAGATTAAGTGCTGTATACCGGCGTCTATACGGCACACTGAAAGATGAAATGAAACTGCTTGCAGAGGAAAGGAGAATAGGATGAGAAGAGAAAAACAGCTGTTCAGGGCCGATGGCCGTACGGTAATTATTGCGATGGATCATGGTACGGGATTGAATGTACTGCCGGATCTTAACGATACGGGAAGCGTGCTCGGGAAAATAGTAAGCGGCGGAGCCGATGCGGTCCTGACCAGTTACGGAATAGCATCCAGATACGAGGAGGTGCTTGCAGGGACCCGTCTGCTTATGAGGCTTGACGGTGGAAACTCCATGCTCTCGAAAAACCCCGCGGGCAATCAGGTGTTTTCTCCCGAAGACGCAGTATCCATCGGCAGCGACGGCTGTGCATGCATGGGATTCCCGGGAGCTTCCAACGAGGTCGAGACCCTCAGCAGGCTTTCCCGCTATGCCGTCGACGCTCACCGGTTCGGTCTGCCGCTTCTCGCGGAAATGCTTCCAGGAGGGTTTGGACCGGAACCGGCGAAAAGTGTTGAAAATATCCGGCTTGCCGCAAGGATCGGCGCGGAGTGCGGAGCAGACATAATCAAAACCGTTTTTGCAGGTACCGTTAAAGAGTTCCGGACGGTTGTCGACGGCTGTTTCCGTCCGCTTGTTATCCTGGGCGGAGAAAAATCTGCGGATCTGGCGGGTCTGTTCCTTGTAATCGAGCAGGCAATGGAAGCCGGAGCAGCCGGAGTTGCCATCGGCCGTAATGTGTGGCGTCACCCGGACCCCGAGGGCGTTGTTCAGGCTCTCGTCGATCTGGTGCATAACGGAAAAAAGGCGAGTGAAACGGGAGCAAACCTGTGAGCACAGCTGGAAACGATAAAAGAATGATGAAAGTTGTTGCCGTCACGGGAGAAAAGCGGTGTGAAATACGGGAGGTTCCCCTTCCGAAACCCATTCCCGGGGAAGTCCTCATAAAAATAGATACCTGCCTTATCTGCACCTGGGAGCAGAGAATTTTTTCCGGAAACGGAGGAACTCCTATACCCTTTGTTCCCGGCCACGAAGCATCGGGCACCATTGCCGAAGTCCCCGAAGGTACGGCCACCTCATTCGCACCCGGTGATAAGGTGGTCTTCAAGACCCTCGACCACTGCGGACACTGCTCCTTCTGTTACCAGGGCGATACCAATCAGTGTATCGGCACTTCCCGAAAACGCTTTTACGGCGGAATGCCGGGAAGCGGTGGCATGGCCGCCTATATAGCACTGGATGTCTCCAAGGTTCTTCCGGTGGATGATTCTCTCGACCCCGTTCATGCGGCTTTCGCCGAGCCGGTGGCATGCTGTGTGCACAGCATCGAGCGGGTCGAACTGAACCTCGGGGATACGGTGGTTATTATCGGGGCGGGTATCATGGGTCAGCTTCATGCGCTCCTTGCGCGCCTTCGCGGCTGCAGGGTCCTTGTGGTGGAGCCGGATGCAAAAAGGCGGGAGCTTGCCCTCGAGCAGGGAGCGCATCACGGAATTGATCCGGCCGTGGACGATCCCGTCCAGGCTGTTCTTGCCCTTACCGGTGGAGAGGGCGCGGAGGCGGTATTCAGTACCGTTACCCGGAGCGAGGTCGCAGCCTCGGCGGTGGGAATGCTCCGGAAGATGGGCTCCCTAGTGCTCTACGGATCATTTCATCCCAATGAACCCATTTCCACCGATCCCAACGCGGTACATTACAAAGAGTATGTTATTACCGGTTCATACAGCCCCTCGACCAGGGATTTTTTCAGGGCAACGAGGCTGCTCTCACGGGGCCTTGTTGATCCTTCACCTTTCATTTCAGAAATCCGGCCCATGGATGAGGCCGGAAAAGCTTTCGAGGCATCGCTTCGACCGGATACCTATAGAGTGGCAATCCGGATCGATAGCCATATAAGGAGGTAACGATGAAAAAGACAGGACGAATTCTGGGAATGGCGGTAATCATGCTGCTGTTCGCGACCCTTCTCTTCGCCGGCGGCAAGCAGGAAGCTGCTCCTGCAGCCGGATCGGAAGGGACATCGATGGAACTGCCCTACGAGGGGGTAAGTCTGAGGTTTGCGGTAATGGCCGACCAGTTTGCCGACTACACCAAGGTTCTGGCTGAAGATTTCGGAAAAATGACCGGTGCGGAAGTCGAGGTGGATATTCTGGGCTACACGGAGCTGTATCAGAAAATTACCCAGGACTTTGCCACCAATACGGCAGATTATGATCTGATTACGGTCGACATTGTCTGGTCGGGCGAGTTTGAAAAGAACGGCTGGACCGTGGATCTTACCGACTGGATTGATCGTGACAAGGCGGAAATAGACTATAACGATATTCTGCCGGTTACCTGGACTCTGGGTTCATGGAACGGCAAGCAGATTGCCTTTCCCATGGCCGGATATGCGAACAGCCTGATATACCGCAAGGATCTTTTTGAAGATCCGAAGGAAAAATCGGCCTTCATGGCGGAATACGGCTACGAGCTTGACACCCCGGAAACCATGGAGGAGATGCGGGATATCGCGACCTTTTTTACCCGGCCCGACAAAAACATGTACGGTCTGGTAGCCAACGGCGCGAGAGGTCCGGCGGTCGCTCAGGACTGGATGGAGTATATGCGCGGTTTCGGCGCACAGGTAGTCGATTCACAGGGCAATGTGCTTGTGGACAGCCGTGAATCGATCGAATCACTCGAATTCTTTGTAGATATCTTTGATAAATGGGCACCTCCGGGCGCAATAGGCTACTGGTGGGATGACAGGGAAACCGCATACAGGACCGGTCAGGCCGTCATGCAGTCATCCTGGAGTATTGCCAGAGCGGGCTATGAAGATGAAGAGATAAGCCTTGTTGCGGGAAAAACCGGAATGGCGGTAACACCCCGGGTCGAAGGTGCTGACGCACTTTACGGTTTCGGCGGCTGGGGAGTGGGAATAAACGCCGACTCCGAATCACAGGAAGCCGCCTGGGCATTCATCAAGTACATAACAGGAAAGGAAGCCCAGGCTGCATGGATGCTCAACGACGGAGCGCCTATCCGCAGATCCACCCTTACCGATCCTGCACTTAATAAAGAAATGCCCTGGCTGGGTGAGATTCTTACCGTTTTTGAAAACGGTGATGGAGAATACCGGCCCAGGAATCCTCAGGCCAACGAGATACAGTCAATTCTCGGACTGCGGGTCAATCAGGCTATCACCCATGAACTGACCGCCGAACAGGCGCTCAGGGAAGCGGCGAAAGAGATTAAAGCTCTTTTCTGATCTGGTCTGATCTAATCAGATCTGTTTAAAAGGGAGCGGCGTCTACCGCCGCTCCCTTTCCAATACACCGATGCCCGGGAGATGAACGTTGTGAAGCTACCGACGGAATTTATAAAGACAAAGAAGAACCGCTCACTTATGTGGTTTCTTGTACCCATCACCCTCTACCTTTTATTCTTTTTTCTCTATCCGGTCATTTATGATATCTACATAAGTTTCTTTGACTTCAAACTTGGACAGGAACCCCGTTTTGTGGGTTTGGGTAATTACAGGGCCATGTTTGAAGATTCCCAGTATATCGGCTCGCTCATGACAACGGCGATTTTTGTCGTATGCGCAGTTACGGCCGAACTTATTCTCGGTATGACCATCGCTCTTCTGCTTAACCACGAGCATCAGGTAATACAGGGAATAAGGACTATGATACTTATTCCGACGGTCTTTACCCCCCTTGTGGCGGGGCTCGTCTGGAAATCTCTGTACCATCCCGATCTGGGCATGTACACCTACTATCTGCGGAAGATAGGGTTCGACATAGGCCGGGGCCTGACGGTGGAGCGTTCTTCGGCTCTCTTTTCGGTAATTCTGGTGGATGTGTGGGAATGGACACCTCTCATGGTCATCGTTCTGCTGGCGGGGCTGAAAAGCCTGCCCACGGAACCCTACGAGGCGGCCATGCTTGACGGTGCAAGTCCCCTGCAGCTTTTTTATCTCATCACCCTGCCACTGCTGAAGCCTACAGTACTTGTAGCGCTGCTTATCCGCACCCTGGACGCCCTTAAAATTTTCGATACCATATGGGCCATGACGGGAGGGGGGCCGGGAACCGCCACAACGGTGGCCAACCTGAGAATCTACGAGGTTGGCATGCAGCATCTGAAGATAGGATACGCCGCGGCCCTTTCGAACGTGCTGCTGCTTTTCGGTGTTATCGCCGGAGTTTTCTTCATCCAGTCGCTCTACAAGGGAAAGGAGGCGTAATTATGGCCGTAGCAGGATACAATTCGGGAACACGGTATACGCTCTGGTTCTTCCGGATAATAGTAATAATCTTTCTTGTCGCCTTTTTCCTGCTTCCGGCGGTGTGGATACTTACTACCAGCCTCGCTCAGCGGATATCGATGTTCAAGCTTCCTCCCCAGCTGTTCTCCAAACCGACAATCAAGAATTTTGTCTATATTTTTACTCAGATGCCGGTGCTCTCCTGGACATTCAACAGTCTTGTCATCTCCGTCGGTACGATGATCTTATCCTTGCTGATAGGAGTTCCGGCGGGTTACGCCTTTTCAAGGGTTAACTTTACCGGAAAAAGGCTTCTCCTCATGATCATTCTGCTTACGCGGGCTCTGCCCACCATCGTTATTGCCCTTCCTTTCAGGGTTATCATGCAGAATCTCGGAATACTGGGGACACGGACGGCGGTAATTCTCATAGACACAGTCTACAACGCCGCATTCACCTTCTGGCTGATGAGCGGTATTTTTGAATCCATACCGGAGGAGCTGGAGGAAGCGGCACGGATAGACGGATGCACCCCGATACAGGCCTTTCTTCTTGTCGCCGTTCCCCTGAGCAAGCCCGGGCTGGTAACTTCCGCCCTTTTTGCCTTCATTTTTTCCTGGAACGATTTCCTCTTCGCCCTTACCCTTACCAGTCCCGATACCGCGACCCTGCCTCTCGGCATGCTGAGCACCTACGGAATACTTCAGCAGGGCTGGACCTATATGGCTGCCATGGGAATAGTAGCAATAATCCCCGTTGTCGGACTCTCGCTAGCCCTGCAGCGCTACTATGTAAGCGGCCTGACCTTCGGCGGGGTAAAATAGGGATACATAAAAACGCCATGGAAATGACCTGGATTTTTCTGTTTCTGCAGAGCCGGTGAAAGCCGGCTCTGTTATTTTCAGAGGGGAGGGGCTGGAGCTAGCCGTCGTCGAAGTGTATAGTGATTATCAACAAGCGGTATTCTGCAGCGTCTGAATACAGCTTTTACCGGAACGATGACCCGCTTCAAACAGGAAAAGAGGTACCCTTTCCATGGCGAATCCGACCAGTTATAAACCGGGAAACTCACTGCTGCACAGGCTTGACCCCCGGATCAAGACCATCGTTCTCATTCTTTTTACGGTTCTTATCTTTATTTTGAACAGTTTCAGCTCCATCGGCCTGCTTTTCCTTTCAATCCTTTTTCTCTGGAAACTTTCGGGGATAGGCTTTGAGATAATCTTCTCCTACATAAGGATCATGCTCTTGCTGTTTCTGCTCTTGCTTATTATGCAGGCGATCTTTTATCCCGGAGAGACCGTTCTTCTTGAACCGCTCATACCGGGCTGGTTCCCGCTGCTCGGCGGAAAGGGGAACATCACCCTGGAAGGTATTTTTTTCGGTTTTCTGCTCTCTCTCCGGGTTCTGACACTCATGTGTACCCTGCCGCTTCTTCTTGTAACCACGACCATAGAAGAACTTTCACTCGCCATGGTAAAAATGGGACTCTCCTACAAGATCGCTTTTACCGCCACCACCGCCCTTAACCAGCTGCCGATACTCCGTTCGGATATCCTCGCCATTATGAACGCCCAGAAACTGCGCGGCTTTACCGTCTTTGATACGGGACGGCTCTTTCAGAAACTGAAGGCTTTGCCCGCCCTCGTAGTCCCCCTGGTAATGGGCGCAATGCGGAGAGCCACCCTGATGGGGGTCGCTATGGACTCGCGCGCCTTCGGCTCGGACCGGAAGCGCACGTATATCATGACCATAAAGACAAGAGCCGGTGACTGGCTGTTTCTCTCCGGCTCGCTGCTGTTTGGAATTCTCCTGCTGGTCATGAACCATTACTGGATCTAAAAGAAAACTTGAGAGGGAATAATGGATTCTGAAAAGGAAATAGTCAGCTTCAGGGATGTATGGTACAGGTATCCCAGGACAAAAAAATGGGTCCTCAGGGAAATAGATTTTACGGTACAGCGGGGAGAGTTTATAGCGATCATCGGCGAGAACGGTGCGGGAAAAACGAGCCTGTGCAAATGTCTCAACGGTATTATTCCGCATACCGAGCGGGGCAGGCTGAAGGGACAGGTTACCGCTAATGGTCTGGATACCCGGACCGCCTACACCTCCGAGCTTGCACTGCACGTGGGAATTGTGCTGGAGGACCCCGATACCCAGCTCTTTACTACCACGGTGCTCAATGAGGTTGCCTTCGGACCGGAGAATCTTATGCAGGATCCGGAGGAAATACGGAAGAGTGCCCGATGGGCTCTCAAGGTTGTCGGTCTTGAAGGCAATGAAGAGCGTGCCCCGGCGGCGCTCTCGGGAGGGGAGAAGCAGCGGCTTGCAATAGCCTCGGTTCTCGCCATGCGGCCCGATATAATTGTCCTTGACGAGCCTACAAGTCAGCTCGACCCCCTGGGAACCGAAGAGGTGTTCCGGGTGATCAGCGAGCTGCGCAGTACCTACGGAATGACCATCATAATCTCTTCACACAAGATGGATGAGATTATCCGTTTTGCGGACAAGGTACTGGTTCTTCATGAGGGCAGAATAGCCGCTTTTGACACCCCCGGCAGGGTATTCCAGGATGAAGAACTCTTTACGCGGGTTCCCGTCGATATTCCCTCGACCATCGAACTGGCCTCTCTTCTGAGGAAACGGAACATGCCGGTCCCGCTCTTTTCAAGCATCGAGGAAGGAGAGCGGGAAATCCGCCGCTGTCTGAAACCGACGGAGTACCTCAATGGGCGCTGAGCCTGTTATTTCGATAGATCACCTCTCCTGCACCTATGCGGGCGGTGTAGAGGCTCTCAGGGATATCAGCCTCAGTTTTGAACGCAGTCAGTTTGTGGGGATTATCGGGCAGAACGGCGCGGGCAAGTCCACCCTTCTTCAGCATCTGACAGGGCTGCAGAAACCCCGGATCGGAAGCGTAAAGGTGCTTGGTACGGATACCCGGGAGATTACGGTGTCCGGGCTTGCAAGCAGAGTCGGCTTTGTTCTTCAGAATCCCGATCTCCAGCTTTTTGCCTCTACCGTCAGGGAGGAGGTGGGCTTCGGGCCGAAGAATCTCGGGATTATCGGCGGGGAGCTGGAAGAGCGGGTGCAGGCGGCCCTGAGCATGGTCGGTCTCGAGCATCACCTGGAAACCTTTCCCCTTACCCTGAGCAAGGGCGACAGGGCAAAGGTGGTAATTGCCTCGGTTCTGGCCATGAATCCGGAAATTATCATTCTTGATGAGCCGACCAGCGGACAGGACCACAAAGGAAGCAGCCGGATTATGGACCTGGCCCGGAGTCTGAATGAAGCGGGAAAAACCATCATTGTTGTTACCCATAACATGGATCTGATAGCGCGTTACGCGGAACGCATAATTGTAATGAAACATGGAAGGGTGCATATGGATGGTCCGGTCAGGGATGTTTTTTCCCGGCCCCGGGAGCTGCTTGAGACACACATAAAACCGCCCCATATTACCCGTCTCGGTTATGCTCTCAGGGATTGTCTTGGAACACAGAGTACCTACCTGAAAGCCGAAGAGCTTGGGGATGCAGTTATCCGGAAATTTTCCGGCCGAGCAGAAGATACGTTATTATGAGTAAACGGGAGCAGCTATGAGTGACGAATTAAGAGAAGACCTGACAAAGAAAAGAAGGTACAGACTTCTGGGGGGCGTACATCCTTCGGTCCTTGCCATCTGGGCCGCGCTTATTGCCGCCGGCAACATGCTTCCGGCCATTCCGATTATCGGATCCGGCAGCACCTTCAGCGTCAGTGCCGTACTGGTTCCCCTGGCCGGGGTCTTTTTCGGACCCGTGGGGGGTGCCATCTGCGCGGCTATCGGCGGTTTTCTTGGACAGATTATTGCCCCGCACATTGCCTGGCTGGGAATAGCCACCTTCCTTATCGGCACGGTAAATGCCTTTGTGGCGGGCTGTGTGACCAGAGGGAAGTGGTACATTGGGGGAGCGGTTATAGCGGTCGGCTACATTCTCTGGTTTTCTACGGAAATCGGACGGAACGCCGCGATATTTCCGCTTGTTTTCTATTCCCTGGGACTCGCGGCAATGGTAGTCGGTGCTTTCATCTGGAGAGATGAGAAGGTCTTTGTAAAAAAACCTGTCCTCAGGGCCGTCGGCGTTTTCATGGCCGCCTATACCGGATTTGTCGGAGCGGCGGCTCTGGTGAATTTTGCCGGCATCACCCTCTACCAGTGGCCTCCGCAGATGTGGATAGGTCTTGCCTTTGTATCCCCCTGGGAAAGGGCTGTTTTTTCTTTCGGTGCAACCATAATCGGGGTTCCTCTGCTTCTGGAACTTCCCAAAATAGGGGTATTTATCGGCTCCGACATGCTTGATGAGGATGACGATGAGGATGATGAAGGGGATAACGGGCCGGAATAGGCCCGAACAGGGAACAGGATTCTGAAGATCCTGATGATGAGGGTAGCTGTATGAGTATCGAAGAAGTATCTTCCCGGATAAGGGAACTGAGGCGCCGTCTGCATCGTAAACCGGAACTTTCGGGCAGGGAAAGGGAGACCTCCGCGGCAATAGCGGAATTTCTCTCGGAAAACGGAGTGGAGGTAAGCACCGGCATAGGCGGCTACGGAATAAAGGCGGTTCTCCGCGGTAAAAAGCCGGGAAGAACCATTGCTTTCCGGGCGGATATGGACGCCCTGCCTGTTGCAGAGGACAATAATCTTCCCTTTGCCTCTGAAGTCCCCGGGGTAATGCACGCCTGCGGACACGATGGTCATGTGGCCGCAGTGGCCGGAACCCTTCTTTACCTGCGGGAGATGCTTCCTGACGGAAAACCGGAACGGGGAAATGTGGTGTTTATTTTTCAGCCCGCCGAGGAGCTTCCCCCGGGAGGGGCAAAATTCATGATCGAGGAGGGGGTACTGGAGAACCCCAGGATCGATGCCATAATCGGGATTCATAACAGTCCCGGCTTCCCCGGCGGAATGATCATAGTTCCGGAGGGGGCGGTCACCGCGGGCAGTGACCTCTTTGAACTGATTATAAGGGGTTCGGGGGGGCATGGCGCACGGCCGGAGCAGTGTGCGGACACGGTCCTCATGGCCTGCCACTTCGTTGTATTGCTTCAGTCAATGGTCAGCAGAAAATTCACCCCGGGGCAATGGCCCGTCATCTCCATCGGAACCATAACGGGAGGACTCACCCACAACATCATCCCCCAGGAAGTGCGTGTAACCGGTACTGTTCGCTCATTCAAGGGGGACGGGAAGCAGGTAAAGGAAGAAATGAGCATAATCCTTGACTCCCTGACAAAACTCTTCGGCGGTGAATACTCCATCTCTTACCGTTTCGGATACCCTTCGGCGATGAATGATCCTGATATGGCCGCGCTGGTACGCCGGACTGGCAAGGAGAACTCCTTTTTTACCAGGGTGGAGACAAACCTCGATCGTGCCTATGTATCCGAAGATTTCGGCTATTTCAGTGCCGCGGTACCCTCGTGCTATTTTATCTTCGGCGTTGGAAAAGAAGATCTGGAGTCAGGACCTCTCCATACCGGAAAGTACATGATGGACGATTCCGTTCTTCCGGAACTGGCCAGGCTTCTGGCGGAGATTGCCCTGGCATACCCGGAAAGCTGATCTTTCAGAATACCCGGGCGGAAAATGATACCGGGGAATCAGACCGGGAAATCAGCCTTGCTGGTGTGTCCGCAGACCGGACATCCCGGCTCCTTCTCGAACGCTATTTCCCGGAAATCGGTATAGAGGGCATCAACAATGAGAAGCCGCCCGATAAACGGCTCTCCGAGTCCGCTTATAAGCTTTATGGCCTCCATCGCCTCCAGGGTCCCCAGAATACCTGCAACAGTTCCAAGCACCGGGAGCGGTTTTTCTTCCGGTTCACCCGCATCTGTTTCCGGAAAAAGGCATGACAGACAGCCGCTTTCCGGCGGAGCGAAGATCGTCAGCTGCCCCCCGGTTCCCGATAAACCGGCATGAACCAGCGGGATACCGCTGCGGACCGAACAGCGGTTCAGAACGTGTCTTGAAGAAAATGAATCAAGACAGTCGATAATAAGATCCATACCTCCGGCAAGCCCGGAAATAGTGGAATCGTCTATCCTTTCCGCTGCTGTTTCTATCCTTATGCCGCTGTTGAGCCGGCTGAGCCTTCGCCTGGCCGAATCGGTTTTCAACCCTCCCAGGGAATCTTCATCGTGAAGGATCTGACGGTTCAGATTGGAAAGATCTACCGAATCGCTGTCGACTATCCTGATTGTTCCCACGCCGGCGGCCGCAAGATAGAGAGCGGCGGGACTTCCCAGCCCTCCCGCTCCCGCGATAAGTACTGAAGCGGATTGAAGCTTCTCCTGTACCGCATCACCCCAGCCTGGAATTATCATCTGCCGGAGGTAGCGTTCCCTGCTTTTCTCATTTAACATGCAATAAAGGATAATACAATTTACAGGGAGCTGTACCGTGAATGAGAAAAAAAAGGAAGTCTATTCCTGGGGTAATGCCGAAATATCGATCAGTTCGGAAGGCCTTCCAAAAAAAGTATATATGGAGCTTTCTTCGCGCTGCAATTTTTCATGCCCCGGCTGTTTCAGGAACTCCTTTGACGACGAGGGGCAGGATCTTCCGGAAGCGCTCTTTGAAAAAATAGTACAGTCTGTCAAACCGGAAGGCATCCGGGAAGTTGTTCTCGGCGGAATCGGCGAACCGCTGCTTCACCCGGGTTTCAGACAGCTTGTAACGGATCTGACAGGTCGGGGGGCGGCCGTTACCCTCCAGACCAACGGTGCCCTGCTGGATGATTCCCTGATCGACTTTCTGGTCGACCGCGGCCTTGAAAGAGTAGTGCTGAGTTACGAGGCCGGAACTCTGGGACATGCGGCCGAAGCTGCTGAAGGAAAAACGGAAAACAGCGCAGCTTCTCTTCCCGGGTTTCCCGGGGAACATATCCGGAAGCTCAGGAAGGCACGGCAGAAGGCGAAGACAAACAGACCTCTTATGGCGGTTGAATGGGTGCTTTCAACCGATTCTATTCCGATGCTTGAGGATTTTGCCGAAGCCGCTATCGCCTTCGGGGTGGAGGAGGTACTCTTTTCCAATCTGCTTCCCACATCTGCGGAGATGAACTCTTCTCTTCTTTATCCTGCCCGGTCAGATGAGAGTGCCTCTTCCGTTCTTGCCCCCTTCATTGAGAAGGTCCGGCACCGTCTCCACTATTCGGTCCCCCTGTTTCTGCCTCTTACGGAGCGCCACTGCCGGTTTATTGAGCACTCCTCCGCCGTCATCCGTTCCGACGGCTCGGTGGTGCCCTGTTACCGTTTTCTTCATGACGGTAAGGAGATTGTTCTGGGAAAAGAGATGGAGCTGCATGCCGCCGCTTTTGGATCGCTCCTGGACAGCTCTCTTGAAGATATCTGGAACGGAAGGGACTATATCTGGTTCCGCTATACGGTCGAAAACGCGCTTTATCCCTCCTGCGTGGATTGTACGCTCCGTGATGGGTGTGAATATCTGCGGGACAGCGACGGCAACTGCTGGGGAGGTTCTCCAAGCTGCGGAAACTGTCTGTGGTCCCGGAGCATTATCATGTGTCCCTGATTAAAAATTTGACAATTCCGTCGGTGGAGGATACAATTTTTTGAAATTGCCGCTCTCCGATCCTGTTTTGCCTTCAGGGAAACTCATTACCCCATGGTAACAGGACGTAAGGGTTTCAGGGGAAACTTTGAAGCCTCCCGTGTTCGGAAAGGTGAGTGCCATCTTTACAGGAGGTGCGCATGAAACTTACCGATGCCATGGTCTTGCGAATTAATCTGACAAAAAGATTTTCTACCGAAGAGCCGATTGACCGCGCTCTGTTCGAGAAGTATCTCGGCGGACGAGGCCTTGCTTCCCGGTACTTTACCGAGGAGGTGTCCCCCACGGTAGATGCATTTGCTCCCGAGAATAAACTCATTTTTTCCTGCGGACTTCTGACCGGTTCAAGTGCCCCTACGGCCGGCAGATATATGGTTGTAACCAAGAGCCCCCTGACCGGGACCATTGCCTGCAGCAATTCCGGCGGAGTATGGGGGGCGGTTCTCCGGAAAACCGGCTACATGATGATCATTCTCGAAGGCAAAAGTGATAAACCGGTCTATCTTACCGTGTACGACAACAATGTTGAGTTTAAGGATGCCTCCCACCTGTGGGGTAAAAACACCGGAGAAACCACGGACCTTCTTCTTGAAGAGGTCGGGGAGAAGCGGGCCCGTGTAGCCTGCATTGGACCCGCGGGAGAGAATCTCTCGGAGATAGCATGTATTATCAACGACAAGCACAGGGCCCCCGGCCGGAGCGGCGTAGGTGCCGTAATGGGGTCAAAAAACCTCAAGGCCATTGTGGTAAAGGGCAGCAATACCATAGATTTTGAGGACAAGAGCGCCTTCACAAAGACCGTGAAGGAGAAAATAGAGAAGATCAAGCAGCACCCGGTTACGGGCGAAGGACTGCCGGCACTAGGCACCAAGGTTCTCGACAATATCATCAACCAGGGCGGACTGTATCCCACCCGCAACTTTCAGCAGGCGACATTCGAGGATGTTGGAGAGGTGTCCGGAGAAGCCCTGGTCAAAAAAGGTTATCTTAAAAGCAATACCGCCTGTTTCGCCTGTCCTATCGGATGCGCAAGAGATGTTCAGCTTCCCAATGGAATACGCATGGAAGGACCCGAATATGAAACCGGATGGGCCTTCGGCGCACACTGCGGTGTGAACGATCTGCATTCCATCTGTGAGGCAAACTATCTCTGCAACGATCTGGGGCTGGATACCATCAGCGCCGGAGTAACCATCGGAGCGGCGATGGAGATGTACGAAAAAGGGCTGATCCCCAAAGAAGATCTGGAAGAAGGGCCCGAACTCAAGTTCGGCAGCTCCGAATCGGTGGTCTACTGGACCGACAGAATGGGAAGAGGCGTCGGCAAGCTTGGAAAACTGATGGCGAAGGGTTCCTGGAGAATGGCGGATTCCTATGGTCATCCCGAATTTTCCATGACCGTAAAGAAGCAGGAACTGCCTGCCTACGATCCCCGCGGCGTTCAGGGCCACGGACTCCAGTATGCGACAAGCAACCGCGGCGGATGTCATGTCCGCGGCTATATGATAAGTCCGGAAGTGCTGGGTGTACCCGAAAAACTTGATCCCCAGGAGCTTAAAGGCAAACCGAACTGGGTTATCATTTTCCAGGATCTGACCGCGGTAATCGATTCCGCCGGGCTCTGTCTCTTTACCTCTTTTGCTCTGGGACTGGAGGATTATGCGGATCTCATCAATGCCTCGGCAGGCTTCTCACTTTCCCCCGAGGAAGTGCTGAAGGCCGGTTCCCGCATCTGGAACCTGGAACGCAGGTTCAATATGGCCGCCGGTATCGATCCCTCACAGGATACCCTTCCGAAGCGCATGTTCGAACCGCTTACGGACGGTCCGCAGAAAGGTGCGGTTCATCAGCTTTCCAAACTGCTCCCCGAGTATTATGAACTCCGCGGCTGGAACAGCGATGGCACCATCCCCGAAAAAACATACAAGGAACTTGGCCTGGCCTGATGGTAAAGGTTCGATTTTTCACTCTGCTCCATCTCCTGCTTAACCGCAGAGAGATGGAGCTTGATTCGGTTCCCGGGGAACGGGTAGAGGGTCTGCTTGCCAGGCTTCAGGAAGAGATAGCTGTTCCCTTTCTCCACAAGCTGACCGCCGAAAACGGTGAGCTTAAGGTGGGAACCATTATTCTGGTAAATGGAAAACACGTTCTTCATCTTCAGGGGCTTAAGACACCGGTTAAAGATGGTGACGAAGTGGCACTCTTTCCTCCGGGCGGCGGCGGCTGAAGAGCTGCGCTGTCTCATAGTCCGTGTGTATCCTCCACAGTTTGAGGAGGATCGGCATGACCATTGAATACTGCAGTCCCCTGCTGGCCGTTTCGCGTGCCTGAGCTTTCAACATCTCTGCTAATTTGTCAATTTCGTTTATATAATCTATATTATCCATTTGTGCCTTCTTTTGAAAATCATGCTACCACAGCTTTTCCCGCTTGTCATCATGTTTCGATTATGGGTTGTAAAAAAACTCGATTTAAGGTGTAATCTTTACTTGTCTCACTGGGTTCAGAAAGGTGGAGAATAACTAGCGAGGTAAGGCGATGAACAGAATTCTTGAAAAGCATCAACTTTCGGAAGAAGTATTTCGGATGAAATTTGAAGCTCCCCTCATTGCCCGGGAACGAAAACCCGGCCAATTTGTAATAATACAAAAAGATACCGATTTTGGTGAGCGAATTCCGCTTACAATAGCGGACGCGGATCCTGAAGAGGGTTCAATTACCATCATATTTCAAACCGTCGGTAAAACGACACACGAGATGGCCATGATGGAGGTTGGAGAAGAGATAATGAATGTACTCGGCCCCCTGGGTACTCCGACTCATATAGAAAAAGTCGGAACCGTAGTCTGTGTGGGCGGCGGAATCGGTGTGGCTCCGCTTCATCCTATTGCCCAGGCAATGAAAGCGGCGGGAAACAAGGTCATCATCATTATGGGAGCACGAAATAAAGAGCTTCTTATCATGGAAGATGAGATGAAGAAGATTGCAGATGAACTTATCATCTGTACCGATGACGGGAGCTACGGACGAAAGGCTCTGGTTACCGAACCCCTTAAAGAGATATGTGAACAGCAGGACCCAAAACTTGCCGTTGCAATCGGACCTCCCATCATGATGAAATTCTGCGCGGAGACAACCCGTCCCTACGGGGTAAAAACCTATGTCAGTCTCAATACCATTATGGTTGACGGCACTGGAATGTGCGGAGGCTGCCGGGTAACCGTTGGCGGAAAGACAAAGTTTGTCTGCGTCGACGGACCGGAATTTGACGGTCACGAGGTAGATTTTGACAACATGATGCTTCGTCTCGGTGCCTTCAGGGAGCGTGAAGATAAAGACCATCATAAATGCCACCTCGATCTGCAGATTGACAAAAAAGAGGGGGCGAACTGATGAGTCATAAAAGCGCGGAAGAGCTCAAGAAGGATGCGGTGAAGATCTGGAGCGAAATAAAGGGGAAGGAACTGAAGGTCAAGGACCGGCTGGCCATTCCCGTCCAGGATATGCCAAGCCAGGATCCTTCGGAACGGGTGGGAAACATGAAGGAAGTAGCCATCGGCTACAGTGAGGAGCAGGTCTTCATCGAATCCTCCCGCTGTCTTCAGTGTAAAACGGCTCCCTGTGTAAAAGGATGTCCCGTTGCCATAGATATCCCCGGTTTCATAAAGGCTGCCGAGGAAGGGCGTTTCGAGGATTCTCTGGCGGTTATCCGGAAAAGCAGTCTTCTGCCCGCAATCTGCGGACGGGTCTGCCCCCAGGAGAGCCAGTGCCAGGAGCACTGCACCGTCGGGAAAAGCCTCAAGGATATAGAAAAAGCCGTTTCCATCGGACGTATCGAACGCTATGTGGCCGACTACGAACGTGTAACCGGTAAAAAGACCATACCGCCGGTTGCTCCGTCCACGGGGAAAAAGGTTGCCATCATAGGCAGCGGTCCTGCGGGAATAACCGCTGCGGCGGATATCCGCAAGGTAGGACATGATGTGACCATGTTCGAGGCATTTCACAAGCCGGGCGGAGTGCTTGTGTACGGAATTCCGGAGTTCCGGCTTCCGAAAAGCATTGTCCAGGACGAGATAGATACCCTCCAGGAGATGGGCGTAAAAATAGAGACTAACTTCCTGGTTGGGCGTACAAGAAAGCTCAAGGACCTGATCGAGAAGGACGGCTACGATGCGGTCTTTATCGGAAGCGGAGCAGGCCTGCCCAAGTTTATGCATATTGAGGGAGAAAATCTCGTCGGAGTACTCAGTGCGAATGAGTACCTGACCAGATCGAACCTGATGAAGGCTTACGATCCCGCAAGCGCGGATACCCCGATATACAAGAGCAGGCGTGTCGCCGTTCTGGGCGGAGGAAATGTTGCCATGGATGCCGCACGTACCGCGGTCCGTCTCGGTGCCGAAAAGGTTTACATTATCTACCGCCGGACCGAAAAAGAGATGCCCGCCAGGGTCGAAGAAGTCGGCCATGCAAAGGAAGAGGGCGTCGACTTCCGGCTTCTGAAGAATCCGAAGCGGATACTGGGAGACGAGAAGGGCCGGGTAACCGCAATAGAACTGCTAAGCTACGAACTGGGCGAACCGGATGAATCGGGCAGAAGGAGACCGGTGGTTATCGAGGGCAGCGAAAGCATTCTGGAAGTTGATACGGTTATCGTATCGATCGGAAACGATTCGAATCCCCTGCTCAAGCAGACTACCGAAGAGCTGGAGACCAACAAGTGGGGCAATATTATTGCCGATGAAGACGGAAAAACCTCCATGGACCGCGTCTTCGCCGGAGGCGATATTGTGCTTGGGGCCGCCACCGTTATTCTGGCCATGGGACAGGGCAGGACAGCAGCTGCCGCAATCAACAAAATGCTTGCGGAGCAGCAATAGATAAAACGGGAGGTCTTTCGGCTGTTCGGCTGAATGGACCTCCCTTTTTTGTAACACCTCGGAATCAGGCGGAGTTGAGATTGTGAAGTTGGATCAGATAGAGCACTTGCAGCGCGTAATGAAACGGGAATCCATTCCCGAACTTCTGGGAGCCGGAGGACATTTCGCAGGAATTGAGGGCTTCCCCCATTTTGATTCTCCCATTTGCCGAATCACTCCGAAGGACAAATTTGAGGCCATTCGTGAGGTTATAGAACGCTGTCAGGTATTCAGCGATCTGGAAGACAAGGATGAGTTTATTGAGGCTGTACACGGACGTGAACGGCTTCAGAGTACCGGAATCGGCCATGGAGTGGCAATTGCCCACGGAAAGATTGCAGGCATCGAGAGCGTCCGGGTCGGACTGGGAATCTGTCATGAAGGCATAGAATTCAAATCAATCGATAATAAAGCGGTTCATCTCCTCTTTGTGATCGCCAGTAATCCCGAGAGGCAGAACGATTACCTCCATACCCTTTCCTGGCTTATGCGCTTTCTGAAAAATACCACCCTCCGCAGGGCTCTTGTCTGTCCCTGTTTAAGCCTGATAGATCCCGAAAGCTCCTGCACAGCATTTGTGGACCAGCTCAGGTCGCATCACTTCCTTCAGTAGCCGCCTCTTCCCGCCAGGGAATCTTTATCAAAGTTCCTCCCGCAATAAGCCCGTGGACCGGAATATCGTATTCACCCGCCGGAATGGATTCGACCAGCTGGACGGAGAAGCAGATACCTATTGCGGTATACTTTTCAATTGAAGATGTAAAAAAGCGGTCATAGAATCCCATCCCGTAACCGAGGCGGTTGCCCCGCCGGTCGAAGGCCATTCCCGGGGTAACCACAAGATCGGTACCCCGGGAGAGAGGGCTCTGGAGCGGCAGGTCGGACAGCGGTTCGAGAATTCCGTAGGGATGGCGGGAAAACAGCCCGGCATCCAGCCCGGGAATGCGGTGAAAACGTATCTCCTTTCCGTACATCCTGGGAACGGCGACTTTTTTTCCTTCCCGGAATGCGGTTTCCAGAAGCAGGGACGTATCAATCTCCTTTTCCATGGAAAGAAAAAGATAGAGGCGCTCCGCCTCTTTCCATTCAGGCAGTTCCATAAGAAGTTCCGATACCGCACGGCTCTCCCGTGACATTTCTTCCGGAGCAAGAGCGGAAAGCTTCCGGCCCGTCTCTTTTCTGAGCTCCTTCTTTTTCCGGCGAAGTCCGGTATCCATCAGCTGCTCCTTTTCAGTATAAGCAAAGATTCGAGATGATAGGTCTGGGGAAACATATCTGCCATACAGGCGGAGGAAAGCCGGTATCCTCCGTTCATCATGCCGCGGAGATCTCTTGAGAGGGTGGCCGGATCGCATGAAAGGTAGATGATGGTTTCCGCCCCGATTGCAAATATGGAGGACATGCCTTCGGGCCCCACGCCGCTGCGGGGCGGGTCCAGAATCAGAAGATCCGGAGGGCTCTCCCCGAAGGGCTTCAGCCTGCCGGAGGCAAGCCCCTTTGCCGCCTTTACCGCATCCATGGCATGATAAGAGGCGGAAGCAGCTGCAGGTTTGTAAGCCTGTGCTTCCTTTATGGAGCCGGAGGATGTGTCGTAGCCGTGTACTGACGCACCCTTCCGGGCAAGGTCCAGGGAGAGGTTCCCGTTTCCGCAGTAGAGGTCAAGCACCTTCAGCCCTTCGGATGGAAGCCTGCCGGTGCTGCCGGAAGAGAGGTGTTCCGCAATATGTTCCTTTATAAGCCGGTTTACCTTCCGGTTGGCCTGATGAAAACCGATCTCTTCCTCTCCCTCAACTGCCAGGACAAGGGTTTCATCTTCGAGAAGCTGGACATGGAGGCTGCTTCCGGGAACGCCGGCCTTGTCAGTATGCGGGTATTCACGGATGAGCGCGCGCAGGGGAGGCTCAAGGATCGGGCAGTCGTCAAGTTCCACCAGATCGCGGCTTCCGGCGGCAAGAAAGGCGAGCCTTCCCCCGGGGCTTATCCTGAAACGGGCCCGTGAACGATATGCGTACTCATCCGGAGAGGCTATAATGGATATCTCATCCTTTTCCACTTCAATTCCGGCAAGACGCCGCATGTTTTCCCGGAGGGCCTTTCTCTTTGCCTCCACCTGGCCTGCATATTCCAGGTGCTGCCACTGGCATCCCCCGCAGGTTCCGAAGTGAGGGCAGGGCGGGCTGCATCTGAGGGGTGAAGGCTCTTCGATCACCGCTATCCTTGCCTTCAGAAACCTCTTCGCTGTTCTGACTATCTCCACCCTCAGGCGGTCTCCTGGGGCAGAAAAAGGAACAAAGCATCTTATTCCGTCAATTTCTTCACCCGGGGCGGCAATGCTTCCCACTCCCTCTCCGCCGAAAGCGAGATCGTCAATTACCAGGGGCATCAGCTTATCAATCATCCCCTTATAATACGGAAAGCAGATGATTACGCCTACCGCTAATTTACGGTTGGAAATATATCCGTCCCGGTTTACAATGAAACCCGGAATGACAGATGCAAAGGAGAGATCGTATGGGTAATCATCGGTATGTAGGAGCCATTGATCAGGGCACCACGAGCAGCAGGTTTATTCTTTTCGACCATGATGGAAAAATTGTGGCAAGCCACCAGCAGGAGCACAGGCAGATATACCCCCAGCCGGGCTGGGTGGAACACGATCCACTGGAAATCTGGCAGCGCACAACCGATGTAATCCGGGCTACCATGCAGAAAAGCGGAGTTACCTCCGATCAGATCGTATCGGTCGGCATTACAAATCAGAGAGAAACCGTGGTCTGCTGGAACCCCAAAACCGGTAAGCCCTTTTACAATGCGATAGTCTGGCAGGATATGCGGACAAGCGAATTTATCGACAGCCTGGCCGCCGAAGGCGGAGCCGACCGCTTCCGCAACATAACCGGGCTTCCCCTGGCAGCATATTTCTCCGGCTCCAAGATGAAATGGATCCTCGATAATGTGGAGGGCGTGCGGGAGGCTGCTGAACGGGGCGAAGCTGTTTTCGGCACCATCGACACCTACCTGGTGTGGCAGCTGACCGGAGGACCGGGAAAGGGAGCCTTTGTAACCGATGTTACCAATGCCAGCAGGACCTTTCTCATGAATCTGGAAACCCTTGCCTGGGATGATGAGATGCTGGAGGTCTTTACGGTTCCCCGGAAGATGCTTCCCGAAATACGAAGTTCCGTCGCGGCGAAACCCTACGGGGAGAGCAGCGTTGAGGGTGCCTTCGGCGGCAAGGTTCCCATAAGCGGTATTCTCGGGGACCAGCAGGCTGCACTCTTCGGACAGGCGTGCTTCGATAAGGGAAGCAGCAAAAACACCTACGGAACCGGCTGTTTTATGCTTCTCAATACCGGGGAGGATATTGTCCGCTCCAGGTACGGACTGCTCACAACGGTGGCATGCAGGATAGGTACCGAGCCTGCCATGTACGCTCTTGAAGGCTCCATCGCGGTGGCCGGAGCCCTTGTACAGTGGGTTCGCGATAACCTGGGACTCATACGGGAGTCCGCGGAGATTGAGGAACTGGCACGCAAGGTGGAAGACAACGGCGGCGTCTACATTGTTCCTGCTTTCAGCGGGCTCTTTGCTCCCTACTGGCAGACCGAGGCGAGGGGGATTATGGCCGGCCTTACCGGATATGTCACATCGAATCACATTGCCAGGGCGGTTCTTGAATCGATCGCTTTCCAGACCAAGGATATATTCGACGCCATGGAAAAGGATTCCGGGCTGAGCATTGCCGACATGAAGGTGGACGGCGGAGCGGTTGTTGATGAGCTCCTTATGCAGTTTCAGGCGGATATTCTCAATATTCCCGTTATCCGTCCCGAAGTTACCGAAACTACCGCCCTTGGAGCAGCTTATGCTGCCGGTCTTTCGGTCGGTTTCTGGCGCGACCGTGAAGAGCTTGCGGGACACTGGAGGGAGGATAAACGCTGGAACAGCGGCATGGAGATAGAAGAACGCGAAGAGAAGCTTAAATTCTGGCACAAAGCGGTTGACCGCAGCAAAGGATGGCTCGATTAGAAGCTTCCGGAGAAACATATGCCCATTCTCAGTCTGGTAAGTCCCTATCTGTACTATTTCTATTTTTTATTCGTTATTGTAATAACGGTAAAAATTCTTCTCGACAACAAGCCGCCGGAAGTAACCGTTGCATGGCTGCTTGCCATCTATTTTCTGCCCTATGTCGGCGCCGCCATATACCTTCTGGGTGGCGTCAACTGGAAGAAAAAAAAGATAATGAAGCAGCTTCCCGAGGTCACCTTCAAGACCTATCTCGGCCCCATTCTTGAACGGCAGAGGAGCTTTCTCGACACGGTAAACAAGAATGTTGACAACGACATGGCCAAGACCATCATCCTTATGATAAATGCCGGCAATTCGATTATTACCCTGGATAACGGTGTCATCTTCTATCACGAAGGGCGCCCGATGTTCGACAGGCTGATTGAAGACCTCGAGAACGCAGAGGATACGATCCATCTTGAATATTTCATCTACAAGAGCGACCGGATAGGCTGGCGGATCGCTGAAATCCTTAAACGTAAAGCGGAAGCGGGACTGCAGGTCCGCGTCCTTCTCGACGGGGTCGGCAATTTCAATAAGATAAGCTGGAAATTCAAACGGGAATTAAGAGAAAGCGGAGTAGAAGTCCGCTATTTTCTCGATCCTGTCAATGTCCTGACCGGGCGTCTTCTGAACTACTGCAATCACCGCAAAATAGTTGTCGTGGACGGGAAGGTAGGTTATACGGGAGGAATGAACATAGGAGATGAGTATATTGACGGAGGAAAACGTTTCTCATCCTGGCGCGACACCCATATGCGAATAAGCGGAGAGGCGGTTTCCATGCTGCAGGGCGTTTTTCTCTCGGACTGGTATAATTCCGGAGGTGAGAAGCTGATAAATGAGCGATTTTTTCCGGTTCCCGAAGCGGTCGATAATTATCAGCCCATTCAGGTTGTATGCAGCGGACCGGATTCGGAATGGTATACCATGAAAAAGCTCTACTTCAACCTTATTGCCAATGCCAACGGCGAAGTCCTTATCCAGAGTCCCTATTTTATTCCCGATGAAAGCATCCGCAGTGCCCTGGAGGCATCCAGCCTCTCGGGCGTGGATGTCCATCTTATCATGACCGGAATTGCGGACAAGCGCATTCCCTTCTGGGTGGCCCAGACCTATTTCGAATCGCTCCTTGATGCGGGAGTGCACATCCATTTCTACGAAAGCGGCTTTTTCCACCCCAAAATGCTGGTGGTGGACGGAAACATTGCCACGGTAGGGAGCTGCAATATGGATGTCCGGAGCTTCCACCTCGATTACGAGCTGAACCTGGTTTTTTATGGTGAGGAGGTGTGCAGGGGACTGGTCGAGCAGTTCCGGGAAGATCTGAAACACTCCCGGGAGCTTACCTCGGAGATCTACAGCAAGCAGTGTTTTCCCGCCAGGCTCCGCAACGGGATTTTCAAGATGATAGCTCCGGTGCTTTAGCTTGACCGTATGCGGCTGAAAGCGCTGGATCATTTTCCTATCCTGAGTTATTGTTGATACAGCATGAACTATTTCCAGGATATAGGTGCAGTCGGAGAACTGCTGAGACTGTTTTTTGATATCTCCATCCTCGCGTTTCTGCTCTATCAGCTCTATATGATCCTGGCCGAGACCAGAGCCATTCAGCTGCTCAAGGGCGCCCTCTTTCTTGCGGTCATCTACGCGATTGCCTTCTTTCTGAACCTCGAAACCCTGCTGTGGATCATGAACAGCCTTGCAACGGTGATCGTTATCATTATCGCCATTGTATTTCAGCCCGAACTCCGGAATATCTTTACCCGGATAGGACGGGGGGAGTGGTTCAGCGGAAGAAGCAGAGCCAAACCGGAGCAGCTTGATACGGTTATAAACGCCGTTGAAATTCTCGCTGCGCGCCGACGCGGAGCACTCATTATTTTTCCGAGGAAGGTAGGCATCAAGAATCTGATAGATCAGGGAACCAGACTTAACGCGGACCTTTCAAGCAGTCTTCTGCTTACCATTTTCGGCCATGATACCCCTCTCCACGACGGAGCGGTTATCGTTTCCGGGGGAAAACTGCTCTCGGCGGGCTGTTTTCTTCCCATGAGCGAGCAGACGGATATAAGAAGAAGCTTCGGGACCCGTCACCGGGCCGCACTCGGTATGGCTGAAGACACTGATGCTGTCGTCCTGGTGGTTTCCGAGGAGAGCGGGGCAATATCGCTCGCCTATGACGCAAACCTTCAGTACGATCTCTCCTCCAGGGAAGTAACCAGGATATTGCGGGATCTTCTTGAATCACCCTCCGACAGCGATGAGGAAAAAATAGGGGAAGCGGAGGATGAGAATGAGATCTGATCTGCTTTTCGAACGTCTTGTCCGCAACTGGCCCGCAAAGGTCCTTTCCATTGCGGTTGCCATTTTCCTCTTCCTTTTCAACCGGATGGCGACCCTGGAAGAGCGTTTCTTTTCCGTACCTCTGGAGGTGCACAGCAGCGAGAATTTTATACCTGCGGAATCCATTCCGGAGAATGTCCGGGTAACCATCAGGGGAAGAAGCCAGGAAGTGAACCTGATACTTTCGGAAGATATCAGTGCATGGGTGGATTTTACCAGCTTCGATGAAGAAGGCACCTTCTCCGCCCCTGTCCGGCTTGAAAAGAAGGGAGCGGCCCTGCATGTCGATCCGATTGAGATCCGGGTGGAACCTGCAAGCCTGACAGTCCGGTTTGAAAGCATGATGCGCAAGAGCGTAAAGGTGGTTCCGAATATTACCAGCTTCCCCGCAAAGGGGTATGAACTGGATCAGTATTTTCTTACCCCCACCACCCTGGAGGTGGAAGGTGTCCGCAGCACCATAGAGGATCTGAACCAGGTAAGTACCGAAGATATTGACATAAGCGGCCGTACCGAGGATTTTACCGTCAGGGTCCGGCTGGAAAAACCCGATGAATCGATCCGTTTTCCCGGAGGAGACGTGGTGGAATTTTTCGGTATCATTCAGGAGAGCGTTGTCCTGAGGACTCTTGAGGGAGTGGATGTCATTGCCCTCGACCTCGATCCCGGGCTTGCCATTGTGGGAGAGCTTCCTGCCAATCAGATGCAGATTCAGGGCCGTCAGCTTCAGCTTGAAGAGATTGATGCCGGGGATATCCGGTTTACCATGGATTTCAGCGGCATCGACCGTCCCGGAAGCTATCTCCTTCCGCTCTCTCCCGACGTTCCCCAGGGGGTGCTGGTGCTTCGATATGAGCCGACGGAAGTCCAGGTGGAACTTCGTTATGCCGATGAGGTCTTACCTTGATTATCGGGATAGGTGTCGATATCGTGGATACCGGCAGACTTGAGCGGTGGATTGAAGAGCCCCGCATGCTGCTGCGCTTTTTTCATCCCAGGGAGGTCGAGACCGCATTGGCCAGAGGACCCGCGGCTGCTCTTTCCCTGGCCGCACGCTTTGCGGCGAAAGAAGCCTTCGGCAAGGCCCTTGGTACCGGAATGAGGAACCTTGTTCTGCGGGATATAGAGGTTGTGAACAGGCATAACGGAAGCCCCGAGGTTCGGCTTCACGGAACAGCGCTCAGGGCTTTTGAGAAATGCGGCGGCAAAAGGCTCCACATCAGCCTTACCCATGAAAGAACATCGGCGGTCGCCATGCTGGTAATTGAAGGAGACTCAGTATGAGTGATGAGAGCTTTCCCTCCCTGACTTTCTTCAGCAAAGAGGAAACCGAGTGTCCGGTCTGCGGCGCCGCGTTCTACCGGGAAGAACTGCGTACCGGAAGAGGACGGCTCATTGCCGGAGAGCTGACCGAGGAGCTTCGGCGGCTCTACGAACCGAGCCGTAAACACGGAGAAGTCTATCCCCTCATCTACCCGGTACTGGTCTGTCCCGAATGTCTTTATGCAGCCTTTCCCGCCGATTTCGGCTTTCCCGAAGGCGAAATTGCCGCCGCTCTCAATGAGAAACGGGAAGAGAGGGAGACCCTGGTCAGTCCGCTCTTTCCGGAACTGAATTTCAGGGAACACCGCCGCCTGGCGGAAGGCACCGCCGCTTATATCCTTGCGACCTCCTCCATGGACAGCTTTCCGTCGGAAAAAAGTCCCACCATAAAGCAGGGTCTCGCCTCTCTGCGGGCAGCCTGGCTTTCGGGCGACATGCACCGGAAATTTCCCGGGGAAAATTACGATTACCTCTCCGGCATTCTCTACAACAAGGCACGCTTCTTTTATACCCTTGCGGTCGACTACGAAGGTACCGGAAAAGAGGGGATAAGCGAGGCCGGTCATCTCGGGCCCGATCTGGACAAGAATTACGGTTATGACGGCGTTCTCTTTATTTCCGCTCTCCTGGAGTATTACCACGGCTCCGATGAGGAACAGGAAAAGCGTATTGCAAATCTCGAGAAGGCAAAGCGGACGGTTGCCCGGATTTTCGGAATGGGAAGGGCTTCAAAAAACAAGCCTGAAGTGCTGCTGGAAAAAGCCAAGGAACTTCACAGTGCCATAGGCCGGGAAGTCAAACAGCTTCAGGAGAGTTCTTCCTGATATGACGCAGAGAATACGAATGACCGTCGCCTACGATGGTACCTCCTTTTCCGGCTGGCAGGTTCAGAACAGCGACCGGACCGTGCAGGGAGTAATCGAGGATGCTCTTGCTGCAATGGAAAAGCGGCCCGTAAGGATTACCGCCGCGGGGCGTACCGATTCGGGGGTACATGCAAGGGGACAGGTCGTTCATTTTGATACTTCAATCGCATCCATTGAAGCGGAGAAATTTGCCCCCGCCCTGAACGGCCTCCTTCCTCCGGATGTGCGGATAAGCGGATCCTCGGCAGCGGATCCTGACTTTCATGCCAGGTTCGGCGCCGTGGCCAGAAGCTACCGCTATTTTCTCTTTCGCGGGGCGGGCGAGAGTCCCTTTGTCCGTCCATTCTGCTATGCAAGAAAAAATCTTCCCTCCGCAGCGGCTCTTAACCGCGCCGTCGCTCCGCTTGTGGGGGAACATGATTTTACCCCCTTTGCAGCGGCCGGGGACCCTTCTCCGTCGAAGGTGCGTACCATTCACCAGGCGGCTTTTCTGGAGCGCGGGGGGATGCTGGAGTTCCGGATTACGGGAAACGCTTTCCTCTGGCGCATGGTCCGCTCCATTGTCGGGACGGTACTGGAGATTGCCGGAGAAGAGGCGCCCGATGAGAAGATGCGCTCCATCCTGCACTCGGGAAGGCGCGACATGGCGGGGACGACGGCACCCGCCCGGGGCCTCTTTTTCTGGAAAGTACATTACAATACGGAGAATCTGTATGGATAAGGAGCTGCTTGAACGCTACTGGGATCTTCTGAACATGAGCGAAGACTACCTGCGCTGCGGAAGCTCGGGAACACATCCGTCGCTTGCGCAAGCCGGTTTTACGGGATTGAAGCCCGGAACCGCCAGCCCGGAAAGCAGGGAGGAGCGCCTTGCTGCGCTCGGGAAAATTGCCGCCGAAGTGACCGGCTGCACCGCCTGCCGGCTCTGCGAAGGGCGGAACCATGCGGTGCCCGGGGAGGGTGTTCTGGATCCTGTCATAATGATAATCGGAGAGGGCCCCGGAGCGGAGGAGGACAAGAGCGGAAGACCCTTTGTCGGCCCTGCCGGGCGCTACCTGGACAAATGGATGCAGGCAATCGGACTTGGCCGGGAGAATGATCTCTTTATAGGAAATGTGATAAAGTGCCGCCCTCCCGGGAACCGGGACCCTCTGCCCGACGAATCGGCGGCCTGCAGGAGCTATCTTGACCGGCAGATAGATATTCTCAAACCCCGGGTTATTCTGACCGTCGGAAGAATTGCCATGCAGCTTCTCCTTGAAACGGGCGACGGAATCGGAAAACGGCATGGAAGGCGCTCAGAATATCGCGGAATACCCCTGCTTCCCACCTACCATCCGAGCGGAGTTCTGCGCAATCCCGAATACCGTGCCCCCGTCTGGGAAGACCTCAAGGCGCTGCAGCGCCTTATCGGTGAGCATCATTGAGCGAAATCTATCTCGAACTGCTCTTTAATCTGCCCGTGGAGGGCAGCTTTACCTATCTTCCTCCCGAAACGGGAGATACCGCGGAATGGAGTCCCGAAGAGTGGGTGGGGCGGCGTGTTATCGCCCCTTTCGGAAACCGTTCGGTAAGCGGTTTTGTAGCAGGGGCGGGCACCGTTCCTCCTGATGGTGATTTTACCCTCCGAAGAATAAGCAGGCTTGTGGACAAGGTTCCGCTCTTCGGAGAGCAGGAGCTGAAGCTCGCCTCCTGGATATCATCCATGTATCTTTCCTCCAGGGGTGAAGCCCTTTCTGCCATGCTGCCCGGCGGAAAGCGGGAAACCAGTGTCTCCTCCTTCGGCCTGGAGGAGGAGGTTGCGATGATAAAACCCCTTACCCTTTCACCGGAGCAGGAAGCCGCTCTGGCGGCGGTCCTTAAGGTCGACGGCCGTCCGAAGTACCTGTACGGGGTAACCGGATCGGGGAAAACCGAAGTATTCCTCCGGGCCGCGGAGACCCTTATCGAAAAGGGAAGGGGGGTTATCTACCTCGTTCCCGAAATTGCGCTGACCCATCAGCTGGTGGAGGCCGTGCGGGGCAGGTTCCCCGGAAAGGTGGCGGTCCTCCACTCGGCCCTTACCCCAAGCCAGAGACTGACGGAATGGCGGCGCCTGAGAAGCGGGGAAGCGCTGCTGGCGGTGGGCGCAAGAAGCGCGGTTTTCGCCCCCATCCCCGATCCCGGAATGATCATAATCGACGAAGAGCACGAAGGCAGCTATAAATCGGGCTCCGTGCCCCGTTATCACGCACGACAGGTTGCGATGCACCGCTGTTCATCCGGTTCCTGCACCCTGGTCATGGGAAGCGCCACCCCCTCGGTGGAAGCCTACCGCTTTATGGAGCGGGGAGAAATTGAGAAGCTGGAACTGAAAAGCAGGATCGCCGGCGGATCTCTTCCCCGTCTCGAGGTGGTGGACATGAAGGGCTCTTCAAACACCCTTTCGCCGGAGCTGATCGCCCGGATCCGGGAAGTCAGGAACGCCGGAAAGCAGACCATCCTCTTTCTCAACCGCCGGGGTTTCAGTTATTTTTTCCACTGCCGCAGCTGCGGCTACCAGATGACCTGCCGGAGCTGTTCCGTATCCCTTACCCTCCATAAAAGCAGCGGCAGAATGGTATGCCACTACTGCGGCTGGAGCAGACGGCCCGAAGAGGTCTGCCCCGAATGCGGCTCCCTCGACATCGGCTACTCCGGTTTCGGCACCGAAAAGATAGAGGAGGATGTCCAGCGCACCTTCCCCGATCTTTCCATAAAGAGGATCGATACCGACGCGGTACGTAAAAAAGGGTCTCTCCAGACCACTCTGGAGCAGTTTAAAAAGGGGGAGATCGATATCCTCCTGGGAACCCAAATGGTCGCCAAGGGGCTGAATTTCCCCGGGGTGCGGCTTGTGGGTATTATCCAGGCCGACAGTGCGCTCCACCTCCCGGATTTCCGCTCAAGGGAGCGCACCTTTTCGCTGATAACCCAGGTAGCGGGCCGGGCAGGCCGCTATGACAGCGAAGGGATCGTCATAATCCAGACCTTTACACCCGGAGACCCCGCCATCGCCCTTGCCGCCCGGGGAAAGGTTGATGAATTCTACCGCCTGGAACTGGAGAACCGCAATCTGCTCTCTTTCCCCCCCTTCGCAAGGCTTGTACGCATGGTTTTCCGCGGTAAGGACGGGAAGGATGTGGAAAAGCTTTCGGAAGAGGCGATAGAGTACCTGCAGAAGGAACTGCCCCCGGAGGTGGAAATCCTCGGACCCGCCGAATGCCCGATCTCGGTAATATCCGGCAATCACCGCTTCCAGATTATCCTCAGGGCTCAAAAACTCTCCCTTCTCCTGCCCGCGGTCCACCGTTACCGGCGGGAAGTAAAAAGCAGGAGCGGCTCCTACGTCGAATACGATGTGGATCCGGTCTCTCTGCTCTGATAACGATTGACGGTGCATCACGCTTTTTATACTATTGTGGGATGATGAAGATAATAACCATAGGAGACGATGTTCTCAGGGGAAAGGCCGCTACCATTGCCGAGGTTGACGAGTCGGTCAAGCGACTTGCCGAAGATATGATAGTTACCATGCATGAAGGAGACGGCATCGGACTGGCCGCTCCCCAGATCGGAATCCTCAAGCGTATGTTTGTCTGCCATGTCCGCGGCGATCAGCCCCGCGTTTTCATAAACCCCGAAATTATCGGCACCAGCCTCGAAGAGGTGGAATACGAAGAGGGATGTCTGAGCATTCCCGGGGTCTACGCCGATGTTCTGCGCCCGGAGCTGATACAGGTACAGGCCATGAACGAGAAAGGAAAAATGTTCAAGCTTGATGCGGACGGCCTTCTCTCAAGGGTCATACAGCATGAGATGGATCATCTGAAGGGAGTTCTTTTCATAGATCACCTGGAAGAACGGAAGCGGCGGCGCCTTATGAAGCTCTACGAGAAGCGCTGGCGCGGCTGAATGAGGATTCTTTTTGCCGGAACCCCGGAAATCGCCGTTCCTTCGCTGCTCGCAATTATGGAATCCGAACATGAACTGTGCGGTATCCTGACCAATCCCGACAGGGAAAGGGGCAGGGGGCGCAAGCCGGCCTTTCCCGCGGTCAAGGAGGCCCTTCTCTCCGCCGGCGGAGGCGAAAGCACCATTCCGGTGCTGCAGTTTGAACAGCTGCGTTCCGAAGCCAGAGATGCCGTGGCGGAACTGAAACCCGACCTTCTGGCAGTATTTGCCTACGGCAAAATTTTCGGACCGAAGTTCCTCTCCCTCTTTCCCGCGGGATCAGTCAATGTTCATCCCTCTCTTCTGCCTGAACACCGGGGGGCCGCACCCATTCCCTCGGCCATCCTCGACGGCGACAGTGAAACCGGAATAACAATCCAGAAGCTGGCGCTCGAAATGGACAGGGGAGATATCCTTGCAAGAGTAAGACGCCCCCTTGACGGAAGTGAAACCACCGCTCTGCTTACCGCCTGGGCCGCCGAAGAGGGCGCGCGTCTGCTCCTGGATACAATCGGCCGCCTGGAAATCGGGACGATTACTCCCGAACCCCAGGACGAGGAGCTGGCCACCTATTCACGTAAAATTGTTCGGGAAGACGGCCTGATCGACTGGAACCTGTCGGCTGTGGAGATTGACCGCAGAATCCGGGCCTACACCCCCTGGCCGCGCAGCTGGACCTGCCTGGACGGAACCGAGCTGCTTATCCTGGACGCCACGACTCTCCTGGAGCAGGATGAATCTCCTGGCCCGGACAGGGCGGGGCTTACTCCCGGAATGGTGACAGGAGTAGACAGGGAGCGGGGAATTTTGATACAAACAGGGGACGGTCTTATCGCGGCCCGGCGGCTTCAGCTGAAAAGCAGGAAGCCCCTCGATTTTATCAGTTTCTGCAACGGCTGCCGCGATCTGACGGGAAAGGTCTTGGGAGGAGAAGAATGAGCGCTTTCAATTTCCGGAGAAGGAAAAAAGAATATAATGATGCCCAGAGCGATCCGGAACAGAGATACATGAGGTTTCTTCTGCTCTTCAGCGTCTCTGCGGTGGCCTTCATGGTGCTTGTCGCGGGACTTACCTTCGTTCTTACCCTCGATGCCAAAGAAGAGACCATGGTCCCCGACCTTGCCGGAATGCCTCTCGAAAATGCCATGCTCGCGCTTCAGGAAAAAGCGCTTTACGCAGGAATACAGCTCCGCTACTCAACAGCTCTTTCAGACAAGGGAACTATCCTCGGACAGGATCCCGGACCCGGAACATTCGTAAAAGCCGGAACACGGGTAATGCTCCGTGTAAGCAAGGGAAGGGCGGTTGAGAATCTGGATGATTACATCGGCTGGACCGTAGGAGAGCTGGAAGGCCATCTTAAAGGGCTTGAAACGGTCTACGGACCGCTCCTTCGTCTTAAAAAGCCCTATGTCAGGGTATTCAGCGATGAGCCCGCAGGTACCATTCTTGAACAGAAACCCGAACCCGGAACCGAACTTTCGGTTCTTACGGACCTTGAACTGGTAGTCAGCAAGGGAGCCGAAGGTGAACTGATAACCGTTGGCGAATATGTTGGAGTAGACTGGGAACGTGCCAGAGACATTATTGCCGAATCGGGGCTTCCCTTCGTGTTTACCCTCCAGCGGGACGGCGAAGGACGGCCTGGAACCGTTATCGGCCAGAACCCCGAAGCAGGGCAGGAAGTTCCCGTGGATACCATACGGCAGCTGATTATCCGTGAGCCTGATGTTGTTCTTGAAGGCTATCAGTTCGGAATGATCGAACGCAGTCTCCCGGAATATCCCGTTACCGTACCAATAAGGATAGAAGCCGTTCTTCCCGATGGCTCGAGGCAGGAAGTGGTATCGCTCCGTCATGCAGGAGGCCTGCTCTCCATTCCCTACGAGGTTATCGAAGACAGCACCCTGGTGGTCTATGTGAACGACGAGGAGATCCTCCGTCAGCGGGTCCGGAGCGAAACAAATCTGAATTGACAGCCGGGGGGCTCTCTGGTATCTTTTCTGCAGATACGCGGGCGTGGTGAAGTGGTATCACGAAAGCTTCCCAAGCTTTAGTTGGGGGTTCAATTCCCCTCGCCCGCTGATATTCCCCAAAACCGGATGACACACCTCCATTCATGACTTACAATAGTCGGAACTTTACCCTTTCCCGGGGAGGCTTCTATGTCCCGATTATTCGGTCTGCTTTTACTGCTTTCCACCGTCTTTGCCCTGCCGCTTGCGGCGGAAGTTATGGATATCTCGGATGGATGGAGTTTCCGTTTTCAGGAGAAATCGGCCTGGTACGATATTTCTCTTCCCTTTTCTCCCGGACGAGAGGCGAGCGGCGGGGAAAACTACCTCTATCTGAAAAGGTCGCTTACTATTCCACCGGAAATCTTTGACGGAAATGGAGCAGTGGAGCTCTACCTTTCAAAGACAAACGGGGCGGTTGAGGTCTTTGTGGACGGGGCTCTTGTTGATTATTACGGAAGCGGCGGGGATGATTTTTTCTATCACGACGCCTTTCCGAAAAAAGCGGTCCTTCCGCTGGCCCTCTTTGGGGAGGACCGGACGGCGGAGCTGGAGGTCCGGGTCTTTACCGAATCGGGAGTCTTTGTTGTTCCGGAGGCGAAGATAGGAAGCCTTCACGAATTTGACGGCCTGATGTTTATCCTGGAGTTCTTCGGAAGCGATATCTATCTGGTTTTTTCAATTCTTTCCCTCTTTATCGCTTTCTTCTTTTTTCAGCAGTTTGTTTTTCAGAGGAAAGAGACCACCAATCTGGTTTTTGCCCTGGCGAACTTTGCCCTCTTTCTCTACTTTTTCAACATGGGCTTCAGTTTCAGACTGATCGATCCAGTCTGGATGGACAAGATTGCAAAATCCGCCCTCTTTCTCTTCTTTTCACTTCTGGCGCTCTTCTTTGTCATGTTTTTTGATGTACACAACAAAAAGTCCGTCCGCACGGTTCTTATAAGCCTCGGAGTGCTTATGGCGCTTCCGTTCTATGTTTTTCCGAAGGATATTGCCGCCTCCCGGGCTCTCTTCAATATGCTGATTCTGCCGGGGGAGGCCCTTCTGCTTTTTATCGCCTATATAAGTGTCCGTTCAATTATTCAAAAGCGTCCTTATGCCGGCTACATCGCCGTCGGTGTCTTTTTCGGTTTTCTTTTCGGGAGCTATGACATTTATCATGCAGCTGCGGGGCTTGAGCCGGCCGTATGGCTCCAGGGAATCGGAATCTTCCTCTTCGACCTGTCGATGTTTTTCGCCCTGGCGGTAAGGAATATGCGGGTGCATGAGGAACTGAGGCATTTCAGCGAAGAACTTGCCGTGCAGCGGGAACGCCTCCAGGCCTCCTTCCAAAGGGTCGGGGAAACCGGGCGTATTGTGTCCGAAACATCCCGGGAGCTTGATACGGTAATTAAGGCGGCCACCTCCCGTGTTCAGGTACTGACGCGCGAAAGCGATGTAATAGCGGAGTCCATGCAGGGGCAGCACGAGCTGGTAAACAGGACCGATGAATCGGTCGAGCGTTTTCTTGCCGGTATCGGTGAGACCAACAGCCGTCTTGAGAAGCAGAACAGAGATATCGGCGAGACCGCGGCGACCATAGAGGAGATGCTGGAGAATCTCGATGCGGTGGCCGTTGAGGTTCGGGATACTGCGGATTTTACCGGCCGGCTCGATGGGCTTACCAGAAGCGGTTCCGATGCCATGCAGACCTCTGAACATGCCATGAACAAAATCAGGGAAGTTTCAGAGGATATTTACCAGATTATCGAAGCGGTAAACGATCTGGCTGCCCGGACAAATCTTCTTGCAATGAATGCTGCCATAGAGGCCGCCCATGCGGGCGACAAGGGACGCGGTTTTGCCGTTGTGGCAAGCGAAATAAAGAAGCTTGCCGAGGGCTCCGCGCTTAAAACAACCGAGATAGGGAAACAGGTTGCCAGCATAATTGAGCGTATTGAGGAAGGGGTTACGGCCAATGAAACGGTCAGGACGCTTCTCGATTCAATACGGAGCGATACGGCGGAAGCGGTAAAGAAGGTTCAGAGGGTGGCGGAATCTGTGCAGGAGCAGCGCACCGCCAGTGCCGTCATCCAGCAGTCCCTCATTTCCCTTGCTGAGGTTTCCGGAGCTATCGGGAATCAGGCGGGTGAGCAGGGACTGGCGGGCAGGGAGATGAAGGCCGCCCTGGAAGAGCTTGTGGGGACCAGTCTTTCGGTGGTAAAGAGCACCGAGAACATGAACAGGGAAAGCAGGGCTATTCTCGATCAGATGGAAACCATCAATGGCTGTTCGGTCAACTCTTTCGAGGCGGTGGACCGCCTCAAAAGAATGATAGAGTCCTGATTATCCGTTGACGGTGGAAGAGAGGGGGTGCAGGGTAACTTCGAGACTCTGTACGGATTCAAGTTCCTCGAAGCGCTCCCGGATAATACTTGCATCGACCCCGATCGGAAAGGTCAGCACTCCGCGCATATGGAACATCCGCGCCCCGGTCATCGGAGCACTGGAAATATCGGTTTCCAGATCTTCGATGCTGATATTGTACTCCTTCAGGACCATGGCGACGCTGTTGATTACTCCCTGGGTATCGAGAGAGACTGTTTCGATCCGGTAGGGAATCCGCTCTTCCCTGTTGTGGGGAGCACTTGTCTTTTTGACCTGAATGGAAATGTCATGCTTCTCGCCGAACTCCGGCAGGGCGGTTGTGATGGTATCGAGACAGTCCCCGCAGTCCGAAGAAACAAGGATAAGCATGGCAAATTCTCCCCCGAGAACGGCCATCTTGCTTTCTTCGATATTTCCGCTGAAGGAGAGGATCTCCCTGGTAAGCTCGCCCGCGAATCCGACCCGGTCTCCGCCCAGGGCCGTTATAACTACATATTCTTTTGCTTCGGTTTTCATCTCTATCCCTCCGGTGAATCTAGTCAGAAGTATAACTGCACAGACCGCCCTTGAAAAGAATAAAGTCCGGAAAGGTTATGGATGTATCGGGTAAGGCAGAATAAAGAAATACATAATCAGAAAGTGAAGAAATGCGCCGGCTATGACAAAAAGGTGCCATATTTCATGAAAGCCGAAAATTCCGGGTACGGGGTTCGGTTTTTCAATGGTAAAAATAATATTGCCGGCAACATAAAAGAAGCCTCCGGCGGCAAGAAGAAAGGCCGTTTCGGGTATTTTCCCGAAGAGTGAGGGAACCAGAACGAGGCTGACCAGTCCGAGGGTAAGGTAGAAGGTGGTCGTAATCCACTTCGGCAGGCTTCGTATACTTGCCCTCAGTGCTATTCCCGTTATTGCCACTATCCAGATAACCGCAAAGACGGTCCAGCCGAATACTCCGCGTATTACGACGAGACAGAACGGGGTATAGCTGCCGGCGATGAGCGGAAAAATTGCAAGGTAATCCAGGGTACGGAAAAACTCTTCGCTCTTTTTCGAGGCGTGTATGCCATGGTGGAGGGTGCTGGCGAGGAAGAGAAGGACAAGGCCTGTCCCGTAGATGGAAAATGATACAATATGCCAGACCGAAGCCTCCGCAGCCGCCCGTGCCACAAGCAGAGATGCCCCGAGAAGGGAGAGGATGGATGCCACAAGGTGGGTGGCGGTATTTATTCGTTCATCGGTAACATGAATGCTGCCGTCTTTGCTTCTTTTTCTCACAATACAACTCCTGAGTACAGATCATCAATGTTTATGGGCCGGATCTCCGGATTTTTCAGCCATTCCTTCTTAATATACCCCCAGGAAGCGAGAAGCGGTACTATCTTCGACCTGCGGGGCAGGAGAAGATGGTCTATCTGGTCGTCGACAAACCAGGCCGTTTCCGTCCGGGCTCCCTGCGCGGAGAGCACCTCGTCAATAATATCAACCTTCGGGCGTCCTCCTGAACAGATGCATCTCTCTTCCGCCCACGCTATTCCGTTGTGCCGGAGTATCTCGAGAATAAACCGGACCGGCTTGGTCGACAGGATAAAGGCTGATCCATTGTGCGCTTCCCTTTCAAGCAGCCGGGGTATTCCCTTGAAAAGGGGATTAAGGTCCAGCCAGCGTTCGCGGTCGGCAGCAAGCAGTTCGCTGCGGCAGTGCTGAAACAGGTCGCCCGCAGCGGCTGCCAGTTCGGGATAGTGGAGCATAAGGGCATCAAAATCTTTCTGTTCCCTGACGGCGGTACCGTATTCAATGGCGTGGTGAAGAAAGAGGTAGTCTCCTCCATTTCGTACAAAGGGACGCAGCGCTTCAAAACGTTTCAGGCCTGCGTGGTCTCTATCCGCCAGCTGAAGAATACCTCCGGGGCTGTCCGGTTTCCGTTCCTTCCACCTGTTCCAGGCAAGGAGGGAAGAGACAAAACACTCGGGAAGCGAATCGCACAGAACACCGTCAAAATCAAGGAAAAGAAAGATTCCGCTCATGCCGGATATATACCATAAAGGCGGCCGCCTTCATAGACAGGGAGGTGGACGAAGGAGTGTTTTTCGGGATACTGTTTCGTATGAACATCATGATGATTCTTGCACACCCGAACCGGGAGAGTTTAAACCATGCCGCCGCGGCCGTCCTGCGTAATGCCCTCAGCCTCAAGGACTACAGCCTGAACTTTCACGATCTATACGAGGAAGGCTTTGATCCCCTTATTACCACCGAAGAGCTGAAGGATGACTATGAGCCCGAAGGAGCACTGAAGCAGCACTGTGACGAAATCCGCAGGGCCGATGCGATTATCATCATACACCCCAATTACCGCAATCAGCCTCCCGCCATCCTTAAAGGCTGGGTGGACCGTGTCATACGTTCGGGAGTGGCATTCCGCTTCGAAGGAGAGGAGGGGAAGGAAGGTTCCCTGGTCGGTATGCTCAGCGCAGGTTCCGCCATTATAATAAACACCGCCGACTGTCCGGAATCCGCCGATGCCGCCATGGGCTATCCCCTGAAGCAGTTCTGGGAGCGGGACCTTTTTTCCGCCTGCGGCGTCGGAGAGACCATCTTCAGAACCATGTACGGAGTGCTTTTCAGCACGGAAGCAGAACGCAGGCAATGGCTTGAATCCCTTCCGCTGCTGGTGGAAGGACTCTGAGAGATCAGGGGCGCTCCGGCTTCTTGGGGGCCGCGGGTCTGAAGTTTATTTCCGGTTTTCCCGAACTTACGCGGGTGGACGGGGGAACATCTTCCATTACCCAGACATTTCCGCCGATAACCGAACCTGCTCCTATTGTCACATCCCCGAGAATTGTGGCTTCGGCATATATGGTCACGTCATCTTCAATGGTGGGATGTCTTTTCATGCCACGGATAATATGTCCCTCCGCGTCCACGGGAAAATTGGCCGATCCTAAAGTCACGCCCTGGTAGAGGCGCACATTCTTTCCTATAATCGTCGTTTCGCCGATAACAACGCCGGTTCCGTGGTCGATGAAAAATGAATCACCTATCTGTGCACCGGGATGGATATCGATCCCCGTTCTGGCATGGGCGATTTCATTCATCATCCTGGGAATAAGAGGAACACCGCTTTCAAACAGATTATGGGCCAGCCGGTGAATGGCAATTGCCGTGAGGCCGGGATAGGAGATGACGATCTCCTCATGGCCGCTTGCCGCCGGGTCTCCTTCGTATGCGGCCAGCACATCGCTTTTCAGCTGCTTCCTTATGGAAGCCAGGTTGTCAAAGAGCTTGTCGCAGGCCAGAACCGCATTCTTTTCGCACCGGCAGTCCGGACAGGAATCCAGACGGCACATATGGCGGTAGGAGCGCAGAATCTGGTTGTGGAGCTGATTGTAGGCATCGCAGAGCAGATCGCCGATAACATAGCGGACATTGTGCCTGGTGACGCTTCTTCTTCCGGTATAGCCGGGGAAAAGGATCTCCAGGAGTTTACCGATAAGCTCGGCTATTGTTTCGCTTATCGGGAGATCGGTCTCATCGATAAAGTTGGTACCCTGATCCTCCTGATAGCTCTCCAGGAGTGCCTCTATTCTTCGTTCCATTGCTTCCACATCCTTAATCTCCACAAGGGCAGGTAAAATGTCAAGTCAAAAATGCTCAAGGGGCTGTCAATTTTTATGTAAATTGTGTCATTTTGCTACATGAGTTTCCCGTACAGCGGATTTTTCCGGGTCAGGGAGAAACGGATTCTGCAATCAGGATGATACCGGCAGCATCCTTCGTTTAAAATAATTACATATAATATAATGAATTAACAGCTTTGTAAAATTGGCATACTTCTTGCTATATTATTGGTGGAAACAATATCACCGGTAAGGAGGTAATAGTATGAATCTGATGCGATGGAACGGAAACAACGAACTGGATCCGGCAAAGGATTTTGAAAGACTGCATAACGAAATAGACAAGCTGTTCAACTTTTCATATCCCGATGCCGGAGGTCTCTTCGACCGCCACATCAGTCCTTCGGTCGATATAATCGAAACGGCCGATGACCTGAAGGTACAGATGGATGTTCCCGGAGTGGACAAGAAAGATCTGGATATTTCCATAGCCGGGAATGTGCTGACCGTAAAAGGCGAAAAACAGAGCACAAAAACAAATGATAAAGCAAAACGCTATCGCTCGGACAGCTGGAGCGGAAGTTTTCAGAGAACCCTCTCGCTTCCCGGAACGGTAAATCCGGAGAAAGTCTCCGCTGCCATGAAGGATGGAGTGCTTGTCATAACCGTGGCAAAGCGCGAGGAATCGAAACCGAAACAGATAAGCGTGAAAGTGGGTTAAGGAGGAGAGCCATGAATGAACGAAACCGATATCTGAATCCTGTTACCGACATCTGTAAAGATGACGGCAAGGTGCTGATCCGGCTGGAGATGCCCGGTGTGGAAAAGGAACAGCTGGACATACAGATTGATGGTGATGAGCTTGTAATTTCCGGACGCAGAAGAAATGAGACCATTGACGGAACCTATCTTGTCCGCGAAAGAGTCCTTGCAGATTACCGGAAGGTTTTTACCATCGATGAGACCATAGACCGGGATAAGGTAAGCGCCCGCATGGAGAACGGAGTTCTTCACCTGGAACTGAATGTCAAGGAAGCGGTTAAACCGAAGAAGATTGCCATCAGCTGAGAAGGAGCAGGTAACAGAAAAGAGGCGCCGTCGTGGCGCCTCTTTTTGTGTGCTGTACGGTCAGTTATCAGTGAACGTGGCCGTGTTCCAGCTCTTCTTTTGTAGCCTCCCGGACATCTTTCACATCGACATTAAAATGGAGGTTCATCCCGGCAAGGGGATGATTACCGTCGAGGGTTACACTCTTCTCTCCGATGGAGGCGACGGTCAGTATTTCGATTCCGCCGTCTTCCCTCTGAGCCTGAACCTGGACCCCTTCGGTCATACCGTCGGCGCCCTCTATCTGTTCCTTCGGAACCTCGACCATGCGTGCTTCATCGTACTGTCCGTATCCGTCCTCGGGAGCAATGGTAACAGCAAAGCTGTCCCCCGCTGTCTTGCCGTCAAGCTCCTTCTCGAGGCCCGGAATGATGGCACCAATTCCGTAAATAAAGGAGAGGGGGTCCCGTCCTTCGCTTGTGTCGATAACCGTACCGTCATCACCCTTGAGGGTGTAATCAATGCTTACAACACTATTTTCGCCAATTTTCATATTGTCACCGCCTTACTATAGTTTACAACCAGCCTATCAGAGCTTTTTCATAATTAAAAGGCCTATGATATTCCCTGTTCTTTTTCGCTCATTCTCACCGAGAGAACGGCAAGTCCGGCCGAAAGATCTTCCCTTTGAACCGTTACCCCCTCGGGAACCTGTATTTCCGCGGGGGAAAAGTTCCAGATACCGGTAATTCCCGCATCGGTCAGTGCCCGGGCACTCTCTTCGGCGGCCTCCGGGGGGACGGTCAGGATGCCTATATGCACCTGCATCCGCCGTGCGAGTTCGGCCATTTTTGAGAGGGGAAACACTTCCTTTCCGTGGATCTTTTTTCCGAGCTTTTCCGGATCGGAATCGAAGGCGGCAACGATCTGAAGCCCCCGTTCGGCAAAGCCCCGATAACCCAGGAGTGCCGTACCGAGAGCCCCTGCTCCTATAAGAAATGCATCGGTAGCGGTATCCCATCCGAGAAAGGTGCGGATAGCCTGGATAAGTTCATCGGTTTTGTATCCTACTTTCGGCTTGCCGACTATTCCCGTAAAGGCCATATCTTTCCGCACCTGAATGGGTTTAAGACTCAGCTTGTTGGCGATATCGGTTGCAGATACGTAGGCAACCTGTTCAAGAGCAAAAGATTCAAGCACGGTAAGGTAGCGCGGAATACGCCGAATTGTGGGCAGCGGTGCTGCAATCAGGTGGTCACGCATAATCAGCTCCAGTCGGATTTTGATAAAGGATATTCGATAAAAGCTTATCAAGACTTCCTCCAAAACGCAAGCACGTATCGAAAAACATAAAAATATGGTACAGTTTTCTATCGTGCAGCAAGGAGCAGCAGAATGAAAACGGTGAAAGAAGTAAAGACGCTCAGCCCTTCCGAAGGATGGAAACTTATTCAGGCCACGGTCTTCGATACCATAGGCTGTACCGAGCCAGTCGCCATTGCCCTGGCAGCAAGCCGGGCACACCGGGCTGTCGGCGGAGAGGTCCGAAGGGTTTCAATCGCCCTGAGTGCCAACGTTTTCAAGAATGCCATGTCCGTCGGGATCCCCGGATCGGAGCAGAAGGGAATCCGTTACGCCGTAGCGCTCGGGCTGGAAAAGGGGGATACGGAGCTTGGACTGGCCCTTTTCGCGGATGTTTCCCCGAAGGACAGCGAAAGGGCAATGGCTCTGATGAAGCATCTCATCATCGACATTTCCGTGGCCGAAGAGAATGGTGTCTATATCCGGGCCGAGGTGGAAACGGATAAGGGTACCGCGGTACTTATAAACTCCGGTGCCCACGACCAGGTTGTTTCGCTTTCCGTCAATGGAATCGAAGAGCATACACCGGGAAAACCCGACTGCCCGGATAATGATGAGCTTGCCGGAATAGAGGTGCTGCTTGAGAAGATCCGGGAAATGGATATGGACGGCCTGGTCGCTCTGGCCGAATCGATTCCCGCCGACCGGTGCAGAACCCTGCTTGAGGGGGTGGACATTAACATGGTAGCCGCGGAGATCGGACTAGGGAAGAGATCCGGCATGGGGGTCGGCGCCGCACTCCTTGATCTTATTGAAGACGGCACCCTGGGCGGCGGTGTAATCAACCGTGTAAAGGCGATGGCTGCGGCTGGATCGGACGCCCGTATGGGCGGTGAAATGGTCCCCGTCAAGGGGTGCGGAGGCTCCGGTAATCACGGTATAGCCTTTTTCCTGAGTACCGGTCTCGCCCTGCGGATCCTGGAAAGCAGGATGCGGAAACCGATGGAACGGGCCCTTGCCCTGGGACTGCTGCTTGTTCAGTACATAAAGGCCTATACCGGGCTTCTTACTCCGATCTGCGGCGTTACCGTCTGCGCGTCCGCCGCCGCGGCCGCTTCCATTGTCTACGGCCTCGGGGGAAGCACCCTTCAGATGCTGGCAGCGGTCAAACTGATTGATGGAGATATTGCGGGAATCCTCTGTGACGGTGCCAAACACGGATGTGCCCTGAAGGTTGCCACTAGTGCCGGCAGCGCGGTAGAGGCTGCCCTGATGGCTCTGGAAGGGGTTTCCATCCCCGATACCGACGGTATTGTGGGGGTGACTCTCAAGGAAAGTCTTGCAAATATCCGAAGACTTCAGGATGATGGAATGGGGGAGGCTGACCGGACCATGCTGGCTCTTCTGCTTGAGAAGGAGCGAAGCGGACTGTTCGGCTGTTGAAGCGTATGCTGGTATTGGCCGGTTATTCGGTAGAGAGTCTTGTATACCGCAGCGAGCGGACTATTATGTACCGTGCCGTACGGGACCGGGACGGGCTTGTCGTTTCAATAAAGGGGCCGGTCTCCAGCACCGACTACTTTGGTGCCGCCCACCTTAAAGAGGAAATGCGCCTTCTTGAAGGGATCGATTCTCCCCTCGTTCCCCATTACATAGACTACCTTGAAAGCGGCCCTTTCCTCGTCTCCCCATGGGTGGAAGGTATCCCGCTCGATGAGCTTATTCCGCAGCAGGGTTTCGATCCCGACCGATGGTTTTTCCTCGCGAAAAAACTAAGCGGAATCCTCATCCTGCTTCAGGAGCATAATATTGTTCATCGCGACATAAAGCCTGCTAACCTTGTTCAGGAGTCCGAAAGCGGCCGCCTGGTTTTGCTCGATTTCGGATACGCCGTACGGCTGGAGAGCATGGAAACAGGTCTTGTAGAAGAGCGCCACTATTCCGGGGGAAATGTAAGCTACATAAGTCCCGAACAGACAGGCAGGCTCTCGCGCGGAATCGATTATCGTTCCGACCTTTACTCCGCCGGAATCTGCCTCTATCAGATGCTGACCGGCCATCCTCCCTTTTCCGGCAATGTTCTTGAACTGGTACATGCCCATCTGGCGCGCACGCCCCTTCCCCCTGCCCAGGTAAACCCTTCCATTCCGGAGCCTGCCTCGGCAATTGTCATGAAGCTTCTGGAAAAAATGCCCGAGGATCGTTATTCCTCCGCCGCGGGGCTTATGAACGACCTGGAGGAAGCAGAGGAGCGCTACCATGGAAGCGGTTCTCCGGGGCTTTTTATTCCGGGGAAAAGGGATCCCCGCGGCTCGTTTCTGCTCTCGGGCAAACTGGCGGGAAGAGAAGGCGAGCTGGAGTCGATTCATAAGGCCATCGAACGGAGCCGGGTGCAGGGGGCGGAGCTGCTTCTGATCGCGGCGGAAACCGGTATGGGAAAGAGCGCTCTGCTTCAGGAGTTTGTACGGCGGGAACTGAAGGAAGAGCAGCCTGCCTGGGTGGTATCGGGAAGATGGCATCGGAGCGGAGACAAACGTTCCGCCCTGGTGGAAGCGGCAACCGACCTGGTCTACAGGATAATCGGAGCCCACTCCGACGAAACGGGATCGTGGGTTTCTCTGCTCCGGAGCGAAGCGGGTGAGAGTCTGGCGGTTCTCCGGCGGAGCATTCCCGCTTTCGCCCTTATTGACGGAGCTCCGGGAGAGGAACGGGAGGAATCCGAATCCGGTGAGGAAGGGCAGGATAGCGTCCGGCTTCTTTCCCGGGCTCTCGGATCGCTCTTTCACCTTTTCAGTTCCTTCGGCGAAGGTCTTGTAATGGTCCTGGATGATATTCATCTCTCTTCGCGCTGGGAGCTGGAAACCCTTCGGAATCTTCTGACCCTGGAAGCGGGGAAACCTCTGCTCATTATCGCTTCCTATCAGCCGGAAGGGCTGAATGACGACTCTCCGCTCTTTGATATCCTCGGTGGCATTCCCGATGATGTACGCATATCGACCCTCCTGCTGCGCGGCCTGGACAAGGCGTCGATTCTCTCCTGGCTCAGCGGGAGTTTCGGAGGAGAAGAAGCCGCCTTCGGAGAGGCAGCTGACATATTTGCCGATCGTTTTTCGGGCAGTCCCGCCCTGATTCACGAAGCTCTTCTGCACCTCCATGAAAGCGGGAAGTTTTCCTACCATCCGGGATCGGGATGGAGTTTCGATTCCGAGGCACTGCGGAATATCGAGGGTACCGAAAGTATCCGTCAGCTCATTTTTAATGTCCTCGACCGGCTGGAAGAAGATGAGCTGTATCTGCTCGCCTCCATTCTCTGCCTTGGCGGAAAGGCGGATGAGGGAGAGCTTTTCGGACTTGTCTCCGCGGAAAAGGCCGTTCCGGTTCTCACGCGGCTGCATGACTACGGGATAATCAGAAAGAACGACCGCGGACGCTGGGAGATTATTCACCGGGCATTACAGAACAGGATCCTCAGTGAACTTCCGAAGGAGCTCATTGAAACGTGTCATCTTGCCATCGGCCGCTTCTTTTTTTCGGGCAGAAAAGAAGAAGTACTCTGGCGGCAGAAGGCGGTGTTTCACTTTATTCAGGCCGGAGTCGGCCGCCTTGAAGCGACGGAGCGAAAGGAACTTGCGGAATCGGCCCTGCAGTCGGCGTCCGTCAGGCTGGCGGAAGGGGAATGCGATACGGGAATAAGGCTTCTTGATGCGGCCGTCAAGCTTGCAGGAGCGGGCCGCCTGGAAGAGGATGAAGAGATGTTTATCCGCTACCACTCCCTCCGGGCGCGGTGTCTTGCCGGTATGGGAGAGACCGAAGGGGCCATAGAGGAATATCGCCTGCTTATCGGCCGCATCGTCAAACCCGAACTGCTCATGTCCTTTTATGCCGAACTGATTGAAGTGTGTACCCTTCTGAGCAGGTTCGAAGAGGCTCTGGAAACCGGAAAACAAGCCTTTGCGCTTGCAGGGATGAAGTTCCTTGAGGAAGAAGAGGGACTTGTTCAGGCTCTCAACCAGGCTGCAGAACAGCTTGATCTGGATCATCTCGATACCTTCGACAGGGCCGATACCTCCTTCAACGGGAAATTCCTCACCATGGCCATAAATCTTGACGGAAGTGTCTATTCCCGGCGGCCGGAGAAGTACGGATCCTTTATCCGTACCCTGATGCTTTTTGTCCTCAGACATGGGGGGGGCGCGGAGAGCGCATTTATTTTTACTCTCTACGGTCTGGTCCTTGCAAGCCGTGAGCGCCGGTACGAGGAGGCCGAGCGCTTCGGAAGGGCGGGTCTCCGGATCAGCAATGCTTTTCCCGATAACAGAATACGGGCCATGTGCCGGGAAACCTATGGAGCCCATATAGCACCATGGACAAGACCCCTGGCGGAAATAACTACGTTTTTCGGCGAAGGTTTTAAGAACGGCCAGAGTGCGGGAGAGGCTCAGTTCAGCGGTTTTATTCTCATGCACCGCCTGGAGCACGACTTTTTCCTTTCCGTCGATTTCCATGAGCTGCTTCAGCGGGGAAAAGAGTTCGGGAGAATAGCGCGAACCCTCCGTAACCGGGAAGCCATAGATCAGATAGATGCGGTCAACGGAATCCTGGAACTCTTTTTGAGCGAACAGCCCGGGGATGTGAAACGAAAACTTGCCAGGGTACGGACCATTCTCGACGGGGCCGTCAGGAACAGCAATTTTCAGGCCTTCGCGGTGGCTCAGGCAATGCTTCTTATCTACGCCTTTGTTTTCGGAGAAGATGAACTGGCCGCTTCCGCATCGAAAGAGATAGAAGGGCATATCATACATCTGCAGGAAAACTATATAGCGGCACCTGCTTTCATGATAATCGGAATCCGGGCCGCCTGGAGCAGAGACATGAAAAGGGCCGGGGAATGTCTGAATATCCTCAGGGCATATGAACACGGGTGCAGAGAAAATTTCGGTCATCTCAGACTTCTGCTTGAAGCGGAAATAGGCTCGGTAAACGAAAACCTGCCTTCCAGGGGCGATCTGTACGAAAAAGTAATCCGCCGTGCCCAGAAAAACGGAGATCTTCTCCATACCGCGCTTGCCAATGAGCTTTGTGCGAAAAATCACTACCGGTCGACCCGTACCAAAGTTGCGGGGCTCTATTTTCTGGAAGCATACCGGTACTGGGCTTATCTTGGAATCCGGCGCAAGGCGGAGATGCTCAAGAACAGCTGGAGCGCCTATTTCCCGAGCGCCTACTCGGCTCTTAACGCCCCCAGGTCGGATCAGGCGGAAAAAAGCGAGGAGTTTGGAGAATCACGCCTGCGGGAACGGGCGGGACTGGGAATAGATGCCATGGCAATGGTACGGGCCAGCCGGGAGCTGACCGAAGATCTCCGTGAGGAACTGCTTATCGAGCGGATGCTCAGAATCGTCATGGAAAGCACCGGCGCCCAGAAGGGCTTTTATATCCTTGAACAGGGTGATGATCTGTTTCTGCGCGGACGGTATCTTCCGGGAGAGAAGGGGTTCACCGTTTTTCCGGTCGGGGGAGGAGATGAAGAGCCGGAAAGGCTCGTTCAGTCCATAAATCTCTCTATCGGAGTTCTCCGCTATGTGAAGCAGCGCAGGGAACCTGTTATTCTCGAAGATGCGGCGGCACGGGGAATGTTTATCAACGATCCCTATTTCAGATTGAAGGGGGTGCGTTCGGTTCTCTGTTTTCCAATGCCTGAGATCGGAATCGGCAGGGGCATGATATACCTGGAGAACGAAACGGTACCCGGACTTTTTACTCCCGAGCGGGTGGAACTGGTCTCCGTTCTTTCCAAGCAGGCGGCGATCAGCTTTCAGAATGCCCGCCTCTACGAGCAGGCCCGTTCGCTCAACCGGAATCTCCAGGAGGAGGTCCTGCGCAGGAGTCAGGTCGAAGAGGGGCTCCGAAGCGCCCAGAAAGAGCTTCGTCTGCTCAACGAGGAGCTGGAACAGAGGGTAGAGGAGCGGACCCGCGACCTCAGCCGTTCCTATCGGGAGCTTCAGGAGACGCAGAAGCAGCTTATAGAAGCGGAGAAGATGGCAAGCCTCGGTTCCCTTGTGGCCGGGATAGCCCACGAGGTGAATACCCCTATCGGGGTTGCTTTTACCGCCGCCACCTTTCTTCAGGATCAGACCAGAAAGCCGGAGATTGACCGCGAAGGTATCGAAGAAAGCGCCGGATTGATTCTCCGGAATATCAGACGTGCCGCGGAGCTGATCGGCAGTTTCAAACAGGTGGCGGTGGATCAGGCAAGCGAGGCCCTCCGGCCCTTCAACCTGCGTCAATACCTGGAGGATGTGGTGGTCAGCCTTCGCCCCCGCCTGAAACGGAGCAGGCTTACGGTTGACATTGATATTGCTCCGGGGCTGGAACTGAAGGGGTATCCCGGGGTTCTGAGTCAGATCTTCACCAACCTTATCAGCAATTCCCTTATACACGGATATGATGAGGGCTCGGAAGGTACGATCCGTATCGAAGGAGGCTTGAGGGAGGGAATGGTGCATCTGATCTACCGTGATGACGGAAGGGGAATGGATGCCGGGACCGCGAAACATGTCTTCGATCCGTTTTTTACCACCCGACGCGGCAGCGGCGGCAGCGGGCTGGGAATGCACATTGTCTACAATCTGGTAACGGCGAAGCTGGGAGGCAGCATCGAATGCGAGAGCAGTCCAGGCCGCGGGGTCGCTTTTACGATTCTGTTCCCGTCGGCTCCACGATAGGTTTCCCGAGATGCCGCAGTACGGTTTCTGCTCCGCTGGAGAATGCGACGGCGGCCGGTCTGTGCCTGAAGCCGATAATAACACCCAGTCCGCTGTTTATCGCCTCATGAAGAAAGGAAGCCGTGAGCTGGGCGTAGGCGTTTGAAGAGATCTTGCCGTCGGGACCGCGGAACATCAGGTAGCGCAGATCAAAGGTATGTATCATGGTTCCCAGCTGTCTGGAAACCACAGGGAAGAGCCGTTTTACAAGGTGCAGATGTTTTCCATGGTAGCTTTCGCTTTTCTCGATAAGCAGGGCTATCTGTGTTCTCCGGTCCCGCACTTTCCTTTTTTCTTCTTCCCTGAAAGGAATGGAGGCTTCAATAAGCTTTCTTATTGAGGGTGATTCAAGCAGCTTGAAAATATTGAAGTAAAACAGAAGCAGTCCCGCCGGGTTTCTCAGTTCGCGCTGCCGGGGAATGGCCGCATCGGCCCGCATGAGCAGTGCGGTAATCTCTTTTTCCAGAAGAGCAGGAGATTTTCGGACCGGTTCTTCCGCGGCCTTTCGCAGAAGCGTCAATACCTTCCTGTTCTGACGATAGAAGGGATCGGAAATCAGCTCCGCGAAAAGGGCGGAAAGCCTCTTCATTTCATCCCACGGAATTTCGGGCATCCCGTTCATGCCCGTACAGGCTCCGAGATAGGCGACAGCCTCGCGGACCAGCTCTTCAGGGGCTTCTTCTCCCGGGGAACCGGGCTTCATGCTCTTGAGGAAACCTTTCATGACCGTCGAGGCGTTCCGGCCGAGCGCCAGCTTCTCCGTGAACTTTTCGAGAAAGGTATCGAGAAGCAGTCCGCAGCTGTTTTCCATCGATCTGAAAAGGAGGGGATCCAGGCGGACATCTCCGGAGAGAAGGTCGAGGGCGGGGTCCGGGGGAAGAAAAGCGACGCTTTCAGCCGAAATTTCATTATCGGAAAAGCGTTCCTCCTCGGGAACATTCCGGTTGTAGTTGGCGATAAGATCGGAAGGATCGAAAACCAGGCTTTCCCTTCCCCGGTATTTATTGTGCCAGAGAAGTACCGGAATGCTTATTCCCGCGCGGGAAAGCCTTCGCAGGTAGCTTCCGCCGGCCACATGACTGAGCGGGTCGGGATTGGTTACCAGGAGGAGCAGCTGTGCATAGGGCAGAAATGCAAGGTTCTCTTCTTCATCGGTTCCCGCCGGGAGATCAATTATCAGTATATCGCATTCCTCTCCGGCCGCTTTAAGTCCTCCCTCATCCAGATACTGCTTCAAAGCAGCGTTTCGGCCGGAAGAGGATGCCGCAGAGGGAAAAAGAAGCTTGACCCTCGGGAAGATGTTCAGGGTATATGTCGAGAGAGGCGTGCCGGAGCGTATCTCTCCGGCGCCGTTTTTCAGCTTTGACGCATCGATATCCAGAGCCGATGCAACATCGGAAAGCGGATCAGCATCGATTATGGAAACACGGTTTCCGGCTCTTGCCCACTGCAGGGCCAGATTAACTGCTACAGTTGTTTTTCCTACGCCTCCCTTACCGGAGGCAATAGCTATCGTAGATATCATGTTTAAAATATGTACCACACATTAATCCGATTGTACAGTTGATCTCCCGATTGCGGAAATCTCTTCTATTGAGCATAATTATCCCTGTATGGAAGAACAAATCATCATTGTTGCCACTGCAAATGAAATTGAGCAGGAAGAGATAAGAACGATACTTGAAAATGATAACTTCAAGGTCCTTCTCTGCTCCGGTTTTGAAGAAATGATCGCCCGGCTTGAGGAGACAGAGACAAGTCTTCTCATAGTCAGTATTCATATGGTGGATACCCGGGGTAATCCGGTCTGCGGAACCATAAGGAAACGCTTTTCAGGCAGACCTCTGCAGATTATTCTCATTACCGAAACACCGGAATCTGCCGGGCAGTGTCTTCAGAGCGGCGGGGATGATTTTGTCTGCCTTCCGATTCGCCCCCTGGAATTTCTTACCCGCATACAGGCCGCCATTATCCGCGGCAGGGTTCAGCAGGAAATATATACCGAGAGGGATTTCTTCCGGAACGCCGTCAGGTATGAAGAAGAGCTTTCCAACCGGATACTCGATCAGCATCTTCATCTTAAAGAGGCCTTTACCAGCATAGAGAAGATCAATACTGAACTGGAGTACTCAAACCGGAAGCTTGAGCGCATAGCACGTGTTGACATACTAAGCGGTCTTCTCAACCGGATGAGTCTGTTTCATACGATCGATGTTGAAATTGAACGGGCCGTAAGGACCGGCGGTGCTCTTTCCGGTATTATGATCGACCTGGATTTTTTCAAGGAAATCAATGACAACCATGGTCATCAGGCGGGGGATGAGGTCATACGGATAGTCGGAAAAATGCTCAATGAAGAGATGCGGAAATATGATCAGGCGGGCCGGTACGGGGGAGAAGAGTTCTTTGTTGTTCTTCCCGACAGCAGTCTGGAACAGGCCGTCGGTATTGCAGAACGTCTTCAGGTAAAGTTTGCGGAGACGGATATAGACGCTGCCGGCACCGTTCTCCGGGTAACCGCCTCATTCGGGGTAGCCCTCTTTCGTCCCGGAGAGAGCCGCGAACACTGGATGAACCGCGCCGACAAGGCCATGTACCGCGCAAAACAGGGCGGACGCAACCGTGTGGAACTGATGGATTAGTCTTCGGCCGGCCGGTCTTCAAAGCTGAGCAGCGATTCTTCGGGGACATCAAAACCAAGTTTTCCGCCGATCTGTGTTTCAAGCATATCTATGGTGCTCTCGGGTATGCGTACGGTAAGCTCCCCTCCTTTTTCGGGAAGAATCCTGGCAATCGCCCAGCCTCCGTAATAGCGGAGGGAGAGCAGCGTTCCGCTGAAACGGCCGCTCCCCGGACGCTCCTCCACCCTTGCATTTTCCGGTCTGAAGAAGCTGCTGTTTCCGTTTACATCGATAATGGAACCTTCTCCCAGAAATTGTGCCGTAAAGAGGGTTTCGGGACGTCGGTAGAGTTTCCGCGGCGTTCCGCTCTCGACAACTCCTCCGTCCTTCATGACGACAATAAGATCGCTCATGGAGAGCGCCTCATCACGGTCATGGGTAACATAGATGGTCGTTATTCCCAGCTTCTGCTGAAGGGTGCGTATATCCTCTCTCAAACGGCTTCTCAAGGGGGCGTCGAGGGCGGACAGCGGTTCGTCAAAGAGAAGCAGCTTCGGATCCGGAGCAAGGGCCCGTGCAACGGCTACCCGCTGACGTTCCCCTCCCGAAAGGGTGGAAGGCATTCTCTCTGCGTAGCCTTCAAGCCCCACCATTTCCATCATTTCTCTGACCCTGTTATCCGGATCTATTCCGGTGTATTCTCTTTTCCTCCTGCCGCCTCGGTTCCTGAGCCGGACACCGTAGGCAATATTATCCGCCACGTTCATGTGGGGAAAAAGAGCATAATCCTGGAAGACAAACCCGATCCCGCGCTCCCAGGGAGGCAGTTTCGAGAAATCTGAATCTCCCAGCTGGATAGTGCCGGAATCGGGTTCGATCAGTCCGGAAATAAGCTGAAGGGAGGTGGTTTTTCCGCTGCCTGAAGGGCCGAGGATGGTGATGAAGCTTCCCTCATCCGCCTGGAAGGAGGCTTCGAAAGAGAAGTCGGGGAAATCCTTTTTAAGACGGTCTACCACAAGCTTCATCTGCGTTTCCCTCCGGAAGTTTTTATTGAGTGATCCAGGAGCACGAAGGCGGCGCCGCACAGAAGGATGAGAATGGTACCGAGAGCGCTTGCACCGTGAAACTGATAGGAGCCGATAAGCCGGTAGATGGCGATCGGCAGGGTGGAAAAGGTGCCGCCCGAAAGGGTAAGGGTGGCGTTCATTTCGCCGACCGAGAGGGCAAAAGCGAAAGCGGCTGCGGAAAAGAGCGCCGGCTCGAGCATGGGCAGTTCTATATCAAGGAAGGCCCGGCCGGGTTTCGCGCCGAGCGAGACGGCAGCCTGGCGGTAGGAGCCGTCGATCTTTTTAAGGACCGTAAGAACCGAACGGTAGACGAAGGGAAAGGCGATTACGCTGTGGGCTCCGGCAATAAAAAGCGGGGAGCCGGTCAGTACCGGAAGGCTGACGGAGGCGAGGAGATATCCCGCGCCGAGCACCACCGTGGAAATGGTCATGGGCAGGGTGGCGGTCAGATCCAGGAACTTTGCGGTACGTTTTGAAGACCTGACGGATCCGAGGGCAAAGAGGACGGCCGCCGGAATGGTAATAAGCAGGGTAAGGGAAGAGAGCAGCATGGTTCCGGCGGCAGCCTGCGAGGATGTGGCGCCGAAGATATCGTGGCTCTTCACGGCGGGAGAAAAAATCTGCCTGTACCACCTGAGAGAGCCGTGAAGTTCTCCAAGCGGACCGGCGGGTTCAAGGAATCCGTTTACAATTACCCCGAGAAGGGGAGTGACCACCAGAACAAGCATTATTACGGCGTAGATCGTAGCCAGCACCCTTCTGCCGGTTCCTCCCTCCTGTGCAATGCGGCGGTCGTTGTCTGCGGAACCTATTCCGGTAAAGCGGGCCCCGCCGCCGGTGTGGAGGAGAAGCGGCAGAATGCTGACCGCGCTTGCCAGGAGTGCTACTCTCCCTGCTCCCCGCATATCCATCGCAATCCTCGCAAGACGGTAAATTTCCACCTCTATGGTGGTGGTTTTCGGACCGCCTCCAAGGACCAGGATAATGGCGAAGCTGGAAAAACAGAAAAGGAAGACCAGAAGCATGCTGGTCAGGATCGAAGGAAGCAGCTGCGGAAGAATGATCGTCCGGAAGCGGTAGAAACCCTTCGCGCCCATAAGACGGGCCGCATGCTCCTGACGGGCGGGAATCGTCTCCCAGAAGGCGGAAACAATACGGAGCACTACCGGAAAATTGTAAAAGCCGTGAGCCAGGAGTATTCCCTTCAGGGAGTAGAGAATACGCAGGGGAGGCTCCTCAAGACGGAAAAGCGCCATGAGAAGACGGTTTATCATGCCGTTGTTGCCGAAAACCGTTACAAAACCGAGTACCACAAGTATTGGCGGGAGAACAAAGGGCACGACACTCAGCGATCTTACCGCCCGCCTGCCCGGGAAGTCGGTCCGGGCAATGAACCAGGCACCGGGAAGGCCCATGGCAAGGGCGACAAGAGAGCTGAGAAATGCCTGCAGAAGGGTAAACCTGAGAATCCGGAGGGTATTCCCGCTGCTTACCGTCTCCAGGAGGGGAAGCAGCGAGAAGTTTCCGTCATTATCCAGAAAAGCATTGCCCAGAATCAGCAGTACCGGGATGAGAAAGAAAAAAAAGAGAAAGAGAAGTCCCGGTACCGCGGGCAGTGCGCCGGATCGTTTCATCTGGTAAGCGCCTCCGACCATACCCCGATAAGAGAATCAAGTGTCTCCTTGTCCGGAGCGGGCTGCATGTTCAATCGTGTATCGGGCTCGGGCGCAAGTCTGAATGATTCCGGAAGCCGTGCATCGCTCCGCACCGGGTACATCCAGTTGGTAAGGGGGATAAGTTCCTGAACATCGATGCTCAGCAGAAAATCAATGAAAAGCTCGGCCTCTTTCCGGTTCTTTGTCCCCTCCACAATACCTGCACCTTCCACCTGAAGGTAGTGGCCTTCCGGGAAGAGAAGGGCGCGGTAGCGTTCGGTTTCCTCATATTCCAGGTGATAGGCCGGGCTTGTTGTGTAGCTGAGCACGAGAGGCGCCTCTCCGCTGGTAAAAAGACCGTAACCGCTGTCCCAGCCCGAAGAGACGGTAAGGAGGTTCGGAGCCAGAGCTCTCCAGAAGTCGGAAAGTCCGTCGTCGTACAGTTCGGCACTCCACAGAAGCAGGCCGAGACCGGGGGTGCTTGTCCTGGGATCCATAATGATAATTCTGTCACGGAAACGGGGGTCCGCCAGCTCTTCAAAAGAGCGGGGAGGATCCGCCAGGGTCTCGCTGTCCCAGATAAAGGCGAAATAGCCGTAATCGTAGGGAGTCATAAGATCACCCTCGAAGCGGAGTTCCTCATCCACCATGGAGATCGGTTCCGCGGCATAGGGGCTGAAAACACCGGCGGCTGCGGCGTCCCTGAAGAGGTTGTTGTCGATACCGACCGCCGCGTCGGCGACGGGCTTCTCTTTCTCGGCGATCAGACGCTGCAGAATCTGACCGGCGTCTCCCGCGGAGACGAAGTTCACCTCAATTCCCGTGGTTTCGGTAAAGAGTCGTCCGATCTCCGGGCCGGGCCCCCATTCGGAAATAAAGCTGTCGTAGGCGTAGACGGTTATTCCGTCGGCCTTTTTTGCAGATCTGCCGGTGATTACTGCGGTAAGGAGAATCACACCGACCACGATCAGGAGAAGAGGAAGGTAACGTTTCATACGCTGCTCCTTGAAAATGGGTTTCGTGTGAATCTGTGAGGGGGGTCAATTGAAACACTGGACGCTCCCTTCGCCGGTATTATCCGGATCAGGTTCAACGGGTGTAATCTCAGGCCCTTCCGTTAAGGAAAAACCACCCCACGCGATTCATTCGTTGTTATAAAGTAAAGCTACGCCGTTTCGATGTCAAGAGGGCGGCGCCGGGAAATTGAGCATAAAGGCGGCGCCCTCGCCGGGGCGGGAAGTGAGGCTTACCGATCCTCCGTGGATCAGCATTATGTGTTTTACGATGGCAAGACCCAGTCCGGTCCCTCCCGCGTCTCTGCTTCTTGCCTTTTCTACCCGGTAGAAGCGTTCAAAAATCCTCGACTGATCCTGGAAGGGAATACCGTATCCGTTATCCTTTACAAGGAGAGAGACCCTTCCTTCGGAATCACGGTCGCATGTGATTCTGACAAGGCTCTTTTCAGGACAGTATTTTACGGCATTATCCACAAGATTGAGGAGGGCCTGCTCCAGAAGGCGGCTGTTTCCCGATATAACGATGCTCTTGTCGCACTCCATTTCGATATCAATCTTCTTTTCGGCAGCCCGCGGTCTGCAGATGGCGAGTGCGTCGTCTATCACCCTGAAAAGACCGATCCGTTCCAGGCTTATTCCAGCATCCTCTTCATTCTGTTCAAGACGGCTGAGGGTAAGCAGATCGTCAATAATATCGACCAGCCGGGATGTCTGATTCTGGATAATGCCGAGGAAACGCCGGGCATGTTCCCTGTCGTCCAGGGCTCCGTCCAGAAGGGTTTCGACAAAACCCTTTATGGAGGTTATCGGGGTTTTCAGTTCATGGGAGACATTGGCTACGAACTCTTTCCGTATTTGTTCCAGATGCTTGAGGGTGGTTATATCATTCATTACCAGAACAAGACGCAGGACCGGTCCTTCAATCGTGGAAGCATTTACCTGAAGGTGGGTTCCTCCTTTTTCTCCGCTCTCTCCGGGAAGAACGAGGGAGCACTGAAGAAGACCGCGGCTTGCAAGGGCCTTGCGGGCGAAGTCGTAGAGGGCGGTATTTCTTATGGCCAGAATAAGGCTTTTTCCGATAACCGGCTCCGGTGAAAAACCGGATAGACGTGCGGCGGCGGGATTAAGTTCGGTTATGACCAGATTCCGGTCCAGTACAATGACCGCTTCGTTCATACCCGTAAGCACTGCTTCCAGTTCCTGCTTCTGACGGGTCACCTCGCTTATTCGTCCGGTCAGGGCTCCCGCCATTTTCTGAAGCGAATCGGCCGTGGAGATAAGCTCCACGGGACCTTCCACGTGAATCGGATGAGAAAAATCGAAGTGTGCATATTCGGATGCACGTTCGGCGATAATGCCCAGGGGCCTGCTTATGCGCCGGGATACAAGTACGGTGATAAACATGACCGCCGCGAGAAGGAGGGAGGTGCTGAGGGCAATGCTGATTGCCGCCGACGAAAGCACGGTCTGAACATTTTCGGCGGCGGTGCTGATCCGCAGAACAGCGGTAATATCCGTCTCCCGGCCGGGAAGGGGCATGGCGAAATAGAGCATGGGTACCGAGAGGGTCGGACTTTTTCTGAGACTGAATGCCTCCTCTCCCGTCATTGCACGGCGAATCTCGCTCCTCATGGCGTGGTTTTCCATCGCCGCAGGATCTTCGTGGCTGTCTGCAAAGACAATGCCGTCCATATCGATAAAGGTTATCCGCACGTGGCGGCTCTCCCGCATCCGGCCGCACACATCCGCCGCCGCCTTTTTCAGGGCTTCATCCTTATCCGGCAGTGATGCGGCAAGCACCCTTCCTGTCGTTTCCAGCCGATTGTAGTGTTCTTCATAGATAAGGCCGCGGAGGGTCCGGAAGGAGAAAAGAGAGATAACCAGGGCCATACCTACCAGAAGAATGGCCACGGGGGTGAAAATATAGGAAAAGAGATACTTTTTTTTCTTCATCATAATCATATCTTTCACCGGAGCTGTTCGCGCATTCGGTATCCCACACCCCGCACCGTTTCTATATAATCACCTTTTTCCATAAGCTTCTTTCGAAGTCCCAGAATCTGCACATCGACGGAGCGCTCGGTAACCGGGTAGTCCTCTCCCTTTACCGCTCCGATTATCTGGCTTCTGCTGAATACCCAGCCGGGGTTGCGGGCCAGAAAGTCAAGAATGGAAAACTCGGTTACGCTGAGATCCACGTTCACGCCCGCAACCTTTACCTCATGGCGGATGGTGTCTATCACTATGTCGTGTATGGTAATTACCGGTTCGGGCCGCGGCGGGAATTCCTTCCTCTGACGGCGGCGCAGAAGCGCCCGTATGCGGGCAATAAGCACCTTCGGGCTGAAAGGCTTGGAGATGTAATCATCGGCCCCGACCTCCAGTCCGCTTATCTCGTCGGAATCCTCACCCTTTGCGGTAAGCATGATAATGGGTATTTCCTTGAGTCCCTCCATTGCCCTGAGGCGTCTGCACACCTCCACTCCGTCTATTCCCGGAAGCATGAGGTCGAGGATCAGCAGGTCCGGAAGCCTGGAGACCGCGGCCGACACGGCGGCTTCCCCCGTTTCAACCGCGATAACCTTATAACCCTCTCGTTCCAGGTTGTAGGTAAGCAATTCAAGAATATCCTGTTCGTCGTCAACCACAAGAATGGTTTCATGTGCCATGAGTATCCCCGTTTACAGATTTAATTCAACATGCTTGCCGGAACAGTCGTAGACCACCCATTCACAGATGTTGGTTGCGTGATCTCCGAAGCGCTCAAGCCAGCGCGAGACGAAGAGGAGGGTGGTGGCCTGGTCGATGGTATGAACATCCGCCATCATGTAGGTCAGCAGCTCTCTCCACACCTGGTCGTGGAGGTCATCAATTTGGTCATCCAGTTTCGCCACTTTCATCGCCCTGTTCTGGTCCGAATCGGCAAAAGCTGTCAGGGCATCATGAATCATTTCTATACCGTATTCCGCCATCTTGGGAAGATCTATCAGGGGTTTGATGAACTTCTGCCCTTTGACCCTGAATACAGCCTTCGCAATATGAACCGCATGGTCTCCCATTCTTTCAAGCTGGCTGAGAATCTTGAGACTGGTGATTATATGCCGGAGGTCGCCCGCTACCGGCTGTTCGGTTGCAATTATAATGGTAAGGCGGTCCTGAATTTCCAGTTCCAGCCCGTTGATGACAGCGTCCCCGTCAACTACCTTGCGTGCAAGTTCTTCATCCTGTTCGATAAGAGCCTGCATGGCGTTCCGTACAGCCTCTTCGACATGGGCTCCCATGCGCAGTAATTCCCGGTCCATTTCCGCCAGAGACTCATGGTAATGCTTACGTATTTCGTTCATAGTCTTGTTCCTCACTGATTATTATTGCTTCAGGCCGCTTCTTTATCAACCGAATCGCCCGGAAATATAAGCTTCCGTCCGCTTGTCCGAGGGGTTGAAGAAGATCTGTTCCGTTTCGCCCATCTCCACAAGAAAGCCCGCCCTGGTTTCATCGACCATAAAAAAGGCCGTGTAGTCGGAAATCCTTCCCGCCTGCTGCATGTTGTGGGTGACAATCGCAATGGTGTAGCTCTGTTTCAGCTCGTCGATAAGGTCCTCTATCTTCGCGGTCGATATGGGGTCGAGGGCCGAGGCCGGTTCATCCATCAGCAGGACCGAAGGCTCTACCGCAATTGCACGTGCAATGCAGAGACGCTGCTGCTGTCCCCCCGAAAGGCTGAGGGCATTCTGCTTAAGTTTATCTTTGACCTCATCCCAGAGCGCGGTCTTGCGGAGGCTCGTCTCCACCAGCTCTTCCATATCTCCATGGAAACCGTTTATTCTGGCGCCCCAGGCGATATTGTCCCAGATGCTTTTGGGGAAGGGATTGGGTTTCTGAAAAACCATGCCTATCAGCCTGCGAACCTCAACGGGGTCGACATATTTTTCGTAGATATTGTTTCCATCGAAAAATACCTTGCCTTCGGTTCGTGCACCCTTGATAAGGTCGTTCATGCGGTTGATGGTTCTCAAAACCGTGCTTTTCCCGCAGCCCGACGGCCCTATAAGAGCTGTAACCTTGTTCTTGCGGAACCCCATGGAGATATCCCTGGCCGCGAGGAAACTGCCATAGTACTGGTTCAGGTTTTCTATTGATATGATGTAGTTCTGTTCATGTGTATCCATCTATACTGTCCTCATTATCCTTTTCGCTTCTTGTGTAATCGGTCTCTTGCAACAATCGCAAAGGCATTCATCGAAAGAAGAAGAATCAGCAGAGCGATAATCGCGGCGGCTGCAATATTTCTGAACTCGGCCTGAGGCCGGGCCGTCCACTGGTAGATCTGAATCGGCAGGGTGGTGAACTTTGAGAAGACGTTATTGGGATCGACGGCGATAAACGTGGATGCTCCGATAACCACCAGGGGAGCGGTTTCGCCTACCGCCCTGGATACCGACAGAATGGTTCCGGTCAGAATACGGTCGAAGGAACTGGGAATAACATGATGCAAAATGGTCTGCCATTTTGTAGCGCCCAGACCGTAGCTTGAATCGCGAAGAGACTGGGGTACGGCCCTTATCGCTTCCTGGGAGTTGATTATTATTATGGGAAGAATGAGCAGTCCCAGGGTCAGCCCCGCCGAAAGAACGGTTCTGCCGTTTGCAGTTGTGGGATCTACGGCTCCGAAGACAGCACCGCTTGTCACCGGCTCCATCAGTCTGACAAAGACTGCGAGTCCGAGAAGTCCGTAGATAATGGAAGGCACTCCCGAAAGGTTATAGATATTCACCTGAATTATTCTGGTGAGAAGAGAATCTCCCGCATACTCTTCCAGGTAGATTGCAGCTGCCACACCGATGGGGAAGGCAAAGAGTATGGTTATGAGTATCATCCAGAGACTGCCAAGGAGGGCCGTCCGAATACCGGCGAATTCGGGAACCGGCGACTGAGGGCTGGTAATAAAATCGGGGGTAAGCCAGGCCCGGAAATCAATGACCGCTCCGGGAGCATTGGCCTCTTTCCAGGCAAGGATACTATCCTTCTGAAACGTCGACTCAAGAAAATTCCAGCTGCGGATAATTTCAGGTGATACGACTCTTTCGTATACCAGTTCAAGAAGATTTGAAGTGCTTCTGCTGCTCAGCTCTTTTTCGCTGTTGTATCGTCTCAGAAGTCCGGAAGAGAGGTTTGCTTCAAGAATCGAAATGAGCTGTTCATTGTTCATCTCTTTCAGACCGGTACCGTCCAGGCTTAGAGACTCCGGCTCCACCTGGTTTTTAATCACAACATAACCGAAAGCGCCGTTGATTATATTCAGGATGAGAATGATGAGAAAGGTAATGGCCACGACTGTGGAAAAATAGAAGGCAATCTTCCAGATAAACCCCTTTCTGTACCTCTGCTGAAGATGTTTTGAGAGTGTTTCGCTCACGGGGCTCATTCATACACCTCCTGATATCGGTTGACAATGATTCTGCTTATGATATTCAGAACCAGGGTGAAAAGGAAAAGAAGCATACCCAGAGCGAAGATGCTGTTGTAGTCCATCGTATCGTATCCGATATCTCCGCCGCTTATCCGCACAATGTAGCCGGTCATGGTTTCTGCCGCCTTGAAGGGGTTGAAGGTAAAGTTGGGGCCCGCACCGGCGGCAAGTGCCACGATCATTGTTTCCCCGATGGCCCGCGAGAGTCCGACTATGAAGGCTGCAGCGATACCGGAAAATGCGGCGGGAAGCACAACCTGAACCGAAGCTTCCAGCTTTGTTGCTCCCAGACCATAGGCTCCTTCCCGAAGGGAATCGGGAACCGCACTGAGTGCATCTTCCACCATGGATGTAACCAGGGGCAGAATGAGAATTCCCATTACTATTCCCGCCGAGGCGGTGTTGTATATTTCAACCGTATCCTGTCCGAAAAAGAAACGGAGCAGGGGAGTCATGAAGGTAAGGGCAAAATAGCCGTAGACAACCGTGGGAATACCGGCAAGAACTTCCAGAAGCGGTTTAAGAATGCTTCGGACTTTCTCCGATGCGTATTCGCTTAGAAAGATTGCAACGAAGATTCCGAGAGGCGTTGCCACAAGCATTGCAACCAGGCTTGTCATAATGGTGGCGTTAAGAAGAGGCAGGACACCGAATTCCTTTATCATCGGCTGCCATTTCCGTGAGAAAAAGAACTCTTTGAGACTTACCTCTCCGCTTGCAAAAAAGAGAAAAGACTCCTTTGCAAGAATAAAGACGATCCCGATGGTTATAAATATTGAAATTACCGCGCTGAGAAAAAGAAGCCCTGAAATCGCCATTTCACCGGGCCTTTTTTTTCCACGCAGTTCATTGTTTTTCATCTCAAATAACTTCCTTTAACATTCACGGGAAGAGGCCCGGCCTCTTCCCGCAGTTTTGTTTGTCATCTGATCACTTCTGCTGATCGCTTTTTTACTACGGTAAGCTGTCTGCTCAGTACGTTCCCTTCATTGCCTCAAGCCAGCTTTCCTTGGCAACCTTCAAGGCTGCGGGAGCTGCGGGGAAGTAGCCGACCTTGCCGATCTCATCATTCACATAGGTAAGATAGTAGGCGATAAAGGCGGCAACCTGGGGCTTGCTCTGCATAATCTTCGCGTCGGAGTACATGAATATGGGACGTGCAAGGGGGTAGGAATTGTTGTCGACATTTGCAGCGTTGGCTTCAACACCTTCGATTGAGAGGATGTTCAGTTTCTCGGCGTTTTCAGCGTAGTAGGCAAATCCGAAGAATCCTACGGCGTACTGACTTCCCTCAATTCCCTGAACAAGAATGTTGTCGTCTTCACTGAGCTGAAGGTTCTTAGCGGCAAGAATAGCATCCGCTTTCTTGTCGAATACTTCTTCAACAAAGTAGTCGAAGGTGCCGCTGTCGGTGCCGGGGATGAAACGGAGAATCTCTTTTTTCGGCCAGGATGCATTAACATCGGACCAGTAGACTGCATCGCCGAAGATAAGGGCCAGTTCTTCCATGCTTGCATTCTTTGCAAAGGTGTTTTCACTGCTTACTACTACTGCGAGGGCATCGGTTCCAAGGCGGAACTCGATAGGTGTTCTGCCTATTTTCGCTGCTGCATCAATCTCGGACTGTTTGATGGGACGGCTGGCGTTC